>OGKM01000127.1_pt1 | contig 58943 bp, 81 predicted proteins | sample 1572501 | NCBI WGS metagenome assembly OGKM01 (sample SAMEA2582154, study PRJEB24529) | metagenome | biome: Human gut stool | place: China | collected 2011
AAATGTGATTTTGAGGGCCTTTTTATCTGTAATGTCACACTATAGTGTGTTTACAGCATAATTTGTTACAGTAAAGATTATAAAGTAACGGTTGACTTAGTAGTGTATAAATCAGATGGAATACTCATAATTAAAGATGATGGCTTTCCACATGAAATTAAAGTTAGTCTGTGCATCGCACGAGAACAAATTGTGTATAAAATTCCAGTATCATTTATTCCAGAATAATTATCATGTGAAATATCATAAGCTATAACATCATCAAATTCCAATCCTTTAGCAAGATAAATTGGTAAAATAACGATACCCTTAGGCAATGAACGATCTTTATCTTCTAGTAAAGTGACAGAATCGAAACTTTTACGAAGTTTTTGATATAAGAAGTCACTTTCAGCTTGGTTTTTAGTTATTAAAGCAACTGGAGAACTTAAATCACGTTGCTTTAATTCAAGTTTCAATGCATGTAATCCATTTTCTTTAGAAGCGATAATTAATTCAGGCTTTTTACCTTGGCGTGTAAAAGCTTGAATTTCATTGCCATCTGGTAATAAAGCTTTCATAAAATTAGTTATTTGTTGTGTTGAACGATAACTTTTATTTAACTTGATGATGCGTGATTTTTTGACATTGAGATGTTTGTTAAAGTAATCTAGTAATTCTTGTGGTGTTCTAAATTCGTTGAACAATGCTTGTTCACTATCACCTAAAAGAGTGAGTTTAGCATTAGGGAAAATATACTTTAAATACATTAATTGTGGTAATGTGTAATCTTGCATCTCATCAATAAATAGATGTGCAATAGCTTGATTACGTCCACTACCTGTTAGTAAATCACGTAAATATAACAGAGGAGCAGCATCGACTAAATCTATTTTATGAAACTCCAAATTTTGATTAAAAAGGTCAACAGCTTCTGGTAATTTATTGGCTAAAAAATCAGAATATTGAGCATAGTAGTCAATAAAATAATTGTTATATAAAGCGTCATATACGGGGGCAAAGCGTTTTTTTACGATTTTTCTACCAATGTAAAATTCTTCATCATCAATTGCTTGAAAGGCATGACGTCTTTTAGTACCAAGTAAATCATAGTATTCTTCATCTGATAAGTTTTCGATTTCACTACGAACCCAATCAGCTTGAGCATTTTCTTTAATTTTTCTGTTTAATTGTTTAATAAGTAAGTTTTTAGTTTCAGCAAATTTTTGACTAGGTTTCATAGCCTGTGGAAGTTGGGAATAGATATCATGAATTTCATTATGACTAAAGAAAATCTCGGAATCTAGCATAATGTCAGTAAATCTTAGTTGGGATGAGCTAACATTTTGGACATATTCTTCAACTGTATGCATAAATTGTGGATCTTCCTTAATACTTTCAATTGAATTTGTTTTTTTAGAAGAAGTGATCTTCTTTTCATATTTATCAAAGAGACTTTCAACTTGTAATCCCTCAAAACGATTATTAAGAAATTCTGCCAAAGTAATTTGGCGCATGTTTTTCTCACCTAAACTAGGCAACACTTCAGAAATATAATGACTGAATAAAAGATTAGGTGAGAAAAGCACAATTTGTTCAGCGTTAAGTTTGTCACGACTATGATATAAAAGAAAAGCAATTCTTTGCAAGATAGCAGAAGTTTTTCCAGAACCCGCAACTCCTTGAACTAGAAGCAAGTCATGTTTAACATCGCGGATAATATCATTTTGTTCAGCCTGAATAGTAGCAACGATATTACGCATGTATTCGTCAGAATGTTCTCCCAAAACACTCTGTAAAATTTCATCACCAATTGTTTCATTAGTATCAAACATATTAGTAATGACACCTTTTTTTATAGTAAATTGACGTTTCTTTTTTAATTCAGCAAATTGTTCTCCCATAGGTGTTTCATAGGATACAGGGCCAAGTGTACCATTGTAGTAAATAGAAGAAATAGGGGCACGCCAATCATAGATGAGAAAATCTTGATCTTCATCTACTAATGAAGATGTTCCGATATAAAGAGTTTCGGAATCTTCTTCTCCGTTCTCATGAATATCAATTCTACCGAAGTAAGCAGAATCTTGTAGAATTTTTAGAGTGGATAATTGTTTCTTTAAAATTGTTTCGTTTTCAATCGTTTTTGCAACCAAGTTCTTTTGCTGTTGAATTTCGGCGTTTGTTTCCATCTGATCATCAACTTCATATGTATTGACTCTAGCATTTTGAACATAATTTCTTTCAACCGAAGTAGTTTCCTTGTGAGCTTTATCATATTCAATTTGAGTAGCATCTAATTGCTTTTGAATTTCATTCATTACATCATCTACTCTTTTTTGTTCCAGAGCTTTTTCATTATCCAATTTTAATCACACCTTTTACTAAAGAATAATGCACATTATCTTAACATGTAGATAAGATTAGTAGCAAGTATTTGCCACCTAAAGAAAAAAGTTCAAATTGAATTAATCAATTTAAACTCTTTTTAAAATTTATCCTTAATTTCATCGTCATCAATTGAACTCGGATCAGGAATAAAAGCAACATCAGTATCCATAATTCCAAATCTATGATGCATAATTCTTTCAATATTTTCTGCAATACGATAACTATCTAAAACGGACATTTTAGCATCAACCATAACAACAATATCCAAACTAACAATATTGCCATTATAGTGCGCCTTCAGTTCAGAAAGATGAGCTACACCTGGAACGCTTAAAACAACATTTCGATATTCTTCTTCAACTTCCGGATCAAAATAATCTACTAAATTAAGACTGCTATCCATGAAGATTTTAAACCCAGAATATAAAATGAATAAACCAACTAAAATACTAGTAGCACCATCAAGCCAGGTGATCTTAAATATTAAAGCACCGGAAATAGAGATTAGAGTACCAATACTAGTAAAAGCATCGCTTAAACTATCTTGAGCAGAAGCACTTAAAGCTGCATTTTGCAATTTTCTACCAGCTCTGCGATTAAGATACCAAACAATTAACATGATTACAGTAGCGATACCAGCCCCAACAAGAGCAATTGGTTCAGGAATGACACGTTTATCTGGTTTCCAAAGATTAATGATACCAGTGGAGATAACACTGATGGCAATCCCAATCATAACAACTCCAGTTACAAGGGTAAAGACTGTTTCATATCGGAAACGTGTAAATTGAACTCTTTGATCATTTCCTCTTTGCGACATATTCAATTTAGGCAAGGGAGCCATTCCAGCAATGTCATCGTCATCAATGTCTCTAGCAATGTGAATTCCTATCATTAATAACATTGTAGATACGATTCCAGAAATATTATTAAAAGCATCAGCACGTAAAGTTTGAGAGTTACTAATTTCAGCTAAAAAATATTCAATGATAGAAATTGAAAGATATGCTAAAACATTCAGAATTAAATGACGCCAGGCAGCATTTAAACTGTGTAGTTGTTTTAGTTGTTCTCTTTCCCAATCTTCAAATTCTTCTTGTAAATGTTTCTTAATTTTACTCATGTATATCTTCCCTCGATTAAGAAAAGTAAATATATTTCTATTATAAAGCATTTTCATTTTACTGTTAATAATCCTTTACTTTAGTTGAATAGTAAATTAGAATGGAAGAGTAATCTTCGTTGAACAAGTAGAGTAGACGAGCAATGACAGAGAGCTTAGGTAGCTGAAAATAAGCAAGTAAATCGAAGTGGAGCTTGGGAGAAGAAAATAAATTTGATATTTAATTAAGTGGCATTTTATGCAAATTAGGTGGTACCACGGCTTTGTTCGTCCTATTCATATTTATGAGTAGGACTTTTTTATTAAGGAGGATTTTTATGGCAAAAGAAATTATTTTAACAGGTGATAGACCTACTGGAAAATTACATGTGGGACATTATATTGGTTCATTGAAAAAACGTGTTTCTATGCAAAATTCAGGAAAGTATGATTCATACATTATGATTGCTGATCAACAAGCTTTGACTGACAATGCACGTGATCCTGAAAAAATAAAAAATTCATTAATACAAGTAGCATTAGACTATTTGGCAGTAGGACTAGATCCTAAAAAATCAACAATCTTTGTGCAATCACAAATTCCAGCATTAGCAGAATTGAATTTGTATTACTTAAACTTAGTAACTGTTTCACGTCTTGAACGTAATCCAACTGTAAAAGCTGAAATTCAACAAAAACATTTTGAACGCTCAATTCCAGCTGGATTTTTCACTTACCCTGTTAGCCAAGCTGCTGATATTACAGCTTTTAAGGCTAATTTAGTTCCAGTTGGTGATGATCAAGAACCTATGTTGGAACAAACTCGTGAAATTGTAAGAACCTTCAATTCAATTTATGGCGAAGTATTAGTTGAACCTCAAGGTGTATTTGCACCTAAGGGATCTGGACGTTTACCAGGTTTAGATGGAAATGCAAAGATGAGTAAATCTTTAAATAATGCTATTTACTTATCTGATGATGCTGATACATTACGTAAAAAAGTAATGTCAATGTACACAGATCCTAACCATATTCACGTAGAAGATCCAGGAAAAGTAGAAGGTAATATGGTCTTCACATATCTTGATATTTTTGATAAAGACAAAGACAAGGTTGCAGAATTAAAAGAACAATATCGTGCTGGTGGATTAGGTGACGTTAAGATTAAGCGTTACTTGAATGAAGTCTTAGAAGCTGAATTAGGACCTATCCGTGCTAGACGTGAAGAATTTGCAAAAGATATTCCAGCTGTATATGCAATGCTTAAGGAAGGTAGCGAAAAAGCAAACGAAGTCGCTAATAAAACTTTAGAAGAAGTACGTAGAGCAATCGGGGTAAATTACTTCGACAATATTTAAGTAGAATTGCCATATTTATTAAATTAAAATGAAATTACTATTATAAAATGTGTTACAATATGTGTATCTTAAATATGGGGTGGCAGAGATGCAGAATTTAGTAATTTTGGACTTTGGTTCTAATTCTACAAGGTTGTCGATTAATGAAGTTAGTGATGAAGGTAAGTACCAAGAAGTTTTTCGTACTAAGGAAATGACACGTATGGCGGAAGGTATGGGAAATTCTGAAAAGAAAGTGTTGCAGGCTGACGCAATTGAAAGAACGCTGGATGCTGTTAGAAAATTTCAGAAACATTATGAGAATTTACCTAATTTAAAGATTAAAGGAATTGCAACAGCGGCAGTTAGAGTAGCTGAGAATAAAGAAGAATTTTTAGAGAAAATAAAGTCTTTGACAGGTGTAGAAGTAGAAATTTTATCTGGTTCTGCTGAGGCTTACTATGATTATGTAGGAGTAGCTAATTGTTTAGATGTTAAGGATGCTGTCATCTGTGATATGGGTGGGGGTAGCTTTGAGGTTATTTTGATGAAAAATAAAAAGGCCTTGAACCTAATCAGTATTCAGTATGGAGCAGTTAGTTTAACTGAGAAATTTCAAACACAAGATAAAATAAATGCTGGAAATTTATTTGAGTTTGAAGTTTTTCTCCGAGAATTATTTGCTAAAAAACTACCTTGGCTATCTGAAGCTAAAGATTTACCATTGGTGCTTTTAGGTGGGGCTAATCGTACTGTTGCGCGTAAAAAATTGGGCAAGTTAGATGAAAAAGATACTACTAATATTCATAACTTCCGTGTATATAAAGAAGAATTTCAAAGAATATATCGTAAGTGGTTAGATATGGACAAAACTGAGAGAGCTACAGATTTAGGGGATGAAAGTAGTCGTGCAGACATCATAATAGGTGGACTTACTCCTGTTATGCAGTTAATGTTACAATGCGAAAGTCCATATGTGATGTTTTCTGAGAGTGGAGTCCGTGAAGGTATCATCTTTGAATTGTTAGCTGAAAAATAGTTACTTGAAGAGCTTTAGAAGAGTTTTTACTCTTTTAAAGTTCTTTTTTTATTGACAAGTGAGTAAACACTTACTATAATTCGAAGTGAATTGGTGAGTGAATACTTACTTTTGGAGGCAAGAAAATGAAAATAAATAACCAGAGAATACAATTACAAAATATAAAGAAGAAATTCGGAAATGATAATGTCTTAAATTCTGTTAATTTAACAGTAAATTCAGGAGAAATAGTAGGTTTGATTGGTCCGTCTGGCTCAGGGAAATCAACAACTATCAAAATTCTATTGGGTATGGAAAAAGCTGACGAAGGTGAGGCTTTAATTTTAGAAAAGAGAATGCCCAATCGGAAATTATTAGCAGATATTGGTTATATGGCTCAATCAGATGCGCTTTATGAATCAATGACAGCTAGGGAAAATTTAAGGTTTTTCGGTTATATGAAAGACGTTGCGAAGAAAGAATTGCCAAAAGAAATAGAATATGTTGCTGAAGTTGTTGATTTAACTAATTATTTGGATAAGAAGGTTTCAGGATATTCTGGTGGAATGAAACGAAGATTATCACTAGCAATAGCTTTACTAGCAAAACCTAAAATAATTATTTTAGATGAACCAACAGTTGGAATTGACCCTGCTCTGAGACTTAAAATATGGAAAGAATTAGCTAAATTAAGAGATGAGGGAAGAAGTATTCTTGTAACAACACATGTCATGTCTGAAGCTGAGCTGACAGATAGGGTAGCACTTCTTTTTGAGGGAAAAATCATAGCCTTTGATAAACCTAAGAAATTAGAAGATGAATATGAAGTTAATAATATTGAAGAAGTATTTTTGAAAGTCGAGGGTGAGTAGCGATGAAGACTTTAGTGATTGCTAAAAAAGTTGTTATAGAATTAATTAGAGATAAGCGTACAGTATTGCTGATGTTTGTTGCACCATTATTAATCTTGTGTTTGTTAAATTTGATGTTTTCTGCAAGTGCAAAAACTAAAGTAACAATAGGAACAGTAGATGTTAACAATCAAATTAATCGAAAAATGGATCAAGTAGATGGGACTACCGTAAAAAAATATGAAAGTGAAAAACATGCTAAAAAAGATTTAGATGCTAATAGCTTAGACGGAGTAATCAGTTATAAAAGTAAGCAGTATGATGTAACTTATGCCAATCTAGATGTTTCTAAAACTGTGATGACAAAGAAAGTATTAGAAAGTGCCCTTATGAAGGATAATGTTTCCAAATTACAATCAATGGTGGTTAAACAAGGACAAGTAATAGCGAAATTAACTGGGCAACAAGAGTCTGTTAAAATGAATAAATCAAAAATAAGTATAAAAAATCATTATAATTATGGAAATAGTAAAACTAATTTTTTTGATAAGATGGCCCCAATACTAATAGGATTTTTTGTGTTTTTCTTTGTATTTTTAATTTCAGGAATGGCGCTATTAAAAGAACGAATAAGTGGTACTCTAGAAAGATTATTAGCTACACCTGTAAAGAGAAGCGAAATAGTTTATGGATATATGCTAGGTTATGGCTTAATGGCATTGGCGCAAGCAAGTCTGATAACAGTTGTAGGAATTAAATTATTAGACATTGAGATAATAGGCTCAATATTTAGTGTAATAATTATTGCAGTTTTATTGGGATTTGTCGCGCTAGCCTTTGGTATTTTGCTATCAACATTTGCTTCATCAGAATTTCAAATGATGCAATTCATTCCATTAGTAGTTGTTCCTCAGATTTTCTTTTCAGGTATCATTCCATTGGATTCAATGGCTGATTGGGCACAAAGAATTGGGAAAATTTTACCATTAACTTATGCTGGTGAAGCCTTATCTGCAATCATAATGCAAGGAGCTGGCTTAATAGATGTAGGAAAAGATATACTAGTATTGATGATCTTTTTAGTAGTTCTATTAATTTTGAATATTTTAGGCCTAAAAAGATACAGAAAAGTTTAATGGGTGAGAGTTATGGAAAATAAGACTATTTTAGAAGATTATGAAGAAATTTTAGGTAACAAGAAATTAACGAATGGACAGGAAAAAGCCTTATTATCGGCGATTAATTTGTTTGCTAAGCAGGGGTATGATGCAACATCAACAGCACAAATTGCAAAAAATGCAGGTATCAGTGAAGCAACCATTTTTAAATATTATTCAACTAAGGAAAAGTTACTGTTAGAAATCATAAACCTAATTACGACTGAACTTTTTCCAAAATTCCAACGTAAATTTTTTAGTGAAGTAAATGAGGTAAGTGATAAATCATTAAAAGAAATTATAACTTTTATCGTGATTAATCGATTTGAATTCATGAAGAAAAATCATCAGATACTAAGAATCTTTATCCAAGAAAGTCTAACAAAAATTAAAATTAGACAAATGGTATCAGAAGGATTTGTTGAAGCTATAAAAAGTAATCAGGAAATATTTACGGAATTTAGGAAACTAGTAGGTAGCAAACATCCAGATTATGATGCAATAGTATTGGTTAGAATAATAACGGGGCCAATGATAGCATACTTTTTACAACGATTTATTTTTGCCCCTAATGCCCCTTGTGATGAAAAAAGAGATCTAGATCTGATTATAACTCAAATATTAAGTGGTTTAGAATAAAAAAAGATTGAAGTAATGAGGCTTCAATCTTTTTTATTATGGTTTGGTTAAATCCTGTGAAAAGTATTTTTGTGATAAGTCTATAATGTCATTACCATCTTTTAACTTATCTAAAGTTTGGTTTAGTTTAGTATTCCTCTTATCAGTAATTCCCACTAATTGTTGCGAGGTGATTTGAGGATCTTTTATGCGTGTTAAAGTCAACTTGGGTAAATCAGATTTTTTGGTAGAATTAAGTGCTTGTAAATAAGCAGAAGTTAATTCAGGATGTTTATTAAGATAAGCTGTATATTCATAATCTGTGAGGATACCAGCTTTTATTTTTTTATTTTCCAATGCTTTCATTAATGAAGATATGCTGTTATAAACTTTAGGTTTCATTTGTAGGCTTGTTAAAAGCTGATGTTGATTACCATTAACTAGAATACCTACTTTTTTATTTTGTAAATCTTCAATAGATGAGATATGGCGATGTGTGCCAGTAAACAAGACATTTTGTGGATATAAATAAGTGTCAGTTGTGATCAATTTAGATGAAAGTGTAGTCTTATCAAATTGTCCCAAAGCAAGATCAATTTGATGCTCACTAACTAATTTTTGCAATTTTTTGCGATCTGAAACCTTAACAAATTTAATGTTAGCGTCCATTTCTTGAGCAATTTTTTTACTTAACTCTACTTCAAAACCAGTTACTTTTTTATTAGTCAGATAGCTATAAGGTTTATTATCAGCTAAAATGCCAACTTTTAAAGTATCAGCAGAAATATGTGTAGGTGCTGAAATTAATATAACCAAGGAGAGAATGATCCCTGATAATATAGAAATAAGAACTTTTTTCAAATTAATTCCCCTTAATCGAATATTTTATTTATCTATTATATAATAGATAATGTCTAATGTTTAGAAAGGTGCGAAAAAGATGGAAGGTTTTAAAAAATATTATAAAAAAAGTTGGTCTGAACGGCTTGAGATACTTAAAAAACAAGAAATTTTATCACAGGAAGATATTGATAGATTAAAGTCACAAGCAATAGATGTTAGTCTAGGGGAAACTCAAATTGAGAATTTTATAACACAGTATTTATTACCAGAAGGATTAGCTTTAAATTATGTGATTAATGGTAAAGAATATTTGATTCCTATGGTAACTGAAGAACCTTCCGTGATAGCAGCAAGTAGCCATGGGGCAGGTATTGTAAAAAAGTCGGGAGGATTTAAAGCATCTGTAAAGCAAAGATTGATGTTAGGACAAGTCATTGTTGAAAAAATTGAAGATGTTGATAAATTCGAAGATGATATTTTAGAAAATGAAGCTGAATTGTTAGAAATCGCCAACCAAGCTCATCCATCTATTGTTAGACGCGGTGGAGGAGCAAGATGGATAAGAGTACGTAAATTAGATAAGAGTATTGTCTCGATAGATTTAGCAGTAGATGTTCAAGAAGCTATGGGAGCTAACATGTTAAATACAATGCTTGAAGCAATTGCAGCTACGATTAGAGAGAAGTACGAACAAGATGTAGTTATGAGTATCCTATCTAATTATGCAACTGAATGTCTAGCAACGGCTATATGTGATATTCCAGTTGCTTCATTGACTAAAAATGGAATGTCAGGAGAAAAGATTGCTGAGAAAATTGCCCAAGCAAGCTATATTGCACAAATCGATCCGTATCGTGCTACAACACATAATAAGGGAATTATGAATGGAATTGATGGAGTAGTTATCGCAAGTGGTAATGATTGGCGCGCAATTGAAGCTGGAGCTCATGCATATGCTGCCAAAGATGGTAACTATCGAGGTTTAAGCACTTGGAAAGTTATTGGAGACACATTGCATGGTGAAATTACTTTACCACTACCACTTGGATCTGTTGGGGGATCAATAGGGATCGTTCCTTTAGTAAAGGTTAACCATAAATTGTTAGAAATAGAGAATGCAATTGAATTAGAAAAAGTTGTTGCATCAGTAGGGTTAGGTCAAAATTTAGCTGCATTATATGCTTTGGTAACAGAAGGAATTCAAAAGGGACATATGCGTCTACAGTTGAAATCATTGGCAAGTTCAATTGGGGCAACTGAAAAAGAAATACCATTGGTTGTATCTAAATTAGAAAAGTTAAATAAGCGAGATATGAGTACAGCTAAAGAAATTTTGGATAATTTAAGAAATGAGGGGAAATAATGACAGAAGAAATTAACTTCAGTGAAGCTACTAAAAGTTTAATGAAGAAAGTTGAGGCAATTTTTCCTGAAGGTGTAGGAATTAATGTAAAAAAAGATTCTAAATTAGGATATGTTCGCCATGACCAGGCTCAACAATACTTACGTGGTGGACAGTTGATGATTGATATATATGATATGACACGTCCTGACTATACTGTAGCCCATGAATTACTTCACTTTTTACACATGTTTAATGGAGCACCACAAATTTCATTTAATTTAACAACTAAAAAGAAAGACTTAGATACTAAGTTCATGGCAACAGGATTGGAATTGTACGATATTGTAATGCATGACTATGTCTATCGTGAACAAGCAGAACTTGGAATGATGACAGATGAAATTAAAGAATTATATTTTAAAGGTGTTCTTTCAGTTTTAAAACCAGAACAAGGAGAACGCGATCAGTGGATGGTTTTAAGAATTTTGACTTTACTTGATACCTTATTATTCTTTAAAGATGAGCAAGACTCTGTTAAGGATAAATTAATGGAACTTTATCCAATTTCATTTGAAGCTGCGCAAAGACTATACGAAATTTTGATTGAAAGAAGTTTGGATTCTGCTTTTGCAATTCGAAGAACAGTTGTTAAGTTATTTAAAGCTTTTGATGATGAATTGAGTAAGTTGGGAATGGTACTGATGAATATGACAGAATTCGCTACTTTATCAGTTGTTTTAAGTGAAAGACAAATGAGATTGCAAGTTCGCCAATTATTTAATATTGTTCATTCTCCATTGGATGATAATTTAACATTTAAGTCAGCATATGTTGGACAATGGAAAAATGATGGGCAAAACTCGTTTGTTTTAGCTGATCCAGGCAAAGATTCCGCTAAGAAATTTGTTGAATATTATAATATGAAAGTAACAGACTTCTTAGATTCAATTGGGATTGAATATTTAAAGCGTTAATTAAGATTAACTAACTAAAATCAAGGGTTTATATGCTATACTAAATCTAGCAAATATTTTTAGATCTAATTGAGATAAATTAATAAGGAGAGTTGATTCGTCTATGGGTGAAAAACCAACATTTTATATTACAACTCCAATTTACTATCCATCTGGTAAATTGCACATCGGAAATTCATATACAACAATCGCTTGTGATGTGTTAGCACGTTACAAACGACTTCAAGGTTACGACGTATTCTTTTTAACAGGTACAGATGAACATGGGTTGAAAATTGAGCAAAAGGCTCAAGCATTAGGAATGCAACCACAAGAATACGTAGATAAGATGGCTGCTGATATTAAAGAACTTTGGAAAAAGCTAGAAATAACAAATGATAAGTTTATCCGTACAACTGATGATTATCATGAAAAAGCTGTTCAAAATATCTTTGAAAAATTATTGGCAAAAGGTGATATCTACTTAGGTAAATATCGTGGATGGTATTCAGTATCTGATGAAGAATATTTCACAGAATCACAATTAGCAGAAGTTTACCGTGATGAAGATGGAAACATGATTGGCGGTAAGGCTCCATCTGGACATGAAGTGCAACTTGTTGAAGAAGATTGCTACTTCTTTAAGATGAGTAAATATGCTGATAGATTAGTAAAATACTATGAAGAACATCCAGATTTTATAATTCCTGATACTAGAAAGAATGAAATGTTAAATAACTTCATTAAACCAGGACTTGAAGACTTGGCTCTAACTCGTACAAGTTTCAATTGGGGTGTTAAAGTTCCTTCTAATCCAGAGCACGTAGTTTATGTATGGATTGATGCTTTATGTAACTATATTACTGCTTTAGGATATGAAACTGGTGACGATGATAGTCTATTTAAGAAATACTGGCCTGCAGATGTCCACATGGTAGGTAAAGAAATCGTTCGTTTCCACACTATTTACTGGCCAATCATTTTAATGGCTTTAGATTTACCTTTACCAAAACATATTATTGGTCATGGTTGGTTATTAATGCGTGACGGCAAGATGTCAAAATCTAAGGGAAATGTTGTCTATCCAGAAATGATAGTTGAACGTTATGGTTTAGATGCATTGCGCTACTACTTAATGAGAGCCGTTCCTTTTGGAAATGATGGTGTATTTACACCTGAAGACTTTATCGGTAAGATTAATTTTGATTTGGCTAATGACTTAGGTAACTTATTAAATCGTACAGTTGCGATGATTAACAAGTACCGTGGTGGTCAAATTCCTGAATTGAAATCTGGAGTAACTGCTTTTGATAAAGATTTAGAAGACGTGGCTGCTAATACTATCAAGAATTTTGAAGAACAAATGGATAGTGTTCATTTCTCCAATGCTTTAGATGAAGTTTGGAAATTAGTTGCTCGTTCTAATAAATATATTGATGAAACAGAACCTTGGATTTTAGCTAAAGATGAAACTAAGAAGGATGAATTAGATAGTGTGTTAGCTCACTTAGCAGCTTCATTACGTTTAGTTGCAATCTTGATTCAACCTGTCATGACTCACACACCTAAGGAAATTTTTGCACAATTAGGCTTAAATAGTGATGATATGGCAATTCAAGGTGTTTCATACTTTGACCTACCTGCAGGTGCACAAGTAGTAGCTAAAGGGACTCCTATCTTCCCACGTTTAGATGTAGAAGAAGAACAAGAATATATTAAGTCTAAGATGACTAAGAATGAAAAAGCTAAGGGTCGTAAAGCTATGGCTGAAAAAGCTAAAGAAAACTGGGATCCTGAAAATACAACTTTAGTTTTGACTAAGGACGAAATCAAATTTGATAAGTTTGATAAAGTTGAATTGAAAGTTGCTGAAATTAAAGAAGTGTCTAAAGTTGAAGGTGCTGATAAGCTTTTGAAATTCAGATTGGATGCAGGCGATGAAGGTGACCGACAAATTCTTTCTGGAATTGCTCAATGGTATCCAAACCCAGAAGAACTAGTTGGAAAGAAAGTTATTGCTGTAACTAACTTGAAACCTCGTAAGATGAGAGGCGAAGTTAGCCAAGGAATGTTGTTGTCAGCAGAATTTGGTGAAACAGTCCAATTAATTACAGTTTCAGAAAATATTCCAAATGGTTCATTAGTAGGATAATGATTCAAGAAACACTAATTTGTAATTTAATTTACAAGTTAGTGTTTTTTTGTTTGGTGAAAATAATGCTAGTAAATAAAAAAGTGTGTTAAGATTGTAGAAGTAAAATAGAAGATTATGAGAGGAATTTACAGTGGAAATATTTGATTCGCATACACATATTAATTCGCATGAATTTGATAATGATATTCCTGACGTAATAGAAAGAGCCAAGGCACTTGATGTCACTGAAATGTTGGTTATTGGATATGATGATGACAGTAGAAAAAAATTACAAGAAATTATTCAAGAATATCCTCATATTTATGGTGCGGTAGGGTGTCATCCTGAAGATGCATTAAATTACAATGCAGAGTATGAACAAGAATTAAGAAAATATTTGGAATTAGAAAAGTTTGTTGCTGTGGGAGAAATAGGTTTGGATTATTACCATGATTCCCCTAAAAAAGTACAACATGAAGTATTTGAAAAGCAAATAGCTTTGGCCCAAGAACTTAATTTACCAATAAGTGTGCACAATCGCGATGCATTTGAAGATTGTTATGCAATTTTAAAGAATATGAATATTCAAAAAAATGGCGGAATTATGCACAGCTTTAATGGTGATGCCATTTGGGCTGAGAAATTTTTGGACTTAGGCATGGAATTGTCATATAGTGGAGTAGTGACTTTCAAGAGTGCCAAGGATGTTCAAGAATCAATGATGATGACACCATTGGAGCATATGTTAGTTGAAACTGATGCACCTTACTTAACTCCAATGCCATATAGAAATAGAATGAATGAACCAGCAATGACAAGATATACACTTGAATTTATTGCAGAAAAAAGAGGAATTTCAAGTGAAGAATTAGCTGAAATAACAAGAAAAAATACAGAAAGAGTTTTAAAGATTAATGAATGAGAACGACAAAATGAAGATAAAAGAAGTAATTGTTGTTGAAGGAAAAGATGATACAAAACGAATTCAAATGGCAGTTAATGCTGATACTTTAGAAACAAGAGGATCGGCAATAAGTGACGAAACTTTAGATCAAATTGAAGATTTATATGATAAACGTGGAGTAATTGTTTTTACAGATCCTGATTTTTCTGGAGAAAAGATACGTAAGATAATTACAGAAGCTGTTCCAGGAGTAAAACATGCATTTCTGACAAAGCATGATGTAGCTCCTAGTCATAAAGGTAGTTTAGGTGTAGAACATGCTAGCCCTGAAGCGATAAGAGAGGCTCTTGCCCATTTATATACAGAAGTACCTGATGGAGAGCCACTAATCTCAAGAGAAGATTTAGCAGTAGCAGGATTAACATCTGGACCACAAGCTAAAGAATATCGCAGAAGATTAGGTGAATATTTAAGAATAGGCTATACAAATGGGAAACAATTGTATAAGCGCTTGAAATTATTCCAAATAACACCAGATGAGTTAAAAAAAGCACTAGAATATATAAAGAATGAAGATAACTATTAAGAGGTGAAATAATGGCAAACGAATTACCTGAAATTGCTAATCCAACACGTACAAGAGCAATTATGGAAACATATGGATTGACGTTTAAAAAGAGTTTAGGTCAGAACTTTCTAACAGATATTAATATTTTAAAAAATATTGTAGCTGCAGCAGAAGTCAGTGAGGAAGATAATGTAATTGAAATTGGACCAGGAATTGGAGCTTTAACAGAGCAATTAGCAAAAAGAGCTAACAAAGTTATGGCATTGGAAATTGACGATAGATTACTACCAGTTTTGGCGGATACTTTATCACCATATGAAAATGTTGAAGTGGTCCATCAAGATATTTTAAAAGCAGACTTGAAGGCTTTGATAGCTGAGCATTTTGAACCTGGTCATAAGTTGAAATTAGTCGCTAATTTGCCATATTACATTACTACACCTATTTTGATGCACTTATTAGATTCGGGAATTGAATTTGAAACAATTGTAGTAATGATGCAAAAAGAAGTAGCTGAAAGATTAGCTGCAAATCCTGGGACAAAGGCATACGGTTCTTTATCTGTTGCGGTTCAATATGAAATGGATTCAGAAATTGCTTTTATTGTTCCTAAGACAGTCTTTGTGCCACAACCTAATGTGGATTCTGCAATTATTGTTTTGAATAAAAAGAAAGTTAAACCTAAAGAACCACAAGATGAGAAGCATTTTAAGAAATTAGTTAAGGGCAGCTTTATGCATAGAAGAAAGAGCTTATGGAATAATCTTCAAAGCCTTTACGGAAAAGATCCTGAAACTAAAGAGAAAATGTTACAAGCTTTGGAAGTTGCAGATATTAAACAATCTATAAGAGCTGAAAAATTAACAGTAGCTGACTTTATAAATTTATCAGATGCTCTAGTAAAAATGGGGATTAATTAAAATAATAGCTTGAGTCTAAAACTAAAATGTGATAGAATTGATTATTTTGATTGACTATGGTATACTATCTCTCAAAGAGGTGGACATATGCCAATTACAATAACAAGCATTAAGGCTAAGTTGGATGGCAAAATTGGTGAACCACTAACTATAACCTCACGACTTGGACGTAAGAAGTCAAAAACTAGACATGGTGTCTTGCGTGAAACTTTTCCTTCGGTTTTTATAATCGAGTTAAATCATGATGAAAATGCAGTTGAAAGAGTATCTTATAGTTATACCGATATTTTGACTAAGAACATTGAGTTGAATTTTGGTTAAGATGACATCCAAAAAAGAGATAGAGAATATTGATAAATAATAGGGTTGGGATTTTATCCCAGCCTTTTTTACAGAACAAATGCGGGTGATGGGGTGTGAAAAAAATAATTTTAAAGATAGTATTGATTATTTTACTTGTATTAGTAGGATTTCAAATTACAAGTCTATTACCTAGTAAAAACAAACCATTGAGAGAAGATAAGTTACTCAATGATATAAATTATAGTGATACACCAACTTTATTGATTCCAGGTTGGGCAGGAAATAAGTGGACATATAATCGTATGATAGATACATATCAAGATGAAAATGTTGCACAAAAAACAATGACAATTCATGTTAGCCCAACAGGAAAAGTAAAAGTACATGGAACTGTAAAAAATAAGAAAAATGCGATGATACAAGTTTTGTTTGATTGGAATTATACTGTTAGTTACCGACCACAAACAAAATGGTTAACTAATGTAATGCTGATTTTACATGATAAATATCATATAAATAAAATGAATGTAATAGCCCATTCTTGGGGTGGTAGTGCTTGGTTGCATGCCTTAGCTGGATCTAGTAAACTTCAAAAAGAGATAAAGTTTTCTCGAGTAATATTATTAGGTGTTCCAGTAGAGGAGAGCTTTGATGATATTAGTTATAAAAAAGCTAAGAAAATTCACTCAACTGATGGAAATTATCAAAAATTAGTAGCGCAAACTAAGTATTTGAGACTTAGAGCGAAAATAAAGTTCTATAATTTCCTAGGTGAGATAAAAAATGAGAATACTGATGGTTCGGTACCACATGTACAATCAGAATTTCTTCAGAAAATAGTAAATCCTAAATGGGCCTATTATAGCCAGATGACTTTTGAAGATACAAGTCATTCAGGTTTGCATAGCGATGAGAAAGTTTTAAAGGAAATAGAACAAATATTGTGGGAAAAAGAAAAATAAGGGGGATGTAAGATGAACCTTCCTGAATTTGGTGTAGAAGCCTGGTTAAATAAGTGGGAAAAAAGTGCTAAATATGATATATCTCAAAGTTCAATTGATTCTTTAACATTAGAAGAATTAATTGGTTTAGATGGTACAAAGGTGGAGGATTTTTTTGCTCAACATAGTACTGATAAATTAAATTATGGTTGGATTGAAGGATCACCTGAATTTAAAGAATTAGTAGCAGAACTATATCAAAATATGCCCGCCGATAATATTTTGCAGACTAATGGTGCAACTGGTGCTAACATGTTAGCAATCTATGCTTTGGTTGAGGCTGGGGATGAAGTGATTTCGATGATTCCTTCATATCAACAATTATATGATATTCCTCGTTCTTTAGGAGCTAAGGTAAAATTGTTGAACTTGGATGAGAAACAAGACTGGAGTTTTAAAATAGATGAATTGAAGGAATTGGTAACTCCTAAAACTAAATTAATCTGCTTAAACAATGCCAATAATCCGACTGGAACAGTGTTTGACACTGATTTTATGGAAGAAGTTGTTAAAATCGCTAAAGAAGTGGATGCATATATATTAGTTGATGAAGTATACATGCCTTTAAATAAAGATAGAAAATATGTTTCGATAGTTGATATGTATGATAAAGGGATTGCTACAAATTCTTTATCAAAGACATTTTCTTTACCTGGATTGAGAATAGGGTGGACAGCATCAAATAAAGAAGTAGCGGATATATTTAGAAAGTTCCGTGATTACACAGTTATTTGTGGTGGTGTATTAAATGATGCTTTGGCAGTCCATGCACTGAGAAATAGAGATAAAATTCTACAAAGAAATGAAGAAATCGTCAAGAATAACTTGAAAATAGTAGAAAATTGGTTAAAAACAGAGCCTCGAGTAAGTTGGTGTACACCACATTCCGTTTCTACATCATTTATAAAGCTAGATATTCCTCAAGATGATTATTCATTTTGTGAAGATTTGCTGAGAGAAAAAGGTGTTTTGTTAGTTCCGGGAACTGCATTTGATAGACCACAACATGCAAGATTAGGATACTGTTGTAATCCTAAGATTCTACAACAAGGTTTAGAAAAGTTATCAGAATATTTGAGAAAATTTGACTAATAATTACTATCACTTAATTTGCAGGAAGGAAAGTGGTGTCAAAGTGAATAGAATAGCTAGAAGAGAATTGATGGAGCAACTTTTTGCTGATAATAAGATAACAACTCAAGAACAATTGCAACAATTATTGCGTGCTGAAGGAGTTGAGGTTACACAAGCTACAATTTCAAGAGACATGAGAATTTTGAATATTGTAAAAGTAAGTGACCAAAATGGAAATACATATTATAAGCAAATGAAGGTAGAGGGAGAAAAAAATTACGAACGTCTATTTCAAGAAATAAATGATAATGTATTAGGAATTCAACAAATAAACTTTATTAATTTAATTAGAACAACTGTGAATTCAAGTTACGCAAATATTTTAGCTGCGAAATTAGATGACTTAGAGTTGGCTGAGATTGCAGGAACTTTGGCAGGGAATGATACAGTAGTTGTATTCAGCAAAAATGAAGAAGATGCAGAAATTGTTTATAAAATGATCTATGAACATATGGATGATGACTTGAAATAACAGCAAATAAATAGGTTTGGCGAAGATGCCAAACCTATTTATTTTGTCGTTAACGAATCTAATGCTCTAACAAGATAAACTTCTTTACAAAAACCACGTAAACTATTATAAATGTGAGTAGCACGAGATTTTTTTTGAGAAATGCCAAAGACAGTTGGGCCAGAGCCACTCATCTGAGCAGCATCAGCTCCAAATTGTAACATTTTGTCTTTGATTTTAATAATGTCAGGGCACTTTTTCATAGTAATGGGTTCTAATGCATTCCCCATATGGCGACACATTTTATCGAAATCTTGTTGCTTAATTGCGGACACAACATTTTGAACTTCTTGGTGATTTAAATGTTGTTCATGAATTTGTCGCAATATTGTAGGAGTTGAAACACTAGCTTGAGGTTTAGCGATGACTAACCACATTGGTGGAAGTGGACCTATCGGAGTAATTTCTTCTCCACGTCCAGTTACTAAGGCAGGTTCGCTATATACACAAAATGGAACATCAGAGTCGATTGTAAGAGCCAATTTTGCTAACTCCTCACGTGATATATTTAAATTCCAAATTTTATTTAAACCTCTTAAAACTGCAGCTGCATCGGCAGATCCACCACCCATACCTGCGGAAACAGGGATATGTTTATCAATCTCTATTTCCACGCCTTCTGGTTTGTTCAATTTAGATTGCAGAAGCTTTGCTGCTTGGTAAGCTAAATTTCGTTGATCACAAGGTAAAAAGCCGGTATTAGTTTGTACAGTTATCTCTTTGCTGTTAGGAATAGTTTTAATATGAACATAATCAGATAAATCGATTGCTGTCATAACCATACGCCATTCGGGCTCGCCATCTTGATGACGGAAAGGGGTATCAAGACTTAGATTAAGTTTGGCAGGGGCTTTTTCCGAAATTTCCATAGTTTCACCTAATTTCTAATCAGTAATTATTACTTTATATTATACTTAGGAAAAGTGAATTTTAAAAGTTAAATTACTTAGATAGAAAATAAGGAAAAGAATAGAATAATTTTAATATTTTATGTCATAAAAAGTTACATATATCTAAAAATGAAGTTGATTTTATTTGTTTTGATGTTATAATTTTTGACATCAAAGGCATAGGAGGGCTTTTTATGATTAATCAGGCAAACACAGCTTTTGTTCTCATTTCGACAATATTGGTATTTTTTATGACCCCCGGTTTGGCATTTTTCTATGGAGGATTGGTTTCTAAAAAGAATGTCGTTAATACCATGTTTTCTGTTTTTGTTATTAGTGGTTTAGCGATTCTACTCTTTGTTTCTGTAGGTTATGTAATTTGCTTTGGAAAAGATGTATCTGGGATATTTGGTTGGGGACATAGTTTCTTTCTAAGCAGATATGAATTAACGAAGATGTATTCTAAAAGTTTAGGTATTGATAATGGTACATATCTAGTATTTCAAATGATGTTTTCGATTATTACACCAGCACTTTTTGTTGGAGCTGTTGTTGGGAGAATGAGATTTAACTTTTTAATTTTATTTGTATCGTTATGGTCGATTTTTGTATATTATCCAATGGTACATATGGTTTGGAGTCCTAATGGTTTATTAGGAAAAATTGGGATGCTAGATTTTGCTGGTGGAACAGTTGTACATATTAATGCAGGTATAACTGCATTGGTGCTATCTATATTTTTAGGGCCTAGAATTAAATATAATATTGAAAACAGCGAACACTACAATTTACCTTGGGTATTACTTGGAACAAGTATACTTTGGATAGGATGGTATGGTTTTAACGTTGGTTCAGCTTTAGGAATAGATAAAGTGGCAATTCAAGCTTTCTTAACAACTACGGTTTCCACTGGTGCTTCCTTAATAGCGTGGATGATATTGGATCTTAAATTTCATTCCAAACCATCGTTAGTAGGAATTTGTACAGGAGCATTATGTGGTTTAGTTGGGATAACCCCGGCAGCAGTATATGTTTCAACTTTAGGAGCAATCATAATAGGAGTTTTGTGCAGTATTGTAAGTTTTATTTTTGTAGAAAAAATAAAGCCCAAACTAAAATATGATGATCCTCTAGATGCTTTTGGATGTCATGGAATTTCAGGAATTTTAGGTTCGATTTTAACAGGCGTGTTTGCAAATAAAGCAATAAACTCAAACATTTCTGAGAGTGGATTATTATATGGTGGGGTGCACTTGTTTTTAATTCAAGTTTTAGGAACTGTTTGTACAATTATTTTTGTAATCATTTTATCTACGATTTTAGTAGTTTGTTGTAAAAAATTAGTTAAAATGAGAGTTACAAGTGAAGAAGAATTGATTGGTTTAGATAAAGTTGAACATGATGAAAAAGTAGATTCTTATGTGAAGAGTGATGCCTCTGATGTTAGGAAATATCGTGCCGAATTTAGAGGGCAATTATCTAAGTTTGAAAAAAGAAGATAACCATAATAAAAAGCAGCAAGACGAACTTGCTGCTTTTTTCATGAAAAAAGATTATAAATTAAGTTGTTCTTTGAAATGGTATTTCACAGCATTCCACAACATTTCATAACCGCTGATTTAATAATGTTTTTGAGATATTTGGAATATTTAAATGCGATTATATATTTCCCAAAATATCAAAAAAGTATGCATCAAGTATGCACATTTTTAGTCAGAAATTAACAAAGGAAATATATTGATTGGCAGTATCTTTACGTTGTTCATCAGTAATTGAAGTGTAAACATCTAACGTAATTTCAACTTTAGAATGCCCTAATTGGGCTTGAAGTTGCTTAACTGACATACCGCCTTGTGCAGCTAAAGTCGCGTAAGTATGCCTTAAACCATGAACTGTTATATGGTGTAAGTTGCTACCTTCTGAAACTCTATTCATCATCTTACTAATTGTGGTAGGAATAATGTAGTGATTATTTTTGTCAGGAAAAATAAGTTGATTAGGAGACAAAGCATTGAACCCTTTTTGTAGTAGTTCTTTCTTTTGTCTCAATCTCCATTCACTCAAAATAGCTAATGTCTTTTTATCAATAAAAACAGTTCTATTGCTACTTTTTGTTTTTGGGGTTGTAACTTTAACTTTAGATACCAGTATTATAGTTTTGTTGATTGTAATTTGTGCCTTTTTAAAATCAACATCATTCCATGTTAAAGCTAAAGCCTCACCTTTGCGAATGCCAGAAAATGCCAATAATCTAAAAAGTACGTAGATTTTGTATTTTTCATATTTCTCAGTGTATTCAAGAAACGTTTTTAGTTCATCTCTGGTATAATAATTTCTAGAATGTTCTAAGTTACTAAATTGTCTGCTAGCTTTAGGAATAATAACTGATGACGTGGGATCATCTGTTACTATTTTTAACTGTTTAGCATATTTGAAAATTCTAGTTATTAAATTGAATATAGCTTTATAGTTCTTTAATGGAATGGAGTACCAATAATTAATCAAGTCTTGACATTCAATTGTTGTGATTTGGTTAATTTTTTTATTGCCCAAAATAGGAAGTATCTTAGATTTATACTGTAGTTCAACAGTATAAAAAGAGGACTCTTTAACAGTTAATTTATAGTTATCTATCCAACGTTCATATACTTCACCAAAAGTTATATTCTCGTTGTCTAGAAAGTTAGTATTATTTATTTTTTTCTCAATTTCATCAGCTGCTAATTTGGCCTCTTTCTTTGTGTAAAAACCACCCTTAGTTTTATATTTACGTTTGCCAGTTACTGTATCAGTACCAACTAAAATCTGATAACGCCACAACATACCTTTCTTTGTTTTATATTTTCTAAATGTTGCCATAATATTTACCTCCAAAATTAAATTGAAAGTAAAAAGAAGATGTTAGCAACACACAGCTTTTAGTGACTTCAGTGTATTGGTCAATATGAATGTATGTTCTTTTTTAGTTCTATTTAAACCCGTCGTGTTTTTTGACGGGTTAGTTATAAATAGTTCTATTATTAAGATAATAGTAAAAGAAATTTAATTTAAACTGACTAAATTTACATTACCAAATGACTCAACAATAGTATTATTATTTGCGAATAAAAATTCTTTGGCCAGTCTTTTTTTATTTGCATAGTAATGAAGATTATAGCCATATGATTGAACATATGGAGCATATAAGTCATAAATCTCACTTTCAGTATCGTAAGTAACAATCCATTTGTAATCTTTAGAATAAGAAATAATATTTTGAGATAAAATATCATGTTCTTTTTCATTAATAAAGGATAAATAAAGGTTTTGCCCTTGTTTAAAATATGGAGGATCATAAAATATAAAAGTATCACTATTTGAAAAATTAGGTAGTTCGTATTTTATAAAATCATTTGCATCCAAATTAAATAATATAATTCTATCTCTAAAATCGTATATTCTATTTATTTTATCTATCAATTTTTCTTTATTAAATCGACAATCTATCTTATATTTTCCTTGTTGCTTTAGTCCACCGATTGGGCCAGCACTAATAATACCACTCACATTAGTCCTATTTAGAAAAAAAGTTGCAAATGCATTTTCTATAGAATTTGAATCATTTTTCATTTTGTTTCTTATATCTTTTTGATAAAACCATTCTTCTATAGTTATAGAAGTATTCTTAATAAGACTTACAAATTCATCTCTATTGTTTAGAATCATATTCCAGATAGAGTAGATTGATGGATCGAAATCATTCATAACAATTTGTTCTACATCATTATTAAATAATAATTCAAGTGCTACTCCAAAACCACCAGCAAAAGGCTCGATATAGGTATTGTGGACATTATTAATATCTAATAGATGCCTTACATATCTTGACAACTGTGTTTTCCCTCCTGGATAACGAAATGGGGACTTCGTTACTGGCATATCTATCACCTCACTTTAGATACTACACTACTTTTTGAGTGCTGACTATAAACTTTTAGGGATAGTAAATAATATATGTCTATGATAAAAAATTATTTTTTGAATACAGATTATCTATTTTTTTGTTTAACTCTTCCTGAAATTTAGCAACAATTTCTTTATTATTTGGTTTCCAAATTTTGTTTATAGGATTAGTTTTTGCCGCTTTTAGAATTTTTTTATTTTCTTTAAACCAAATTTTGAAGTAATCTCGAGTAGCTCCTGTATTATTTTTTAAAGGTAAATAAGAGTGTTTATTAGGAGAATATTTAAAATTAGAACAAATATTTTGGGTGACTTCCATATTTCTAAATATTTGTTTATTCCAATTACTAGTATCTATATTCCAGTACGGACTATCAGGCTGCTCATTATCTAGTAGGTGAAACATCAGTTGATCAGGTGGAGTTTCCGAAGGTAAGAAGAGAATATTTTTAGTATTCTTGTCTTTATTTCTTTTATCACCATCCAGTATTATTAACGAAAGAGAGGAAAATTCAGGAACTTTTGCTTTAGACAAAGATAATAATTGATCTCCGCCTAAAGTGATTTTTTTCATAAGGTTAAGTTTCTTTTTTTGCTCCTTAGTAATTATACTATCTAGGAAAGCATAAGCTTCCTCATCTTCACAATAGCAATTAATTTTAAAGTTACTAGCTTTTTTTAGTGGTTCAACATTTAGAGATGCCACCATTTCTTTGAACGAAAAGTGACCATAGTTTTCTATTTTTCCTGTTGGATTATTTAAAAAATTAATTCCAATATCATTATTGTTTGCTTTATTAAGTCTAGATTGTTCTTTGAAATACAGCATTTTTGAAATAATTGTAGCTGAATGAGTAGTAAAAACAACTTGGATGTTGTATTTAGACGAAAATTTTCTTAGAACCTCTAATAATCCAATCTGTGCCTTTGGAAAAAGACTAGCGTCTAATTCATCAATAAGTAAAAGGCCACCTTTATAATTACTGTACTCCCTTTTTAATCTAACAAACGACAGTAGCGCAGATATTATTTGTCCAAGATTATCTTCACCAGTTGAAGCTCCAACAATATCATAATTACCATTAGATAGAACAGTTGAACTAACGTTATCTTTGTTAGAAGTTATAAGTGTATCAGGATTATCAGTAGTATATATTGGAGTAAAAATTTGATTTGAAATTTTTTTGAAACGTTCTTTTTCTTCGTCGTTTAAAACCTCTACATATTGTAATTTGCGACTTGCAAAAGGAGTAAGTCTTCTTAAATCTAGGTAAATTACAGGAAAAGTAACGTTTCGTGAAGTATTGCTGTTGATGGACTCAGTGCGTCGTAAAACAAGACGTAAATTACGATTTCGTGATGTTGATTGCAAAGTTGCCTTATATACTAGCTCCTCCAAAGCATCATTTATATCAAATTCAACTTTGTATTCTTTATCAGGAGTATCAAATTTCTCAGAAATTTTGAAATGATTACCGAAGTCACTTTCAAAACTATTACCATAAATAGTCCTATATAAATCTGGAGATTTTTCATTTTCTTCGTCTTCTTCTGTTTCTTCGAGTTCTTTATAGATTTTAAAGCTACAAATTTGTGCTAGCATACCTAATATTGAACTTTTTCCAACACCATTAATTCCACCAATTAGCGTTAGTTTTTCACCAATATCAATAGTTAGGTTTTCTAGCGCTCTAAATTGGTTAATGTACATACTTTTGATAAATGTTTTATTTTTGTTTAAGTCGGAAACCATTTATAACGTAATATCCTTTCTCCCTTGGTCTTATAGCTTATTTTCAATCGGTAGGTAATTATTTTTATCTACTTTTAGATTGTATTTACACTTCAGTAGCAAAATATAATCCAGCAGTTAAAGATGCTTTGAATTGTAAGTCGCGATTGTATTCAAGAAAATTATTATCTACAGAAACTATAGCACAATTTGGAGTAGGAATACCTAAATAATTAGCTAATTGGTAAGATAACAATTCTTGTAGAAATACACAATTTTCAAGTAATTTATTACCTTTATCTATGATAAATTGCTTTTTCAAATAGTAATTTTTTCCATTAGCTGCAGTGATAAATATAGGCCTGCTTTGACCCCTAGATGGATTTTTATCAGGATGCAACATCATAATAGAAGTTTTTTCTATCATATATTATTAAAGCCCTTTCTATATTAATTTATAAAAATTTATTTTTTAATGACATCAAATCATTGGTCAGATATCTCAATCTAAAACACTGTTAAAAGTATTAATCATCTCTTTAAATCACGACCAATCCAACAATCTTAATAACTTAATCTACTCATAATAATCTGTAATATGCTACAATAAATAAAAAAACAGGTGATAGTTATGAAACGCAATCTTGATGATATTTATAGAGTGCTTAAGGAAATTAGCATTTCATTATATGTGATTTTTGGAGGAATTGTAGCTATACTTTGCTACTTAGCACGTTAGAATAAATAATGAGATATTAAACCTCCAATAATTGCTGATATAAGATACTTTAGAACGGTTATAATAGCAGAAGTTAAGTTATTATTAACACGTTCTTTTCTTTTATCATTGATTAGATCATATTCACGTAATCCCTTATCAGTTAAATAATAGCCAGTTATTATATAGCTTTCGTTAAAGTCAAGATTTAAACCAATATAGTGATTATCAACAAGTTTACGTAAAACATAATTATCGTTGTAGTATTTATTACCAGTTGGCAAGGTTTAACCTGAGCCTATCTTTTTTATTATTTCCTTTTCTTTTTTTGTAAGTTCTTCCATTAAATCACGACCAGTCCAACAACCTTAAAAACTCAATCCACTCATAATAATTCGTCGTACACTATCTTCAAATGACATTGGTAATCTTTCGCTTTCTAGAAATGATACGCAATTAATATCAGTAGGATCAGTATTAGTTGTTAATATGTAGTTTTCTAGCAATTCTTTCAACATAAAATCATTAGCTTTGGATTCCATTTTGGAACGTGGGACAAGGTTATTATTATAGGAACCTACAACTTTATCATCATTAGCAGAGTGTCCTAATTCATGAAGTATGACTTGCTCGATTTCTTCATCAGTTAAATCAGAGTTAACCACAATTATATTAGATGTAGAGTTAATAGGAACATTAAACCCTTTTTTATGTAAATCGTCATTATAGATTAAAGTAGCATTATATTTTCTCAATAAATCTTTAATGCGAATATTCATAAAAAACACCCGCCTTATTTCTTAGTAGTAAAATATCCTTTTAAAATACCACGCAAAATTTCTCTATCGTGTTCGTCCATAGGCTCGCCATCAAATGAGCGTGCATTGTCTAATGCTTTATCTAATGCTACATAATCAACTTTATCATCATCTTTTTTCTCAGAGCGTCCGAGCAAGTAGTCGGTGGTTACGTTGAAGTAGTCGGCTAGTTCGCTTAAGGTATCTGCACCAGGTATAGCTCGCTCAGTTTCCCATGCTCCAACTGTTTGTTGTGATACATTCATTGCTAACGCTAGATCTTTTTGAGTCATACGTTTAGATTTTCTTAATTCTTTAATATTATTTCCTAACATAAAATTCACCACCAATTTAATTATTATTTCTAATAGTATTTTACTATTTTTAGAAGTATAATACTATCTATATTAGTGATTACCAAAATAAATAGAAAAATATTGCAAAAATAACTTGAATTACTAATTAAATTAGTATATTATATACATGTAAGGTTGATAAGGGCTTTACGAAAACTAAAGAAAGGAGAGAGTTATGAAGAATGTACAAAAAAAGAAGAAACCAATTAAAGATTTCTTCTTCAAAATAAAATTGAAATTATGGGAACTGATTTCAATTGAAATAGAGATTAAGTTCAAGCGTTAGTTAGAAACTTAATCCAGAACAGCTAAAGAAAGGGGTGATAACCCTTATCTTTAGTGTACATTTTATCATAACAGCACAAAAATATGAACTGGAAAAAGTTTTTATTAGGTAATTTTGATTACACCAAGACAACTAAAAATGGTAAATATAATGTGAAGATAAATATTCAAGTTGGAATTTTACCAACAATAGTAATTATAGTTTTAATATCATGGTTAATCATAAAATAGGAGATCGATACAGGAATGAAGATTGTTATTCAAACGACTAAAGGAACAATAGAATCTCCTGAGTTTCCAGAAATAGTAAGAGAGCCTTTAAAGGAAAAAATAGACAAGTTAGCAGATGATTTAATGGATAGTTGGTTTAATCATTCAGTGTATTTCAGAGTAGATGGTTGGGCTTGTATCTTAAACAAAAAAGAATTCATATCTATTACTTTAACGGACTAGATAGAGTGGAATTTAAGAAAAATAGGAGGCGTGAGCTATGAAAAAAGAAACAGCAAGGGAATACTATTTAAAACAATTTAAACATGAAAACGATAAGGTATCAGATTTATTTGGAAGTGATATTGATAAGGTAGGAACTGAAATTGTTAATTTACTAAAAGAAAAAGACTTAACACACGAACAAGCGTATGCAAGTCTTCAATATGCGTATAACTTAATTAAATATGAGTCTAATTTTTTGAAACTTCAATAAGACTAATTGGTTCTAGTTCAAAATCTCTATCAACAAGAATAAATGGAAGATCAATTTTTGAATCTAGGTACGACACATTTAATAATCTATATTCAGGATTATCTAGATGAAATTCATCAAGTGATGTAGCTAATGAAATAGATTCTTTAAGCAAAGCTAAAGGATCGTTATATAAGGGAAGAGGGTTAGCAAAACGTTTCCCAAGGTATTTAGAAAAAACAAACTCTCTAATGTCATTGGGAAATTTACTATTTTCAACAATTGATAGTCTTTCATAGTAAGGAATTAAATCAGGAGTTGTTTTACTAATCATGATAGTATAATTATTTTCAAAGTTTAATGTGTTAGCAAAAAATAGTTTATCATTATGTTTCCAAAGAATTTTATAGGTAGGCAAATCTTCATGACCATTATATTCTAGAAATTCTTTAAAAATTACGTTAACGGTATATTCAAGATATTTAGCTTCAACAAGATTCATATTAAAACCTTCTTTCTAATTACTAGCAAATAAACATTTTTAGGAGGCTGTCTATTTGCTAATACTTATTTTACTACAATATGTTGTAGTAATCAAATGCATATAACACTATATATAGGGTGGTGGTAGATGTGTGGGATCAGTTAGAAGAATTGCTTAAATCTAAAAATATAACAAGATATAAATTAAGTAAATTAACAGGAATTGGACAAACAACTTTACAAAGTTATAAAGACGGTGTTGAGCCTTCATTTAAAAATATGTGCAAAATAGCAGACGCATTAGACGTCAGCTTGGATTATTTTAGAAAGGAAGATGATTAAAAATGAAAGAAGATATTACTGATTTAATTAGTACAAGTATTAACGAATTAAAAAACGCCTCACAAAAAGAAGACATTATAGCCGAAAGTAAAATAATTAATACTATAATTTCTTTATGTGAAGCATATAAAAACATTATCTAACTGTTCTGATTTTATTTAATAGTCGCAAAAAATCAGAATAAGCATCTTCATAAGCTGTAATAACAGATATATCAGATGAAATGTATGTTTCTTTAGATAATTTAGCAGAAACAAAAGCAATAGCTAAGTCATGAGCTATTTGTTCATTTGACAACATATTATTCATAAAAGTACACCTCCTTTCACTAGGAGATAAACAAATTATATCAAAGATAAAATAGAAAGAGAGATGATTAAGGATGGCTACAAAATTAAAAGTTTTGAGAGCTGAACACGATTTGACACAAGAAGATTTAGCTGAAATTTTAGGAACGAATCAAAAAGTAATATCTACTTGGGAAAGTGGGAAAAGCGTTCCTAGACCTGCTATGATGCAAAAAATAGAAGATTACTTCCATGTCCCAAAGGAAGAAATTTTTTTTACAGCTTTTAACTATTTAAATTAGTTAGAATCAGAAAAATAAACAAATAATACAAATCAAATTAGGAAGGACTGAATAAGATGAATGAACTTAAAATTTTAGGAACTGAAAAAATCGGTAAATTCGAATTTACTGGAATCGAAGGTGGTTTTGGTGAAAATAAGAAAGCGATGCTGGTTAAAGATATAGCTTTAATTCATGACAGACCAGTTAAAGCAATTAATCAAGCGATAGAGAGACAACTTAACAGATTTAAAAATGGAATAGATATCTTAGATTTAAAAGTTGAAAATTTTGCGGTCACATTGAGTGACCTCGGATTTAATCAAGGACAGATTAACGCATCTAAACATATCTACCTCCTCTCAGAACGAGGATACGCTAAATTACTCAAAATTTTAGAAGATGATAAAGCTTGGGAAATCTATGACGAGTTGGTGGATAACTATTTCAATATGAGATACGTCATTCAAAAGCAAGATTCATATATGATTACTGATTCAGTTCAGCGTGCTAAACGTTGGATTGAAGAGCAAGAAGAACATCAAGTTAAGCTGGATAAAGAAGTTAGAAAAAATGAAGAGCTACAACCTAAAGCAGACAAATACGATAGATATTTGAGTAACAAAGGTTTAATCACAATTACTGAAATTGCTAAGGAATATGGAATGAGCGGAAGAGAATTGAATAAGTTTCTGCATGAGAAAGGAGTGATTTATAAACGTGGTAGCAAGTGGTTTATCTACCAGAAATACGCTAATGAGCGTTATGTAGGTTATGAGATCCATTTGCCAGAAGGTAGACGTTCACTCAAGTGGACTACTAAAGGCGAGATGTTTATTAGAGAACTACTAGAAAACAATAATATAAAACCAGTATTAGAACAACCACAACAATTAACAGTACAAGAACCAGTTAAATACAGTGGCAAGTATTACACAGCTAGTGCGATAGCTTTTAACTTGGGTTTAAGTGAAGAGTGGATCATGAAGATTGGTGAAATCGCTAATGAGTTGCATATCAAGCCACGATTCTCAAATGAGAACATCTACTGTCGTAAGACCTTAAATGATAACGGGTTCCCGCGTTGGGAATACACCCAGTACGGAGCAGCGTTGATTGAGAATGAAATAAACAAGTTTAGGTTAGTAAAGCAGATTTAAAAATAAAGTAGGTGGTATAGATGATTGTAACAGCTACTTATGACATCAAACTTTCAGAAGAAGATTTAGAAATGATTGCTGAAAGAGTCGTTAGAAGAACAAATCAAGATAGCAACAAAAATAAGTTATTAAACATAACAGAAGCAGCTCAATACTGTGGTGTATCTCCACAAACATTTTGGAGATGGCGAAAAAGGAATAAAGATCTTCAGGATATCGAACTAACAGCTGGTGGGGTTGTTCAGTTCAGAGCCGAAGATTTAGATGAGTTTTTGAAAAACAAATAGAGAAAGTAAAAAAGAAGATGTTAGAAAAAATGCGAAAAGGAGAGAATTTAATGGAACCTATTTTAGCGGTGGGACTAGCTTGCATCGCCTATGTAGTGGTTTTCGTAGGTGTGAGCTGGTTAAAAGATATTTTTGTTAATTGGAGGAATAAATAATGTGGTGTATTTATGGAATCCTAGCGTGCATAGTGTACGCAGGGAGCGTTGACTTATATAGGCTTTGGGAGAGAAAGGATGACGGCAAATGATCACATTAACAAATGCAGGTTATTGGACATTGATAGGATTATCAGCAATTTTTGGATATATGTTGCATGGAATCATCGAATCAATCAAAGACGGAACATTCTTCGATTGGGGCGATGAAGATGAAACACATATGCATGAAAGGAAGTAAAAAAAGTGACAGAAATAAAAAAGATAGGTGGGGCAGCACCTATCAAAAATGGAACTGAATACCAAAATAAAGTATTCAGTGATATCACATGTTTAGATATAGAGTTAATAAAACTCTATATACATATTAACATATTATTCACTGTTCCACACTTGGAACATGAAAAATATGGGTTTCTAAAGAAGTTGGAAAGCATCTATGGCAGGTACGATGATGGATAATTTTGAATTTAAATTTGATAGGATAGTTGGTTCTAAGGTTCAGTTTGAAATCGATGATCTTGATGCATTTAAGCGAGAACTTAGAAAAGGTTATCTTAAATTTAATGCATCGCCCGCAGATCATAACATGATTTCAAATGCTCAGAGAAAGAAAATTTATGCCCTATTTCATGATATTTCAGACTATACAGGTTATGAGGAACAAGAAGTTAAAAATCGCTTAAAACTTCAATTTTCGTACAATACAGGGTACGGAAATTTCTCACTGAGTAACTGTACTAAAGAACTGGCAACACAATTTATTCGTTTTGTGATTGAGTTTTGCTTTCGATATGATATTCCATTCAATTCAAAAGCAATGGAAAACACAATCGATGCAGAACGTCGTGTGTTTTTATGCTTGGTACATAGACAGTGTACTGTTTGTGGATCAAAACAGGGGCTGCAGATAAATCACGAAGATACGGTCGGTATGGGAAACAATCGTAACCATATTGATCATAGAAATCATAGGCTTGAGATGTTGTGTTTTAAACATCACAGTGAGTTTCACAACATCGGAGCTAAAGCTTTTGCTGATAAATATCACTTTCATGGTATTAAGTTAAGTGACAAAAGCATTTTAAGCTTAAGGCTTATGAGTCAGAAACAAATGGATGAGTTCGATGAAGAATATAAAAGACAAAAAACAACAGGAGATGAGTAAAAATGACTGAAAAACGTTACTTCTGGATTAAATTGCAGATGGATTTCTGGAAGAGTCCAGTCGTAAAAATGTTAAGAAAACCTTCTGGTGGTGACACATATGCGGTCATCTATCTAGAAATGATTCTACTATCGCTAGAAAATAATGGTTATATCTATTACTCAGGTGTAGGTGATAGTTTTGCAGAAGAAATTGCTTTGGTGCTAGATGAAGAAACAATTAACGTTGAGTTCGTTTTAGCATTCTTAAAACAGAAGCGATTGATTGAGTTCAGCGATGACACATCTTTCAAATTTACTGAAGATGTAACTGCTGACTTGGTTGGGTCAGAAAGTGCATCAGCTCGCAGAGTTCGAGCATATCGTAAGCGTCAAAAAACGATTGCTAGCGAACAAAAAACGTTACAATGTAACACCAATGAAACGAACCGTAACTTAGATATAGATATAGATAAAGAGAAAGATATAGATAATAATATACGATCATTTTCTGACGAAAACGATCAAGTCAATTCTCAAAATAAACAACCTAAAGAACAACCTAAGTCATCTAGCAATAAACAACATAAACCAACTAAAAAAGAATTGGATGAAAGATTTGAAAGCTTATGGGCTTTATATCCTAGAAAAGTCGGTAAGCAAAAGGCTCGTAAGTACTATGAGCGAGCAGTTAAGAATGGCACTAGCGATGAAATCATCAAAAAGGGTATTGAGAGCTACAACAAAGAGATTCGAGTTCAAGGTACTCAAACTAACTTTATTCAACATGGTGCTACTTGGTTTGGTAACGCTGGGTGGGGAAATGAATACAACTTTGAACCACCCAAGCGAAACAACACTCAGCGACAATTGATCCAAAAAGAAAAGTTGCCAGATTGGGCTAAGAATGCAGGTAAGAAACAACCGTCAAATTCAATTATGTCTAGGGCTGAGAAAGCTAAAAATGAAGCTGAAATTAATGAGTTGTTGAGGAGGCTGTCGCAATGAAGAAAAGAATTGCAGAATTCAAAGACGCTAAAGGTCAATTTGTTAAACGATATGACAAGTTGGTCGATAAAGATGGGGTTCAATACATGGTAAGTGAACATCATGATAGATATCTAGTGTTAGTGAGTCTGTCAGATGTTAGACCACCAATGCCAGTAATTCCATCTGATTTAAAGAATGATTATGTAAAGGTAGGTTAGAGCATGGAAAGGAAAATTATAGATGAATGGCCAATTGATGCTAAGTATACAGCAGTCAAATTCAGCGATGACACTTATGGACTAAAGCAGTTCATCGCAAATAAAGGTGATCTATTCGAAGATGACCTAGTTGTCTTATATAGTCCAAAGATTGATTCAATGCGATGCTTTGAGACAAGTGAGCATTTAGCAGAGATCAGAAAATTTGTTGAGTTTCTAGATGATGTTGTAGTAAAGGAAGGTATGGAAAATGGCAAAAGTAAAGATTAATTTTAGTATCGATTCATTGGCAGAAGGTGCAGGTAAAGAACTGATTGAACGTGAGTTGAGTGACATCTTTAACAACATCAACGATCCAAATGCAGATCCAACAAAGAAACGTAGTCTAATCGTTAAAGTTGATTTTGTTCCAGATGCAGACTATGACGAAGTTAAAGCGTCAATCAATGTTTCTAGTAAACTTGCTCCTGCAGCACCAGTTACAACTAAGATCATGACTGGACGTGATTTGAATACAGGAATGATTGCAGCTAGTGAACTTAAGTCTGGAGTTAAGGGTCAAACTTATATCGATGAACAAGGCGATGTTAGAACAGACACTGGCGAAAAGGTTGAAGATATTGAAAAGAAAAGCAAGATCATAGACTTGCAAGAAAAGAGAGGTTAACAACATGGATTTAACAAAAGAAGCACTAGATTACTTAACAGAACGAGGTATTAGACCTGAAGAACGAAAATTAAAAATTAATGGCCAAGAATACATTATCGATAAAAATGGTGAGCCGGTATTGGTCGAACCAGTAATTTATAAGGCTAAAGAGCCAATCAGATTAAATACTCTATCTGGTTTAGTCGATTACATCAAGTCAAACATTGATGGTTTTGATGACTTAATCTTACATGTAGTTGATGAAAAGCTGGTCGAATTAAAAGGCAAGTTACAACCTAATGGGGATCGTGAATTGTTAGCAGTAGTAACTGCAATCGTCCCAGAATTCGATTTTGATTCATACATGGATATCGAATCGTTTAACATCGCCTTACAATCACAATTTGTAAAGACTGATGATAGAGATATCTTACTCAAGGTTGTTGGAAACCTTAAAGAAGATAATGTCCGTAGCACTGGCGATGATGGTATCAGTCAAGCAGTAACAATCAAGTCTGGAATTGCTACCGCTGAAAACATTAAGGTACCTAACCCAGTGATCCTTGCACCATACAGAACATTTGTTGAAGTGAAGCAACCTGAAAGTAAGTTCATCTTTAGGATGCAAAGTGGGCCACGTGGTGCAATCTTTGAAGGCGATGGTGGCTTATGGCGAGTTGAAGCAATTAAGACAATTGCTAAATATTTAGAAGAGCGATTAGAAGGAACTGGAGTAGTATTACTTGCTTAATTATTCAAAGTGTAAGAATAGTCTGTTAGGAGTGATGTGAATGGCGGCTATATACATAGCTTATGACGACAAAGAAAGAATTTTGACTGTTGGTACTGCTAAAGAGTTGGCCAAGTATCTTGAAATTAAACCGAGATCTGTCGTTGATAGTGCAACTAGGCTCAAAAGGGGAGTTATAAACCCTAAAATTAAAATCTATCGTGTTAGAGGGGTATGAAATGGACATTGAATTTATAGGATATGTCATAAAAATTGGTAATTATTATTTTGGAGGCAGAACCCAAAATTCGATTAGTGTTTATAAAAAAGTACAACAAGCAGAGATATACGATGAAGATGAATTAGACATCGCAGAAAGAGTTGCATCTGACTTAGGTGGAACAATTAGAAAGATATATGTTTCTGATAAGGAATGATGAAGATGAACAAAAATATTAAAGAAATATCAAAAAAGCTTGAGTCTGAATTTTGGTATGATTTTAAAAATTGGAAGGAGCTAAACTAGATGATTAAAAAGCAATCACCAAGACAAAAGATAAGAAATCGAGCTAGATATTGGGATAGTGATTATCTAGCAGGTTTCGTTAAAGGTTTAAAGATTAGACAAGAATATGAATACAGACGTGGTATGAGAGATCTGCATAAGAAAATAAGCGAAAGGTATGGGTTGGATGATGAATAGAAATAAAAATACTAAATCGATGCTGGCAGAACTTAGAGAAGAATATCCTATTGATTACGAAATTGAAAACATAAGGGTTGATGTTGTAGATAAAAATGATAACTATGATGATTATGCTGATTTTGATGAATCTAAATTGTGGGAGGTAAGAATTTACTACCATGATAAGTTGTTTACAATCAGACATAAATATACAGATCTATTTGAAATTTCAGATGATAACTACCTAGATATACATGATTTAGATGATCTCGGAAAGATTATTAACATAATTGGCAAGCATTTGAAGAGAATCAGTTACGAGTGGAGAATTGAATCAAATGATAAAGTTCAATAAAAAAGCATTTAATAAAATCTGCAAAGAAATAGATGAACTAGCAATAAGCAGGAGGAGTAAAGTGATGATGGAGTTTTCAAAAGAAATCAAACAAGAATCTAAGAGAATACAAGAACGAGCAACAGAAGTAGCTGGGCTTTTAAGAGAATTAGAAGGCTACGAAGGAATTCTAATAGCTTTAGGTAAAGGCGATGCAATGGGAGCTACTTTCATAAGTGAAAAGAATTCAAATACACCGTTAATTCTATATAAAATTTTCGAAAGAATGACTGATGTAGATAAGTTAGCATTCATGGCGATGGTTTTAGGACTTGAAGAAGAATAACATTTGACCCTAACAAGTCTTAAAACTGTTAAATATTGGCTTATGTCTATTTGAACATTATACATTCACAAACAGCGTAAATCAGGATCTCTCAAATGACATAAACAGTACAGGCTTAGCACTTGTCAAAGGATGCTAAGTCATAGGTGGTAAAGATACAAGGAAGCTACAAACAAAAATTTTTTGAAAAGGAAGTGAATAGCTCCTCCTCGTTAATATTACTTAAGTTTACATCGTAGTAACCTAGTAGATTTACTACCGAAACCAGACTTTCTTTTAAATACACGTTACAGTTACAAATAAATTTGGAAGGAGTTAATCCTCCGTGCATTATATTCTTCGTGTGTGACTGTAACATTGCCTTGCATCCACATGATTTGAGATGGTCACACGTTTTGAGGGCGTGGTAAGGCTTATACCGGTATAGAAAATAAAATGACAGGAGTGACATCATGGCTAAAAAATACAAGATAGAATTTACTGATGATGATATGGAAAACATGAAATTGTATATCGACGGAGAAGAGAAACTAATCAATTTTCTAAAGTTAACGTATCATATTGATGAATCTTATAAAAAAGACACAAAGAAAGTAGTACTTAGATATTTAGAACCTAATACTTATGAAGTGAAATTTGATGTTTTAGGAAATCAGCTTGGTTTATTAGATATAGTGCCAAGCGATTTTGATTAAGGGAGTAATTATTTATGAAATATTTAGGAACAAATGAAGCGATGCCTGCAAAGGTAGGATCGTACAAAGGATATAGATACTTTATCATTCCAAGTCTATTTGGAGCTTTAAACGGTTATGCTGAGTTACCTAAGAGTTGGAAAGATGGCGATGAAGACGAGCTAACAGTTCATGGTGGTGTAACGTTTAAAGGATATGTTAAAAGAAATTATTGAAAAGGAGGCTAAATAGTGAAGTTATATTTGGTGGAGTATACAGTCGGTAGCGTCATAAGAAACATGATTGTTAAAGCTAAAGACCACAAAGCAACAGAAAATCAAGTTAAAGTTTCTGTGATAGCTAACATTCATGATGATAATTTTTAGGAGATGTAAGTATGAATTTTGATATGAAAGGCGAAATATTATTTGAAGATGGTTTGAAAGTTCATTTTAAATGTTACAGAGGACAACGAACAAATACCATTAAATATTTTGATGAAAATAACGAAGAAGTGCCATATAACAAAATATGGGGTAGACGGTATGAATACTGCAAATTAACAAGTGCTGAAGGTACCTTGTTTTATCAGAATAATTTCATTGCAGATCATTAATAAAAAAACGTACTTCCACAGTAAAGAAGCACACAAATTATATCAACCTAAATAATTATATCATAAGGAGCGTGCCACTTGTGGAAGATATTTTATTAGAAATGCCTAGAATAGATTATGACAAGACAGCGGATAACGTTGTTGAATTCTTGCAAAACAGAAGTTATTATCCAAGATTATATAATATGTGTATGCAAGCAAACCCAGAAATGCTTCAAAGTCCTAGTATGAGTGGTATGCCTAGTGGAAGTATTGGAAATAGTAACGAAGAAAAAATGGTAAGGTACCTTTATGCCAAATCTATTGTTGACGGTGTAAAGCAAACATACAATAAAGGTTCTAAAGAGTTGAAAGTTATATTTAATAATATTTTAGGAGATATTACAGCGATTGAAGCAATGCAGATGCTGCATTATGAAAAATCAAGATATTATTCAATTAGAAAAAGGGCTTTAAATGAATTTGCCGATATTTTGGAAGTTCAGAATATTAATTGCCCAGATTTACATGTATACTGTTAATTAAGTGTTAGAGGTGATTTTATAAAGTGGCAAGATTTAAAATTGTCAGATTAATTCAGAAAATTAGTAATTTAATGTTGGCGTTAATTGTTCTCAATGAAAGAAATATAAAATATGAAATTCCTAAAAATGATAAAGAGAGCATAAGAAATGACTACAAAAGAATCGGAAAAGATATCTATAGAACATTAAAAAGATGAAGATAGTTAATTGAAAAAGTCTAGTCGTTATGGCTAGACTTTTTAATTTTTGAATAGAAAAAACATAATAAAAACGGAAATTCAGCGGAAAGTAAGCGGAATTTTTTAAACACGACGCGGAAATTTTGTGGAAGAAATCGAACGCTTTATGTGCTATTATGATATTGTCAAGATATGACAAAGGAAAAAATTTTTTTCATTTCAAAATTAAATAAATTGCTTCACAATTCGACAAGGCAAGTTCAAATCTTGTCTTTATGTGGTGTGTAGGAGCGCCGCACTCTGACATTAGATGCAGAGCATGAATTATAAAACCTCTTTTTAGAAATGATGATTTTATTATGCACGTTCTATTATACTAGTAAGCCGAAGGAGTGTGGTTCAGGTTCAAGTCCTGAACATCACTTTGTGTGTATGGCACGATCCATACCGCAACCACAGCGTTAAGTGGGAATAATTGGGTATTTTTTATTTTTTGATCATTTTTCATTAAATTTCCTTAATAGGTTTAGAGAACAGTTTAACCACTGTTCTTTTTTTATGCATATAAATTTTAATTTAAATTTCACTTCAAGAAGTCTAGTTTTAATGGCTAGGATTTTTGTATTATAGTTGTGAGGTGAAATTTAATGTTTAAATATTGGGATAAAATTATACCAATTGCTATTTCTTTAATAGCGTTGTATATATCAGTTAAAAATTATTTAAATCAAAAGTATTTTTCTAAAAAATATAGTAATAAAGCATACCAAGTGTTACTTAATTCGGTAGATTTAGCATTATTTGATATTGATTTACTTTTATATAAATTACATGCTTTGGAAGAATTTGACTTTGTACAATTAAATTATCAAATAAAATCATTAGAAGAAAATTTAGAATTAATAAAAGGAATTAGTTTTGAAAATTTACCTGATGCAGATATTATTAATTATCAAATATACATAAAAGAATTGAACGATATAATCTATAGATTAAAAAGTGATATTAACGAAATGAATAGTATTTGTGAAAAAGAAAATAACAATAAATTAAATGTAGAAAATATACATATTATTTCTGCTAGTGTTTTGACAGTTCGTGATGTCTTAGGAAAAGACAGACAATATTTATATAAAAGAAATAATATGTTTGATACTAACTATTCCGGACAATTGAAAGCATTAGAACAACACGCTGGAGAGAAGTTGAAGATATATGGATTGGATTATAGAAAAGTTTGGTATAAAAAAGAAAAAAAGAATAGTTTTAGAAAGTGAAGTTTTAAAGGAAAAAAGGATATTAGATAAATTAAATCTAGATAGTAGAAATAATGTAGTGAATAGTCAGTCTAATAAGGCTGGCTTTTTATTTTGGAGAAAATTATGAAAGATAGTAAAGATTTTGGAAAGGTACAAACTTATGAAGAACTGAAGATGTTACGCGAGTTAGAAAAGCATTATAGAAAACATCCAGTGAAACATAAGCGTAAGTGTACAGTAGAGATATCAGCAAAATCAAATTAAAAGGTGGTGCATCTAATGGATAACGATAAGTTTGTAGAATTGTGTAAAGATAAAGTAGTTGAATATACTAACATGTTCATGAACTTAAATAGTATCAGTCATCCAGTACATATCAGTACAAGCGATGTGTATGTTGTGTGGTTAAACAGAACACTGCAGAACAACAAAGCGTTGCTATCAACTATAGTTAGCGATGGTATGTATTATGAAGTAACATACAACGGCGATAAGAACGAACTTTACTTTGATGCTTATAGTCATGTACATAATAGAGCATTTAAGTTAGATGAATAGATATGTTATTAAAGGTGGTGGGTGATATGCCAAGAGTTAGGCGATGCAGATATAAAGATTGCCATGCAATGGTAGAGTTACCAGACCATTATTGTAAGCAACATTATAGTTATGAAGCAGAGTATCTAGCTAATAGACAGAAATGGGCAAGGTCAAGAAGTAAGTCATATCAGCATCGCTACAATACAGTTACACGTAACCGTAACAGTGATAAGTCTGAACAATATAACTTCTATCGTAGTAAGCAGTGGGTAAACTTAAGACAGTTGGTATTGAATAGAGATTATTATTTGTGTCAGTATTGCAAAGTAATTAATAAGATTACCAGTGCTAAGACAGTAGATCATATTGTACCAATTGAATATGACACAGACTTGAGAGCTGATACTGGTAACCTTGCTACAATATGTTCAAAGTGTCATCGACTCAAAACAGATTGGGAACGTTGGTACTATGGCACAGGTAAGGATAACCAGTTGAAACAAGTATCTAAAATTACAAATATTAGTGAGATTGTTTTAGAAATGAATAGACTTGCTAAAACGTCCCTAAAATAGCCGTAGATGCATTTTAAATAAATTGAATGGAATTACATTAAAGACAAAATTAAATTTATCCATCCCCCGCCCTGGTAGTAGCCAAGGAAGAGCGCACACATAGGAATCATCTTATAAAAAAGTGCAATTTCTGAAATTTTTACCTAGGGGGGGTACCACAATTGAAAGGAGGTAAGCCAGTGGTTAAAAAAGTCTTTTATCAGCAGAATGATGGGCGTTTAAGCGGTACGCCGCCAAAGCACTTAGGAACGGTAGCAAAGGTATGTTGGCGCAAAATCGTGCCCTTTTTAGAAAGCACAGAGCGAGTTAAAAGAATAGATACTGCATTAGTAGAATTGTATTGCTCGCAATATGAGATTTATCGTCAAGCTTATGATGATGTCTTAGAGAACGGTATTCAAACTAAGATATTTAAATCACTTCAAGATGCTAGTGGCTCGATAGTGGGTAAAGATTTTGTTGGTTATCGTAAGAACCCAGCTGTTGCAACGATGAAAGACGCTAGTGTACAGATAACTAGTATTGGCAGTCAACTTGGCTTATCTCCTAAAGCACGAGCTGAATTGATGCAATTGGTTGATAGCAAAGAAAAAGAAGATTCAACTGAAAAATTAGCAAAGATTTTTGGAGGTGAAAGTTAGTGGAAGTAGATTTAACTCAGACTCATGATGTTTTAGGAACGTATCATAGTATCGATTTTTCAGATATTAGAAAAAAATATCAAGATGAAGGTACTAAATATGCTTTTGAAGTACTTGATGAAGAAATTGAAACTGGATATCTAATAAAGCTAGCTTGCTTTAGACACCTAAGAGATTTGCAAAGACAAAATACAAAGGAATTTCCTTATCGTTATTCAGTCAAACAAGCTAAAAAACTATTGTTGTTTGCCTCAATGTGTCCAAATGTGGATACAGGTTCTCCAACTGAATTAATGGATTGGCAAAAGTTTATTTTCTGTATGCTATTTGGTTGGAGAAATTTAGAAGGACGAAAAAGATTTAGTCGTGCGATGGTATCCGTTGCTCGTGGGCAGGGCAAAACTTACTTGATGGCAATTTTAATGTGCTACTCCTACTTTATAGAAAGCCTTGGATTGTCTAATCAAGATTATTTAGTGGCATCAATTAACTTTAAACAGACTAATAAGATATTTGGTTATATTAAAACTATGATGAAATACATTGTTAAAACAGATATGTTTAAAGATTATGCCGCTACTGTTGATTTTAAGGCTCAAAGCGATCAGATGATTATGAAAGAAAAGAATAACGTTTTACGTGCTATCTCTCATGAATCAGGACAATATGATAGTTTTCACTTTACAACAGCTATTTTTGACGAAATTGGAGAAGTAAAAAGCAGAGAAAAGATTAGTAAGATTATTTCAGGCCAAGTTAAAGTGCCTAATCATCAATTCATTCAGATATCAACATCTTATCCAGACCCTAGTGTTCCATTCCATGAAGATCAAAAAATGATACAGCAAGCAATGGAACAAGACTATAAGCGCGATGCAGATAACTTTTTAGGATTAATTTGGGCTCAAGATAGCTTAGATGAAACTTTTAAGCCAGAAACGTGGTATAAATCTAATCCTCTATTGTATCTAGATAGTCAAAAACAAGTTTTAATGGAAGGATTGCAAGATAAACGTGATGCAGATATGTTATCTGGTAATGTAGCAGACTTTCAAAATAAGAATTTAAATTTATGGTTAGCAGAAGCAACCAATAGTTTTTTGAAGTTAAGTGATATAGAACGAGCTATCCAGCCTAATTTCAATATTGAAGGTAGGACGGTATATATTGGCTATGACTATTCGATGTTTTCTGACAATACTGCAATAGCATTTGTATATCCTTATTCAGCCAATCATGGTGTGCCTAAATGGAGAGTTGAGCAACATTCATTTATTCCTTGGCAACACGCTGGTTCAATTGAGGCTAAAGAAAAACAAGATGGTATAAATTATCGTGAATTAGCTAAGCAGGGTTATTGTACTATTACCAGTCATCCACAAGGTTTGATTAATGAAGAACAAGTTTATCATTGGTTATTAAATTACATACATGATAATGATCTTAATGTTATCTTTTTTGGTTATGATGATTGGGGAGCAACTACTACAATAAAGCAACTTGAGTTAAATACTGATTATCCATTGCAAGGTATCAGGCAACGGACATCAGAGTTAAAAGATCCTACAAAATTTTTGCAGAAATGCTTTATTGAAGGGACAATTACATGTCCTGACGATAAAATCATGGAAAAAGCATTAATGAATGCACAAATTTATGAAGATAAAATCGGTATTCAAGTAGATAAAGCTAAAGCAACCCTTAAGATTGACGTGGTAGATGCAATTATTGATGCGATGTATCAGGCAATGTACCATTTTGAAGATTTTGGAATAGCTAATGATAAGTCAAGACAAGTTGAATTAATGACAACCAAGCAAGTTGAAGATTGGTATATGAGTGATGAATCAGGATTATTAGGAGGTGATTTTGATGATTTTTAGACGAATTATAGGCTATTTATGGCAACTTTCAGACGTTTTATTGTTTATTTCAGCAATGGTTGTATTAGATTATACAGCTTTTAGAATTAACGCTACACTAGGTTGGTTTGTAATATCCTTAATATTATTTGTCTTAGGTTGGCTATTTGAAGTCATCTCTGAACGAAAGCAAGGTGATAGTTAATGCCAATATTCAATATTAATAACGCTTTAAAAACAGCAACCACGAGTGTACCATTTGGCGATGAAAATGTCTTAGACTTTATGACTGGTAAAGATAGTGATATTTATATTAGCGCTAAAGAAGCTTTAAAAAATTCTGACATTTATTCAGCAATTTTTCAATTATCTGGAGACTTGGCATCTTCACGAATTATCAGTAGTAAGACCAGGTATCAAGGAATAATTGATAATCCAACTTTGACGTCAAATAAACATGCTTTTTGGCAAGCAATATTTGCTCAACTGTTGTTGGGTGGAGAAGCTTTTATATACCGTTGGCGAAATATTAACGGTATAGATCATCATTGGGAATATTTACGTCCTTCACAGGTTAGTGCATATCTACTAGATGACGGTTCAGGGTTAATTTACAATATTACTTTTGATGAACCAAAAATCGGAGTAAAAATGAACGTTCCACAAAATGACGTTTTACATTTTAGACTACTTTCCAAAAATGGTGGTATGACAGGTATTAGTCCTTTATCTGCCTTGTCTAACGAACTTAATATCAAAAATGATTCTAATAAATTAACTAGAGCAGCATTAAGTCAAGCGATTATGGCACCTGGTATTTTAAAAATTAAAAATGAAGGTACTATAGATTGGAAATTAAAGGCGTTACGTTCTAAACAATTTATGAGGCAAGTTCAAACTGCAAATAATGGACCAGTTGTAATTGACGATTTAGAAGAATATTCACCTTTAGAAATAAAATCAGATATTGCTAAACTATTAGCACAAGCTGACTGGACTGGTAATCAAATTGCTAAAGTATATGGTATTCCTAATTCTTATTTAAACGGTCAAGGAGACCAGCAATCATCTTTAGACCAAATAAAAGGAATGTATGCTAATGCTTTATCTAGGTATATGGAATCAATCGTATCAGAGCTTAACAATAAATTAAGTGCGACAATTCACTATAATATCAGACCAGCAATTGATCCACTACAAGATAGTTACGCTCAAGTGTTATCAGGATTAACTAAAGATGGAATGCTAGCACATAATCAAGCTAGATACCTATTACAAGGAACTGGATACTTGCCTGATGATTTACCAGAACCACAATCAGCATTATTGAACCCACCGAAAGGAGGTGATGCTAATGGTAAAGATACCGATTAGAGGAGCGATAGTTGATGATGATACTGCTATGTTTTATGACTATTTTGGTATGACTTGTACAAGTCCTAAAAAAGTATCAGCAATTTTAAATGAAGAAGTTGCTGAAGGTGATGATATTGTTGTTGATATTGCTTCAAATGGTGGAGATGTATTTGTTGCTTCTGAAATTTACAGTATGCTTAAGAATAATGCATCTAATGTAAAAGTTAATGTTACAGGGTTAGCTGCATCTGCTGCATCAGTAATTGCAATGGCTGGAGATACAGTATCAATTGCACCAACAGCTCAAATCATGATACATAAAGCATGGACAAATATGGATGGTAACGCTGATGATTTAAATCATGAAGCAGGCGTTTTAAATAACATTGATAAATCGATTGCTAGTGCTTATGAGTTAAAAACAGGTATGAAACAGTCTGACCTTTTACAAATGATGTCAAACGAAACATGGTTGACTGCTCAAGATGCAGTAGATAAAGGTTTTGCCGATGAAATTATGTTCGTTAATGAAGAAGACGAACCAGTTATGAATTCTATGGAAGATATACCTAGTAAATCAGCTATTAATAAGTTAATGAATTTAATTTTAAAAGCAGATAAACAACAAAATAAAACAACAAGCCAGTTTGAAAATCCAAGTTTAAAGGATAAGAAACTGGCTATTTTAATGGAAAGAAGGAAAAATAATGAATATTAATGAACTTAATAATGCTTGGATTGAATCTGGGCAAAAAGTAGCAGATTTAAACATGCAAATTAACGCTGCTTTAATTGATGATAATTATGATGAAGAAAAATTTGCTAATTTAAAAGCTCAACGTGATAAAGAAGTTACACGTCGTGATAATCTAAAAGAACAATTAGATACTGCACGAGCTGAAGAAGTTTATAACATGCCAGATAAGGATAAAAAGCCTTTAAGCGATAGCGAAAAGAATCTAAAAGATAAATTTGTAGAAAATTTTGTTGGTATGATGAATGGAAACTCTAAAATTGTGGATATGGTTACTTCTTCTGTTGATGATAACGGAGATAAGGCAGGATTAACAATCCCGTCTGATGTTCAAACTGCTATTCATCAATTAGTACGTCAATTCAATTCTTTAGAACAATACGTAAATCGTGAAGCGGTTTCTATGCCAACAGGTTCTCGTGTATACGAAAAATGGACTGACGTTACACCATTAGCTAATTTGGATGACGAAACTGCAGAGATTGGAGATAATGATGATCCAAAATTAACATTAATCAAGTTCGCTATTAAGCGTTATGCAGGTATTACTACTGTTACAAATACTTTATTGAAAGATACAGCAGAAAATATTTTAGCTTGGTTATCTGCATGGATTGCTAAAAAAGTAGTAGTTACACGCAATAAGGCAATTATTGATGTAATGAGTGTAGTTCCTAAGAAACCAACCATCACAGATTTTGATGGAGTTATTGATTTAGTTAATACAGGAGTTGATCCTGCAATTAAAACAACATCATTCTTGATGACTAATACATCCGGCTTGAATACTTTATCTAAAGTTAAAGACGCAATGGGACGCTACTTATTGCAACATGACCCTACACAACCAGATGTATACATGATTAAAGGCAAGAGAGTAATTGAAATTGCTGATCGTTGGTTACCAGATAATGCAGGAAGTCATCCATTGTATTATGGAGATTTAAAACAAGCAGTAACTTTGTTTGACCGTGAAAATATGTCTTTACTATCTACTAATATTGGTGATGGAGCATTTAAACGAGACTTAACAAAAGTACGTGTAATTGACCGTTTTGACGTAGTAGCAACTGATAGTGAAGCTTGGGTAGCTGGTTCATTCAAGACTATTAAAAATCAAGAAGCTAAGTTAGCAACCAACAACGCTTAGAGGTGATTTAGATGGATAAGGAAATATTACTTGATGATCTGAAGTTATCTCTTAGAATCGATGGCGATGATGACGATAGATTACTAAATTCATATATTAATGCTGCTGAAGTTTATATTAAAACTGCAGTAGGTGGCGATGATGAATTTTGGCAACAAGAAGATGTTATTGCAGTTCAAAAAATAGCGACTTTGGCTTTAGCTGGTGCTTATTATGATTATAGAGTGGCTTTGCAAGATGTAATGACTTATCCTATTAATCTAACTTTAAATGCGATAATCTCACAATTACGTGGGAAATTAGCATTATATGAAGAAGGTGATAGCGATGCCTAAAAAGTTATTACATTCTTCATTTAATCAGCGTATCGAGTTCCAGACTGTTAGTTTTGTAGCTAATGATTTAACTGGAGATACAGTTGAAAAACCAGTTAGCTTGTTTAAATGTTGGTGTGCACCGCAGAGACGAACCATGTCTCAACAGTTTCAATTAACAGGCTTAGGGCTTGATGATACTTTAACTGTGGCAATCAGACACAATGATAAAGTTCAGGAAGCTACATTAGCTAAATATAGAAATGAAACTTATGAAGTGGTGTCTATTTCTCCTGATGATACTAATAACTATCTAGCTTATGATTATGTAGTTATTAGAAAAAAGAAAGGGGCTGGTAAGCGTGGATAACGATTTTGAAAAATTACTCCAAGACTTCAGTAAAAGCTTGAATAAACTTGTTCCTAATATGGAGCAAAAAAAGAAAATTACTCAAGCTGGAGCTAAAGTAATAGAAGAAAAAATACGTCAAAACACACCAGTTTCTAAGTTGAATCACAAGAAAGAAAAACACTTAAAAGAATATGTTATGTCACAAGATACCAATGTTGACGGTCAAGAAGACGGTAGCTCAACAGTTGGTTTTGGTAAAAAGGCTTATATTGCTAGATTTTTAAATGACGGAACAGTTAAAATGCCGGCAACTCATTTTGTAGATAATGCTGTCAATGAATCTAAAAAAGAAGTTTTACTAGCTAATAAGGCTGAATATGACAAAATAATGCGAGGTGGTAAGTAATGGAAACACCAACCACGATAGCAAAAAAATTAATGAAGGATATTACTTGGATAGATGAGTTATACTCTGGTTCTATTCCAAGTAATGTGGAAGTAAATACAAATAAAAATACAGTATTGATTACTGAGTATTTAAATGAACCTAGTCAGTATGCCAATATGGAAATAAAGTATTGGCTTGTAGGTGTTGAAGTACAGATATTCTATAAACTTGATGGAGAAGATTTTCAAAATTGTGAAATACAAGTAGCTAGATTATTCAATGATAATCGTTGGAAAATTGACACATCAAGAAATAGGATTAAAGACCCAGACACTAAACAATGGACTAAGGTTTTTTATTTTTCAAAAAATTTAGAAATGGAAGAAGGTATTTAATATGGCTAAATCAAGTACACATGGTGTACGTTATATTGGGCTAGCAACTATTGACGATAGTGGTGCTTTATTAAAGGGACAATCTGGACTTAGCGATAATGGTATCTACATCATCGACGGAAAAGGCGAAGGTACGATTACAGCTAATATTACTGGATTAGAACAAGCAGGAACCCCAGTATATGCAAATAATCAAGTTAAATTAATTCAACACGGAAAACAACAACCACAAGTAGCTTTGACAGTATTGAATATGAATAATGATGTTTTGAACAAAATTAAAGGTTATGTTTCTGATGGTAAAGGCGGATACGTTTTATCTTCTGGAGACAAACCTAACGTAGCTTTACTGTTATGTTCTGAAGATGTTGATGGGACTTTAATTTATGAAGGCTTTTCTCATGGTGAAGTTACTGAAACTGGACGTAACCACGGAACAGATAATAATAACTTAACTAGAGCTGATGCAACATTAACTTTCCAAGCATTAGAACCATTAAAAGCAGATATTTTCATGGATGATAAAGGAGTTCAACAACCTTATAAAGTTTGGGCAGACGATGAACCCGGATTTGACCTAAATCTAATGTATAAAGAAGTATTTGGTGGATTTTCTGATGTACAAAGTTTACGCATTCCTAAGAAGTTCAAAACAACCACAGTTATACAAACAAGCGCTAGCCCTACTTCAGTAACCGCACAATAAAATAAAATCAACAGAGACGATTAATATGAGACGAATAAAGAAGGGAACAAAGAAATGTCAATTAGAATTAATACTAAGCCATTAGGATTAAAGAAACCTATTTTTGTTGAACAAAGTGTCAAAAATGTAAAACTTGCTAATGAAATGATGAATAAAATGCTTAAATTAGGTATTGAGCAAGAAAAAGTAGTGGCAATCAATTTTGATGAATTAGAAGAAAAAGAAACAACTGAAAAAATGTTAGAAATTAATGCTTTAGAAGCAAGCTACATTGATGATGCATTTGTTTTTTTGCAAAATATCCTTAAGTTATCTAACAAAGAAAAAGAACTTGCTGAAAGTACTTTAACGATGGAAAAATTAGGAGAATACCTAAATTATGTAGTAATGAGAGTTAAAGGAATTGAAGGAAAGCCAGAAGCAATATCAGAAAAAGATCCAAAAAAAGATTAAGGCTGTTATCCGATGAATATTACAAAAATAAGGATGAACAAGCCGATTTATTATTTTTACAAAAAACATTACTATTAGAATCCGGTATACCAGTATCAGTTAGTGATAAAGAAGATTTTCAATTATTAGTTGAAGTAATAAATGCTAAAGCTAAAGAAGACAGAGAAGTTTCACCAAGAGAAATGTTGAGACGTTTTAGAGGACAATAATATTTCGTGTTATAATTAGGTTACTTAGCATACATGAGGTGGTTAATTTGACGAAAACTGATGTAACGCGAAAAGATATCCGATATTTTATTTTTCACAAGCATTTTAGGTGCGGTAATGTTTATTTCAACGATAAATTACAGAAAATTTTGATTGTAAGTTTCTTTTTGAAAAATTGTAAAATGTACGATTATAGCGATTTAAAATACGGAAGGATTTATCTTAATGAACAATCCAGAAAAATTTATCATACCAGAGGGCTTAGCAGCGTTCCGGAAGAAGAAAAATATTACTATAATCCTCAAATGGTACTAGAATTTAGAGATGGTTTTACTTACGAAGAAATCATCAGGCATGGGAAAACTTTAAAAGAAAGTGTAGCTGGATTAAGTTTACAATATAAGAATGTTGATTTTGGAAGTAAGATGACTGAAATCAGCGAGCAAAATGGGGATTTATAAAAGTCAGTTTTGAACTGGCTTTTTTTATTTTGGAGGAAAGGAGGTTAATTTATCAGTGAAAGTACAAAATGAAATGGCCACTAAAATAACCCTAGATACAATTGAAGCGGCTAGCAGTTTAAAGAGTTTCACATCTGGAATATCAGCATTAACTAATGGATGGAAAGCAAGCGAAGCAGCACATAAAGCGGTTGGAGATAGTTTAGGAGCTTTAAAAGCTAAATTTGATGGCATTGGAAATGTTATTGAAGTACAAAAGCAAAAAATAGAAGAGTTAAAAAGTCGTCAAGAAGGGCTAGATAGAACTAATAAATCTCAAGCTGAAACTTGGCTAAAATTAGAAAAAGATATTCAAACGGCTACTAGACAATTAACAAGCTATGAAGCTCAACAGGAAAAAGCTAAATCATCAATGGAATATTACACATCTGGTTTAGCTGATTTACAAAAAGGATATCGAAATACACAAGCTTTATCTAAAAGTTATGCTGAAAGATTGCAGGCAGAAGGTAAAGCATTAGACGCTAAAAAAGTACAGTTAAGCGGGGTTAAGAACTCACTAACTAATTTAAGCAAGCAGTACCAACTGCAGGAAAAAGAGCTACAGTCTATTGCTGAAAAATCAGGGATGACAAGTGAAGCTTACATGAAACAGCAAATTAGGCTAAATGAAACTGCCACAGCAATGGCAAAAGCTAAATCATCAATAGGGCAATTAAATGCAGAAATGAAAGTACTAAATCCAGGTGTATTTACCAGGATGAAAAATAAAGCTAATGAACTAAACGGAAGAATGGGCAAATTAAAAGAATCTGTCCTATCTTTTAAAGGATTAGTTGGGGTAAATCTTATTTCTAATGCGGTTACTAGTGGATTTACGCTTTTGACTTCTCAAATGAAAGGTATTATTTCTACAGGTATTCAAGTATCAAAAACTGCTGGAGCAATGAAGAAACGTTGGGAGAATTTAGGTGCAAGTGCTAATGATATAAAACAGTTAACAAATACGTTATCTGATTTAAAGACAAATTCGAACTTGACCGCAGAAGCAGTAAATAAAATGCAAACTAACTTTTATGGAATAACTGGATCTGTGGAAAAAACAAACACTTTAAGTAAAGGTGTTGCTAGCTTATCTTTACAATTAAAGTTATCTCAAGACCAAGCAAATAATTTTGCTACAGGGTTAGGTAAAATTGAAGCTTCAGGAAAAGTTACTAGGAGTTCTTTACAAAAATTAGAAAAACAAGCTCCTGGGTTAACTACAGCTCTACAAAAGGCATCTGGTGAAAGCAAAGAAGCATTTGACGCATTACTTGATTCGGGAAAAATGACAAGCGGCCAATTTAATGACATCTTGGAAAAAGCTTCAGAAGATTATAAGAAAAACAGTAAGGCATTTGGCGAAACTTCTGGTGGAGCATTGAAGAAAATGCAAGAAAACTGGAAGAGTACACAAGCAAAACTGGCTGAACCATTAGTGAAAATTCAAGCTACTGGACTAAATGAATTAAATAAAGCTTTAGATGATAAAGAAACGCAAAAAGGAATTCAACAAATTGGTAAATATATTGCACAAGTTGCAGTACAATCGGCAAAGTTTCTTGCGTATTTAGCTAAACACCAAAGTACAGTTAAATCTTTTGTCAAAGTAATAGGATCGATGGTTATTCTTGTAAAAGTTACGGGATGGATAAAACAATTTGTGGCAGCAGCTGCAAGTGTAGCTGGAGCATTAGGACCTTGGGGATTAGCAATTACCGGTATCACGTTAGCTTTAACATATTTGTATACACATAGCGACAAATTCAAAAAGTTTGTCAATGGATTAGTTAAGGCTGCTAAAGAAGCATTCAATAGTCTAATCAAGTTCTTTAAAAACTTACCTAAAAATATATCTAAAATCTGGAAATCAATTACTGGATTCTTCAGTAAAGGATGGAACAACTTAAAGAAAGGCGCATCCAAGGGAGTAAAAAATATTAGCAAAGGTTGGGATAATCTTAAAAAAAATGCAGCTAAAGCTAATAAGCGTATGTGGGATGACACGAAAAAAAGATATTCTGATGGTTGGAATAATCTAAAAAAGAATGCTAGCAGCGCTAAAAATAATATCGTCAAAACATGGGATAATCTCCATAATCAAACTTTAAAAACGGCGAAAAAATTTACCAAAGATCATCCTAAAGAATTCAAGGAAGGTTATGACACTGTTCAATCTTATACTAAAACTTGGAAAGATTTTGTTAGTGGGCATTGGGATAAATTAGGTGATGATGTTAAAAATACAGCAAAAAACTTAAAAAAATGGGTTAAAGATATCTTCAAGGAAATGTATGACTGGTTGAACGAAAAGACCGGTGGCAGACTTGATGATATGGTAAAAACATTTCAAGATAAATTTGGTTCACTAAAAGATGTTATTCACTCAGCAATTAGAGGCGTTAAACAAAAAGCTGCTGATTTAGTTAATGGTGTTATTAAACCATTCAATGATATGTTATCAGGTTTAAAAAATGGAATTAACTGGGTATTAGAAAAGGTTGGAGCACCTAAAATTACTGCTAGTTGGGCAATTCCAACAGTATCCTATGCTAAAGGTACACCTAATGTACAAGGTTTAAGTGGAACTCATCAAGGTGGTTTAGCTTTAGTTAATGATGGTGTAGGAGAACATTATAGAGAAATGTTTAGACTGCCTAATGGAAAAGTAGGTATTTTTCCTAATCAGCGTAATATGGTGTTTCCATTGCCTAAAGGCTCAAGTGTTTTAAATGGTGAAGATACTTATAAATTAACTACAATGTTAGGTATTCCAGCATATGCTAATGGTATTGGTAAATTCTTTAAAGGTGTTTGGAATAGTGCTGTTGATTTAGTTGATGAAGCAGAAGATATTTTGAAAAAGCCAGCAGAATTTTTAAAAGAAGTCTTTGAAAAACATATTGGTAATTTATCAGCTAAAGGCTTAGCTGGCGATATTATTACTAACTTTCCTAATAAATTAGCAAGTCTAGCAGTTGGCTGGGTAAAGAAATTATTTGAAGATTTTGGAGCTGGTGGCGATGGAAATAGTCCTGCTGGTAGAATGGCTAAATCTGAATTTGCCAAGATAGCTAAACACGCTGCTAGATTGATGCATCAAAAACTTAGTGAACATGATGTAGAGCATTTGTACTATCAAGCATCAACTGAATCTAGTGTAGATCCTGCTCAAAATGGTGGTTATGACGATCATGACGGAACAGGTTTACCAATTGGATTATTCCAATATAAACTTGGTACTTGGAGAAGTTGGGCGGTTCCAGGATATGCAAATATTCATTCTGCTTTAGACCAAATTATGGCAGTTTTAAATGATAGCAATTGGAGAAACGATTTTCCCCCAATTGGAGTAAAGAGAGGTTGGGGGCCTTCAGGTCATAGAATGATGGCTTATGGTGGAAGAATTGATACAAATCAATTAATCGAAGTTGCTGAAAATAATAAGCCAGAGTATATTATTCCAACTGATCCAGCTAAAAGGCCTAGAGCATGGCAGCTTATGCATGAATTAACCTCTGAATTTACTAATCAAGAACCACAACGCATAAATGTATCAGATAATAGAGATCTAAAAGAATTAAATGATAAGTTTGATTCACTATTAGCTATGTTCAGTCAATTATTAGGATTAAACAATCAACAAATTAAAGCTATTCGTGAGAGTGGATTTGATAAAATAAAACAGTATCAGCAACAAGCATTAGATCAAAGATTAGCTGATTATCAAGGTTATTAGGAGGCATAAATTATGGAAAATAATTTTTATATTAAGTATGGAAATAATCCAGAATTTAGTTTAAAAGATATTACTTCTAATTTAACCTTGTTAAAACTAGATGAAAACCCATCAATTTCAAATGTGTATCAAAATAACGTTATGCAAGATGGTGAAATGTGGAATTACACAACTTACCAACCTACAACGGTAAGCTGTACATTTTTATTATGGTTTTCAACATGGCAAGATTACTTGTTAGCAAAACATGATATAATGCAAGCTTTTATGCAAAAAGAGCTATTTAGAATTAGAACTGATATTGATAAACATCTAGTAAGGTATGTTAGAACAGCACCTTTTACGATAGCTCCTAATGAAGACGGTTCACATTGGGCAACATTCACAGTAGCGTTTGAAAATCCTAGTGGCGTTAAATATAGCTATTTAAGGTCAGACCAAATTTCTCAATCTAATGGTTGGGGATATGGATTGAATTTAGCTGACGTTCCAAATTTAAACTATCATTTCAATAATCAAACGAGTTTTAGAATATTTAACGCTAGTGATATTGCAGTAGATCCATATTTTCAAAAGCACGATTTGAAGATAACAATTAAATCTGCAAATGGTGGACTAACGGTTAAAAATACGACAAATGAAACAAGTTGGACGTTCAAAGGGTCATTAAATAGCAATGATACAGTAGTTTTGGACGGTATCAATACTTATAAGAATAATAGTTATGATTCAATGGAAACTGATTTTGGATATATCAAACTAGAAAAAGGTTGGAACGAAATAACACTTGATAAAGTAGCAGATATAACATTTTCATTTCCATTTATCTATACATTCTAAAGGTGGTGGAAGTAGTTGAATGAAAGAATAGTTAAACTTAAACCTAGAAATCAAGATAAGATTTTTATTTTGAATAATATCTTATGGAATAGTTTTAACATTCAGTGGGCTGAAAATGATACCTATCAACTATCCTTTACAGTGTACGATGATGGTTCAGACTTGTTTAAGATAATTGCAGTAGAGTCTAGTATATTTTTTGACGGTCAAGAATATATTATTAAAACACTTGCAGTAGATTATGCTGCAGGAGTATCAACTATACAAATAACGGCGACACATGTATCTAATGAATTAGCTAATTTGTGGAAGTATGAGGTCAATAGTGGCGAAAAGACGTACACAGTTAATGATGTATTAGCATTTTATCTCAATGAAAATAACAAGGGTTTTTCATATCAAGTTATCGGTAATTTTGATAATCAACAAATAACGGATTTAGGAAATACTAACGGTAAAGATATGATATCTAAGATTTTATCTACTTGGGAAAATGCTATTTTTTATCCAGATAATAGAAATATACGAATTTATAACAAGAAAGATTTTTATCAAAATAAAGGTAAAAGATTAGACTACCTGCACGATACAAGTGAAGTTCAGTTAAATATTGATTCAACTGGAATTATTAATAAGATTAGAGCAATAGGAACTGAACATGAAGTTACAACCACCACAGAAATCACAGTTACTGATGGTAGTAGTTGGGGTTGGCCTTTTCCAGACGTAGGTGAAGGAAAATTTATGGGAAGTCAATTATTCGGTGTTAATGCAGGTGGTGAATTTAGACCTAATGGATTCCATGACGGTTTAGATTTTGGCTCAGTAGATCACCCAGGAAGTGAAGTTCATGCAGTACATGGTGGGAAAGTTGCAATTAAGTCATATATGGGCGGATTAGGTAATTATGTTGTTATTTCTGGTGGTGGATATAATGTTGTTTATCAAGAGGCGTTTTCAAGTGCTAGTAAAATAACAGTTAATGTGGGAGATACTGTAAAAACAGGTGATATAATAGGTTATCGTGATACAGATCATTTACATGTTGGGGTAACACGTCAAGACTTCAATGTTGCGGTTGGAAAATCTTTTACTAATGATGGAACTTGGTTAAATCCGTTAGATTTAGTTAAAAGCGGTGGTACAGGTCCTACTACTCACACAGAAACAGAAGAAGAAACTCATACAGAAAAGTATTTTGATGATTTTATGGTTGAAGATAAAGATTCTATTGCAAAATGGGGAGAACATCCAGCAGCAGATATGTCGGATGATAGATTCCATGATAAAAATGCAATGGAGGCATATGTTAGAAGTAAATTCCAACTAGAACCATTAATATCTGGTACAGCTAATGAATCGAGTAATATTAAACCTGATATAGGGGAAATTAGAAGATTAGAAGTAAAGACAGTTAAATTAGTTACAGAGGTAATGATAGTTGGATTTACATGGTATCCATTTGATCCAACGCAGCAAACGCAACTAACATTAAATAATTTACCTTATTCTATTCTTAGAAATAATACTAATATTCTCCAAAAAATGAATGAAATCAGTACAAGTGTTACTAAAACTATTACAAAATTAAATGGTGGAAATACGCGAGAATTAGAAGAAACATTGAAGAAATACATTGACAATAAACTCAACAACAATACTCCAACAACTCCAGATATACCTAAACCACAACACATTGGCAAGATTATTGATGTCTCAGAGTGGCAAGGGGTCATTGATTGGCCTAGTGTGATAGCTGATGATGTTACTTTAAGTATTATCCGAGTTCAACATGGTTCTGCTCATCAAGATTTAAAGTACATGGAGAATTTACAAAAATGTATTTCAGCTGGTGGAAAGTATGCGGTGTATGCATATTTTGCTGCTACATCTACATCAGATGCTCAACAAGAAGCAAGAGATTTTTATAACAGAACTCAAAAGGTTGTCGCAGGTAAGCAACAGCCTATTTTTTATGCGATTGATGTTGAGAGCATCGAGATGAGTGGGAACGTTACTCAGATGAGAGCTGGTGTTGAGGCTTACATGTCGCAACTCAATGATTTAGGTGTGCCAGATAACAAGATTGTGTTGTATATTGCTAATCATTTGTACGATAAGTTCAACTTGAATGTAGCACGTCCTGGTGCAATCTGGATACCAAGTTATGGGCAAAATGACGGAACATTAGCTAATAGTTTAAAACCCACACACCCATATGACTTGCATCAATTTACAAGTAAAGGTAGTGTTAAGGGTATATCTGAAAATGTAGATATGAGTGCAGAGCCAAGCGAAAGATTTAAGGAGATGATATTTGGTGCTTAGTTGGAGTGGCGATATACACGAGTTTTTGAATGTGTATCAGAAGAATATGACGGACTTTCAAGATAAAGTTAATAGTCATTTAAGGTGTTTGAATGATGATTTGTATTTGGATAATGATTTTAGATTGGCTTTAATCATTCAGAAACTAGATGCAAGTTTCTCACGGCTTTTGTATAACCAAATTTGTGAGAATACAAGGTTAATCAATATCATTTTGAAGAAACTGGCAAGCCTAGTAAATGAGTCTGATTACCAAGGATATGATGATTTGGGTAATTTGATAACAGTATCTTATGAAGCTTACTTGAATGATAAATTAGAGTTAGATAAGGATAATTTCAATCAGTATTACCAACAACTTCAAATTATTTTAGATAAACTAACGAAATTTAAACAAGATAATGTTAGTGAACAATATTTGAAAGGTGGTGAGAATTAATGGCAGTAGCAAACAATCAGTATATTAATTTTGACTTATTGAGATATCAAAATGAAGTGCTAGATATTACGAATAAGTTTAAGGGGCGTGTTGGAGATACACAAGACTACATTAAGCTATTTATGACTTCAAACAGTTATCCAGTTGATTTACGTGGAATGAAGTTGTTGTTTGGTGGTGTAGATCCAAACCAAGTAGCGCATAGGCACTATTTAGATTTTAGAGCAGACCAAAAGACAGACAATTTAGAACAAGGACGCTGTACGGTTTACTTTGATGAAAACACTTTTAACTATCAAGGAACTTGGGAACAAGCTTATTTCAAGTTCATTGATGCAAATGGTAATACTGTATCAACGGTTGATATGGTTTTAGTAGTTTTAGGTGATCGCTTTTATGCCGCAGTGGGACAAACTGCAAATATTGCAGTAGATGAGTTTAAAAAGTTAGTTAAGCAAGCAACTGATAAAGAAAAAGAAGCAGAACAACAAATGCAATCTCTATCAGATAACGCAAAAGCTAAATTCCAAGCTGCATATGATGAATATAAACAAGCTATCAAAGAAGTTTATGACGAAATCTTTGATGAGAAAAAAGGACTTAAAGTTAATTACACCAGACTACAAGAAATCGCTCAAAGTATTCAAGAAACCTTACGTCAAGCACAATTCCACGATAGACCGTTTCAATTCGATACAGTCGCAATCATGAAGAATTATCTTGAGTTACAAGATGGAGATTTGGCGATTACAAGTGGCTGGGATAGTAAAGACGACGGTCATGGTAATATGTGGCAAGTCCGAGCTAAGAAACGTGATGAAACACCAGATGAAATTAATGTGATTGCTTTACAATCTGGTTATGTAGCAGAGCGTAACTTAAGCATGATTTCAGCGGATAGCTTAGAAGATATTATGTATGGATATTCAATTAAGATTGTACATAATCAAAAAGACTATCCTAAACCAACCGTTTTTTATTATGAAAACGCGATTGGTACTGAAATCGGTGGTTTAGGCTCTGGCTCATTCGGTGAAACTCTAACTAAATTAGTTCCTTGTGAGGCAGAGTATACAAATAATAATTCAGTTGTTGTTCGCATACCACGTAATTTCTACATGGATGCTAAACCGTACTACAAGTATGGAGATTGGTATTTAGGTAGTGGTAATAAAACAATTAAGATTAGTCTGGGCAATGTTGATGATAGTGCTGCTAAAGCTGGAGACGGTAAAGGCAGTAGCTATTTATCGCATAGCACAGGCTATTTCAATTATCCAACAGCTCCAAGTGATTTAAGAGCAGTTTACGTAAATGATACAGCAGAGAGATTAGAGCGGAAATAAACGCAATATCCAAGCTAAAGTCATTAGTGTAGCTAGTGGTAAGAGTACAGTTGAATTATTAGATAGTAGCAATGAGTTTTCAGACAATACACAAATGAATAATTACAAGATGGTAGCTTTGCAGCCTTTAATGGCTACAGGGCTATTTATTTTAGACAATAAAGAAAGAAGGAACAAACATGGCAATAAATTTTGAACCTATTTTTTCTGAAATGGCAAATGGACCAGAAAAAA
>OGKM01000137.1_pt1 | contig 56707 bp, 42 predicted proteins | sample 1572501 | NCBI WGS metagenome assembly OGKM01 (sample SAMEA2582154, study PRJEB24529) | metagenome | biome: Human gut stool | place: China | collected 2011
CGGTCGATACGGACATCTGCGTCGGTCGATGCGGACATCTGCGTCGGTCGATGCGGACATCTGCGTCGGTCGATGCGGATCAGCAACGTGCCACATCACTTGCACGTAGAGCTCGGGCACACAGCCTTGAACTCACACTTCTCACAATGCGCTTTCCTACTCGTGCATATGTATCTGCCGTGCAGGAGCAGCCAATGGTGAGCCTTCGCAAGGTCGTCAGCAGGTATGTGCTTCACAAGATGCTGCTCCACCTTCAGTGGCGTGTCAGCCGTGCGCGGCACGAGTCCGAGGCGGTGGCTCACACGGAACACGTGCGTGTCAACGGGCATCGCAGCCTCGCCGAACGCCACTGCCAGCATCACGTTAGCCGTCTTGCGGCCTACACCTGGCAAGCGCAACAGACTGTCGAAGTCGTGCGGCACTTCACCCCCGTACTCGTTCTGTATCATGCGGGCGAGTTCTACGAGGTGGCGCGCCTTCGCATTGGGATAGCTCACACTCTTCACGTACTCGTACACCTCAAACTCGTCGGCTTCTGCCATAGAGCGTGCGTCGGGATAGTGGGTGAAGAGTTCAGGGGTCACCTGGTTGACACGCTTGTCGGTGCATTGCGCACTGAGCACAACGGCAACGAGTAGCTGAAACACGCTGCCGAACTCCAGTTCGGTGGTCACTTCCGGATGGATGCCGCGGAAATAGTCGAGCACATATTTATATAGTTCGCTTTTCTTCATCTGTAGTTGGTTCTATTTCGGGTTGTTTCTGTAATCATTAAGAGTATAACGCACAAATTTATAAATTTTATGGATAAGCGGCAAGAAAAGGCGAAAGAATTGTATAGAAACAAAAAAACGGATTTATCTGTTTGCTTAGCTGCAAACAGATAAATCCGCTTTTAATATACTATCCACCCAGCAATAACTTCCTGATACAGGATTGCTCAGTTGGTGCAGCGGAGACCGCTGCACCCCCTTAGGGTGGCTGCGTGGGTATGGCAAGGATGCCATACCCTCCTATTTTAATACTCGCTCCAAGCCTTGATGCCGATATCCTCAAGCTTAGTAGTGCAGAACGCATAGATGAATGCGCTTGCGAGGCGTGCGTTCGTAATCAGAGGCACGTTGAGGTCGATAGCAGCACGGCGAATCTTGTAACCGTTGGTAAGCTCTGAGCTTGTGAGGTTCTTCGGAATGTTCACAACCATGTCGATAGTGTGGTTGTGCAGCAAGTCGAGAGCCTTAGGCTCGTCGCCCTCCTCAGACGGCCAGAGCACGTGAGTGTTCTGGATGCCGTTCTCGGTGAGGAACTTGCTTGTACCACCCGTTGCATAGAGGTTGTAGCCGTGGTCGATGAGCATCTTAGCAGCGTCGAGCATAGCAACCTTCTGCTTAGCACCACCGGTAGAGAGAAGGATGTTCTTCTTCGGGATGCGATGACCCACAGAGAGCATACTCTTGAGAAGAGCGGTGTTGGTGTCGTCGCCCAAGCAGCCTACCTCGCCAGTAGAGCTCATATCTACGCCGAGCACTGGGTCTGCCTTCTGCAAACGGTTGAACGAGAACTGCGAAGCCTTGATACCAACATAGTCGAGGTCGAAGAGATTCTTGCTCGGCTTCTCAACCGGCAAGCCAAGCATAACGCGTGTGGCAAGCTCGATGAGGTTGATCTTGAGCACCTTGCTCACGAACGGGAACGAACGCGAAGCGCGGAGGTTGCACTCGATAACGAGGATATCGTTGTCGCGTGCCATGAACTGGATGTTGAACGGACCGTTGATGTGCAGTTCCTTAGCAATCTGACGGCCTACACGCTTACAGCGGCGCACGGTCTCGACATAGAGCTTCTGCGGCGGGAACTGGATGGTAGCGTCGCCAGAGTGAACGCCGGCGAACTCGATGTGCTCAGAGATGGCGTAAGCGATAACCTCACCGTTCTTTGCCACAGCGTCCATCTCAATCTCCTTAGCGTGCTCGATGAACTTGCTCACCACAACCGGGTGGTCCTCGCTCACGTTAGCTGCAAGCTGCAGGAAACGTTTCAGCTCGTCCTCGTTAGAGCATACGTTCATGGCAGCGCCAGAGAGTACGTACGACGGACGGACGAGTACGGGGAAACCGACACGCTCGATGAAGCGGTCGATGTCCTCCATGCTTGTGAGGGCGCTCCACTCCGGCTGGTTGATGCCGTTGTTGGTAAGCATCTGCGAGAACTTAGCACGGTCCTCGGCGTTGTCGATGTCCTGAGCCTTTGTACCGAGGATAGGCACGTGCTGCTCGTCGAGGAGCACAGCGAGGTTGTTAGGAATCTGACCGCCAGTAGAAACGATTACGCCGTTAGGCTGCTCGAAGTCGATGATATCCATAACGCGCTCAAAGGTAAGCTCGTCGAAGTAGAGACGGTCGCACATATCGTAGTCGGTAGACACGGTCTCGGGGTTATAGTTGATCATAACCGAGCGGTAGCCCTCCTTGCGGATAGTGTTCAGAGCCTGAACGCCACACCAGTCGAACTCTACAGAAGAACCGATGCGGTAAGCACCCGAACCGAGCACGATAATAGAACGCTTGTCGTTCTCGAAGGTGATGTCGCTCTTCACGCCAGCGTATGTTACGTACAGATAGTTGGTCTGTGCAGGATACTCGGCAGCCAGGGTGTCAATCTGCTTGACAACCGGCAGGATGCCGTAGTTCTTACGACGGTTGCGAACGACGAGCGATGCCTTGCGCATCGACTTGAGCTCGTCCTCAAGACCAACGGCACGCGCAATCTGGAAGTCGGTGAAACCGTACACCTTAGCGGTGCGCAGGAGTTCCTTGTCGAGAGTGTTGATGTTGCACTTCTTCATAGCCTCATCGATGTCGATGATATGCTGGAGTTTCTCGAGGAACCACTTGTCGATCTTTGTAAGTTCGTGAATCTGGTCGACGGTGTAACCCTTATGCATAGCCTTAGAGATGACGAACACACGCTTGTCGGTCGGTTCGCGCAGAGCTGCGTCGATATCGTCAATCTCAAGTTCCTTATTCTCTACGAAGCCGTGCATACCCTGACCAATCATGCGCAGACCCTTCTGGATAGCCTCCTCGAAGTTGCGACCGATAGCCATAACCTCACCTACCGACTTCATTGAAGAGCCGAGTTCCTTGTCTACGCCGCGGAACTTAGAGAGGTCCCAACGCGGAATCTTGCAGACAACGTAGTCGAGTGCAGGCTCGAAGAATGCAGATGTGGTCTTTGTCACAGAGTTCTTCAACTCGAACAAGCCGTAGCCCATACCGAGCTTAGCCGCAACGAAGGCGAGCGGATAGCCCGTAGCCTTAGAAGCGAGAGCAGAAGAACGGCTCAGACGAGCGTTCACCTCGATTACGCGGTAGTCTTCCGACTGCGGGTCGAAGGCGTACTGCACGTTACACTCGCCGACGATGCCGATGTGGCGGATAATCTTGATAGCGAGAGCGCGCAGCTTGTGATATTCAGAGTTGGTGAGTGTCTGCGACGGAGCGATAACGATCGACTCGCCAGTGTGGATACCGAGCGGGTCGAAGTTCTCCATGTTGCAGACTGTGATACAGTTGTCGTAGCGGTCGCGCACCACCTCGTACTCTATCTCCTTCCAGCCCTTGAGACTCTTCTCGACGAGCACCTGCGGAGAGAACGAGAACGCCTTCTCAGCGATTTTCACGAGTTCTTCCTCGTTATCTGCGAAGCCAGAGCCGAGTCCGCCGAGAGCGTAAGCAGCGCGGATGATAACCGGGTAACCGAGTTCGGCAGCCGCCTTGCGTGCCTGCTCCATGTTCTCGCAAGCCTCGCTCTTGATAGTCTTTACGCCGATCTCGTCGAGCTTCTCAACGAAGAGCTCGCGGTCTTCGGTATCGATGATAGCCTGCACCGGTGTACCGAGCACACGCACGTTGTACTTGTCGAGGATGCCATTGCGGTAGAGTTCAACACCGCAGTTGAGCGCGGTCTGTCCACCGAACGAGAGGAGGATGCCGTCAGGACGCTCCTTCTTGATTACTTCCTCTACGAAGTAAGGCTGTACGGGAAGGAAATATATCTGGTCGGCAACGCCTTCCGATGTCTGCACTGTTGCGATGTTCGGGTTGATGAGCACTGTCTCTATGCCCTCCTCGCGCAGAGCCTTAAGCGCCTGCGAACCAGAGTAGTCGAACTCGCCCGCTTCACCAATCTTCAAGGCACCCGAACCGAGCAATAACACTTTCTTTATATTTTCGTCTTTCATTTATTCTAATGTTTAATGATTAATGTTTAATGTTTAATCAGGCTACGCCAGACAACACAAAACTTAAACATTTGGATTTTCACTTTTTGTTCTTCACTCTTCAGTTAGTTCATAGCCTCTACGAACTTGTCGAACATAAACTCTGTATCAACCGGACCAGAGCAAGCCTCCGGGTGGAACTGGCTTGAGAACCAAGGCTTCGACTTGTGACGAATGCCCTCGTTCGATCCGTCGTTCATATTCACGAAGAGCTCTTCCCAATCGGCACCGAGCGTCTTAGCGTCTACTGCGTAGCCGTGGTTTTGCGATGTTACGAAGCACTTCTCTGTGCCTACCATGCGCACAGGCTGGTTGTGTGAGCGGTGACCGTACTTTAGCTTGTAAATATGTGCGCCTGCTGCCTTAGCGAGGAGCTGGTTGCCCATGCAGATACCGCAGATAGGCTTGTCGGAGAGGCTCATCTGCTTCTGGATAATCTTCACTGCAGCCTCGCACATATCGGGGTCGCCAGGACCGTTGGCAAGGAACAATCCATCGAACTCCATGTCGGTATAGTCGTAGTTCCAAGGCACACGAATCACCTCGCAACCGCGGTTGATGAGGCAGCGGATGATGTTGGCCTTCACGCCGCAATCGACGAGCACCACCTTCTTCTTAGCACCCTCGTTGTAGCGGATAATCTCCTTGCAGCTCACCTTATCCACGAAATTAACTCCAGCATACTCGGCTGTCGGCACGTTCTCGGGCTCGTCGTCGAAGATAATCTTACCCATCATAACGCCGTGCTCGCGCAGCACCTTAGTAAGTTCGCGCGTGTCGATGCCGGTGATGCCCGGTACATGCTCACGTTTGAGCCACTCGGCAAGACTCTCTACGGCATTCCAATGGCAGTACTGCTCGCTGTAGTCAGCCACGATGATAGCCGAAGCGTAGATTTTGTCACTCTCCATGAATGTAGGCAGTCCGTTCTCCTCAATGGTGAACGGTGGCACACCATAGTTACCAACCAACGGATAGGTCAGAGTCATTAGCTGTCCGGCGTACGAAGGGTCGGTGAGCGACTCAGGGTAGCCCATCATAGCAGTGTTGAAAACTACCTCGCCTGCCACCGGTGCTTCATAACCGAACGACTTTCCGTGGAACTTGGTTCCGTCTTCCAATACTAAAGTTACATTTCTCATATTTATATATCTTCTCGAATTAATTTTTATTCGTTGTTAGTTTTATCGCGCACAGACGCCCAGGAAGCGCAAAAGTCGATCCTCTGTGTTCACTTTTGCCCTTTCAGGGCGTGTTTGTTCATGGTTGTTTCGGAGTTCATCCTCTTCTGTATAACCACAAAACGTGTATTCTACTTGTGTTCGCCACAACGCCAAGGCTCAACTTCGATGTATGTATGCGAAGCATTGTCCTACTTCTGTCGGTCGATGAAGTTGACGAACGCCTGGTTGCAGAGTTTTGTTCCGCCTGGCGTTGGGTACTTGCCTGTGAAGTACCAGTCACCGTGGTGGTCGGGGATGGCTTCATGCAGTCCGTCTATCGACTGGAACACGAGTTCGACCGGTGTCTTCAGACCTTCCGGTCGGAGCATATCTACCACTTTTCGGTTTATCTCCTCCGCTGTGAAGGGTTTGTATATGTCGCGCACGCAGTTGCGCATCATGCTTTTGGGTTTGAGCAGTTCGAGCTTGCACGCCTCGTAGACGCGCTGTAGCAGGTCGTTCATACCACGCTCGCGTATCAGCTCGATGGTGGCACGAAAGGCACAGAACTCCTCCAGACGCGGCATGTCGATGCCGTAATAGTCGGGGTAGCGTATCTGCGGAGCCGACGACACGACGACAATCTTCTTCGGGTGCAGGCGGTCAAGGATGCGCAGGATGCTCTCCTTGAGCGTCGTTCCGCGCACGATAGAGTCGTCTATCACCACGAGGTTGTCCACGCCCGGTTCTATGCATCCGTATGTTATGTCGTAGACGTGCGACGCGAGGTCGTTGCGCGAGTTGCCTTCGGTGATGAAGGTGCGCAGCTTTATGTCCTTTATCGCCACCTTTTCGGAGCGCACGTATGTGTCGAGAATAGCGTGCAGTTCCTCGTCTGTCGGTTCGTGGTCGAGTTGTTGTATCTGCTGCACCTTCTGTCGGTTGAGACATTTCTTGAAGCCTGAGAGCAATCCGTAGTAAGCTACCTCAGCTGTGTTCGGTATGAACGAGAACACGGTGTGGTTGATGTCGCCATCTACGGCATCGAGCACTTGTGGCACGAGCAGTTCGCCGAGGCGTTTACGCTCGCGGTAGATGTCGCGGTCGGAACCGCGACTGAAGTATATGCGTTCGAACGAGCAAGCCGAGTCGCCGCGCTGTTCGAGTATGCGCTCCATGCGCACCTCTCCGCTGCGGTTCACGAGCAGCGCGTTGCCGGGCTGCAGCTCTTTGATATCGTCGCATTCGAGGTCGAACGTCGTTTGCAGCACCGGGCGTTCGGATGCTACGGCTACGAACTCGTCGTTCTGGTAGTAGAACGCCGGTCGTATTCCCCACGGGTCGCGCATAGAGAACATCTCGCCCGACCCAGTGAGTCCGCACATCACGTAGCCACCGTCGAAGTTGGGCATTGTGGTGCGCAACACGTTCGCCATATCCATATGGTTGTCGATATAGCTGGTTATGTCCATGCCTTCGAGTCCGAGCTTCTTCGCATCAACAAAGTTGCGTTCGGCTTCGCGGTCGAGGCGGTGACCCATCAGTTCGAGCAGAGTGTAACCGTCGCTATAGATGCGCGGGAACATGCCCTGCGCGAGCATCTGCTGGAATATCTCGTCGATATTAGTCATATTGAAGTTGCCGCAGATGCAGAGGTTCTTAGCCTGCCAGTTGTTGCGGCGCAGGAAAGGATGCACGTATGCGAGTCCTTTCTTTCCGGTCGTGGAGTAGCGCAGGTGTCCCATGTAGAGCTGTCCGGCGAAGGGCAGATGGTTCTTTGCAAACTCGGCATCAGCGAGCAGTTCGGGCGATAGTCGGGCGTACTCTTTCTGCACGCGTCCGAATATCTCGGTAATGGCATCCTTGCCTTCGGCACGCTCACGGAACATGTATTCTGTTCCGGGCATTCCGTCGAATTTTACACATGCCATTCCGGCACCTTCCTGTCCGCGGTTGTGCTGTTTCTCCATCATCAGATAGAGCTTGTTGAGTGCGAACATCCACGTGCCGTACTTCTCCTGATAGTATTCGAGCGGCTTGAGCAATCGTATCATTGCCACACCGCATTCATGTTTCAACGGTTCCACGATACTTCTATTATGTGTTTAAATGTGTTTCGATTGAAGATTATTACTGTATAGGTAAAAATTAAGCGCCAAGACAAATAGCCCGACGCTTATCATATGCTTAACAGCACTAATTTCTAACAATATTAACTACCAATGAAGCCACAGACGTCAAGATACCAACAAACGTGAACCACAACGTCGTAGACTGACCAATAGCCGAGTTCTTTGCCTTGGTACTATTGGGCTCCACATAGATATAATCATTCTGCTGCACATAGTAGTACGGCGAATTGATAATATTGGCATCATTAAGGTTGATACGATGAAACTCTTTCTGACCATCAGCTCTCTCGCGTATAAGAATAACATTGTCACGACGACCATAGATGGTAAGATCGCCTGCCTGGGCAAGAGCCTCAAGCACACTCATCTTCTCCGTTGTCACGGGCACCACTTTGGGCGATGTCACCTCACCGGCAACCGTCACACGATAGCTTGACATTGCAACAGTGACAACCGGATTCTCCGATTCGGCAAGATACGGCTTCACTTTGCTCTTTATGAGTTCCTCACACTCGTTCTTGGTGAGTCCTGCCACATGAAGAGTTCCAACAACCGGGAATTCTATATTGCCGTCATTATTTACAAGATACGGGATGAGCGAACCTGTCGAGCCTCCCAGCTTGCCGTCAGCGCTCAACGTGCTGCCCATTGCGAGGTTGAAAGGCTTTGAAGTAGCCGGATCTGAAGTGACGACAGTGATTGTCAGTTGATCCTTAGGCATAATACGAGCATCGTACAAACCCTTTGAAGCAGCAAGGCTTATAGAGTCTATATTCTTGAAGTAAGCTACTTTCTGTGCCGACTTGCAACTGCCCATAAGCAAGATTATTGCAATCAAGGCCGGGAAAAAGAAGAGATTCTTCATAACAATTATTCTGTCTATGTTTAAATATCGTCTGCAAAAATACTACTTATTTCTGATACTGACAAGTTTTTTACAGACTCATTTATCATATTTTAGAAACTAAATGCACTGCTTTGACGAAAGACAGCGGACGCCACCCACACAGACCGCGAACGCCGTCCACACAGATTGCGAACGCCGTCCGATCAGATTGCGTCCGCCGTCCGATCAGATTGCGTCCGCCGTCCGATCAGACTGCGAACGCTAAACGACGACCAAAGTAGACGTTCTATTTGACAAGAGTTGATGCGCTAAACGCATTAAGTACATAAAAAACATAGCGCAAGCGGGTATATTGTCACAAAAATTAATTAATTTTGTCGGGTAATAGCATACCACTGATTATAGCGATGTAGGCGAGAGCTTGCATCGGCTTAGTCAATAATGTGTCATAAGCCTTTTCAAATATGAACAACAAGCAAGTAAGTCCACGACTCAACAAGGTGTTATTGATCTACACCGGTGGCACAATCGGTATGGGACACAACCCCGACACGGGAGCCCTCGAACCGCTGAACTTCGACCATCTACTGTCTAACTTCCCCGAATTTGCACTCCTGCCGACGGAGGTAGACACATATCAGTTCACACCACCCATCGACTCTTCAGACATGAGTCTGCGCCGATGGGCTCAGCTTGTGCGCATCATCGCCGACAATTATGAAGCCTACGATGGCTTTGTTGTGCTGCATGGCACCGACACTATGGCTTACACGGCATCGGCTCTGTCGTTCATGCTCGAAAACCTCACTAAGCCGGTCATCCTCACTGGCTCTCAGCTGCCTATCGGACAGCTCCGCACGGACGGCAAGGAGAATCTGCTGACGAGCATTGAGCTGGCAGCGGCATTCGGCGAGGATGGTCGACCGATGGTGCCAGAGGTGTGCATATACTTCAGCGGCAGACTGCTGCGTGGCAACCGTAGCACGAAGGAGAGTGCCGACGGCTTCAATGCCTTCAACTCGTTCAACTATCCGCACCTGTGCGAAGCTGGTGTCGAGTTTCAGTTCAACCCACACTACATTCTAAAGCCCGACTATTCAAAACCGATGATCCCCCACATGGCTATGGACCCGAACGTAGTGGTATTCTCACTTTTCCCTGGCATTCAAGAGAACGTGGTGCGCCACATGCTTGAAGCACCCGAACTGCGCGGCATAGTGATGAGAAGCTTCGGCAGCGGCAACGCTCCACAGAAGCCATGGCTCATGCGACTGCTTAAGGACGCTACACAGCGCGGCGTGACGGTGGTGAATATCAGCCAGTGCGTAGCAGGCTTCGTGAAGATGGGACGCTACGACACGGGATTCCAGCTACAAGACGCAGGCGTGGTGAGCGGCGGCGACAGCACCGTGGAGAGTGCCATCACCAAACTAATGTTCCTGCAGGCGCACTACAAGGACGTGCGCGCTATACGCAGCCTCATGGGGCGTAGCATCTGCGGTGAGATAACGAAATAGGCGATTAAGCATTTTTACACATTATATATATAACATATTCAGCTTAAAGTGGTAACTTTGTTGTCCTAATACGGGACTTATACGAAGAAGAAACATTCAAATCAAAACAAATGAAACGAACAAACATTAAAGCCTTGGCGATAATGCTTATCGCCACTATCGTCTCTATCACAGCCTCTGCACAAATTCCGGAGGGCTACTACAACGCACTGAAAGGCAAGAAGGGAGCGGAACTGAAGACCGCCGTGCACAACATCATAAAAGAGGCTCGTGTGTTGAGCTACGGCAAGGGCATTGCAGCCACATGGTGGGGCTTCTACCTCACCGACAACGACAACGGATACGTCATCGACCGCTACTCGCCTAACAAAGTGGAGTTCGGCGCGTGGGGCGAATCGTGCCGCTCGATGAACATCGAGCACTCGTTCCCGAAGAGTTGGTGGGGCGGTGAGCAACGCCAGGCTTACAAAGACCTCTACAACCTCATGCCGAGCGACGCTAAGGCGAACACCACAAAGAGCAACTACGGCATGGGCGTGGTGACAAATGCGACGTACGACAACGGCGTGATAAAGGTTGGCTCAGGCAATAGCGGCACAAAGCTGTGGCAGCCCTACCCAGAGTGGCAGGGCGACTTCGCTCGTGCATACCTCTACATGGCTACGTGCTATCAGGACTACAAGTGGGTGAAGGAGGGTCTGAAATCGCTCGAAACGGGCGACTATCCTACGCTGCAGAAGTGGGCTTCCGACCTCTACATCAAGTGGGCGAAGGAAGACCCAGTGAGCGACCTGGAGGCTAAGCGCAACAACATAGTGTACAGCATCCAGGGCAACCGCAACCCGTTCATCGACTTCCCTAACCTCATGGAGTACATATGGGGCGACAGCATCAACTACGAGTTCGACCCTGCCAAGACCGTAACAACAAAGGTGGAGATGGGCGACGAAAGCAAGATGTGTATATATCTGGCAAACTTCAAGACCTCTGATGGCGGATGCACCATCGAAACTCCGCTCTATCCGAAAGAAGGCGTAGAGGTATGGGAGCTCACAAAATCATACGGTTGGAAAGGCACGGGTGCCGTAAAGGAAGAAACAAGCACATACGTAACGAAATTTGCAGCCGAGAGTTCGGTTGTCACACCCGAGATTGACCTCAGCGAATACAAGTCGGCAACCATGACATTCAACCACGCCGTGAACTACGCGAAGAAACCGAGCGAGAAACTCAGCGTGGAGGTGCGATGCGAGGGCAAGACAACAAAGCTTGAAGGCTTCGCATGGCCTGAAGGCAGAGACTTCAAGTTTGTTAACTCAGGCGACATAGACCTCAGCGCATGGGCTGGCAAGAAGATAAACATCGTGTTCCACTACACAAGCACCACAAGCGAGGCTCCAACATGGCAGGTGCGCGACATGGCTATAATCGGTGTGAAGGGTCAGGCGACCACAGCTATCGGCAACGTAACTGCGGGCACGCATGGCAAATTCAACCCTACCCTGCCCTACACCGTGTACGACCTCAGCGGCAGAGTGGTTGCGGGCGATGCACAGCACGGTGTGTTCTTCGTGAAGCAGGGTAATAACACATTTAAAGTGATGCGCTAATGATAAACGTAGCACACCTTGTACAACTGAAGGCGTTCGCACGCCAAGATGCCTTGCTGCTCGCATTGTTGTGGGCAGCAAGCTTCGCATGTATAGTGATGCTAAACGCCGGACTCATCGGCATCATCTTAGCATTGGCTACGCCGTTCCTCGTAGGCAAACGCCTTGCTGCATTCCGCACGCAAGCTCTCTACGGCGTGATATCATTCCGCCGCGCTTACGCCTACTCGCTCTATGTGTTCATCTACGCCTCATTAGTGTTCGCACTGGTGCAGTACGCTTACTTCCAGTTTCTCGATAGCGGAGCGTTCGTTGAATCAATAGCAACGACATTAAAACAGATGACTCCGATTTACGAACAAAACGGCATGTCTAAAGCAGATATAAAGAGTTTGAACGATCAGGTAGAAATTATGCGCTTAACTACACCCGTGCAATGGGCGTTCATGTTTATGATGCAAAACCTCTTCGTCGGTGTCGCGCTCAGCCTGCCGATTGCACTTATCGGAAAAAGAAACAGATATTAAATCTCAACACCTCATCTCAACATAACAACATCTCAACACAATATGGATATAACAGTAGTAGTTCCTCTGTTCAACGAGGAGGAGTCGCTCCCCGAACTCTACGCGTGGATAGAACGCGTGATGAAGGCTAACAACTTCACATACGAAGTAATCTTCGTAAACGACGGCTCCACCGACAACTCGTGGAACGTCATCGAAAGCCTCTCTCAGAAGTCACCAGCAGTGAAAGGCATCAAATTCCGTCGCAACTACGGCAAGAGTCCGGCACTCTTCTGCGGCTTCAAAGAGGCTGAGGGCGACGTAGTAATCACTATGGATGCCGACCTGCAGGACTCGCCCGACGAGATACCGGGACTCTATCACATGATTATGGACGAGGGCTACGACCTCGTGAGCGGATACAAACAGAACCGCAAGCAGGGCGATCCGCTCTCGAAGACCATACCTACGAAACTCTTCAACGCTACGGCACGCAAGGTGAGCGGTATACATAATCTGCACGACTTCAACTGCGGACTGAAGGCTTACCGCAAGGACGTAGTGAAGAACATCGAGGTGTACGGCGAGATGCACCGCTACATACCATACCTGGCAAAGAACGCAGGCTTCGACAAGATTGGCGAGAAGCCGGTGCACCATCAGGCACGCAAGTTCGGCAAGTCGAAGTTCATGGGTTGGAACCGCTTCTTCAACGGCTATCTTGACCTCATCACGCTGTGGTTTCTTTCGAGCTTCGGCAGAAAACCGATGCACGTGTTCGGATTCCTCGGCACGCTGATGTTCTTCATCGGCTTCCTCTCGGTGGTTGCGTTGGGCGTAGACAAGCTATGGTGCTTGGCGCACGGCATCCCACAGCGACTCATCACCGACTCGCCCTACTTCTTCATTGCGCTCACCGTGATGATGATCGGCACACAGTTTTTCCTCGCAGGCTTCATCGGCGACCTCGTTAGTCGCTCGTCGCAGAACCGCAACGACTATCAGATAGAGAAGACACTGCGCTGCGAGAAATAAGACAAACTCATAAACAACAAATGCGAACATCAACTATATCAACAGCCATAGCAATGGTGGCACTGTTCATGCTGGCTGCGTGCTCGTCGATAGACTGTCCGCTGAACAATCGCGTGTACGCCACGTTCCGACTCGACGGCGACATAACAAAGATGGAAGACACGCTGACCGTAGCCGTGCCACGCTCTATAGACTACAAGGACAACGACACTGTCATCATCAACCGACTCGCCGACTTCGACAGCATCGCACTGCCGATGAGCTATCAGCGCACAACGGACGTGTATGTCTTCACGATAAAGCAGAAGGATAGCGAAGTGAGCACAACGGACACGGTGTGGGTAGCGAAGCAGAACGACCCGCACTTCGAGTCGGTCGACTGCAATCCGCAGTTCTTCCACACCATCACGGACGTGAAGTTCACCACTGAGGCGATAGAAAACATAACGATAAATTATAATAAGGTAACATATAATGACGGTAAAGCGCACTTCCTCATTCGTTTCAAGGGGCATAGCAATTAGTCTGATGCTGATTGCAGTGACGACTGTATCGGCTCAGAGCAGGAAAGAAGCCATTGCGGAGAAATCAGCGAAGGCGGAGAAAGACTCGGTGGCGTTCTTCCGAGGCGTGGCGGTGTCGGCTGACGTGGTGGGACTGACACAACTGGCGTTCAGCGACTACGGACAGTATGAGGCTGCGCTGCGCATCAACCTCAAGGATCGCTACTTCCCCGTGTTCGAGTTAGGTTATGGCACAGCCGACGCTGACAACCCTACAACAAACCTCAGATACAAGACATCGGCTCCCTACTGGCGTGTGGGCGTGGACTTCAATATAGCAAAGAACAAGCACGACGCTTACCGCGTCTATGCAGGCGCACGCTACGCCATGACTTACTACAAGTTCGACGTGTCGGGCAACGGATTGAAAGACCCCATATGGGGCGACGATATCACATACAACGTGAAGGGCATGAAAGCCAACTATCATTGGATGGAGGCAGTGTTCGGTGTCGATGCAAAGATTGCAGGTCCGTTCCGATTGGGTTGGTCGGTGCGCTACCGCAGACGCATAGCACACAACGACGGCGAGATTGGCAACACTTGGTATGTTCCGGGCTACGGAAAACAAGGCAGAAGCCGTTTGGGTGGCACGTTCAACATCATCTTTGAGATATAATTATGACAAACAAAAGACTTCTATGGCGCTTGCCATTCCTCCTGTTCCTCATTATCGGAACAGTCTATATAGTGCGCCAGCAGCGCAGTATGCCTTATCAGCACGATAAGGGACAGATATTCGGTACGTTCTATCACATCACTTATCAGAACGACTCGTCTATACAGGCAGACATCCTCGCCGAACTACAGAAGGTAGACGACGCTTTGTCGATGTTCAACAAGGAATCAATCATCTCGCACATCAACCGCGGAGAGGACGTGGAGACGAACGAGATGTTCGAGAGCGTGTTCAACCTGGCAGAGAGCATCTCTGACAAGACCGACGGAGCCTTTGACATCACCGTGGCTCCGCTCGTGAACGCATGGGGCTTCGGCTTCAAGACGGGCAACCCACCGACGAAGCACATGGTCGACTCGCTGCGTGCCATCGTGGGATATAACAAGGTGAAACTCGTGAACCACCGCATACAGAAGACCGACCCACGCGTGATGCTCGACTGCAGTGCTATCGCCAAGGGCTACGGCTGCGACGTGGTAGCGCGTCTGCTTGAGAAGCGTGGCATAAAGAACTATATGGTGGAGATTGGCGGCGAGGTGGTTACGCACGGCATCAGCGAGAAGCGTCTGCCATGGAAGATTGGCGTGACGAAGCCGTCGGACGACTCACTGAACGTGAACAACGAGCTGCAGACCGTACTTAACGTGAAGGATCGCGCTATGGCTACCAGCGGCAACTACCGCAACTTCTACTATCGTGGTGGCAAGAAGTACGCTCACACCATCGACCCTGCTACGGGCTACCCCGTGCAGCACAGTATCCTCTCCGCAACAGTGCTCGCCAAACACTGCGCGGAAGCCGATGCCTATGCTACCGCATTCATGGTGATGGGTATGGAGAAAGCACAGAAAGTGCTCGCAGAGCACCCCGAACTGATGGCATATCTCATATATAGCGACGACAAGGGCAACCTACAGGTATGGTATTCGCCATCTATGGAGGACAAGATTCTGAAGTAAATGCTTAATCTCTACGACAAGCTTCGCGAGATACCATTGTTCCAGGGTCTCACAAGCGACAACCTCATGCAGATTATCGGTCAGACGAAGTTCAGCTTCAAGAAGTTCGGCAAGAACGAAATAATCAAGAAGGAGGGAGAGAAATGCAACAACATCGCCATTCTATTGAGTGGCGATGTGAAGGTTGTGGCTCATGCCGACGATCACAGCTACTCGATAGAAGAACACATCAAGGCTCCCTGCATCCTACAAATAGAGCACTTCATGGGACTCTCGCCACACTACACACGCACGTTCACATCTGTAGACGAAAGCGACACTGTGGAGATATGCCAGAGCGACCTTATGCATATCTCCGACGAGTTTATCATCTTCCGTATCAATATGCTTAACATTGTGTCAGCAATGGCGCAGAAAGCAGAGCGTAAGCTTTGGCATCCAATGCCTACTGAGCTACGGGCACGCATCGCCACGTTCCTTAAACTACGCTGCCTCTCGCCTATCGGTTCTAAAGTGATACGTATAAAGATGACTCGCCTGGCGCAAGAACTCGGCACAAGTCGTCTCAATGTGTCGGAGGCACTCAACGCAATGCAAGCCGACGGAGTGCTACACTTCAGCAGAGGAATAATCAGTGTGCCGCAGGTAGAAAAACTCAGATAACTTGCTGCCGATTTTGTCACGTATTTGATATTAGCATGAAACAATGCAAAAGAGAGAAATACAAAATACATAAAAGCAAAAATGCTCCACTGCATCACGCAGTAGAGCATTTAAACCTTTATAACCAATATTTATTGTACAAGAACCTTAATATCTTTCTAATTCTATAGGTTCGGAATTGCTAATTGCTAAGCCTTCTTTGGCTCAGTTTCCTTAGCCTCCTCCTTCACTTCAGCAGACTTAGGCTTCTTTGCAGCAGGCTTCTTTGCTTTAGGAGCAGTCTCTGCCTTCGGAGCTTTTGTCTTCTCAAGCTTAGCGCGGAGCTTCTCCTCAGCAGCCTCAATCTTCTCAATCTTGGTCTGCAGACGAGTAATCTCCTTGTTCTTCATCTCAATCTCCTCGTCCTGATTCTTGATAGTGGTGAGGAGCGAAGCAAGTTCGTCGTTGTCAACAGACTCAGGATAGAGCGAATTAACGCGAGCTATGAAGTCGCCGAGGATGTTCATATAGTTGGTGAATGCGTCGAACGGCGATGCATAGATGCCACGGTCGATGCCTACCTGCGACGGCTTTGTAGTCATCTGACGGAAGTTGTTAGAAGCCTGCAGGTAGTCCCAGTCCTGGTTGATACGTGGGTCGTCGGCGATGCGCACGCGGTCGGCTACGCTATAGAGTTTGTTGAACGCCTCGCGTTGCATCGGGTTGCCGAGCCAAGAGCTCACGTCGCGCTCCTCATCAGTCCAAGAGAGTGTGTCGGGCACATCAAGTGCGCCTACGCTTGGCATTGTGTCGCAGATCTCGCTCGGTGTAGAGAATGTGAGGCCGCGCTGCTTAGCACATTCGGGCAGAGCCTTGAGGAAGTCGAGGATGTTGCTCGACAACGGCTGAGCCACACCGAGAGCAGAAAGCTCCATGAAGATATTCACAACGTGCTCCTCGCCTGGGAAGTTGGCAATGCGGTCAACGTAGTTGTCAGCGAAGAGTGGATAGCCCTCCCAATCGACATTGCTAAAGCGCAGAGAGATGTCGTCACTGAGGTTCACGTCGCGCAACAAGAGCTTGAGGTTAGGAGCGAGCGCACAGTTGTAAACATAGTGCGGCGACTTCCAACCGAGGACGTGGCGTGCGCCTTCTGTGAGCATACCTTTGAAGCCCATCTGTGCTGCCTGAGCACCGATGTCATCGCTGTAGATGAGCGAAGAGTTGCGAAGCACCTTAGGTTCTTTGCCGAAGTACTCCTTCATCTTCTGACACTGGCGCTTCACTTCCTTAGCGAAGCTCTCTTCGTTGGCGAGCGAAGCAAGACCATGTGAGTAAGGCTCTGCGAGGAACTCTACGCAACCAGTCTGGTTGAGTTCCTGAAGCTTCTCAAGCACCTGCGGAGCGTGGATTTCCAACTGCTCCATGCCCACGCCTGAGAGTGAGAAAGCAACCTTGAAGAAGCCAGGGTGTTCCTTCAGCATTTCGCCCAAAGCCTCAAGAGCTGGCATATACGAGCGGTTAGCCACATCAGTGATGAGACGCTCGTCCTCATAGTCGTCATAGTAATAGTGATCGGTGCCGATATCAAAGAAACGATAGCGCTTCAGCTGTATGTTCTGATGTATCTCGAAATATAAACAAATCGTTTTCATTATTGTTTGCTTTTAAGATTATTGTATTGTGATTTACTCGTTGTGTATATGCCTCTGGCTTAGATGTCGCCAGCGAGGACGCGCTCGTAGAGGTTCTTGATGCGTGCGCCCACCTTTTCCCATGTAATCTGGTCGACCTCGCGCTTGCCTTCCTCTTTGAGGTAGGTGAAGAGCGACTCGTTGCTACATATTGAGTAGATAGCGTCGGCAAGTGCGTGGATATCCCAGTAGTCAACCTTTATACAGTTGTCGAGGATTTCGGCACAACCCGACTGTTTAGAGATGATTGTCGGCGTGCCGCACTGCATTGCTTCAAGCGGCGAGATACCGAACGGTTCAGAAACTGACGGCATGACGTAAACGTCCGAATCCTTCAGACACTCGTACACTTGCTTTCCACGCATGAAGCCCGGAAAGTGGAAGCGGTCGGCGATGCCACGCTCGGCAGCGAGATAAATCATAGCGTCCATCATATCGCCGCTGCCTGCCATGCAGAAGCGCACGTTGCGTGTACGCTGCAGCACCATGTTGGCAGCCTCAACGAAGTACTCCGGACCCTTCTGCATTGTGATACGTCCGAGGAAGGTAACGACCTTCTCCTTGCCCGTGTGGTCGGGACGCGGAATGTCCTGCAACTCCTGACGCAGCGGATAAACGGCGTTGTGCATTGTGAAGCACTTGCGCGGATCCTGATGATACTGATGGATAACGGTCTGACGTGTGAGTTCCGATACGCACATGATGCAGTCGGCGTTGTCCATGCCGTCCTTCTCGATGGCGTAAACCGTGGGGTTCACCTTACCGCGTGAGCGGTCGAAGTCGGTAGCGTGAACGTGTATGCAGAGCGGTTTGCCGCTTACGTGCTTAGCGTTGATGCCGGCTGGATAGGTGAGCCAGTCGTGAGCATGAATGATGTCGAAATCCTCTGTGCGAGCCACCACGCCGGCTATGATTGAGTAGTTGTTGATCTCCTCGTGCAGGTTAGACGGGTAACCGCCGGCGAACTCCATGCAGCCAAGGTCATTGACGTGCATATAGTTGAAGTCGGCATAGATATGGTCGCGCAGACGATAGTAATAATCTGGATCCATGATGTTGCCAACACGTTCCTTGACGTAGTCGTAGTTGACATCGCGCCAAGCGATAGGCACGCAGTTCATAGCCACAATACGGCAGGCACTGCGATCCTCGTCGCCGAACGGATGCGGCAGACAGAGCACTGTCTCGACATCGCCCTGAGCGTGCAGACCCTGAGAAATTCCGAAGTTAGCGGTAGCGAGTCCACCAAATACGTGAGGAGGATACTCCCATCCGAACATTAATACTTTCATATATACTTATCCTCCTATTTTAATATTTATATTTTTCCAAGAGTTCGAGCGTGCGCAGTATCTCTGCCACGTTGATAGCGAACGAGATAGCACCACGTCCGTGGAATGGTGGGTTGCCGTCGAAGAGTTCGGGGATGGTGCCGAGGCAGTGGCTCGTCATCTCGTCTTCGTAGCCCACCATCTGACGCTCGATGAACGAGAGACGTGTGCGCTTGTATATCTTCAGACATGCCTCCATATAGAAGCCGCCGAGCCACGGCCATGCTGTGCCCTGATGGTAAGCGTAGTCGCGCTGTGTCTGCGGACCGACGTACATCGGGTTGTAGCCACCGCTCTTCGGCGAGAGCGAGCGCAAGCCCTTCGGTGTGAGGAGTTCGCGTGTGCATACGTCGAGTACTGCTTTCTGCTGTGCTGGTGTGAGTGGCGAGTAGTCGAGTGCTACGGCGAATATCATGTTCGGACGAACGCTCCAGTCGGGGTTATCCTTCGGCTCTACATAATCGAAGAGGTAGCCGTATTCGTTGACGAAGGTTTCTACAAACGACTTACCGCAGAGTGTTGCATACCGCTCGAAGTCGGCTGCCTCTGTTGCATCGCCATAGTCGGCTGCCATAGAAGCGCAGAACTTCAGAGCGTTGTACCACAGAGCGTTGAACTCTACGATGTAGCCTGTGCGCGGTACGACGGGGCGTCCGCCTGCTGTAGAGTTCATCCATGTCACTGCCTTGTCCTTGCCTTCCGAGTAAAGGAGTCCGTTCTCACAGAGCTTGAGGTTCGGGTGGCGGTTGTCTATAATATAATGTAAGATGTCATAGAGCAGCTTACCATACTTGCGGTTGCATTTCTCTCGACCTGCGTGCTTAGCATACTGCTGCACTGCCCATACGCACCAAAGCAGTACGTCAGGTTGGTCTATCTCATAAATCTTTGCTGTGAGTGGCTTGCCTGCCATAAACTCGTAGAGTCCGCGCATGGCTGTTTCCATTACGAGTTCGAAGTAGTCTTCCTCCTCGATTGAGAGCGTGAGACCGGGCAGGGCAATGAACGTATCGCGTGCACGACACTTGAACCAAGGATAGCCGGCGAGGATGTAACGCTCGTCCTTCTTTGTGCGGTTGTGGAACTGGTGTGCGGCATTCACAAGACAGTGGAAGAAGTTGTCGCGTGGTGAACGCTCGTCCACTTCATCCTGGAAGAGTTTCTTCAGACCGGTTGTCTTGCAAGCTGATGTAGATGCCGAGAACACGATGCTCTCGCCTTTCTTGATATCCATCTCGAAGTAGCCTGGTACGTAGAGATCCTCGTTAGAAGCGTAGCCACGCTCCTGCTCCTTCGGATATTCAACGCCGCGATACCAATCGGGCTGGAAGACGAATTCCACCTTCTTACTGAACTGCATGTAAAGCTCGGGGTAGCCTGTGTACATACGGGTCTTGATGCCGTTTGTTACTTCGGTGTACTCGCGTGAAGCCACTGAATTCTCGTGCGTAAACTGGCGCACGCTACGGAAAGCAAGGAACGGACGGAAACGGAGTGTCGTTGCAGAATGTGCATCAACAAGGGTGTAACGAATAAGGATGCGGTCTTCGTAGTGCTGGAACACCACTTCTTTCTTCAGAACAACGCCACCTACGCGGTAGAGTGTTGTCGGCACTTTGTCACAATCGAACTCGCGTATATATTTGTGACCTTTCGGACTGTAGTTGTTGCCCTGATACTTGTGTAAACCGAGGTTGAACTCAGCACCATGCTGTATAACCGTGGGGTCGAGTGACGAGAGGAGCACGTGGTTCTCGTCGTCAAGTTCCGGTACGGGTACGACGAGCAAGCCGTGATATTTGCGCGTATTACAATCGACAATGGTAGAGCAAGAGTATGCTCCCGAACGATTTGTACGCAACAACTCACGTGGCACCGACTCTTCGAGGTTTGTCATCAGAGCTTTTTCGAATCTCAAATAACTCATAGATTTATGATTAAGGTTCATTATTAGTTAGCTATAATAAGTGTAGTAGTCTTTCAAAAAAGGCATTGCTACCTTACGAAACCAAAGGTAGTAAAAATATGTTTATGCACAAAATAAAACATTAACTATTTAAAAAAAACCTCACATTTTGCCCTATTGTCAGCAAAATGTGAGGATTTAACTGTGAAAACGTTTGTATTTACTCGGGTATTAAGAAGTTGATAACCTCCTGCTCCACACTCACGGTGAATGGTCCGACGGGGGTTTTCATCAGTCTGCCGTCGATACCCACGAGTGCTTTATGTGCCTCAAGCACGTCTACCTTGCGTGTGCGGAACGGATGAACGCTGCGATGATTGAGGAACTTTCCGCGCACGAAGAGATAGAAACCTTCAATGAGCTGCGTCATGCCGGGGTGATAAACCACGCTCACATCGAGTAGTCCGTTGTACGGCACTGCGTTCGGTGTCTGTCCGTATCCGGTGGCGTTGCCTATGCATACGGTCATCACGTTGCGCTTCACGGTGTCGGAGTTTATCTTCAAGTGCATCTTGTACTCCAGACGCTGGAATATCATGAGTATGAACGAGAAAATGAATGAGAGTGTACGCGAACCGAAGTAATGGCGTGTCTGTCGGCGCAGGTTCATTATTGCGGCAATGAGTCCGATATTGATACAGTTGAGGAAATAGCGACGACATGCCTCACCATGCTTGTTGGTATAGCGTATGCAGCCAAGGTCAATCTTGCGCACACGACGCTGTTTGAGCCACTTGATTGTCTGCTCGTAGTCGCTCTCGCGAAATCCCCAGAAGTGAGCGAAGTCGTTCATCAGTCCGTTGGGTATCACGCCGAGTGCTATATTGTCGCGTATGCGTTTCTCGGTGAGCATCAGACAGTTGACTGCATCGTTAAGAGCCGAGTCGCCACCCACGATGACGATGGTCTTGTAGCCGTTATTGATCATCATCTTCACCAAGCGCTCCACACTTGCCGAGTTTTCGCTCTGCAAGTAGTCGTACTCGATGCCGTTTGCCTTCAGGCATCGCTCAATCTTCTCCCAGCGTTTGCCGGAGTTGAATGTCTCATGTTTCGGGCAGTAGAGTATGCCCCAACGGTCGTCGTTAATCATATCGTTTGTAATTTTAATATCTGCTCCACCTTCTGCTCCATCGGCAGCGTTGCATCAATCCAATGTATGGTGTATCCGCGACGTTCCATTCCGCGGAACCACGTCATCTGTCGCTTCGCAAACTGATGTATGGCTATCTCTAATTGTCGGAACATCTCCTCGTATGAGAGTCTGCCCACGACATATTCTGTGATGTACTTGTACTCTAAACCATAATATATAAGGTCTTCAGGGTCGATGCCCTCGTCTATCAGCGCACGTATCTCGTCAGCCATACCTTCATCAAGACGTGCCTTCAGTCGGCGCGTTATCTTCTCGCGTCGCAGGTCGCGATCGATATTGATGCCCACGACAATGGAGTCGATGGGCGGCAGTTGGCGCTCGGACGTAGGGTGTTCGATGTTGTACGTCTCTATCTCAATGGCGCGAATAGCACGCTGGGCAGTGTCGACATCGGTGTGGTTGTGCATCGTCGAGCCACTCTTGTGCTTCAGCTCTACGAGCATTGCCGTCAACTCTGCAAGCGATTTGTCGGCAAGTGCTTCGCGCAACGCTTGATTCTGCGGCACTGGTGAGAGTTGATAACCGCTCAACACGGCTTCAATGTATAGCCCCGTGCCTCCGCAGAGTATCGGCTGCTTGCCTCGGCTACGGATGTCGTCGTATGCCACGTGGAAGTCCTGCTGATACTGGAACAGATTGTACTTTGTGCCTGGTTCGGCTATGTCGATAAGATGATACGGTATCGGTGTGCCGTCTACCACGTAGTCGGCAAGGTCCTTACCCGTACCTATATCCATGCGGCGGTACACCTGGCGCGAGTCGGCACTGATTATCTCGCCCTCAGTGCGCAATGCGAGTGCTGCTGCCACAGCGGTCTTTCCGCTTGCCGTAGGACCCAATATCGTTATCATCGTTTGTTTCATGCTGGCAAAGTTACAAAAAGTTTCTGATACCGCTAAAAAAAGAAATAGAAGAAATGGAGTTAGGAACCCATAAATGAGGTTTCTGGAGGGGTATTGATACAAAAAGCCTGGCATTTTACAATGCCAGGCTTATATATGTTGTCGTAAATCGAGTCAACGAATTATTTCAACTCAGCGAGGTACTTGATAGTACGAACCATCTGAGAAGTATAAGAGTTCTCATTGTCGTACCAAGAAACTACCTGTACCTGATATGTATCCTCGTCGATCTTGCTAACCATTGTCTGAGTAGCATCGAAGAGTGAACCGAAACGCATACCGATGATATCAGAAGAAACGATCTGCTCGTCGTTGTAACCGAAGCTCTCGTTAGAAGCAGCCTTCATAGCAGCGTTGATACCCTCTACAGTTACGTCCTTACCCTTAACAACAGCAACGAGGATAGTTGTAGAACCTGTTGGAGTTGGAACACGCTGTGCAGAACCGATCAACTTACCATTCAACTCAGGGATAACCAAACCGATAGCCTTAGCAGCACCAGTAGAGTTAGGAACGATGTTCTGAGCACCTGCACGTGAACGACGGAGGTCGCCCTTGCGCTGAGGACCGTCGAGAATCATCTGGTCACCTGTGTAAGCGTGGATAGTAGACATGATACCTGACTGGATAGCTGCATACTTGTTCAAAGCGTAAGCCATAGGAGCCAAGCAGTTAGTTGTACAAGAAGCTGCAGAAATAACTGTGTCGGCTGGAGTCAAAGTCTTGTGGTTTGTGTTGTAAACGATAGTTGGGAGATCGTTACCAGCAGGAGCAGAGATAACAACCTTCTTAGCACCTGCTGCGATGTGAGCAGAAGCCTTCTCCTTTGATGTGTAGAAACCTGTGCACTCGAGTACTACGTCAACACCAAGCTCGCCCCAAGGAAGCTCAGCAGCGTTTGGCTTAGCATAGATAGTGATTTCCTTACCATCAACGATGATAGAGTTGTCTGTTGCCTCTACAGTGTGCTTGCCCTCACCGAACTTGCCAGCGAAGCCACCCTGAGCTGTATCATACTTAAGAAGGTGAGCCAACATTTTTGGAGATGTAAGGTCGTTGATAGCAACCACCTCATAACCCTCTGCCTCAAACATCTGACGGAAAGCCAGACGACCGATACGGCCGAAGCCGTTAATAGCAACTTTTGTCATTTTTTAATATTTTAATTAATGGTTGAAAATAAATCTTACTTTCAAGCTCCACAGTACTTGCCAATGAGCTGAAACATTCAAAAAGCAATACTTTTGAGCATTTTTTTCTTTATCGAGCGCAAAGTTAATAATTATTTTCTAATTTTGCAGCCAATAGAGGTATTAAATTATTTAAAAAATCGCTATATAATTTCACTGGGCTATATACATTATATATAATAAGCGCAGTTTGCTATATACACTTTGCAAAATAAGATAGTTAGAAACAAGAAACATACAATCGGACATTAGGAATTAAACAATTAACAAACAGAAACTATGGGAAAAATACTAAATGAGTTCAAGGCATTCGCCGTAAAGGGTAATGCGGTCGATATGGCTGTAGGTGTGATTATCGGCGGTGCATTCGGAAAGATAGTTAGCTCTATCGTGAACGATATCATCATGCCGCCTATCGGATGGCTCATCGGCGGCGTCAACTTCAGCGACCTGAAGTTCGAGTTGCCTGCCGTAAACCTCGGCATGGAGACAATGAAGCCGGCTACCATCAACTATGGTGCGTTCATCCAGACTATCATCGACTTCACTATCATCGCCTTCTGCGTGTTCCTCCTCGTGAAGGGCATAAACAAACTGGCAAACCTAAAGAAGAAGGAAGAGGATGTTAAGCCAGAACCCACACCTGAAGAACCGAAGCCAACCAAGGAAGAGTTGCTGCTCACAGAGATTCGCGACTTGTTAAAAGAAAAGAGATAAGTCAACGTACCAAAGGTTTAAAAACACACTGACAAGCAACGCGTTACAATACATACCGCTTATCTTAAAAGTATAAAAGAACGCTGACAAGACATTACTTGCCAGCGTTCTTTTTGTTTATATATATAGAAGAGTTTGTGTTGGTCAAATCTAAGTTTGACTCTATTGTTGTCGATGCAAAATTAATCATAAATTACGCAATACACAACCCCACTTTTGTCGATATGGGCACAAACGTCTTCAATTATAGCATAAGTGTACGAAAATAGTGATTAAACTGCTTAAAAACAATTATTCAGTGAGTACTATTTTCTACTACTTAGTGAGCATAACCTTGCGTGTCACGGTTTCACCCGCAACAACCGCCTTCACCACATACATGCCTGCAGGCACGCCGTTGAGCGAAACGGTGTCGCCCTTTGCCTTTGCCACTACTGCTCCAGCAGCCGACACGAGTTCCACTGACTCTACGTTCTCGCCAGTCACGGTGAGTTCGTTCTCACCCTGGCGCATTTCGATACGTCCTACAGTGTTCTCGTTGATGCCAGCAACTGCGATGAGGAACTTGGTCACACCACCTTTCACGCTCTTCGACTTCACTGTATAGTAAACGTCAACGCGGATGGTGTGCTGCTGCTTGTCATCAGTTCCGAAGTCGTGAGTGAATGTTGTCTCAGCCACTTTCTCCGTATTCTTCTTCGCATTGTCGATATAGACATCGTAACCATCGATAGGCAGTACTTTAGGCTGCGCAGTCTCGAGTACAAGACCAATCATCCAGTTGGCAGAGACACCAGTAGATGTGATCGAACTCCACGACTCGCCATCAAGCGTATAGATATCCGAGTAGCCTTCCATCGGCGCATTTTTATCCAAAGCGATAGCAGGCTTGTCCGGCACAACATCGTAGCAGTCGACAGCCAAGCGATAAGAAGCTCCGTTCTCTACCACGATAGGTGCTGAAAGTTCCACTTCGTTCCACTGACCCACAGTGTAGTCCTCCACTGCTGTCTCGTTGATTATCTCGTCATCCTTATACACGTATATGGTGTATGTTGCATCTGTAAGCGGATAGAAACGCGCCTTCTTCATCACGTAGCCTGTGCGTCCACGGAATGTCTTCGACGGATATACCGCGCCAACCATCAAGCCGTAGTTGTTGTCGGCTGGTGCGGTGACGCTCTGACTTGATGGCGAACCTGAGCAATACTGCACTTTAACAACATCACGGTCGAGCGGCTGCTGCCATGTAGCCTTTACAGCCGAAGCCGAAACAGGAGCTACTTCCACTCCACTTACAGCCTGAAGCTGACTGTCGTCGGGTGTCACATCGAGCTGAACGATGGTCGGCTCCGACTCAACGCTGTTAGCATACACTGCACTCACACCAAGCGCATGTGAACCCTTCTCCACCGAAGCAACGGTGAATGTCTTCGCGTCAGACGAACCGACTTTATTGCCGTCTACATATATATTATAGCTTGCCACGTTGTCTTTCGTGAGGTCGGCACCCACCGGTGCTACAGTAGCGTCAATAGCCCATGAAGCAGCGTAGAGAACGTTTTCTGCCTCCATGATGTCGCCAATCGATTCAAAATCGTCGTCGGTAGTAACGCGCAGCAGGTCAGACTTACCCCTCACTGCATGAACATTGTCGAGAGCCGAGATGCGCTTCGATGCTGTTGTCACAGCCACCTCTACAGATACAAGCAGATCGTTTGCTGGCACGTCCTGCGGTGTTGTGAGCGTAACGACATTGCGCTCGCCATAGTTCAACTGTTGCGTGACGGGCTGTGTGTAGAACTTCTGAAGCTTGCCAGCTGCGTCACGGGTGTAGAGATTAATCTTCCAGCCACCCTGAGCCTCCATCGGATAGAAGCCTACGGAGGTGAGCTTCTGTCCCTTGTATGCACTGAGTGTTACTGCATCAAAAGCAATGGCTGTCTCGTAGCTGAGGTTAGCGTACGACAGCCCAAAGGTCTCAAGCTGCGCATCGTCTGGAGCGAAGTAGGTGAGCTGTCCGAAGTTGGTAGCCGGGTTGTTCCACTCCAAGAAAACAGAATTGTAGCCGTGCTGCTGCGCAAAGAAACCTGTCGGCTTAGAGACTTTCTGTGCTTGCACGGTAACGGTAGCTGTCTCGCTGTCAGCCGACTCAACATCGCCGTACACTGCCGTAACCTGATACTTGTGTTCGCCTACCGGCACACCAGCATCTACGAATCCTTCAGCGGTAACAACATCGCTGCTCACCTTGTTGCCGTCGCGATACACCTTGTATCCGGTTATGCCGGTGGCTGCAACGTTCGGCTTCCATGTAATCTTCACAGAGTTGAGTCCAGACATCTGCTGTGCCTTCACGCTTACTGGAGGCATAGCCGAGAAGAGCGGACTGCCGAACTTCACAATCATCGACTGCGACGAAATAGCGTAGTTGCCGTCCGAATCCTTGTTATCGTTGTAGAAGAGGAAGCCCATGATATGGTCGTTTACCGACACAGATGTGGCGCGTGTCACGTTGTAAAGGGTTTCGCCGTCCGAATCCTTCGGCGAGTCTGGATTGACGAAAACATGATAGTCGGCGAGGTTCACACCTTTCTCCTTCAGATACTTGTATGCGAATGTGCCTTTTCCGTTTTGGTATATATAACCCAAATTGTTGTCCTCACACATTACAGTGCCATGGTTGCTAATGTCAAAGAAGTCGAGGTCATCCTTAGTACCTGCCGGAAGTATTGCCGTCTTCCTGCCCGTCTCCATGTCGTAGATTGCCCATGCTCCGTGTATATTGTCTGCTCCGCCTGCCTCTTCGTCGGTCTGCCAACCGCCGAAGTAAAGCAATTTTTTGCCATCGGGCGAGAACTTCTTGCCCACGCAGAACGGCGACTGCTGGTCAGAGAGTGTTGTGAAGTTGCCGTCGGGTCCCCAGAAACAAGCCTGGCGGTTCTTGTTCATAACCCAACCAGTCACGTATTGTCCGTCGGGCGATATAGCGTAAGGTATTGCTATCTTCTTGTTCTCTTTCAACTGGCGGAATATCTTACCGTCCTTCCACACATATCCCGAGTAGTTGCTGCCTACAGCCACGTTACCAGTGATATAATGTCCGTCGGGCGATATGCCAGCTGCGCCACTGCTGTTTACTGCGTCGGACGGCATCTCAAGGCGGTTCCAGCGGTTGTTGCTCCAATAGCCGGCGAGCTGTATCGACGCTCCGTTTTTCTTGAAGCTATTGTCGGTGTACACACCTACTACGATACCATCGTTAGAAACGCCATACGCCTGTGATGGCGACGAGGGGTTGAGCAGGTCTATCTCACCGCTCTCAAGATTCCAACGGAAGCCGTATGCTTCATTGCTGGCATCGTAGTACATGCCACAAGCCCACTTACCATTAGGTGAAGCTGACATAATGTTATAGTCGGAGGGTGTAACCATCACGAACGGTGCGGTCTGTGCGAAAGCTGCGCCACTGAAGAGTAGCGATGCAAGTAATGCTTTTGTCTTCATTTATTATCTATTATGGTTATATTCATAGTGAAGGGAGCGTACCAAGTTTAGAGGCACGCTCCCTTTGGTTTCAAAATATGAGTTTTTATCTCTTTACGTTGTACTTGTAGAGGTTCTGCTTGCCCCCCTTCTCTATACATATTATATATATAGAAGCAGGAAGTTGTGCGAGGTTTACGCTACTTACGTTCTGCTTAGCATACACCTTTGCGCCAGCAGCTGAGTACACAGATACATTTGCAGCCTCGCTGAGCTGAACAAAATCATGTGCGAAGGTAGCCTTCACTGCACCGTCTACAGACACAGCGTCCACTCCGTCAGGGACCTCAATATCTGTAATCTTCACGGTGATGGAGTTAGAGTAAGCCTTGCCATATTTATAGCTTGTTATAACATAAATCTCTACCTCATCGTCCATAATCTGCACCTTTGCCGTATTCACTGTCGGATCCTTTGTCTCTACGTCAGCCAATCCTTTACCTACGAAAGCCAGGCTATTCTTTACGAAACCAAGTTCTTCAAGATTTTCAGGGTTCTTCCATTCAAGGTTGGCGTAGTATTCAACCTTCTGACTCACAATAGAACCAACTCTCTTCACTTCACCACTTACAAACTTAAGATCGGTAACGGCAGGAAGCTCCTTTGCGAGAGCCACATTCACGTCCATCGGTGTTGTGCTGTAGTAGCCCACCCACTCTGAGTCGGCAGTAGCATCTGCTATCTCGCCGTTTGTTAGAGCGAACAACGGCTGAACGAAGTAAGTGTATGTGCTATTCTTCAGCTCCTTGTCCTGGTATGTGCACTGCTTGGTTGCAGGGTCCATAACGTCGGATAGTTCGAGAGTGTCGAGAGGCACACAGTCGCGATATACAACAAACTTACAACCATGTACGAGTCCTGCCTGCGGAGTGGTAAACTGGAGGTTGATGGTATTCTTGAGTGTCTTGTCGGGTGTTGCCGAGAGCAGCATCATTGATGTAGCATCCTTCAATCCGCTGAAGTTGCGATAAGTATTGCGCACGGTAAGACCCCATTTGTTCCATTGCTCCTTAGTGGCATTATAAGAGTATTCGCTGACATCCATAAGGTTCATATTTCCACCCACCGGAACATACTCGGTCTTCGTATCTGGTATTTCAGTACCTTTACTATCGTAGCGATACTTCATATGAAGCGTGAGCACGCCGTCGGTGTATGTCCATACCTCGCGCTGCTTTGGCTTCTTCACTTCGCCAGACACGGTGTACTGATATTCTTCTATCTTATTGCCGTCGGCATCGTACTTCAAGTCGGCTTCAAACTCATAGTACTTTCCGGTAGAAGAATAATGAGTAGCTCTACCCTCTTCGTAACTATAGGTTATCTCCTGTGCAAGCTTCTTTGTCTGCTTGCTGTAAGACGTAACCTTAGCCAACGTACCATCGTCGTTGTACGTGTACTCATTGATGCGCATTGATGTGGTGTCGGTAGCCAGTCTGCCCTGAGCATCGTAGGTATAGCTCTCGCAGTTGTATGTCTTATGGAAAGCGAAGTCGCCGTCATCATAGTCGCCCCACTGATACGAGTCCTTGTTTGTCATCTTGCCATCAGCATCAAAGACAGACTTAATGATGTTGGTCAACGAGAACTCGTCAGAATAGCCGCCTTCGTCGGTATATTTACGACCAAATGTTGAGCTGCCTACCAGCTTGTTGTCGGTGTTGTAGTAATAATACTCACGCTTCGAGTCAAGATCTTCGGGCATATCACCCATCTGACTACCCAGCGTAACCGACTTTACCAAGAAGCGATTCTGGGTTTCTACGTTCTGTGCAAAAGACTGTGTTGACGAGCCAAGCATCATCGCCAGGGCTGCAACCGAATAAAGTAAACGTCTTTCCATAATACTGTGTTTTTATTGATTATTAATTATTTCGTTGACAAGCTGACGAACTGACGAATTGATATGTCCACTTGTCTACTACTTGCAAAGATAATATTAATTTTTTAAAGCCAAGACTATTTATATCTATTTTCTACGAAAATGTTGCGTATATTTGCAAAAAACCGTACATTTGCAAGCAATAAGTGGTACGACACCTATAATATAATACTTTTACCACCCACTTTTCAAAAAGAACGTAACTAACAAATAAATAACAAACAAAAATATATAACATGAGAAAAATCTTACTCAGTATCGCTTCCCTACTGATTTTCGCAGGAAGCATCAACGCCACAAACATTGGCTACTCGAAAGACGACATTGATCGTTTGAACACATTCCGCCTCGGCAGCAGCCAGAAGCAGGGTCAAGCAATACGCTTCAGCCATGCCAAGTTGCAAGCTCTTAAGGGCAAGACCATTGACTTTGCAGAGTTTGTAGTAGGCAGCAAGAATACGACAGACAACAATATAAACGTATTCCTCGCCACCACACTCACCGGCACACCGATTGCCGAGGGCACACTGGAGGTAAATAGAGCACTCACAAAGGTAAAATGGACACTCGACAAGCCATACACTATCACTGGCGAAGAGGAGTGTCTGTACATCGGCTACACAGCCGAAATTGGCACAACATACAACCTTCTCATATCGGACAAATCGTACGACATCGAGGGCTGCAACTTTGCATACAACAATGGCACATGGGTTGACACCTACGGCATGGACCGTGGTAGCGCACTCATCTTCGTTAATGCGGAGAATGCGGACGACTACACCGACGTAATCGTAGGTCGCAGCAAATTTGACGGATATTATAAAGCTGGCGAAGAATGTAAACTCACGCCATGCTTCATCAATGCCGGCACAACAGCAATCAACAGTTTCGATGCCATTATTGATGTAGATGGCAAGACAACCACAAAACACTTCGCCGACCTCAACATCGAGCCGAAGGACAACTATAGCTTTTCTATCACAGACTTAGACACAAGCAAAGAGGGCAAGCGAGACATCAACGTCACTATAGCCAACGTGAACGGAGCAGACAAAGAGGCTGACACTTCCGACAATAGCCTTACTGCGTCACTTTTCTTCTATCCGAAGAACATGGAGCGTTCACTGCTGCTCGAATCATTCACAAGTCAGACCTGTTCACAATGCTTTAGAGGTCATCTGAATATCGCAGATGCCATCAAGACTTCAAAACAAGACATCATTGAAGTAGCCCACCACAGTGGCTACGACCCCGACACATTCACGATGCAAGAAGACATTAATTACCTGTTCTTCTACCCAGGAAGTGGAGGTACGTTCGCTCCTGCAGCTATGGTAAACCGCCACACTTACGCCAATATTAGTTCATCACCAATCGTACAAGCGACATCTACAAACAATGTTCTCTCTACAATCTATAATGCAGCGACAACAAAGCCGTACGTCTCGTTCAACCTCGAAACAAAATTGAACGAGAGCACACGCGAGCTGAAAGTTAAGGTGCAGATACTGGCACACACCGATGCGCCTTCAAAACAGTCTATCTTCAACCTCTTCCTCGTGCAGGACGGCATAATTGCATCACAAACAAATGCTGGAGAAAACTATACTCACAACCACACATTCCGCGGAACGGTGACTGGCAACGCATGGGGTATGCTCGTGAATGACGTGAAGGCTGGACAGATGTTCACATGGGAGAAGACCATCACTATACCCAAGCAGATTCACTCAAGCTATTATACCGACGAGACTAAGAACAACATCAAGGCTGTGCTTGAGGACATGAGTGTAGTAGCCTATATGGGTTCGTTCGACCAGAACGACAACACCAAGCATACTATCTACAACTGCTGCAAGGCACGCCTCGGCGAATCGTACAAGCAGGGTGGTTTCAATGTAGCTACAGCCATCAACGAGCCCGAAGCAGAGCAGACCCTGAACATCTTCGTAAATAATGGTAAGGTGTGCGTAGAGGGCGACTACAGCCGTCTGTCAGTATATAACCTCGCAGGTGCGCAGGTGGAGAACGCCGCTCTTGCCAAAGGTGTGTACATCGTGAAGGTTGTAGCTGGTAGCAAGCAGACCACAAAGAAGATACTGGTTAGATAGACCGTATTACACATAATAAAACAAGGTGTATCATGCGCAAGCCATACATATATATAATAGGTGCATCTATGTTGCTCGCGCCCACCTCCATGTGGGCGCAAGCAGCCTTGTCGCCACGTACTGCCGTAGCACTTTCAAACACAAACGAGCAGAAGGCGCACCACTCAAAACTCAAAGCCCAGAGCCCAAAACTCAAAACTCTATACGTAACCATCGACCCTGCACGCACATCGTGGCAGGCACTGGGGCTGACACCGATTGCTCTGCACGCCAACACCGCAACGGTGCGCCTCTCAATCGATGCACTTCAGCAGTTGGCTAAGCAGGAGGGTGTAGAGTACATACAGCTGACATCGGGCGCAAGCCAGATGCTCAACCTCGCACGCCAGGAGGCTGGCACCGACCAGATACACAAGGGCACCTCGCTGCCGCAGGCTTACACCGGCGAGGGCGTAGTTGTTGGCGTGGTTGATGCAGGCTTCGACTACATGCACGCTGCGTTCCGTCGTCCAGACGACGGACAGTTGCGCATAAAACGTGTTTGGGAGCAAGGCACCCAAACGCTCGACGGTGCTACTGCACCAACGAAGTACGGCTACGGCATCGAACTGAACACACCAGAGCTGATTGAGAAGGCGCAGGGCGACAGCGACACCAACTCGCACGGCACGCACGTGGCAGCCATTGCTGCCGGCAGCGACGCATACAAGGAGGGGGCTTACGTGGGCAACGCGCCCGATGCGGACATCGTGCTCGTGGCACTCGACCTCAACGAGAGCACCAACGCCGACATCAGCAACGCCGTGCAGTACATCTTCGACTATGCCGACGAGGTGGGCAAGCCGTGCGTCGTGAACCTCAGTTTGGGCAATCAGGACGGACCGCACGACGGCACTTCGACGTTCGACACCATGACCGATGCCATGCAGGGACCTGGCCGTCTCATCGTGGGTGCAGCCGGCAACCACCGCACCGACGCGTTCCACATCGACCATACATTCGCCTCTACAGCTGACGCTCCGCTGCGCACATTCGCGAAATACAAAGTTGCGCCGTCCAACTCTGTCTCGGGCGGCACAATAGAGATATGGGGCGAGAAGGGCACCGACTTCACCGTAGACATCGCAGCCTTCAGCACGGTAAACAAGAAGGATGCAGTATCGACTACGGTCTACCCTGCCGAGGGACTGACGGAGACATCGTTCGGCAAGTACGCCACGGGTACATGGAAGGTGGCATCGGAGGTTAGTCCGCTCAACAGCAAACCGCACGTGGTGCTCACATCCGCACTCACCGGCATCCGCAACAACTACGCCATAGCACTCACCATCACGCCGAAGACTGCGGGCAGAGTGAACATCTGGTCGGACAACACGTACCTCGCACTGGAGTCGCGCGACATGGAGGGTTTCTCGGCTCCCGACGCCGCTTCGTCTACGCTCTGCGAGATTGGCGGAACGGGCAAGCGCATCCTCACCGTCGGCTCGTACACCACGCGCAACGAGTACACCACGAACAGCGGACAACAGGCTACGCTGCAGGAAACCATAGGCGACCTCAGCTCGTTCTCGAGCTACGGACCAACAGTCGACGGACGCATGAAGCCGAACATCACTGCGCCTGGTTGCTTCATAATCTCGGCGGTATCGAACAACGACGCATCTGGCAATCTGATGTACGCTGAGTACAACGAGAACTTCGGTCGCTACAACCAATATGGCTACATGCAGGGCACATCGATGGCATCGCCGTTCGTGGCAGGCATCGTGGCTACATGGCTGCAGGCTTATCCGCAACTCACGCCCGAACAGCTGCACGAGATTGTGCAGGCTACGGCTCGCAAGGACAACTTTACCACTACGGCACCCGACAGCAACTGGGGATACGGCAAGATTAATGCGCTCGACGGACTGCGCCAGTGCATCGAGAAGCAGACGGCGGGATGCGAGCGTATTGACATGCCGTTCGACGGTACGGTACGCATCACCGACGGCAACATCCTCTTGGGCTTCGCACGCAATACGAAGGCTACGCTGAGCCTCACAAGCATGACTGGCAGCATGGTCTTCACCAAAGAGCTCGGCAACCGCTGTGCCGGCGAGACACTATCCATCCCTATGCCGCAGTTGGCTAAGGGCGTGTATCTGCTCAGCGTAAAGACTACTTCTGCTACGAAGACCTTCAAGTTTGTCTTGCAATAATCGCATACATTGTCTACATAAAAGTGTGGAATAGTTCTACAACTGTTCCACACTTTTCTACATTTTATCAAACCATGCCAACGCACCTAAACAAACAGTAACAACTGATATTCAACCACTTACGCAAAACCACACTTTTTCTGGCACACCGATTGCATTTTATTTAGTGAACGACGCAACGAACAACAGTTCGAAGCAGAGTTCCACAGATAAACGCAATATTAACAATTTAAAATTTAAAGCATATGAAGAAGTTAGTTTTTGTAGCTCTCGCAGCTTTCGTAACAGTATCAGTAAGCAACGTATTTGCAGGTAGCTCTAAGGCAGAGCTTGGTTTGGGAATGCCGGTCGACACAACCGTTGTGGAGACTCCCGACACTCCGGTGGTAGACGACCAGCAGACAGAAGCAATGTTCTCTGACTCTACCGACTCTGTCGACCCTGCCGCACAGCTCTTCTCAAGCGTAGTGCTCTCTGACTCTACCGACACTGATACAACAGGTACAGAGGCACCGGCTGTAGTGTAAAGAAGAGAAGAGAAGAGAAGGTAATGATTTCAGACATAAAACAACACTAAATCCTTTTTTAGCCTGCATCGTTCTTGTGCGAACAAGAATGGTGCAGGCTTTTTTCGTAAAATAAAATAAGAGATTTTGCGTTATAATATATAAGAATAAGATATTACAGCACATATATGTTCAGCACCAGAATAAAAATACTTGTAGGATACGCCTTGCTCGCCGTCGTGTTGGTGTCAGCCACATGGATGGTTTACGACAACACACGTTCGTTGTCTGCCGTCAACGAGGCATCGGAGCGGCTGATGGCTCGCCGCGACATTGTCGACTCGCTCGTGTTCACGATGCTCGAGACCGCCAATGCCGAACGCTCTGTGCTGCTCGGCGATGCCGGCAAGTGGCAGCGCTTCGACGAGGCTCTTAACAGTTCGGCTGCCAACGCCATGAGGTTGCGCCCACTGCTTATGGACACGCTGAAGCAGCAACGACTCGACTCACTCATTACGCTGCTAAAGGCGAAACGCGAAAACACGCTGCTCGTTATGAAGGAACTGAACAACGACTGCCGCGATATCTACTACAACAACAAGTTAGAGGCACTGCATAGCGGACGCGACTCTATAGTTATCAGTCCGCAGACGAAGGAACGCCACGAACAACACGAGACGGTGTATGAGGTAGTGAAGACGAAGCGTGGCTTCTTCCGACGCTTAGGCGATGCCTTCCGCAAGCAGCACACCGACACCGTGAGCACCACCCGACTGACGCATCAGCCGTCTACCGCCACCATCAACCACCGTCTGAACATTGCCGACTCTGTAGCTAACGTACTCGCGGAGATACACAGCGAGCAACAACGCGCAAGCGACAGGAAGCAGAATGCCATCAGTTCGCGCAACAGACAGTTGCAGCGAGTAAGTATTCAGCTGACGAAGCGCACATGGCTACTGATTGAGGATATACAGAGCGATGAGCACAACGCACTGCAGCGTGTTGTGGGCAAAGCGATGAGTTCGCGGCGTGCAATGATTGTGAGGATAGCGGTGTTGGGTCTGCTTGCCATCCTCTCGGCAGCGATACTCGTGGTGTACATCCTGCGCGACATAAAGCGCGAACGCCGCGACCGCCAGCGCATCATCGAGGCGAAAGCGGAAACGGAGCGCATCATGCAGCAGCGTGAGCGGCTGCTGCTCACCATAACGCATGACATTAAGGCTCCGGCTGCGTCTATAGCCGGCTTCATCGACTTGCTCAGCGAATACGTCGAACAACCGAAGGCGGTGGGATATCTGCAGAACATATCGGGCTCGGCGAAACATCTGCTGCAATTAGTGTCGGCACTGCTCGACTATCACAAGCTGGAGAGCGGCAAGGCGGAACGCCACGAGGTGAGCTTTGCACCGGCTGTGCTCATCAGCGAGTGTGTGGCGCAGATGCAGCCGCAGGCTATGGAAAAGAAGCTGAAGTTGGCAACTGATGTGCAGGTGACAGAGTCGATGCTCTGCCGATCGGACGCATTCCGCATCAAACAGATTGTGAACAACCTTGTGGGCAACGCCATCAAATACACCGACAAGGGCGAGGTACGTGTCGGCGTGAGCATCGCAAACCGACAACTCAGCATAAGCGTGAAGGACACGGGATGTGGCATGACGCCCGACGAACTGCAAACGGTGTTCAACGCTTTCACACGTCTGCCTGGCGCACAAGGTAAGGAGGGCGTGGGACTCGGACTGACCATCACACGCGAGATTGTGACGCTGCTCGGAGGCGAAATAAACGTGCAGTCGGCAAAGGGTAAGGGCTCGACATTCACCGTGAGTCTGCCCGTGAAGATTGTCACCAATCAGGGGGTGCACCAACAAAGCAAGCAAACCAAGGGGGTGCACTTGTCTCCGCTCGGCTTCAGCCGCTTGCCAGAGCAAGAAGTGTACCAACAAAGCAAACAAACCAAGGGGGTGCACTTGTCTCAAGTGCACCAACAAAGCAAGCAACAATTACATCAACAAAGTCAACGTGACAGTTTGATTGGTGCACTTGAGACAAGTGCACCCCCTAAAGACAAATCTCAACACCCCACTCTATCCGTGGTGATAGTAGACGACGACCGCCTGCAGGGTCAGCTCCTCACGGAGATGCTGCAACGCATCGAGGGCATCAGCTTCAACACCACCACGACCATACACGCCAGCGAGGCAATAGCCATTGCCACGGACTCGGCTCCCAACATCGTGTTCACCGACATAGAGATGCCTGAGATGAACGGCAGCGAGATTATGCGACGCATACGCAATAACACCGAGGTTCAGCAACGATCATGCACTACGAAGTTCGTGGCGATGACAGCGCACGAGCAGAGCATTATGCCACAGCTACGCAGCGACGGCTTCGATGCCTGTCTGTTCAAGCCGTTCTCGGTGCAGACACTCGCCGCCACAATCTGCCAACTCACGGGCGTAGCAGTAAGAGTATCTGAGAATTCAAAACTCAAAACCGCAGGCGAAGCCGAGAATTCAAAACTCAAAACCGCAGGCAGAGCCGAGAATAATTCAAAACTCAAAATTCAAAATTCTTGCTTTGGCAAGCGTCTATACGAGCCGAGCGCAAAACTCCGAACCGCCCTTCTCCCCTTCACCGATGGTGACCCTGAAGCAGAGCGACAAATCATAGGCGACATACGCAAGTCGATAGAGGAATATTTAGAGATGATTGGCGACGGTTCAGACCCGGAGCGCATTGCGAAAGCGGTACACAAAGCGATGCCACTGCTCGAAATGCTCGAACCAGGCAAGAACGAATGGCTCGCGCCCCTCCAGGGGGTGCACCAAAAAAGCAAACAAACCAAGGGGGTGCACTTGTCTCAAGTGCACCAACAAAGCAATCAACAAGTACATCAACAAAGTCAACGTGACAGTTTGGTTGGTGCACTTGAGACAAGTGCACCCCCTAACAAACAACAAGTACACCAACAAGCTCAAAATGACAACTTGGTTGGTGCACTTGAGACAAGTGCACCCCCTAACGACCAAGAACGCGAAAGATTGACAAAACAACTGATAGAGAAACTCAAGAATATACTATGCAACATATACTGATTGTAGAAGACGACATTGCGTTCGGCACAATGCTACAGACATGGCTGCGCCGAAAGGGATTTGAGGTAGAGAAAGCGACATCGGTAGGTGCTGCTGTGAAACTGCTGACAGGAACCTTCGGCAAAGAGGTAGACCTCGTACTCTCCGACCTCCGTCTGCCCGACCACGACGGGCTTCGACTGCTCGCATGGATGCACGAACACGACATCAATGCGCCGTTCATCGTGATGACAAATTATGCGGAGGTGCAGAACGCAGTGCTCGCTATGAAGTCGGGTGCTGCCGACTATATCGCAAAGCCCGTGCAGCCAGACATCCTGCTGCAGAAGATTAAGGATGCAATGGAGCAGAACGCTCAGCAAGCCTCCTCCACAATTCAAAACTCTACAACTCAAAATGCGCCAACGGCGCATAATTCAAAACTCAAAACTCAAAATTCTTGCTCTGGCAAGCGTCTCTACGAGCCGAGCGCAAAACTCACCGCCCCCCGCCACATAGAGGGAAAGAGCGAAGCCTCACGCCAGCTATATAGCTACGTGGAGTTGGTGGCTCCCACACCTATGTCGGTGCTCATCCTCGGTGCATCGGGAACGGGTAAGGAGTACGTGGCTCACCGTATTCACGACCTCAGTGCACGCGCTGACAAACCTTTCTTCGCACTCGACTGCGGAGCAATACCACGCGACGTGGCTGCATCGGAGTTTTTCGGACACAAGAAGGGAGCCTTCACAGGTGCCGATACCGATAAACGTGGAGCCTTCGAGATGGCTAACGGTGGAACGCTATTCCTTGACGAGGTGGGCAACTTGAGCTACGAAGTGCAGGTGCAACTGCTGCGTGCGCTGCAGGAGCGTCGCATCCGCCCCGTTGGCGGAACGCAGGAGATACCTATCGATATACGTCTTGTGTGCGCCACGAACGAGAACCTTGAGGAGGCAGTGGGCGAAGGACGGTTCCGCGAAGACCTCTACCACCGCATCAACGAGTTCACCATCTACATGCCAAAACTCTCGGAGCGTGGCAGCGACCTCTTCCTCTTTGCCGACCTCTTCATACACCATGCCAATGAGGAACTAAACCGAACGGTGGAGGGCTTCGACTCTGACGCAGCAGAACTGCTCGCCTCTCACTCATGGCCCGGCAACCTGCGCGAGCTGAACAACGTGGTGAAGCGTGCGGTGCTGCTCACACGCGGCAACAAGATAACCACCGCCGAACTGACGCAGGCGATGGGACAGATTCGCACCGACAACGTCCTGCAACTGCACGACGAAGACACGGAACGTCAGCGCATCATTACCGCTCTGCAACAGACCAACGGCAACAAGGCAAAGGCTGCCCGCCTGTTAGGCGTAGACCGCAAGACGATATATAACAAAATAGAGAAGTTAGGGATTTAAAGATATGGACAGAGTAAAATGTTATTAAAAAAATCTGCCATATCTATCAGCGCAACCGTAATTCTCAGATTACAAGCACAATAAAGGCTGACAGATTTGCTTTTTTAAAGCTAAATCTGTCAGCCTATCTATCAGGAACAATTTATTCCTACTCTATCAGGAACGGTTTACTCCCACTCGATTGTTGATGGTGGTTTCGACGAGATGTCATAGCATACGCGGTTCACACCACGCACCTTATTAATAATCTCGTTAGACACCTTAGCCATGAAGTCGTAAGGCAGGTGAGCCCAGTCGGCTGTCATAGCGTCGGTAGAGGTTACGGCACGGAGAGCAACGGGGTGCTCGTATGTGCGCTCGTCGCCCATTACGCCTACTGAGCGTACTGTAGAGAGGAGCACTGTGCCTGCCTGCCAAATCTGGTCGTAGAGCGATACCTCAATCTCGCCGTCGTGCATGTCGGCAGGAACACCGGCAGCAAGCACGCGACGTGCATCCTCTCCAGAGAGTTTTGTCTTGTACTCGCGCAGACCGCGGATATAGATATCGTCGGCATCCTGGAGGATGCGTACCTTCTCGGGAGTAATGTCGCCAAGGATACGCACAGCCAAGCCTGGACCTGGGAACGGATGGCGTGTGATGAGATGCTCGGGCATACCCATTGAGCGACCTACACGGCGAACCTCGTCCTTGAAGAGCCACTGCAACGGCTCGCAGAGCTTGAGGTTCATCTCCTTAGGCAGACCACCTACGTTGTGGTGGCTCTTGATTACCTTACCCGTGATGTTGAGCGACTCGATGCGGTCGGGATAGATAGTGCCCTGTGCGAGCCACTTTGCACCTGTCTGCTTCTTAGCCTCAGCGTTGAACACCTCAACGAAGTCGCGACCGATAATCTTGCGCTTCTGCTCGGGGTCGGTAACGCCAGCAAGGTCGGAGAAGAACTTCTCGCTTGCGTCTACGCCGATAACGTTCAAGCCCAAGCACTTGTAGTCTTCCATAACGTCGCGGAACTCGTTCTTGCGGAGCATACCGTGGTCGACGAAGATACATGTGAGGTTGCTGCCGATAGCCTTGTTGAGGAGCACGGCTGCTACGCTTGAGTCGACACCGCCCGAGAGTCCGAGGATTACCTTGTCGTCGCCGAGCTGCGCCTTGAGCTCAGCTACTGTTGTCTCTACGAACGAGTCTGCGCTCCAGTCCTGACGGCTTCCGCAGATGTCTACCACGAAGTTCTTCAGGAGCTGTGTGCCCTGCAGCGAGTGGAACACCTCTGGGTGGAACTGCACTGCCCACACCGGCTGCTTTGTAGAAGCGTAAGCGGCATACTTAACGTTGGCTGTAGAGGCGATGCACTTAAAGTCTTCGGGGATGGCGGTGATGGTGTCGCCGTGGCTCATCCACACCTGCGAGTTCTCAACGAAGCCCTTGAACAAGGGGTTCTCAGCGTCGAAGTGCTCGAGGTTGGCACGTCCGTACTCGCGAGAGTCGGCTGCCTCCACCTTTCCGCCGCCAGCATAAGAGATGTACTGTGCGCCGTAGCAGATGCCAAGCACTGGGATGCGTCCTACGAACTGACTAAGGTCTACCTTGAATGCCTCCTTGTCGTGAACCGAGAAGGGGCTTCCGCTGAGGATGACACCGATGACAGAGGGGTCGTCCTTCGGGAACTTGTTGTAGGGCATAATCTCGCAGAAGGTATCAAGCTCGCGCACACGACGGCCGATGAGCTGCGTGGTCTGCGAACCGAAATCGAGAATAATTATCTTCTGTTGCATTACTTTGGTTGGTTTTATTGTTTGTATTTGATGTTTCTTATTATCTCATGGCGGCGTTTAAGCCGAGGGTAGGCGGCGTTTAAGCCGAACTAAGCCGCTTTAAGCCTTCCTAAGCCCTTGGGGGATAGGCCGAGCTAAGCCTTGAGTATCCTCAAGCCCTCCCCGACGGGGAGGGTTGGGAGGGGCTTTTTACTTTTACCAAGAACTCCTCTGCTTGCGCCAGCGTATCGAGCTTACCGATGTCCATCAGCTGCAGGTCGTCCTTTGCGAAGCCTTCGATGCGGTGCGTAGCGCAGGTCTGCAGATAGAAGTCGATGATGCTGAAGCGGTCGGGAAACTGATTCATTAAAGGAATCATTCGTGGCGAAAGGGCGTGGATGCCAGCGAAGGCATACATGCGACACGCTTTAGGGTCGAGGTCGGGGTACGGACTCTTCACTTCGCCCGTGGCGATGTTAGTCCAACCGACAAGGCGCATCGTGTCGTCGAAGAGCAGGTAGCGTTGCGTCTTACGCTGACTAACGAGGAGCAAGGCATCGGGAACATCTGCCGCTGCTCCTACTAAAGCATCGGGAGCATCCGCCGTTACATTTGCCAAACCGTCAGTCTTGAGCAATCCGCCGGCACGCTGATAGAAGCGGCGCAGGTCTACATTGCTCAGGATGTCCACATTATGTATTAGTATCGGGGCATCGGGAGCGAAGAGTGGCGCGGCATGTTTTATGCCACCGCCCGTTTCGAGCAGTCCGGCTGATTCGTCGGAGATGCGTATATCGAGCCCGAAGTTGTCGTTTTCTTTAAGATAGTCGATTATCTGCTGCGCAAAGTGGTGCACGTTGACAACAATGCGGTCAACGCCTGCCACTGATAGATTATGTATTACGCGCTTCAGGAGCGGCTCACCACCAACGCTCACCAACGCCTTTGGCATAGTGTCGGTGAGCGGTTTGAGGCGTGTGCCCAATCCTGCCGCGAATATCATTGCTTGCATCATAGATGTCGTTATAAATATGTTGCCTACAAAATTACTCAAAATCCGTCAAACAGCAAAAGGAATGTAGCATAAATCTACAGAAGTGTCTGCTCTATGCCTTGCTCTCTGTGACAGATGTGCACCTCTATTCCGAACTTCTCGTGCAGATGTTCTGCAAGGTGCTGTGCCGAGTAGACACTGCGATGCTGTCCGCCGGTGCAACCGAAGGAGAACATGAGGTCGGTGAAGCCACGGTCGATGTAACGCTGCACGTGAGCATCGGCGAGTTTGTAGACACTATCGAGGAAGGTGAGTATCTCTCCGTCGTCCTCGAGGAAGCGTATCACGGGCTCATCAAGTCCGGTGAGTTTCTTGTACGGTTCATAGCGTCCGGGGTTGTGCGTCGAACGACAGTCGAACACGTATCCGCCGCCATTGCCCGACTCGTCGGCTGGTATGCCATTGCGGAACGAGAAACTGAACACGCGCACACGCAGCGGACCCTTGCCGTCGTACTTGGAGAACGTAGCAGGTCCGTCCTGAGGATGCGCCTCGTAGACGTTCTTGTCGGTGGTTTTGTATCCATCGGCACGCGATACTGCCGGCTCTTCGATGTGAGCGTAGCGTGGCATCTCGGTGAGTCGGCGCAGCATGTCCATCATGTACGGATAGGGGAACACCTGCTCACCTAATTTCAGCAGCGCACGCAGGTTGTCCATAGCCGGCGGAATGGAGTCGAGGAAGTGCTTCTTGCGCTCGAAGTAGCCGCGGAAACCGTATGCGCCGAGCACCTGCAGCGTGCGGAAGAGCACGAAAAGGCTCAAGCGGTTGACGAAGTGGCGCAGCGAGGGCACCTCGGTGTACTGCTTCAAAGCGTCGTAGTATTCGGCTACGAGCTCGCGGCGCAGCTTGTCGCTATAGCGTGCCGATGCCTGCCAGAGGAACGAGGCGAGGTCATAGTAGTACGGACCGCGTCTGCCGCCCTGGAAGTCGATGAACTGCGGATTGTCGTCGGCATCGAGCATAACGTTGCGCGCCTGGAAGTCGCGGTAGAGGAACGAGTCGATATTCTCCGACGTAAGATCCTTGGCGAAGAGGCGGAAGTTTGCCTCGAGCTTCAGTTCGTGGAAGTCGAGCCCCGAAGGTTTCAGGAAGCAATACTTGAAGTAGTTGAGGTCGAAGAGCACGCTGTCCTCGTCGAACTCGGGCTGCGGATAGCAGTTCTGCCAGTCGAGTCCGCGTGCTCCGCGTATCTGTATGTTCGGCAACTGGCGTATTGTGGCTTTCAGCAGCTGCTTCTCGCGCTGGTTGTATCTGCCGCCAGCCTCGCGTCCGCCACGTATTGCGTCGAAGAGCGATGTAGATCCGAGGTCGGTCTGCAAGTAGCGCAGTCCGTCGTCGCTCTGTGCGAGTATGTGCGGCACGGGCAACTGACGCTGCTCGAAGTGCTCAGCGAGGTAGATGAAGGCGTGGTTCTCGTCGCGGCTGGTGCCTACGACACCAATGACGGTCGTGCCGTCCTCAGCCGTGAAGCGGTAATACTGGCGGTTGCTGCCGGCGCCGGCGAGCTGCTCGGTGCTTTCAGGCTCCGCCCCACTCCATTCTGTATATAGTTTAATGAGTTTCTCCATCTTCTTCCTTCTTTTTTCCGTAATATTGCTCGTCCTTCTTCTTCACCCAAGCGGTGAGTAGCGCATCGAGGGCGTAGAGCAGCAGAGCCACGCCAATGGTCATCGACCACGAGCGTGAGAGTATGTATGTGCCCACTACGATAATGACGCAGCAGACGATAATCTTTGGTTCAAATGAACGTTTCATTTTCTTTGTTCAATGCTAAGTTATGGTGATACGCATCGGTCGACGCAGACATACGCATCGGTCGACGCAGACATCCGTATCGGTCGGCGCAGACATCCGCATCGGTCGACGCAGACATCCGCATCGGTCGACGCGAGTCAGAATAGTAATACTTACAACCCTAAACGGTAAGCCACACTGAACGTGAAGACACTATTCTTCGACGATTTGAAGCCCTCAATGTCCTGGAACTGCGTAAGTCCGATGTTGTAGCGTGCGTCGATGATTACGTTAGAGAACTCATAGCTCACTCCGACGGGAATAGCGAAGTTTACTTTTGTAAGCGTAGAGTTCAGGTCGTACTTCACGTGTTCGGGTTTCTCGTACTTTACCTCGTCTTTCGTCATCGTGTACTGCTGCTCGGTGTACTTCATCTTGCCCGAGATTGGGAAGCCTATCTGCACACCGGCTTTAACGGCGAAGCCCGTACCGAGGTAGGCGTTGAGCATCAGGGGCACGTTGATGTAATGGAGCTGCGTGCTCCAGTCGCTGTAGCCAGTGCCTTTGTACACGCCTTCCGTCACCTGCACCTTGTAGCCGTTGTTGCCGTACTTGGCGCCTTGCTGCACGTACTGCGCACCGATAGTGGCAGAGAGGTTTGGCATGAACTGCCAGTCAATGTCGACACCTGCCATCAGGCCTGCCTTGTAGCGTGCCGAGTAAGTCATGTTGTCGCCGACTCCACCGGCTATATACATCTTGTCGCCGGGCAGATTGGCGAGCGCCACGCCCACACGTGGCAGCACGGATACGGTGCCGACCTTCGGTTGCGCCATTGTCGGCAGTACGCCTGCGGCAAGACCCAACAATATAGTTCTTTTATTCATTTCTTTCCTGTTCGTTTACGTTTTCACTTCTGAATAATAAACGCCGAATAGCCACTATTATTGTGTTCTGCAGCGCAGTTTTGCTGAGCAGCCGTCAGCCCACCACGTTTAAACTTTCATCAGCCCACCACGAGCGAGAAGCGCAATCCCAACGCAGAGGCTATCTGCAAGAACGTAGACATCTGCATGTCGCTGTTGCCTCGCTCTATGGTAGATATGTACTCGCGCTTCTTGCCTATCTTGTCGGCAAGTTGCTGCTGCGTAAGCTTCTGGCGCTTGCGCTCTTCTTTCAGCAACTCGGCGTAGTACCACGCCTTGGCACGCGCCTCGAAAGCATCGCGCGAGGGGGTGCCGGGTGCACCGTATTCCTTCTCCAATATTTCATCTGCGGTGTGAAGTCGTGCCAACTTCTCTTCATTAATCTTTATCATAGTTAATCCTCCAACTCTTTAATTATCCTATCTGCCTTACCTATCTCTTTTTTATAGTCTTTTGTACTCTTTTTCAAGAATCCCGTTACAAACAACAAACGGGTACACTCAACAAAACTCTCTTTGTCGATAGTAAATATAACCGAGCGATACTCGTTTGAACCAAACGACACACGTGCCTCATAATAAGGAGTTCCGACAAGTTTCTTCACGAACTTCTCATTCACCACCTTCTGAGTTTCAATTATGTTCACTATATACGAATACTTTTCTCTCAATTTGGCATCGAGAGACCAGTAGTAATCCATGAATTCGTCAGTATATATGACTTTTCGTATCTTTTCTATTCCCATGTCGCAAATGTAATAAATTAATTCCATATAAGCAAACATTTGATACAAAAAAAGGTGTCCCATGACTTCACAGTCTTGGAACACCCGTCGTTGTATATATTTCGATACAAGAAATTAGTCTTTGTTGCTGCGCTTGCGGCTGAGATGGTCGAGGATGATCTTGCGCATACGCATACTCTTCGGAGTTACCTCCACGAGCTCGTCGCCCTTGATATACTCGAGGCACTCCTCAAGACTCATCACCACCTTCGGTATCACACGCGCCTTCTCGTCAGAGCCGCTGGCACGAACGTTGGTGAGCTGCTTTGCCTTCGTAACGTTGATGACGAGGTCGTTGTCGTGAACGTGCTCGCCCACTACCTGACCTGCGTACACTTCCTCACCTGGATCAATGAAGAACTTGCCACGGTCTTGCAGCTTGTCGATAGAGTAAGCGTAGGCAGTACCTGTCTCAAGCGCAATCATCGAACCGTTAAGACGGCGTGTGATTTCGCCCTTGTACGGCTGATACTCCTTGAAGCGGTGAGCCATGATTGCCTCGCCCTGGCTTGCTGTGAGCACATTGGTACGCAGACCGATGATGCCGCGCGACGGTATGTCGAACTCGATGTCTACACGGTCGCCGAGGGTCTGCATTGATGTCATCTCGCCCTTGCGGCGTGTCACCATATCAATCATCTTGCTCGAGAACTCCTCAGGCACGTTGATTGTCAGTTCCTCGATAGGCTCGCACTTCACGCCGTCAATCTCCTTGTAGATTACCTGCGGCTGACCTACCTGAAGCTCGTAGCCCTCGCGACGCATTGTCTCGATGAGCACAGAGAGGTGGAGCACACCGCGTCCGCTTACAATCCACTTATCCGTGGTGTCCTCGAACGGACGCACGCGCAGCGCAAGGTTCTTCTCAAGCTCCTTCTGCAAGCGGTCGTTGATGTGGCGTGATGTTACGAACTTGCCTTCCTTACCAAAGAACGGCGAGTCGTTGATGGTGAAGAGCATACTCATGGTAGGCTCGTCGATAGCGATAGGAGGCAGCGGCTCGGGGTTCTCGAAGTCGCAGATGGTGTCACCAATCTCAAAACGCTCCAAGCCTACGATGGCGCAGATGTCGCCAGAGTGAACCTCGTCTACCTTCTTCTGTCCCATTCCCTCGAACACGTGTATTTCCTTGATGCGTGTCTTCTCCTGAGTGCCGTCGCGGTGAGAGATGGTTATGTTCATGCCCTCCTTGAGCGTACCGCGGTGAACACGTCCTACGGCGATACGTCCTGTGTAGCTCGAGTAGTCGAGCGAGGTGATAAGCATCTGCGGAGTGCCCTCAAGCACCTTCGGCGCAGGTATAACCTCTACAATCTTGTCGAGCAGATAGTCGATATTGTCTGTCGGGGCGTTGTAGTCCTCAGCCATCCAGCCGTTCTTTGCCGAACCGTAAACGACGGGGAAGTCGAGCTGGTCTTCGGTAGCGTTGAGTGAGAACATGAGGTCGAACACCATTTCGTACACTTCCTCAGGGCGGCAGTTTGGCTTGTCAACCTTGTTCACGACAACGATCGGCTTCAGACCGATCTGAAGCGCCTTCTGCAGCACGAAGCGTGTCTGCGGCATAGGACCTTCGAATGCGTCAACGAGCAGAATACAACCGTCTGCCATGTTGAGCACGCGCTCTACCTCGCCACCGAAATCGGAGTGACCCGGGGTGTCAATAATATTGATTTTTGTGCCTTTCCAGTTGATTGAAACGTTCTTGGAAAGGATGGTTATTCCTCGTTCGCGTTCCAGGTCGTTGGAGTCCAACACCTGGCCACTGTTATCCTGGCCGTCACGGAACAGTTTGCCCGCCAACATCATCTTGTCGACAAGCGTGGTCTTTCCATGGTCGACATGGGCGATAATCGCAATGTTTCTAATATCTTGCATTTTATATACCTTAAAAAACTTCTGCAAAGTTACTACTTTTTTTTCAGACAAATGTATAAGCAGCGGCGTTTTTGAACTATTAACGCAAATAGTTCGGAACCAAACGACTAAAAAAAAACAAGCACCGCCACAGATGCAACAAAAAAATCCCGTGCATTCGGTCGAATACACGGGATTTGTTTCTTTGTGCGAATTACTTACGGAGGCCGAGAGCCTTGATGATTGCACGGTAGCGATTGATGTCGCGGTCGTACAGATAGTTAAGCAATGCGCGGCGCTTTCCTACCAACTGTGTCAAAGAACGTGCGGTAGTATAATCTTTACGGTTCTTCTTAAGATGTTCCGTCAAATGGGAAATACGGTATGAGAACAATGCTATCTGGCTCTCAGCTGAACCAGTATCAGTGTTAGACTTTCCGTACTGTCCAAAGATCTCTTGTTTTTTTGCCTGATCTAAATACATAGACTTTTAAAAATTAAATTGTTATTTGTGCAAAATGCGAGTGCAAAGGTACGACTTTTTATTGAAAGTCAGACCATTTGCACTCGCATTTAGTATAAATGTTAACTATTTTTTACAAATTACTTCACTACAACCTTCTTGCCATTCTGGATGTAGAGTCCCTGCTTAACGTCCTTCAGACTGTTACCTACGTACTTGCCGTTGATGGTGTAGACGCGGTTGTTAGTCTTAACGCCGTTCACAACAATTGAGTCAACGCCTGCTGCAGGGTCGCCTACATAGACTGTGTTAGACACGTTCGACTCGCCGTTTGCATAAACTACGATTACGTTGTACTTGTGGTTGCCTGCGCCGTAGCCGTTATCATCGGTGTACTTTTCGTCAGTCCAAGTGGTTGTCTTGCCGTCGAGTTTCTTCACGAGAACACCGTCACGGTAAACATTGTAACCCATTACGCGCAAACCACCAGCACGATATGTCACGTCGTCAACACAGAGACGGTCGGGTTCATAGTTGTAAGATGTCAGCGAACCTGTGCTGGTGTGCACGATAGCGAAATACTTGGCACCCTCAGGAATGGCGATATCATACTTTGTCCACTTGTAAACAGCTTCATAAGAGTCCTTATTGATCTTAATGAACGAGTTGGCGTTGGTGTCGTCCTCTGAGTAGTAGACGTCGAATGTCTCAGGACCAGAGTTCGGATACTGCTCGCCGCGGTTCACCTCGTCGCCAGGAGCGTTCACCCAGAACGATATTGTCTGCTCCTCACCCGAAAGCTCCGGTGTGATGAGCCAGTTGTTGGTCGGTGTGCCGGTATCGATTGTTGTACCAGTAGACATCATCGACTGCTTGCCTGAATGAGGCGCGAAGATATTTGCAAACATCTGCCAGTTGCTGCCTGTGATGCCGCTCACCTGCCACGGATTAAACACGATGTAAGCCTGTGCTACGCCTGAGTTCGGGTGCTGAATACCACCGAATGTGTAAACCGTACCCTTGTCACCGTCGTAGAGTGTCCAGTCGCCAACGCGTGCTATTGACCATGGTGTGTACGACTCGAAGTCGTCTGTTACCTTGACACCGTCTACATCCATTGCCGACCATGTGAGCACACCCTTATCGGTAGCAGCGAGGTCGCTGATAGCAGGAAGCGGAGATGACACGACTTCAACCGTGTAGTCAATCGACTTATTGTTATCCTGGAACATATCTGCTGCCCACTCCACTTCGCCTCTCACGGTGAATTTACCGACATGGAGCTTCGGTGTGTATGCAAACTCGTATGTAGCTACTGCGTTAGGATCAAGATCCTCACCTTCTTCAGTTTCAAACTTCTTTCCGTCGATAAAGAGGTGTACCTTGTAACCGCTTGCCTTTGCTGTACCGAGGTTCGTAACCTTCACATTCAGCTGAGCAGCCTTACCACTCTGCACGTGTGCAGGTGCATCAATATCGGCAGCGAGGTTGTTTGCGATAGCATCGTAGATTTTGATGTTATCAATCATTATGCTGGTTGACAAGCCCTCGGCGTAGAAATAAGGACGGATGTAACCGTTCTTAACACCGACAGTAGACACCGACTTAAGATCCATAGCTACAGAGCGCCAACCCATTTTGCCACTAAGCGTGCTATAATCAACAGTTCCGACCTCTACCATTTCCTGACCATTGCGGTTCACCTTTACGGTTATCTTGCCGTCAGTACCTGGATATGCATAGTACCAGAACACAATCTGCGGATTACCCGCATTGGCGATGTCTACCTTCGGACCCTGGATGCAAGCCAAAGTACTGCCTGTTGACGGGTTGAAAACGAGCGAACCGGCGTCCTCATCCTGCGCATCCTCTGAAAGGCCGAACTTGCCCGCACAGTTGGCATCAATCACCCACGGACCCTTCTGAAGACTCTTGTTAGCGAACGATTCGTAGTAAGGTACCTCGTGTGCCTGACCGATAAGGAATGCCTCGCGTCCATAGTCGCTGACTACGGCTGTGTCTGATGTCGGGCTGTCTACGTAGGTCAGAAGTGCATACTGCACAGCACTCTGAGCGCCGTCGTAGTTAACTTTTTCTACAACACACTTTGTCTCAGCTAAACCCATTTCTACTTCTCTCAGATAACCATACTCAAGAGTGTATACGCAGTATTCTGCAGTCTTCGGATCTACATAACCGCCGTGCATACCTACTTCAGAAACCGGATCCCATGTGATAGCTGCTGTACCATCAAGGTTGTCGTGTATCTTTATATTCTGCGGAGGAAGCGGACGGTCATAGCCTACATACGCTTTCTTTGCAACCTCGTCACTACGCAAGTCGTTAGCTGTAGAGATAACGCTATATGTATGTTCGCCAGTAAGCACCTCTTCGTCTTGCCATACGACCTTTTCACCAGGTTTCGGCGAATCGAAATTCTTCACAACGACATAGTCGCGATAGAGCTGTGTGCGTGTGATACTTGTAAGTGCATTGCCAGCATAGTCAGTAGAAGGTATTGTGAACGACACCTTAGCCGACACCGCTCCCTTAGCACCAACCTCTACATTGAGGTCGTTTACAGCTGCAGGGCGCACTGCCAAGGCAGCCTGAGCAAATACTTTCACAGGAAGGAGCAGGAGATAAGCGCGCTGGTTGCTGGTGCAATGGAATGCTACGCGATACTTGCCGGTTGTAGGAGCAATGAACTCGCCTTCAACTGGTGTGGCACCACCTCCGCCGTATGTAGCCGAAATGGTATAGTCGCCTACGACCTTGTATGTTGTGGGGTCGTCGCCTGTGCCGATAGCCACAGCCAACTTCTGCGAACCACCCATAGCCTTGAAGCCACCGGTCTCAACCTTATATGTCTTGCCTGCCTCGAATGCCAAGTACGGGCTGACGAGCCAGTCGTCGGCATCCTGCTTCTGCGCTGTGCCGATATAACTGATGAAGCTGCCGGGCACGTCATTACTGAATCCCCAAGTGATACCGTCGTTGTTCTTGTCCTCAACAGTCCACTCTTTATTAACTAATACTTTCTGATCGTTCCACAGACATGAATACGGAACATCGTACGGTCCGCCAGTTGACGGAGTCTGTGCCTTCACTGTCGACGGAGCCAGCGTGGTAGCTGCCAACAATGCCGAGAATAATACTTGAAACGTTTTTCTCATAGTCGTATTGTTTTTAGTTATTTATACAATCAATCAACTCTCTCTAATTATATGCTTTTGTTATATAGTGGGGGTGCTGTTGCTGAGCAACTTGTACCCCCACTTGTTTTTCCAATTACGATATAGCTTGTCAGGATTTCTACTTGTTAACGTACTTCTTGCCGTCGCGTATCACGATACCCTTTGTATCAGGAGCTACGCGCTGTCCGCTGAGGTTGTATGTTTTGCCGTCGCGAGCCACGTTCACTGTTGCGCCGTTGATGCCGGTTGTAGCGTCACCCTGCAGAACCTCGATAGGATATGTCGACTTACAGGTCTTGCCTTGCACGTGGAGTTCGCACTTACGACCACTTACGCCTTCTGGCAGTGGGTCGCACTCGAGCTTGAGCACTGTGATGTCGTATTCAGCCCATGTCTTTGTGTCGGGAGTGATTGACTTCACCCAATCGGCATCGCAAGTTACGGTGTAGTTGGGATCGTTGTTGGCGTCGAACCAGCTGTCGTTAGTCTTGATAGCCGGACCAGCGAACACCAAATCGCCAGGAATGAGAGTCTTGCCGCTTGTGCCGTCGTCGTCCATCTTCACAACGCCGTAGTTCTCCTCACGACCGTTGATGACGTAGTACATCGGGTTGCAGTAGTCGTACTTAGCAGAGAACGACACCTTCAGAGCAACGTCCTTATAGAGGCTGAAGAACGCAGGACTGCCATCCTTCTTCCAAATACCTACGGCTGAGTCGAAGTCATTATAATAATAAGGTAACTCGCTAATCTCAAAACCGCAGTCGATGCCTTCCTTGTCGAGTCCGTCGATTACTACATAGAACGGCTGATCGATAACGAAGCGTTCTGCCTTGCCTTCAGCGTTCTTCTTTGTAAAAACGAGTGTGAAGGCGTTGTAGCTTGTGTTATCGTCATACGGGATACTGCCTACATCGATAGTCTCAGGCTCAGTAGCTGTGAGTTCGTAGAGAATTTTTTCGCCAGGAATGCGTTTGCCGTCCTGCTCTATCACGTCGTGAATCTGCAAACGCAGCTCCTTGCCCTTTGCTACAGGATAATAACCCTTAGAGATAACCGGAATGAAGATGTCTTCTACAACCAGCGGAGCCATTGGTTTGTCAAAATATTGATAAACGCTGGTAGCTGTGTACTTAGCATCGCCCTGCGTGAATGTACCCGAACCGTATGCATATTTGTTGTCCATACCGCCGAAGAACACTTCGCTGACATGGTCCATTGTGTAAGAAAGCGGAGCCACGCGGCGGTTGTCCTGGTCGATGCCGGAATACAAGCGCGGATAATAGTACTTCAAAGCCAATTTTTCGTGTTTGCCAGGATCGCCCGCATTGCCGAAGTAAGGATTCTCAGAAGCAAGCAGGAACGAGTCGGTATTGCAAACAAGTGTTGGGAGAGCATCGCGACCGTCAAACAAGCTCTTCATAGTAAAGTCACCGTTTGCGCCGATATTATAATAATAATCTGTTTTGCTTGAGCAATCGTTAACTGTTACATCACCGTAATAGTCAAATGTGTTCTGATGCCAAACATAAGCATCTGTGCCCTGCTTCTTGAACTTTACGTCGTAAGCACCCGGAACATACATATACACTGTTCCCCAAATCTGACCTTTCTTATCAGAAGCCTGGAACAATGCACCTTCAGGACGCAAGTAATAGTTGCTTTTCTTCTTTGCGCGCAACTTTGAAGGCTGAGCCTGTGCGTCAAGTGTAGGCACGAGATGCTTACCGAACTGGCGTGCACTAAACGGAACGCCCTCAACGAATGGTTGTGCGTTGGCAGCTGTTGTAGCCATAACAAGAGCCGCAGTCAAAAGTAAAGATTTCTTCATACTCAATTATTTAGATTATTAATATATGCGAAGATTATTTTGCAAATATACAGATTATGAAGTTTTTCGCCAAACAAAAGTTATTTTATTTTATTATTTTATTTACGAATTAACGCTTTCCATCTTCGAACGCCATACATAACAAAACGCAAAACTTACGCCTGTACGTCTATAGAAGACGCCACCGAAGGCGCAACAACAGTGGTTGCGCCTTCGGTGGCGTACAAGTTGCAGGAACGATACGTAGACCATGTTTCCGTCCCTGCATATCTCTTCAACTCCCAATCGAGAGTATTTCGCGAAGCGGTTTCATCACGAACTCGCGCTCCTGCATGTGCGGATGCGGCAGCGTGAGGTCGTTAGAGTCAAGATGTACGTCATCGTACATCAGTATATCTATGTCGATAGGGCGGTCGTGATACTGCCCGTTCACCGACTTCTGTGTTCTGCCCAACTCACGTTCTATTTGCTTTGTAGCCATTAGCAATTGCTCTGGCGACAACGTAGTGAGCAGACGCACACACATATTCAGAAACTTATTGGTCGATTCAAATCCCCAAGGCTCTGTCTCGATGAACGACGACTGACGGTCGACGCTGCCAGCACGTTCGTTGAGCAAGCCGATGGCGCGACGCATCGTAGCTTCGCTGTCGCCGAGATTGGAGCCGAGAGAGAGGTACACGGTGTGCATACTCTGCGCTTAATCGTTTACGATGAGCAATGCGTCGCCGTACGAACCGAACTTGAATCCGTGCTTAACGGCGAGGTTGTACGCCTCCATCACGAGGTCGTAGCCGCCGAAGGCGCAGGTCTCCATGAGGAGTGTCGAGTACGGATGATAGAAGTTAGAGATCATCGAGTCGGCTAGTCCGAAGTCATACGGTGGGAAAATGAACTTATTGGTCCAGCCATCGTACTCCTTCAGCATACCGTCGGTGCCAACGGCTGTCTCCGTAGCCTTCACCACGCTTGTACCCACAGCACACACATGGTGTCCGGCACGCTTTGTGTCGTTCACCAACTTGCAGCAGTCGGCATCGACGCGCATCTGCTCCGAGTCCATCTTGTGCTTTGTGAGGTCCTCCACCTCTATGTCGTGGAAGTTGCCCAATCCGCAGTGGAGCGTAATGTATGCGAAGTTGATGCCACGTATCTCCATGCGCTTCATCAGCTCGCGCGAGAAGTGCAAGCCGGTAGCCGGAGCCGTGACCGCACCCTCGTGTTTAGCAAAGATGCACTGGAAGTCGTCGAAGTCGTCCTCTGTGCTGCGCTTGTCGGGGCGGCGGTCTACGATGTAGCGTGGCAGCGGAGCCTCGCCCAGACCGTAAAGCTCGCGCTTGAACTCGTCGTGCGGACAGTCGTAGAGGAAGCGCAGTGTGCGTCCGCGGCTGGTTGTGTTGTCGATTACCTCAGCCACCATTGTGCCCGAATCGTCGAAGAACAGCTTGTTGCCGATACGTATCTTGCGAGCCGGTTCTACGAGCACGTCCCACAGACGCATTTCTTCGTTGAGTTCGCGCAGCAGAAACACCTCTATCTTTGCGTCGGTCTTCTCCTTTGTGCCATAGAGGCGCGCCGGGAACACCTTTGTATCGTTGAAGATGAATGTGTCGTGCTCGCCGAAGTAGTCGAGCACGTTGCGGAAGTCGAGGTATTCGCCCTCGATAGGGTTGCCTTTGTCATCTTTCTTGTACATCTCGATGGTCTGCGACTTCTTGTGCAACACCATCAGTCGGCACTCGTCGCGACGTGTGATGCGGAAGGTTTCCTTCTCGCCGTTGTCGTTTTCAAACTCGCGATAAATGCTATGCGGATAAAGAGCGATCAGCTCTTCGGGTAGTTTAAACTTAAACTGTGATAACTTCATAGTAGTTGTTTATTTATTCATCTTCATTGGTTTCTATTGTCTGATTGGCAAGCCACTCCTCAAAGCCGTCAAGCTCGATACAGTCCTCCACGCGCTGCTCTCCGGAGCGTGTGCGGCAGAGTGCCGTAAGATAGCCGCCCGAGTCGAGTGCGCGACCGATGTCGCGTGCCAAGGCGCGTATGTATGTACCCTTGCCACACACCACACGTACAGACATCTGCATTGTCTCGGGGTCGAACGCCGTGAGTTCTATCTCGTCAATGTGTATCTGCTTCGGCTGCAGCTCCACGTCCTTGCCCTTTCGGCGTAGGTCGTAGGAGCGTTGTCCGCTCACCTTGCACGCCGAGAATGTCGGTGGCACCTGCTCTATATCGCCAACGAACTGCTTCAAGACTTCTTCGATGCGCTCGCGTGTGATGCCGTCTGTGGGGTAAGTGGCGTTCACCGGATGCTCCATGTCGTAGCTGGGCGTGGTGGCTCCGAGCTGAATGGTGGCTGTGTATTCCTTGCCGTGCATCTGGAACTCCTCAATGCGCTTCGTGAACTTGCCGGTGCAGAGCACGAGCACGCCAGTGGCAAGAGGGTCGAGTGTTCCGGCATGACCTATCTTTAGTTTCTTCACCCCGAGGCGTACGCAGATGCGCTTGCGCACTATTGCCAAGGCACAGAAGCTGGTCATGCCAAGGGGTTTGTTTATGGCGATGACTTCGCCTTTGGTGAAATTCATTGTCTTCTTCTTTTATAGTAATGAGCAAGCTATCGTAACGGCTCCTGCTATTGCGCAGTAGACACCGAACCACACGAGTTTGCCTCGCTTCACGATGTTTATCATCCACTTGCAGGCGATGCATCCGCTTACGAAGGCTGCCACGAAGCCCACGATGAGGGGCAGTGTCTCTATATCGCCGAACGCTTCTTCGCCCTTAACCGCCTTGAGCACGTCGAGGAGTGCCTCGCCGAGGATGGGCGGGATGACCATGAGGAACGAGAACTGTGCGAGTTTCTCCTTCTTATTGCCGAGCAAGATGCCGGTGGCAATGGTGGAACCAGAGCGTGAGAGACCGGGCAGCACGGCTGCTGCCTGCGCCAAGCCGATGATGAAGGCATCCTTCATCGAGATATTCTCGCGCTGACGTGGCTTAGCGAAGTAGGAGAAGGTGAGCAACGCTGCTGTCAGGAGCAGGCAACAGCCCACGATGAGCAGCCCCGAACCGAATATCTTTTCCACATAGTCCTTAAAGAACACGCCTACGATGCTTACCGGTATCATCGAGACAACGATGTTGAGGAAGTACTTCGTCTCGGCGTTCATCTCGAACTTGAAGAGTCCTTTCAGTATCCAGTCGATTTCCTTCCATAGTATCACGAGCGTACTGAGCACTGTCGCCACGTGCACCATGACGGTGAACGTGAGGTTGTCCTCGCCCTGCACGCCGAAGAGTGCCGAGCCGATTGCGAGGTGTCCACTACTACTTACGGGCAAATATTCTGTGAGTCCCTGAATGATGCCAAGGACTAAGGCTTGTAACCAATCCATTTGTTTAATTATTAATTTTTAATTATTAATTATTAATTTGAGGGTGATTT
>OGKM01000148.1_pt1 | contig 52621 bp, 58 predicted proteins | sample 1572501 | NCBI WGS metagenome assembly OGKM01 (sample SAMEA2582154, study PRJEB24529) | metagenome | biome: Human gut stool | place: China | collected 2011
TCGGAAGTGTCTAGATTATCCGTGGCGATTCAATCTTTTACACCAAGATTTTGACTACTACCGAATAATGTACGCCAAAATTGCCGAGCATAAACCCCGCAATGTGGACAATTAAAAGCCTTGCCTTCAAAAACTGCCGGGAAATACTCAGCCATTTACTACAGTCTCCTAATAAACTTCAGCCATTATATTAACCAATCGGTCTACCTCAACCTCTTTAGCGTAGCGGTCATAGGTAATAGACCCTGAGCTATGCCCCATAATAGCCTGAGCGTAAGCCAACTCGACGCCATGCTGTTTTAACTGAGTGGCGACCGTATGCCTGAATGAATGAAACGCCAAGCCGTCACGGTCAGCCAGAACTTTAGGTAACAGCGTTCTGTTAAACCACTTGCTCACCTGCTCACCGTAACCATTCTTCATGAGACGCAGACCATCGAATACCATAGCATTATCACTCCCAGCGTTTCTACGGGCTTCTAACAGGTCCATGAAGTCAGCCAATACAAAACCGTAGGCACCATCTACCAGAGGTACACAGCGATCACTGTGAGCGTTCTTGATGCTCTTACCCGGCAGGCTACTGTCATCTTCATTGATATGAATATAAACAGTCCCGGCCTCGGTGGTCCTGACGTCTTTTACCTGAAGTTGAGCTACTTCATTGAGTCGCGCACCAGTGATAGCCGCCAGCACCGTAACGTAATAGTGGTAAGGCTTGCCTGAGGTCTTCTGAGAGTATGACTTAGCGGCAACCAGCAGTTGACCTACCTGCTCCGTAGAGAAAGCATTGCGGGCCTCTGAGGCTTTACGCTGGGGAACCTTTAGTTCCAGCCCCTCAGTCATGTTCTTTTTAATCAGGTCATTACGCACAGCCCACTTAAAGACAGCCGCCATCTTAATGAGATATTTATTGTTGATGGTGACTACATCCAGACAATCTGTTTTCTCTTCACGGCCTAGCAGGTCAACCAACGGGGCATCCTTAAAGCGCTGCTTGCGGTTCTTCGGTAACTGCTGGAGGACATCACGGACTCTAAGCACGTCAGCGCGTGTTACCGTATTGGCGTCAGCACCAAGACCCAGATAGTCAAAGATTTCGATTAACGCAGCGTGAGACGATTGGTTTTCCCTTAAGGTAGCAGGCTTCCAGTTCTGAGCGTTCTCCGCTTCATACTGCTCAAAGAGGCTAGCCACAGTGACGCTTGGTGTGACTGCTAGTGCAGCTAGCGCTGCTGGTTTTACCTCAGGAGCACTAACAGATAGGGACACAGAGGCTTGGTCATCCTGCCGATCAATACCATCAAAACGATCGACGTAATCTATCAGTGACTGACTGTCTCCCGCTTCGATACGCTTCATGCAAGCCTTGAGTACCTTGAGGGCCTCATTGATGTAGCGATGCTGGTCAATACTCAGCGGTTCACTAGCCAGAGCATCGGTAAGGTTCTCACCAAGTTCACCGTACTGGTCCCGATAGATGTCCCTCATGTCCGGCTCGAAGAGGTCAGAGCGTCCCGCTGAAAGTTCCCACTCCGCGATATCCCGTAAGTGTTTCCTCATATCCTCGTAGGAGGCTGTAGGGTTATCCGCATGGATTGCCTTGAGTGCTGCCTTAATGTGCCGGGAGTGAGCCATAGCGGTGCGTCTATCCTTGGTCCTTAATGAAACTGAGGTCATTCTATCATTGTTTGATTGTCTAACTCGAAGGCGAAAATAGTAGACGCCGTTACGCTGGTAAAGGTAGGTGTAGGAATTGAGCATGTACTGAGACCCTAGGTCCGCTCACTTTGTCAACATAAGGACGTAGCTTGGTCGCTACAGGGTTACAATGTTGGTTACAGTGAGTAAAACTATCGGAAGGCTTAAAGCCGTATCCCTTAGGATTCAGTAAGTTGGAATACTTTAAGAAAGGTCATGGAGCGGGCGAAGGGAATCGAACCCTCGTATAGAGCTTGGGAAGCTCTCGTTCTACCATTGAACTACGCCCGCGAAGAGTTGCGAGAAGCATTATAGCCCTTACGCACCCTGTGACAAGCCTGCCGGATGCTGACTGGCGATAAAATAACCTTTTAGCACTTAGGTTTACTTCCCTGCGGCGGCAGGTAACGCAGCGGATCGATGGCTGTCGCCCGGTAGCGGATCTGGAAATGCAGCCGCACTGAGTCGGCATCCGTACTACCCATGGTGGCAATTTGCTGGCCGGCCTTCACGCTCTGGCCATTATTCACCATTAGCTTATCGTTGTGGGCATAGGCGGTGATGTAATCCTCGCTGTGCTTAATCATGATCAGATTGCCATAGCCGCGCAGCTGATTGCCGACGTAGACCACCTTGCCCGCCCCGGCGGCATACACCGGCTGGCCGCGGGTTCCGGCGATATCAATGCCTTTATTGCCGCCATCGGCGGTGGAATAAGGCAGGACCACTTTGCCGCTGGTCGGCCAGCGCCAGCAGCGCTGTCCCACCGGCGGCCAGGAGGACTGAGGTACCGCGGACGAAGGCGTGACCGCAGCGGTGCGCGTAGAGGAAGATTTTTTCTTCGTTGTCTTCGTTGAACTGCTGCCGTTAAGCTTCAGCTTCTGCCCCACCTCAATGGTGTAAGGCGGGGAGATGTTATTCAGGCGGGCCAGATCGCGAACGCTGGTGCCGGTGGTGCGGGAGATGCCGTACAGGGTATCGCCGCGTTTAACGGTGTAGGTGCCACCGGAATCGGAGGTGCTGGAGCAGCCGGCCAGCACCAGGCTTGCCGCCAGCATCAGTGTCATATAAAAGCGTTTCATCATCAGGCATCCTGCACTTAACACAACCACTTACCTCGCAATCAGGGCGAATATCATACCAGTCCGCGGCGCAGGGCGTCATCCCTGATGGCGAAACCATTATCCCCCGTCCCTAGCGCGCGGTCTGCGGCAGGCAGAAATTCATATTTGCGCCACGCGGCGCGGCGGCCTCTCCTCGCTATTGCGCGTTGCCGTTCACAGAGCTGCCTCCAGGGCTTGTTTTGGTAATGCCTTTCTCCCATTTATGGGCTACCCTAGTGGCCTGAGTACATGACCCGGCGGGTTTGTGCCGGGTCATTTTTTATTTTCAGGAGTCGTCATGGCCGGGGAACACGTCATTTTGCTGGATGAGCAGGATCAGCCTGCCGGTATGCTGGAGAAGTATGCCGCCCATACGTTTGATACCCCTTTACATCTCGCGTTTTCCTGCTGGCTGTTTAACCAGCAGGGTCAGTTGCTGGTCACTCGCCGTTCGTTGGGCAAAAAAGCCTGGCCCGGGGTATGGACCAACTCGGTCTGCGGACACCCCCAGCAGGGCGAGACCTTCGAGCAGGCCGTCACGCGCCGCTGTCGCTTCGAACTCGGTGTGGAGATCTCTGATATCGCGCCGGTTCACCCGGCCTTCCGCTACCGGGCGGTCGCCCCAAACGGTATCGTTGAGAACGAAGTGTGCCCGGTATATGCCGCGCGCGTGGTAAGCGAAGTGCAGCCTAACGACGATGAAGTCATGGACTATCAGTGGGTTGACCTGGCAACCATGTTAAGCGCGCTGGCCGCCACGCCGTGGGCGTTCAGCCCGTGGATGGTGCTGGAAGCGGAAAATCGGGACGCCCGCCAGGCGCTGACCGACTTTGTTGCGCGTCTGCGCGGGTAAGCTGACTATTCTCCAGGCCAGGCGCAGCCCTGTGCCTGTCATTAATGCCTGGCGGCGCTACGCTTGCACAGGCCTACGGTTCTGCGCCATTGCGTAGCCCGGATAAGGCGTTTACGCCGCCATCCGGGATCCCCGGCTTGCGCTGCGCTGAGCCAGGCTACGCCAGCCTTAGGACCTCACATCAGACATAAAAAAACCCGGCAAGCCGGGTTTTTTGCTTTTCGCGAAGGGCGATTATTTCTGCGGACGCATCGCCGGGAACAGAATAACGTCGCGGATGGTGTGGCTGTTGGTGAACAGCATGACCATACGGTCGATACCGATACCCAGACCAGCGGTCGGCGGCAGGCCGTGTTCCAGCGCGGTGACATAGTCTTCGTCATAGAACATTGCTTCGTCGTCGCCTGCGGCTTTCGCATCAACCTGATCCTGGAAGCGCTGCGCCTGGTCTTCGGCATCGTTCAGCTCGCTGAAACCGTTACCGATTTCGCGGCCGCCGATGAAGAATTCAAAGCGGTCGGTGATTTCCGGGTTGACGTCGTTACGGCGCGCCAGCGGAGAAACTTCCGCCGGGTATTCGGTGATGAAGGTCGGCTGAATCAGATGCGCTTCCGCCACTTCGTCAAAGATTTCGGTAACTATGCGTCCCAGCCCCCAGCTTTTCTCTACCTGAATACCGATAGATTCCGCCAGTGCTTTCGCCGCGTCGAAGTTATCCAGATCCGCCATGTTGGTTTCCGGACGGTGTTTCTTGATCGCTTCGCGCATGGTCAGTTTTTCAAACGGCTTGCCGAAATCAAACACCTGGTCGCCATACGGCACTTCGGTTTTGCCCAGCACCGTCTGCGCCAGGGTGCGGAACAGCGACTCGGTCAGTTCGATCAGGTCTTTGTAGTCCGCATACGCCATATACAGTTCCATCATGGTGAACTCTGGGTTATGGCGTACCGAGATCCCTTCGTTGCGGAAGTTACGGTTGATTTCAAACACGCGTTCAAAACCGCCAACCACCAGACGTTTCAGATACAGTTCCGGCGCGATGCGCAGGTACATATCGAGATCCAGGGCGTTGTGATGGGTAATGAACGGACGGGCTGACGCACCGCCAGGGATCACCTGCATCATCGGCGTTTCGACTTCCATAAAGCCGCGGGCCACCATGAACTGGCGCATGGTGGCGAGGATCTGCGAACGGATACGGAACGTATGACGCGACTCTTCGTTGGCGATCAGATCCAGATAGCGCTGGCGATAGCGAACTTCCTGATCCTGCAGGCCGTGAAATTTATCCGGCAGCGGGCGCAGGGCTTTGGTCAGCAGGCGCAGCTCGGTGCAGTGGATCGAGAGTTCGCCGGTTTGCGTTTTGAACAGCTTGCCGCGGGCGGCGATGATATCGCCGAGGTCCCATTTCTTAAACTGTTCGTTGTAGACGCCTTCCGGCAGGTCATCGCGCGCCACGTACAGCTGAATGCGGCCGCCGACGTCCTGGAGGGTGACGAAGGAGGCTTTGCCCATCACGCGACGGGTCATCATCCGACCAGCCACCGCAACTTCAACGTTCAGGGAAGCGAGTTCATCGTTGTCCTTCGCATCGAATTCAGCATGCAATTGGTCAGAGGTATGATCGCGACGGAAATCGTTGGGGAAAGCTACGCCCTGCTCACGCAGCGCAGCCAGTTTTTCGCGACGAGCTTTCAGTTCATTATTAAGGTCAATGGCCTCATCGGCACCTTGTGCTTGTTGTTCAGACATATGGATTCCTCATAACCTTGCTTTCAAACTAGCTTCGATAAATTGAACCAGGTCACCCTTCCGCGCGGCCTGTCTCTGGGAAGACACCAGAGCACAATCTTAACGATCCTGGATTCACTCCAAGCTGATCTCACTCAGCTATGGCTTCAGTAACGGTATTTTTTATCGTTGGCCTCCGCGCATGCCAGAATATCCTCCTCCTGTTCACTAAGCTGTGCAAGGAGCGACTTCGCGCTCCGCTGTTGAGGTAATGCCCCCGGTCGCGCTGCGCTTACCGGGGCTACGAATCGCGGCCCGGACAAAGTGTTTACGCCACGAGCCGGGACGAGCGTCAGGCGCCGCCGCCGGTAATTTCACCGGCAGCCGCACGACGTTTGCCGACGCTACAGGCCGCGGCAAAGGCGATAATGACCATCACCGCCACGCAGCCGAGGGTCCATTCGCCCATCTGCGCGAAGAAATGCTGATAGGCGGCAATCGCCGTATCGCTGATTTGCGATTCGGTGGTTTGCTGGGCGACCACGCCCGCCAGCCAGTTGGCCACCGCGCCGGTGGCCAGCATATAAATGCCGGTCAATACGCCGGTGACGCCGGGCATGTTCAGACGGGTGATTTGCGCCATCGCCACCGGGTCGATAAACAGTTCGGCAAAGCCCATCATCGCCAGCCCGGCGACCATCATGCCCATTGAGGCCTGACCGTCAGCCGCGCCATGGCGGGCATTGAGCGCCAGCAGCATAAAGCCGCCGCCCATCAGCAGCAGGCCGAAAGAAAATTTCAGCCAGACGCGCAGCACAGAACGCACGCTGCCTTCCGGGCGCATCAGCCACGCCAGCACCACGCCGGCCGCCATCACCGCTATCGCGTTAACTGACTGGAACAGCGCGGTCGGCACGTCCCAGTTCAGCAGACGACGATTGACGAAGTGGTCGATAAACAGGCTAATCGAGCTCCCGCCCTGCTGCGCCAGCACCCAGAACAACGTTCCGGCGAGCATCAGCAGGACGATCTGCCACAGCGCGCGACGATGCTCCGGGGCTTTGCTCATGATCCGCGCCACCATCTGGGCGGCGAACAGGCAGACGATCGCCAGCAGATAGCCGGACCAGTTGTTTTGCAGCAGCAGAGTGAAAAATACCGGCGCCAGGCAGAGCATCACCAGCAGCCAGCCCCAGGTCGGCAGCACGAACTTCACCGCCCGCAGCGCCGGTTTATCAACGCCGCGGGTATGCCGGAAGTGGCGGCTGCCGCTTAAGAAAATCATCAGGCCGATAAACATACCGATCCCCGCAAGGGCGAAGCCGATATGCCAGCCGTACCACTGCGCCGCCAGTCCGCAGGCGATGGGCGCGGCAATCGAGCCGACGTTGCCGGCGGCGTACAGCAGCGAGAAACCGCCGTCGCGACGCGGGTCGTCGTGAGCGTACAGTTCGCCGAGCAGGCAGCTGATATTGGATTTAAACAGGCCGTAGCCGCAGATGATGATCGCCAGCGCGACGTACAAACTCCAGGCGGAGGTCGACTCAACGCCCAGCACCACATGGCCGAGGGTCATCAACAGCGCCCCGGCAATTACCGCCGTGCGGTTGCCGAGCAGGCGGTCGGCAAGCCAGCCGCCGAGAATAGGGGTAACGTAAACCAGAGATGCGTAAGCGCTGAACAGGCTGATGGCGTGGCTGTCGTCGAAGCCAAGCTGGTGGGTAAGGTAAAGGATGAGTAAGGCGCGCATGCCGTAAAAGCTGAAGTACTCCCAGATCTGGATCGCAACGATGTAGTAAATCGCGCGCGGCTGTGAGGGTGTTTTCATGTGTTCTCCTTGCAGCGTGAAAAAGGGAAGTGGCAAGCCACTTCCCTGGTGTGCGTCTATTACTTGTTATTCTCTTCTTTCAGCACTTTAACGGTGTAACGACCATCCGCCTGACGATAGGCGCCGTGGATATCGGTTTCGAAGCCTGGATAGTGGGCGCCGATTTCGCACAGCATCTGCAGGAACTCCAGCACCGGACGGCTCTCTTCGGTGATCATCTCACCCGGCATCACCAGCGGCACTCCCGGAGGATACGGCAGGATCATGTTGGCGTTGACGCGGCCGACCATCTCTTCGAGATACACTTCTTCCGTCTGACCGTGCAGCTCTTTCTGGAACGCGGCATACGGGGTCATCACCATCGATGGCAGCACTTCAAACGCGCGGAACATCAGATCCGGCAGGTTGTGATGCTCAATCAGTTTGTGAATGTTCTGCGCGAGGTCCTGAATACGCATGTTTTCATAGAATTCAGGATCTTCACGGTACAGCGACGGCAGCATGTTTTTCACCCGCAGGTTCAGGTCGAACGCGCGTTTGAAGTCGGTCAGCGCACGCAGCAGGCTCAGCGCTTTAGTCTTATCGATACCGATACTGAACAGGAACAGCAGGTTGTACGGACCGGTTTTCTCTACCACGATGCCGTGTTCGTCGAGGTATTTCGCCACGATGCTTGCCGGAATACCGAAGTCATCCATGGTGCCGTCTTTCTTCATCCCCGGAGTCAGCAGCGTGACTTTGATCGGGTCGAGGTACATGTGTTCGTTATCGATGTTTTTGAAACCGTGCCATGCGCTGTCGGAACGCAGCGGCCAGCATTCAGGACCATCGATATGCTCCGGCTGCCAGACGTCGAAGAACCAGCCGTCAGACTCGCCTTTCAGACGTTTGATCTCTTTACGGAACTTGATGGAACGTTCAATAGAGCCATCGATCAGACGCTTACCAGCGTTCCCCTTCATCATCGCCGCCGCGGTTTCGGTGGACGCCACGATCCCGTAGTGCGGGGAAGTGGTGGTGTGCATCATGTAGGCTTCGTTGAAGGTCTCTTCGTTTACGTCGCCTTTCACGTGGATCATCGACGCCTGGGAGAACGCCGCCAGCAGTTTGTGCGTGGACTGGGTTTCGTAAATCACTTTCCCTTCGACGCGGCCGCCGCTCATCCCGCATTTGCCTTCATAGATCGGCGAGAAGTTGGTGTAAGGCACCCACGCGGAGTCAAAGTGGATGGATTTCACATCCAGGGTTTTCTTGATGAAGTCGGTGTTGTACAGCAGACCATCATAGGTTGAGTTGGTGATAACCGCGTGTACCGGCCAGGTCGCATTCGGCGTCTCTTTCACACGCTTGGCGATAGTCGCGTGCTGGAATTCGCTCTGCGGAATACCGCCGAGGATACCGTAGGCGTTACGGGTCGGACGGAAGTAGATCGGCGTAATGTCGCTCATCATCATCAGGTGAGTCAGCGATTTGTGGCAGTTACGGTCAATCAGCACGGTGCTGCCGGCCGGCGCGGAGTACATGCCGACGATTTTGTTAGCGGTAGAAGTACCGTTGGTCACCATGTAGCTGCGTTCTGCGTTAAACACGCGAGCGATATACTCTTCCGCTTCTTTGTGCGGGCCGCTGTGGTCCAGCAGGGAACCCAGTTCAGAAACCGAAATGGAGATATCGGATTTCATGGTGTTGGAGCCAAAGAAATCATAGAAGATGCTGCCTACCGGGCTTTTCTGGAACGCGGTACCGCCCATGTGGCCTGGGGTACAGAAGGTATATTTACCTTCACGGACATATTTGAACAGCGCTTTGGTCAGCGGCGGCAGAATGGTGTCGATGTATTCGTCAGTGTTCTGTTTGATTTTGTTCGCGATATCTTCCGCAGCGCCCAGCGCATATTCGAAGAAGCGAACCTGCATGCGCAGATCGTTCAGGCTAACGTCCAGAGTGGAGTAGGTGTTAGCGAACGCATACAGCGGCATGTACTCGTTCATTTTGCTGATTTCTTCGCACAGTTCGAGATTGTATTTATCCCAGTCGAAGATCACGCCGCACAGACGAGAGTTGTTTTCAATAAGTTTTAATAAGTCGTCACGGTCGTTCGGGTAGACAATACGGAAGTCCAGGCGTTCGAGAGCACGATGCAGTTCACGGATGGGTTCTTCTTTGAAGTAAACCCCCATGTGATTCATGATTGCAATAACGTTCATAGTCAAATCTCCAGATGTAGAAAGCCCCTCCCGTCGCGTGATGACAGGTGATGGAAGGAGCCTCAGGAAAACGGGTTGCTGATTAGTGCGCGTTAGCGGTGGTGTTGTTATCCGATGAGTTGTTCTGGCGCTGGTGCATTTTGCGACCGTAGAACATCAGGATAATCAGGCTAACGATGAAAGTGCCGGCCAGTTCGAAGGAGCTTGCGCCCATCAGCGCGATGAAGCAGAACACGCAACCCAGTACCGAACAAATCAGGCTAACGAAGTTACGGATGTTGATGCCTTCGAAACGAATCAGGTCAACACAGGAGTAGAAGTAAGGCAGCATGGTCAGCAGTACCGCGATACCGGTCAGTTCGCCGAACAGGTCAGAGGCTTTACCACCGGCGGAGTTCATCAGGGTAATCAGCACCATCAGCGCGGTCATTTTCACTGCGGCCAGCAGCAGGCCTTTTTTCGGAATACCGTTGTTATCAACTTCGCCATACACTTTCGGGAAGTTACCGTCGTTGGCGGCACGTACACCGGCCTGGCCAACCAGCATCATCCACGAGCCCAGAGAAGTCAGGCAGGCAAAGGCGGTGAAAGCGGATACCATCGGTGCAGCCCAGCCGCCGAGGATGGTAGAGGCGCTAATTGCGAACGGCGCACCGGACGCGGCCATCTGAGAAGCAGGATACATACCGGCGATAACCTGAGTCGCGGCGATGTAGACGATACCGGCCATCGCAGTGCCCAGCATGGTAGCCAGCGGCACGGTACGTTTCGGGTTTTTCACCATCCCGGTACTCACGGCGGCGGATTCTACGCCAACGAAGGCCCACAGGCAGAGCAGGATACTTTTAATAACCGCGTGGCTATCGGTGGTGCTGGAGGTATTCCAGTTCGCCTGATAGGTAGCGACATCAAACCAGTGCCAGCCGACGACCGCGGTCATGACTACCGGAATAAGCACCAGTACCAGACCAATAGTGGTCAGACGGCTGACCCAGGTCCCGCCGAGCATATTAACGAAAGTAAAGATCCACACGATGGCAATACAGGCAATACCTGCTGGCACCGGGTTATTTAAAATTGGGAAGAACGTAGAGAGATAAGAAACTGCGGTAATCCCGATGGCCAGGTTACCAATCCAGTTTGCATGATAATAAAGGACACCGGTCTGGAAACCGAATGCCGGAGATATTTCGCCAGCGTAGGCAATAGGACCGCCCTGCTGCGGGTTTTTAGTGGCCAGTCGGGCATAAACATAAGCCAGAGACATCGCACCAATAATTGAAATCACCCAGCCCCAAATGGCAATACCACCGATGCTGGCCAGGTTCGCAGGTAATAATGCAATCCCGCTCCCCATCATATTACCGGCGACGACACCGGTACAGGCAAATAGCCCGATCTTCTTGGCAGAACTCATGGTTGTTTTTCTCCTAAGTTTATTTGGGAGGTACAGATCATGATACAGAACCATTAATTGACCCGACCAACTGCCAACAAGATTACTGATTTGTACGAGATAAGTCCTAAAGATAAAGTGATATAAAAACAAACATCAGACAAATGATATTTTGACCTTTTTCGCTTAACATATAAACATGACAACAGGGTGTCAGAAAAAGATAAACATCGTTGTATTACAGCAAGTTATAAGAAGCAGAACATGTTACCTGACTGTTATTTAAAGCCTCCTGAATGCTAAATAAAAATAACAACAAGAGGCTTCATGAGAAACATAAATTTAACCTCACCATGCCCAAAACCTTGCACATGATGAGGGTTTACTTATTCTGAAGAGAGAAAGTTGTCGAGATATGGAACTACTCGGTTAACCGACGTCTGGAAAACCCCATTTTCAATCCAGTACAGGGTATCTTCGCCAGGACGTAAATTAAACGCCGTGATGTAAGAATCGGCAGCCAGACGGTTCTCACCTTTCATCTCATAGACTTTCCCTAACAGCACATAATTTAGCCATGACATCTCTAAATCAATCGCACTATTAATTGCGGTATTTGCTTCGTCGACTTTGCCCTTCCCCAATGAATCCACCGCTTTTATTTGATAATAAATCGCCATGTCTTTTATACCCGGCATCGCCCCTACCCGCTCGACTTCACTGTAGAGGGCGGCCAGCTGTTTATCGTCAAGCGGCTGTTGTGAATGGCGCAATACATCCACCAGCGTTTTTTCGGCATAGGCGTAAATAAAATCCGGCGCCCGCTTAATCACATCATCCAGCAGGCTACTGGCCTTACTTAATGAATCGACATCGCCCTTCATTAACAGCTGATGCGACTGGTAGAAATAGGTTAACGCCACGCTTTGCGAGGGCTGATATTGCCTGAGCATCGCCTGCATTCGCGCCGGCCACGGCTGCGCCAGGGCATCCGACAGGCTGTTCATCAGATCGTTCTGGATGGTCAGCTGGTTATCGTTGGTCACAAAGTAGCGCTTATCCAGCATCGTCGAGCTGTCGGCGTTGTCCACCAGCTGGACCGACATAAAGCACTGCTGCGCCCGATAATGGCGCTGATTAACGAACTCAATGGTCAGCGTTTTGCCGGAACTGCTTGGTTCATTGATGTTGTAGTCCGTTTTGTCATGCACCATAAAGGTCGAGAAGGTGTTCAGCGAGGTGGTGATCAGGCTGGCCAGTCCTACGGCGTAGGAGTGCTGCGACGACCAGTTAGCGCAGGAGTTGCCATTCACCAGGTGGATATCGATATCGCGCGGATTGAGCAGCAGACGCGCCTTGTTGACCGGCGGCCGCGATTCCATGCTCGACAGCGCCACCAGCGCCACGCAGGTGCCCAGCGCCAACAGGAACAGCCCCCACACCAGGGCGGTAGTGAGGCGCTTGCGGCCTGACGGCGCGCTGGCCACGGTAGGAGCCGGTGGCGGCGCGGCGGCATCAGGGAGAGGGACAGAGACGTCGGATGGCGCACCGGCGGCCGGCGGCGCAGGAACGGCGGTCGACGGCGAAGGCGTCAGCGCCTCCATCGACGGGGCTAGCTCCTCCCCCTCTTCGGTGCACCAGATCACCGGCACCGTGAGCTTATACCCCCGTTTGGGTACCGTAGCGATGTACTCAAGGCTAACGTCGTCGCCGTCTTTGAGCGACTTGCGCAGTTCAGAAATACTCTGCGTGACGACGTGGCTGGTCACAACGTTCCGGGTCCAGACGTTTTCGATAAGCTCGTCCCGGCTAAGCACTTCCCCCGGATGGCGGGCAAAAAAGACCAGAAGATCGATTAAACGCGGTTCAAGGGTAAGCTGGCGCCCCTTCCTGCTGATTTGGTTTACAGAGGGGGTTACCAGCCATTCACCGACGCGAACAACAGGTTGTAGCATACAAGAAAGCCCCAGACAAAAAGGGAAAGGCGCGATGATAACACATTTGTCCTACCTATTTTTGCCAGGGGTCACTCCCTCAGGCATTAGGCCGGAATTGGCTCTTTATTAACAATAAAAAGCAATAATTCATTAACATCGTGATCATGAAATCTATATATAGCGATAAAAACGCATTTCCGCTGCCGCTATTGCCTAAGGCAATTCCGATAGCAGAAAAAAATAAGCCCGGAGGCTTAACGCGCTCCAGGCTCAGTGCGTTGCGCGCCGATACGGCACGCTTTAAAAAAGGTTATTTATACACTTCCGCTGTGGCTTCAAAGTTAGGGCCATGCTCACGCGCAGCGGTGATCACGTAGTACTTTCCGCCTTTCTCATCGGCCAGCTTGGAGAGCTGATCGTGCAGATCGGAAGGCGAAGAGAATTCGCCACCGGACGGCCCCACCGAGATCGGCCCGACTTTGGTCAGTTTGAAGTGTTTCACTTCTTCTTTGGTAATCAACTGCGCGGCGGAGGCGCCAAATGCAACGGCGGAAAGGGCTAACGCGACTATCACTTTTTTCATCCTGCAATCTCCTTGGAATTAGCCTTCAGTCAGGCCCTTTCAGTATAGACGGCGATTTACTAAGCGTGCTACCGATGCGCTTATTTTTTGGCCGAGGCGTTCAGTAACGCGGCGGTACTCCTTCCGGGCGGGTCTTAAAGCGCCGGTGCAGCCACATGTATTGCTCGGGCGCCATCAGGATGCACTGTTCGATAATCTGATTCATCCAGGCCGCCGTAACCTCGGCGCTCGCCAGCGGCGGCGTGCGCTCCGGCGTCAGGGAGATCAATTCATACCCCATGCCGTTGGGCTTGCGCCGCGGAACAAACGGCACAATCGTCGCCCCGGACATTTTCGCCAGCATCCAGGTACCGGTGGTGGTCGCCGCCTGTTCGACGGCAAACAGCGGGGCGAAGACGCTGCTGGCCGGACCGTAGTCATGATCCGGCGCGTACCAGAGAATTTCCCCCTCTTTTAGCGCCCTGACCATCCCTTTCAGATTTTTTCGATCCAGCATGGTCTTGTTAGAGCGCAAGCGTCCCCAGGTTTGCAGCCAGTCAATCAGCGGGTTATCGTTGGGCCGGTAGACGCCAATGCCTGGGGTAAACATGCCGTACATTCGCGCACCCATTTCGAGGGTCAGAAAATGGATACCGATCAGTAAAATGCCCTGCTTTTCTTCCAGAAGCTCCACCACCTCGTTAACGCCGCTGGTCTCGGTCCAGCGCGCTACCCGGTGCGTCGGCCAGAACCAGGCCATGCCGGTCTCCATCAGCCCCATGCCCAGCGATTCAAAGTTTTTCACCAGCAGCGCCTCGCGGTCGGCGGCGCTCATCTCGGGAAAGCAGAGTTCGAGATTACGTCTGGCAATCCGCGCGCGGCTTTTCATCACCCGCATTGCCAGCCGCCCAAGCGCCGTTCCCAGACGGTAGATCACCGGATACGGTAATTGCACCAGCAGCCACAAAAAGCCAATTCCCAGCCACAACAGCCAGTAACGCGGGTGCAACAGCGCGCGGGAAAATTTGGGTAAATTTGACATAGTAATCCTGTTAATTCACTCAATAATAGCTGAGCAAAAACCGCGAAATAAAGTAGCGGATCCTGCACGTAGTATTTTTCCAATTCGTGCGGTAATACTCAATCACAAAGCGCGTTATTATAAGCCGATTCCAGGATAAATTCAGCCCTTACGCTGGGGACTACTCTATTATTAGACGCAACGCGTAAAATTTCCTGTTTAATGCATAAATAAATAAACCTAACCTCTACGGCCCGGCCGATTGTCGATAAAATAGCCAGTACATTTGCCTCAGCCTCTCGACCAATACCTCTTTTACTCACGCTTTATTATGGCGGTAGCGAACGCAAACAGTCCGTTTCGCCCGGTTTGACACGGCCAGCATGCGGTTATTTGTGACTGGGGCAAAGGTTAAGCATCGACATTGCGGATCCTTTTCCCAGATATGCTACGTTTACAGCGCTCATTCGACGCAAGTGCCTTTGCCGACGTCGCCGCTTTCAGAAGCCATAGTGAGAAGGAACTATGACAATGAATTATCAATTAGTGAAGCAAGTCAGAGAAAATACCCCATTAAGAAAAAGCTTCATTGACCTTGCCGTTAAGACTTTTGACCTGTCTTTTGAAGAGTGGTATCAGCAAGGTTACTGGACCGACGCCTATATCCCCTATGCTTTTGTCGAACGCAATAAAGTTATCGCTAACGCTTCGGCCAACATCATCGACCTGCGCTGGCAGGGCGAGCCCCGGCGTTATATTCAGATTGGCACCGTGATGACCGAACCGGACCACCGTAATAAGGGATTAGCCGGCCAGCTTATCCATCACATCCTGCAGGACTGGCAGCAGGAGGCGGACGCCTTCTTTTTATTCGCCAATCCCACCACGGTGGATTTTTACCCCAAATTTGGCTTCACCCGCAGCGAAGAGTATCAATATATTATGCCGGTCTCCCCGCGAGCCGGTGATTTTCGTAAACTGGATATGGACAGCCCTGACGATGTCGCCCTGCTCCGCCATTACTATGAAAAATCCAACCCGTTCTCACCGCTGCGGGTGGAGCATAACTTTGGCCTGCTGATGTTTTACTGCTCAGCCTTTATGAAGCATTTTGTCTATTACTCGGCAAAAAATGAGGCGGTGGTCATCGCCATGCAAAACGGTCCGGTGCTGATCTGCTTTGATCTGTTCTGCGACGTGGGTAAGAGCCTGTCGACGCTGGTCAACGAACTGGCCGATGACCACGTTTACCAGGCCATCCTCGGTTTTACCCCCAGTGAAGACCGGCTCGGCGAGTATGAGAAGATAGAGGGAGAAGATATCCTCTTCGTCTATGACCAGAAGGAAAACCTGTTTAAAGACAGGAAGTTGATGTTTCCTTTACTGGCGCATGCCTGACGGCGCCGCGCCGCCAGGCAGATCAGTTATAAGTCACCACGAAGGTCGCGCTGGCGTTCGCTTCGCCCGCAGTCACTGCGGGCTGCGTCTGGATATAGCGGGCCTGATAGGATAAACGATAGTTCGTCTGACTGCCTTTATTCCCGGACCAGACCTGGCTCACCTGGTTTAGCGGCACCAGCGCGCCGCCGGCACTGAGGATCTGCACGCCAAGTCCGGATGCCCCTTCGGGTTGGTCATCGATTTTAATCACTTCGTTGGCGGCGACAGCGCTGTCCACCGTCGCGTTAAACTGCATAAACACGCTGCCGACATTTTCACAGTTCGTCAGGTTGATGTTAAAAGGAACCGGGGCGGTGGTGCTGTTGAGCCCGGTAAATGCGGTTTTGTTATGCCGTCCGAGGAAGACGTTAATGTTTTTACTGTCGTCAGTAATCTTGCAGGTGGGTGATTTGACCTGAATACAGAGCCCGCTGACGCTGAAGCGCATCGCCTGTACTCCGCCAAGATAAATATCGCCAAGGTAATCATTAAGGCAATATTCGCCCGGCGGCGGTAGACCGCCGTTATCGGCAATCCGCCAGAAATAGATGGTCGGTTTTTTATTTTCCGCCTGAAATGCGCGCTGGCCGGAAAATACCGGCGCGGAAGGCCAGGCCGTGAACAGGGGATCGAAATTAATTCCATCCTGTTCCCCCATCTGAAAGCTGTAGCCGATGCCCGGCAGGCGGTCGATGCTGTAGATATCCCCCGGCTTGCCGTCTCCCGCCGGGCCGACCCGGGAACCGCCAATGCTCTGAAACCCGCCGGGCTCGCTGCCGCTGCAGGCGATCTCCCAGCGTTCGTTATTAGTGATAATCATCCCTCCGTAGCTGTATAGCAGGGAGCCGATGGGGAGATCGCTGACGTCAAGGTTGATACTGGCCTGGCTGACATTCACTGAATACTCGATAGTTTTGCCACTGACCATCTGACACGCTGCCGACAGCGAAGCGCAGTACCCGCCGGCCAGCAGAAGAGGTACCCCTGATGCGATGATTTTTTTCATATTACTTCTCCTTTATTCCCGGCCGGCAGACCTGATGCGGCGTGCCGCTGCTAACCTGCTGCACCGCGTCGTCGCGGATGGCATAGGCCAACCGGCAGCGTTGCCCGCTGCGTTCGCCCCATACTACCGAGACGCTGCCGTGGTCTTGCGGCACTCGGGCATACAGCAGCCCGCCCTGACCGACGGCGCCAACCGCCCGACCGTTGTCGTCGAACACCTCCGCGCCCAGCGGGGGCGCCGCGCCATCCGGCAGCGTGACATGGGCAAACCAGGGATAGCCGGTACGCGTGACAAATTTGACCTTCACCGCCGCGCCCGAATCGGGCACCACCGTCGTGCTGCTGGAGACAATCTCCACATGGTCGTTCAGACCCTGCGGATCGAGATCCAGCCAGTTAGCGGTAAAGGGATCGAGGTAAGGGATGATCGTAAAACCCTGGCGGTTAATCGACTGTCCAAGGCGGTTAGCCACCCGGGCCCCCACCGCGCCGGGCGCTTCCACAATGGCGAAGGTTTCCCCCAGTTCGGGGGTGGCGGTCATGCCGCCTTGATGCGCTACCAGGGCGCCCGATGCCCCCAGCGAGTACTGCTGCTGATGGCGACCGGCGCTGGCGCTGGCGTTCAGGTACGCATAATCCGTCCGCAGGCTACCGTTGGCCGCAACGCTGGCTTCATTTGGGTTCTCCCGCGGCATGTCGTAGCTGGCGGTCAAACCGTAGCTGAAGGCGTTTTTCTCGCCTGCGCTGCCGGTATAGCTGGACTGCAGCTGGCTGCCGTAGTTTTTATCGTGGTTAAAGCGGGTGGTCAGGCTGCCCGCCTGCCCGAACGGCAGCGAAAAGGAGACGCCCACCACCTGATTATTGCGGTGATGGATATCCTGGCTCTGCTGGGCATACAGATAATAATTGAGCTGACCATAGCGGTTGGCATAGCCCAGCTGATATGAGCGCCAGCGGTGGTGGCGGACATCCTCACTCCAGATTCCGTTAAATGACAGACTGCCGCTGCCGGCCTGCTGAGACAACGTCGCGCTGTAGCGGGTCATCTCCCGCCAGTCGTTGGGGTGCCGGTCGTGCTCCCAGGCGGCATCGCGAATGGAGCGATAATTGCCGTCGTTGCTGTGGCTCATCGAGAGCAGCATTCGCGTATCGGATGTAAACGATTTTGATGCGGACACCCGCCAGCGGTAGCCCTCCTGCCAGCCGTGCTCCCTGCCCTTCGCCGCAGAACGGGAAAGATCGACCGCCAGCGCGCCCCAGTAGGTATTGAAGGCGCTGCCGACCAGCGTCGAGTAATAATCTGTCGTCGCGTTAGCGCCGGTATAGCCGCTGATATAGTCATTGAAGCCGTACTGCAGCGTGGCTTCGCCAAATCCCGGCCGCCCGGCGATCCCGTCCTCATCCAGATAGCCCAGCGACAGATCATAATAGACCGCGCCTGCCCGCACCAGGCCAGGCAGCGTGGCGTACGGCACGGTAAAGGTGTCCTGACTGCCATCCGCCTCGTGGATCGTCACCTGTAAATCGCCGCCGGCGTTGGTGGGATAGAGATCGTCGAAGGTGAATTTGCCCGGCGGAACCGTTGCCTCGTACAACAGAGCGCCGTTCTGGGTGACCGTTACGCGGGCGTTGGTGCGCGCCACGCCGCTGACCGACGGCGCAAAACCGCGGCGAGAGCCCGGCAGCATGCGCACATCGGTAGCCAGCCTGCCGCCGATAAAACTGACGCTGTCAAAGAAGGTTCCGTCGGTCCATCCCTGACCCAGCCGTAACGTGGACGCCCAGTTCACTACACTTCTCTCAGCCCAGGTGGCAATGCTATCCCAGTGCGTATTCCCTTCCTGCGCCTGGTAGCTGGACTGGTGATGTAACCGCCAGCCAAAGGCGCGCAGGCTGGCATCCAGCCCGAGATAATGATGGCTGCTGGTGTCCCCGTCGACGATGCTCTGATAGCTATTGGCCTGGTAGCGCAGCACCGCGGCGGGCACGCCGCTATCCACCTTTTTCAGGTTCACCGCCCCCCGATAATGGGGTTGCAGCAGCGCCTGGGGCATATTTACCCGCAGGACGTTTTCCCCGCTGTCATACTCCCAGCCGATCGCCTTATCGATCTGCGAAAAACGCAGGCAGGTGGCCGCGGTTGGCCACTGGGCATCCTTCAGCTGCAGAGCGTCGAACAGCGAGGGTGAGATGCAGGGCTCAAGCTGGCCATCGTGTTCCTGGATAACAAACGTTTCTTCCCCCAGGTCCCGGCCATTCACCGAGAGCGTGCTGCGGTACTGTCCGGCGTGCAGTGGATTACCGTATTGATATTTCTGGAGATCAACCTGCGCGGCGCCGTGCAAATGGGCGCGGTTAAAACTAAACGCCTCTGCCGCCCATGCCTCCTGCCAGGGAAGGAGCAGCATCAACCCAACCTTGATCTCCCTGAGTTTCATAATAATGTCCTTACTGAGGATAATTATGATTCACTACCGCGCCGTAATCATTGATGGTGGTGAAGCTGAATTTGGCTGGCAGCGTGCGCAGCGCGACCCCTTTAGGCGCGATCTCCAGCGAGGAAAACGGGGCGACCATGCCGGCAGCGTGTTTTTGTCCGTTAAGGGTGATGCTGTCGATGGTGATATAGCGCGCTGAGGCATTGCTCACCCGCAACCCGTTGCCCGTAGGAGCCAGCGCCCAGCTCAAGGCTTTTTCCGCGGCTATTTTTTCCGCCGCCACGCCTGCCGGACGGTAAAACAGCTTGATACGCGACCGTATCGCGAGCTGCAGGTAATTGTCAGTCTTGCCATTTTTCGGCTCAGGTGGGATATCCAGAAGATTGAACCAGAACAGCGATTCCCGATCCTGCGGCAGGCGGCTGCCGTTAAACACCAGGCGCCAGCTCTGGCCTTTTCCCGGTTCGATGCGCACAATCGGCGGCAGCACAATAAACGGCGCCGCATCCTTTTCCGGTTGATTTTGCACGCGGCCATCGTCGACCCAGACCTGCGTCAGAGAGGGGGTCTCCCCCATATTGGTGGCCCGGACGGCGATCTCTTTTTTGTCGCCGGGAAAAATAATCCGTGTGCCGTCAATAACCATGCTGGCGTCCGCCGAGGGTAAATAGCTGGACAGCAGCAGTGCCAGAACCATACGCCGCATATTCACCTCCTCCTTGTCGGGGGGATAAACGGCCCCTGAGCGGGGCCGTGGACAGGGGTTACGGATAGACCACCGTAAAGTTGACGTAGGCTGCGACTTTTCCAGCCTTGGCGGCATCAGTCGCATAGTAGCGGGCATAGAAAGGCAGCGAGGCGGAACCATCCTGCTCAGCCACCGCCACCGGGATCGCTTCCAGGCGAGCAACTTTGCCGTCTGCAGCGACCGCCGGGGTCTCCGCGAGGTTAATCGGCGTAAACCGGGTGTTCAGCAGCTCCACATCCACGTTTTCTGCTTCCGTGCCGTCAGACAGAGTGTTTTTTAGTCGACCCTCCGTGGAAACGTATTGATCTTTCTCGAAGTACACCGAGACATCAGCCCCTGGGGTGCAGCTCGTCAGATCGATGGTGAAGGGAACCACGCCCGCCGTCTCACCCGCGCTGCTGAGCGCTGAACGCTGGACCGTCGGTAGGGTTACCGTCTTGTCTTTATTCACTACCGTACAAGTATTTTCGATGACTTCACCATTAAAGGTGACTTTGCCATCAGCAGCCTGTGCCGCTACCGGAGAAAGCATCATCATCACCACGAAAGATGCCATTCCTCTGCTGTATTTTTTCATCTTCACTCCTCATCACCACGCTTATGGAGAATCGTTCAGGAAATACCCTGGCGTACTTTATACGTACAATTTATTAATGCTCAGTCCATTGGATTAACCTGTTATCTTTTAACCCCTTCCCTGCACTGACATCCTACTCACTTCATTATTTATTATTCAAATTCGCCACCAGGACCATTTCTACTTTTTATAGAAAAGTCTTAACACCACTTTGAAAAAGAAATAAAACTGACACACAATAAAAACACAACTCACTGTAAATAAAAGGTAATTTTTATTTTTTATTTTCTAAAAAACATTCGAGAAATGCGATCTAACTATCTCACCCTCATTATTAACCACCTCCTCCCACGTTCTCCCCCCTGGATTGAAAGCGCAGGGAGTATGTTATTTCAGGCGGGTATTCTCTACAGTAAATTGTCGAATCAGGCAGGACAGCATGCACAGCGTATTTATGCCAGGAGGTCATTATGTTGATCTGCATTGCGGATTCAGAATATTTTAATATTGCCCTGAAAGCGTATATTAATGAACCAAACAGCAAGCCTCTGGATATTAAAGAAATACTCTGTTACCCGTTTAGTGGACAGAGTGAGATGTTCTATACTTTTTTTGCGACCGATGCCGGAGCCCGGCTAAGCACCATCCTTATTGATTACAGCAGCGTCAGCATCGAAGTACTGCAGGTCGCGCTCAGTTTAAAATCGTTTAATCCCCTGATCCGGATCTTTATTTTTGCCAAATCAGGCTACCCGTTGAGCGAGCTCGAACGCAGCCTCGCCATTGTGCTCGGCGCAGAGTTCATCACCAGTTTTGCCGGGCTCAGCGCTGCCCTTGCCCGCGGTCCGCGCTTGACATCGCCCCCCGCCGACAAGCTCTATATCGCCATACCTGACAGCTATAACCTGACCCGTAAGGAAACTTTTTTAATCAGCCTGCTGATGGGGGGAATGCCGTTGTGTCACGTGGCCAGCACCATGCAGCTCACGATCAAACGGGTCTACTACTACCGTTCACGCGTCCTTAGCAAGCTGGCGGTGAAAAATAACGTGGAACTGATGAACAAAGTTCAGGGGATGGTGTTGCGCCACTACCGACAGGAGACAGGCCATGAAATCGTATCTCTACGCTAAAAATCGCCTCATGTTGATTATCCTGAGCTGGCTAAGCGCAGACGAGGCGTTGCCATCTCGTCATGATTTCCAGCAGACTGAAACCATCCTCAGCACCCTGCATATACCGTATGTGCTGAAGCCCGACCTTGATCAACTGAGAGCTACGCTACAGCCATTACTCGCCACGCCCAGGCCGCAGGCCTGTGAGGTAGGCGCTTTTCTCAGCGCCCTGTTGGCGCTGTATACCCGGTTAACCGAATATACCGCCGTCGAGCACTATCTGCTCTCCCGGCATCTCTGAGTAGTAACCCGCCTGGGCAGGAAGACGCCGCGCGCCTCCTGCCTGTAAGGCATTACCTTAGCTCAGCAGACCGCTCGCCGCGTCGGGAGACGTAATCCCGATAGCCCTCGCCAACGTAAATCTGCCGTGGCCGGTAGATGGTCAGCGGCGCCTGGTGCATCTCTTTCCAGTGCGCCACCCACCCGACCGTCCGACCGACCGCGGTGACCACCGCAAACATCGACGAAGGCAGATTCATCGCTTTAAGGATCACCGCGGTATAGAAATCCACGCTTGGCGACAGGCCATTGTCCACAAAATAGGGGTCGGTCAGCGCCACGTCCTCAAGGGCCATCGCCACCTGCAGCAGGCGGTCAGACATGCCTACCTCCGCCAGCACCCGATGGCTGGTTTCACGCAGGATATCGGCGCGCGGGTCACGGTGACGGTAGCGCGAGTTGCCAAAACCCAGCCGGCGAAATGCCTGCGGATCGCGCTTCGCCTGGCGCAGAAACGCCGGAACCTGATCGACGCTTTCAATCTCCTCCAGCATTCGCATGCTCGATTCATTTGCTCCGCCATGCATCGGCCCCCACAGCGACGCCAGCCCGGCGGCGACGCAGGCGAATAAGTTCGCCCCGGAGGAGCCCGCCGCGCGCACCGTAGTGGTCGAGGCGCACTGCCCGTGATCGGCATGCAGCACCAGGATCTGGTTCATCGCCTGCTCGATGACCGGATTCAGAACATATTTCTCCGCCGGGATAGCAAACAGCATCTGCAGGAAATTTCCGGCATAGGAGAGATCGTTGCGCGGATACGCGGCGGGTTGTTCAATGGTGTACTTGTAGCTCATGGCGGCGATAGTGGGCATTTTCGACAGCAGCCGGGTGGCGGCCAGCGCCCGGTGCTGCGGATTTTCCACATCCAGTACATCATGATAGAACGCCGCCAGCGCCCCCACCAGGGCGCACATCAGCGCCATCGGGTGCGAATCGCGACGAAAGCCGCTGCACATGCGGGCTATCTGCTCGTGGACCAGAGTATGGCGGGTGATGGTCTCGCGAAAGGTTTGATAGCTGGCCTCATCCGGCGCGTCACCGTTCAGCATGATGTAGGCCACTTCGAGAAAATCGCACTGGCGAGCCAGCTGATCTACCGGATAGCCGCGGTGCAGCAGCACGCTGTTTTCCGTATCGATCCACGAGATCGCCGACTGGCATCCGGCGGTATTGGCGAAGCCGGGGTCATAGCTGCAGAATCCGGACTGATTTAGCCCGCGCATGTCGACTCCCACCGGCCCCCGCGTTCCCGGCACCTGCGGCAGGGCGAGGGGCGGTTGTTGTCCGGCAAAAGAAAGCGTTAACGGTGTAGTGCTCATCCTGTTATTCCCCCAGCAAGCTTATCAGCGACCCGAAGTCATTCTTCAGGCGGAAAGACCAACATAACCAATGTGATGTAGCTTATTCATTGATGTCATCACTATAACCCTGACAAAGAGGATATTTTGCTGGCCTTCACGGGGAAACAGGCCGTCTTTCCCCAGCCCACCTCCGGATAGCGGCACAAATCGCCAAGGATAAAGGCGATCATCGCTGTCAAAATTTACGTTGAGTAAAGAAAGGATGAAGAGGAGCTACCATGAATTTTGTGCTGTCGATGACCCTTATCTGCATCGCCATCGCCTGGCTGATGATGAGCCTCCTGCCGGTGTAGATGCACCGCTAACCGCCACGCCAGTGGTCTGGATAACCCCTCCTTCAATTGATTTCCGCCGTGGTCTTCGCCTCTGAGGTTTCATTAGAGCCATATAAGAAGTACTGGTTGCATATCAGGCTGTTGCGTTTTCTCGCCGAGGGGTAGGCTAAAGGCCCACTGTTAAGGAGGTGATATGTCTGGACTTATTAATCCACATGCGGCCCCGGAAGAAGCAGCCTATGCGCTGCTGATTGAGCTCGTTCGCGCCCAGCGCGTGCCGCAATATGAAGGCGAAATTTCCGGCCTGCTGGCGATGTACGACGAAGCCGTTAAACACTTTAAAGAGAAAGAGACCGAGCGTTAGGCGTGGACATCGTGGTGCGAGAAAAGCGTGACGCCTGCGGAAGCCGCGCAGGCGTTGGCTGGATAGCGGCTTGGGTCATCAGCTGCCGCGGTAGGTAGAGTATCCGTACTGACTGAGCAGCAGCGGGATATGCAGTTTTTGATTTTGCTTTGTAACATTGAAAATAACCGGAATCACCGGGAAGAACGTATTCATATTTTGGCTTTTAAAATAGTCACCAGTTTTAAACGTCACTTTATACACCCCCGGCTCCATATTCTCCGCCTGCGGATAGAGCGATTTAATCCGCCCATCGGCATCCGTTTTACCGGTGGCGATATGCTGCCAGCTCTCCCCCTGCTGTTTATCCAGCTCAATCTGCACCCCCGGTGAAGGGAGCCCGGTTTGCTGATTAAGAATGTGTACGCTGAGCGTCCCCTCTGGCGCCGCCAGCGCGCTGAAGCTGAGTAGAGAAATTACGGAGGCGATAACTAATTTCATAATCGTAACCTTATTGGGCAAGTGAAAGTGCCCTAACTATAGTCAGCGCGGCGGGGAAAAAAATTAAACTTTTTGTTATCAGTTTGAGTTGATGGGTACTGTCTCCACACACAACACGCTTAACCGGTTTCCTCGTAAGAAGAGGAAGTGTCTTATGAGTAGGTAGCCCCGTGCTCTTAGTAACAGGATACGGTGACACTAAGTCTATCAGGCAGGGGAAATAGATTTGCTGGGTTCAAATATCACAAGGTAAAAAGATATACGCCGTGGCCTCTGCCGCCTCTACCAGAACAGTGCTTACTGCAAATAGGCTGCAGTATTCGAAATAATCATTTAATATTATTTAAACTACTATTCCAGTGTAAGTAATCACCTGGTTCAGATATTGATCGTTATCATTGATTCTCTTGTCGCCACGCCTTAACCATCTCCTTTGTTACCTCTTTCTTGTAGCAAATAGGTGAGTACCCACCAGCTTTGCTCCAGGCACTGCGGCCACCGCACGAGCTGCCGTTCCGGGCGGTATTGAAGGGACAGGCACAAGTACCGGGGTAGGATGCGACAGAGTCATCAATAATCCTTTGACTGACCTGATCATCGCTTAAGGAATTCGATTTGGCGATGGAAATATCTGATGCAAAGACGCACACAACAGCGAATACGGAGATGGCGACGAATTTGATGTTCATTCGGATCTTTCCAGGCAGTGGATGAACATCGAGGGTATGCTTTCAAATAGTGTTCAATATTGATCTATAACAACTGTACTTCACGCCAGCTTAAAATGCGATATTTAACCCAGTCAGACAGAACCTAAAGCTATAATGACTATTAGCCTGTTACCGGCAACATATTTTCACATTCCTGCAGAGCGCTTATTCTGCACTCAGCTATAACCAGCATTAACCATTCTGTTCGATATTACAGAGCAGTAATGCTGTACTCTGACTGGCCATCGTCCGACAGATACTACAAGACATTAGAATCATCGAAATGGTCCGTCGATATGCTCACCTGGCACCTAAACATTTAACTGAGCACGCACGTCAAATTGACTCAATTTTTGCAAATTTTTGCAGAAGATGTCCCAAATATGTCCCACAAGGAAAAATCAGCGACTGGAGGAAGTTGATAAGTGATTGATTATTAAATGGCACGCCCTACAGGATTCGAACCTGTGACCTACGGCTTAGAAGAAAGTAGAGCGTTAAATAACTCACTGTAATCACACATGTTTACCGCGTTCGCATCCGGTTTTGTGTCGTTTCGTGTCGTTTGAATACATCCCTGTCTTTATCGTGCATTCCTGTCACGCCACACCTACGACACAGAAACCACGAGCTCTTCCACTCATCGACAGCAACTAAACAACCGCATTGTCCTGGCGCACATCGCAGATAGTAAACGTCACGACCCCGATGACAGTAACATCGTCCAGGGCTTCGCCCTCGATTGCTTCGCCATCTTCGGTAATCAGCGACTTTCCTCTCAGCGTGGCAAGCTCCGTCCCACCGCCGTGCTGGATCAGAACCTGACTACCTTGTGATGGCTTCAGGGAAATATCCAGCACAACATAGCCGCCATCCCTTTCGAAAACGCGGGTGTTAGGCCCGACATTGCAGATCGAGTTGACAGACAGTCGCTGCTCAACGTAATCCGTCGCTGGTGAAGGAAAGCCCATTACAGAACCCTCCCCATGTTGGCCATCATCCACAGGCGGTTTTCACTATGCTCTGCCGTTTTATCGATGAAGTAAGACTGCTCGCGTGCGATCCAGGCGTTAGCCTCCCCCTCGGAAAAGTGGATGCCACGCCGGCGCAGCGCGGTAACGAAGTCTCGGGTGTGAAGGTACTGGAAACCCTTGGAACTGCGAAATACCGACTCGCGGAAAGCCGCGGCGATGTCTGACTGTCGAAGCATGCTCTTCCCTCCGATAAATACTGTTTTTTTATACAGTAGTTTTATCGATTCCACACGTCAAGCGAAACGGCTTTTAAGGGTCGACCTTGTTCATTAGCTCCCATTGGCCTTGTGCGTTCTGAATGGCCTCGTCTGCAGTTAAGGACTGCTCAGAAAATCTTTTGGTGCCCACTCCGCACCCAGAGCATTCAACATAGTAAACATAAAAGCTGATCACCCCGTCAGTTTCCGGCTTTGTCATTAACATGGGTTCGGCCTGGCATAATCTGCAAACTGTCATTTTAACCTCACAAAATATCTGGCAATGCGTTATTTATTGAATGGATGGTTGTTATTCCATCAACTACAGCGCCGGAATCTCTTCTTACGCCTACACCGCCGCCGTTTTCTACAGTCACAGACCCCGTTACAGTGCCAACTGAGTTATTTAGCCATGCGCAACCGCCCTGATTGGCAATTGTTCCTGCGGTATTACCAAGTCGCATGTTTCCATTCATCATTACAGGACCATATTGCGTGTCGCCATGAATATCACAGCGGGCATTATCAATAACGACCATTCCACCTGAGACATTAAAATTAAATGTTCCTCCATTTAAAATCATTGTCGTTGTCTCATGGTTGGATGCACCCTGAGCTGATTGACCTGCCTTATCTCCGTTATAGCTTCCATCGCAACCATTAAGGATCATCTTCCCTTGACCACCAGTCGGTGCATGCTGGTTAAATCCGTCATTACTTATCCTGTACGCTTTTACATTGTTGCAGATGATAAGTTCATTTCGGCCCGTACCGCCGACACCACCATTTGCGCAATATTCAATAAGTGAGTTGTTTACAGTAAGATAACCAGTTCCGGCAGGCTGAGTAGATTGTCCGCATGATATGCCGTTAATCATGCAATATCTGGCTACGCAGTCGTTTACTGTCAGCAGGCCGAAACCAATTGTTCCAACCCCAAAGTTACGCCGGGATATCTCTATAGTATGCAGGTTAGGACTGGAATCATCGGGCAAGCGGACATAAATAACCCCGCTTGAATATCCATATTCACCTGCAGCCGGTGTCGTTGGCGTGGCTGTGTTCTGTACCAATTTGAAAAAGAAATCATCACGATCGCCGACTGTCTCTGTCATCGTCGTGACGACGACCTGAAGCACAGATGTATAGCCAAGCGTTTTGCGCCAAATTTGCCCGCTCTGAGTCCATCCTGATATGTGTTTTTCCGAACCGAACGCATACCACGGTTCACTATCTACACCGGACAAGGTCACATTTAATGACGTGTCAAAAATAACCTCTTGCCGCAAAGGGCTATTTTCTGGCGCGATTATTTTTATTTCGTAATCAGGAAGCCCCGCGCATAAACCAAGAGCGATAGATAGCATATTTACAGGGTTATCAATAGAACCGGTTCCTGAAGCGCTCCCATTTATCGTATCTACATATAAAGGGTTAGGTGGATAATTGCGATAAACCCCGGGCGTGGGTACTGCAGTTCGCCATGTTTGAGTTACGCTCATTTATGCCACCTTAATTAGCCTTACAGCTAATAACACCATTGCTGTTGGGAGCGTATCGCTTGCCGAGGAGCCGTTTCTACCTACGCGAATGGTGGTGTGCCGTGTTGGGTCCACTGTTAGATCAAGGGCTATTTGCGTTTCAATCCCTATATACGGGGTGGCGTTCGCAGCTGCGACAATTCCCCCTCCTGCTGGAGCCTGATTAAATGACTCACCGGCAGACCAACTCTGGATTAACCCGGAAAAACTGACATTCCCAGTATTTGCGACAAGGTTCGCCCAAATAAGAGAAATACGCATTTTTGTCCAGTGCGACGGCAAATCTATCATTTTAGTTACTGATGCATCTGCACCATGAGTAAACTGCCATCCTGCAAGCCTGCTGGCGATCATTCCAAAGCTTGCACTGCCAATAGCCAGGCTGAAATCTAGTGCAGGTATAGTTATGGAGGTTATTGCATTTGTTGGGTCTGCAGTAATGCTATCAACAGACACCTGCAACTCAGTGAATTGTTGTTTTGTTGGTAACTGAGCAGCAGTTTCCTGTACCTCCTGATTAGCCTGTACGGCTTCGTCTCTGGCATCAGTAACGACTTCAGTAATATCATCAACTTCTTTTTTTATACCATCAATGGTGGGATGTTCATTCCCTAGCCGGTCTGTATATGTTAAATCTCCAGAGCTGGTAATGAATTTATCAAGCATAGCTCCAGCATAAACCTGATTTCTTATATCAGTGCTTGGCACAGGAGCCTGAGTAGGTGAAGGTAACGGTACTTCTGCCATTGTGCATGTCGCCCTATAAAAGGCGCACGAAGCCCTCAGAAGTAAATCTGATGGTGTGCGCGAAGTTGGTAATTACTGCTGTGTGTTACTGATAAATCGAGTCTGAATACTCAGTGAGTGAGAGGGTTTGAGTATCGTCACCGTTGGGTTTAGCGCTATCGACGCGCCAGATTGTGGAGTTCAGTTCCGAGTCGGTAGCAATGAAATAACGGCTGGGGTTTTGCACATTTTCGCGGTCATAAATGTTCAGATCGAAGGTATCGGCTGCAGCCTGAAATGCTTTGGGCTTGCCGCTTACCGGATAGGCCCGCCAGCGCCCGCGGTAATTTCCGAGGCTGTCGGTCATCACCACCCACATATCGCCGAGAGAAAAGTCGAGACGCTCTGAGGTCGCAAATACGTCTCCGGATCGCCCGGTGATATAACCGGTTTGCTGCGCGTTGTCGTACATGTCAGGACACTGAACCACCGTGCCGCGAACAACCTGGGTCTCTTCCAGCACTTTCACCGTCATGGTCAGGCGTGAGTAGAGGATTTTCCTCGCCTCAAGCCAGGCCCGATCAGTCGCCTGAGTGGAGTTGCGGCAGCCGTCCAGGCTGATCTGCATCGCGTTAACGGTAGCGTCCTCAACCTCGGTGATGCCGCTGCTGTTGATCTGCAGGTAGATGTAAGCCTTCTTGTTCGTCAGCGGGTCGACGTAATCCAGCGCCACGCCGTCGTAACCACCAGGGAGAGACATTTGCCAGGCTACTTTGTACTCGTCCCAGAACATGTTTGAGCGCGCAAAAACCGCATCGGGATTTGTCACTTTCTCATCACGCCAGAATGTCAGCACATCACCAATGTTATTGCCGTCAACGCGGGCCACATTGGCGATCGTCGCTATGCGCTCACCCAACGGCTGTTTCTCATCCGAGAAGGTGTAATCGAAATACCCAAGCTGGGCATCCGACAGAGAATCGGCAATGGCATAAAGAGCCACGACGTCAATACTTGCCACGTCCTGTTTACCCACAACCACCCATTCGTGAAGGATGGCATCAGCAAACGAGCGACTCGGCCGCAGCGTGTAATCAACTGCGCCGGTTGTCCGGTCGTAGCTGATGGTATGCCGCTGCGCCAGCATGTTGTACTTCTGTTCGCGGTTGCTGTTGCTATCGTTCGACCCCTTAATAGTGATACGGGCAATCGTGTCTTCCGGATACACGACGTTTTCGCGTACGTTCACCGCATGAATCGCCATCAGCGTCACTACGTTGGCGTCATTGCTGTTGTCGAGGCGCTCGATGGTGACCGCATAGCGTCCCGCCCCGGCTGCCGGGACAAACTTGTGCGTTGTGCGGAAATACCGGGTCGTCACCTGGAAGTCGTTATCGAAGAAATAATCATGCTGCTCTGACGTGCCAGGCACCTGATTGTTGTCGTCATCGACCTGCCAGAACTTGATTCGGTATTGCGTTGTGCCGGCCGTCGCGCCGAGCTGAACCAGCACATGCACCCAGACCTGCGTAGAGACAATCGGCGACACTGACGGACCGATAACAAGTGGAGTCTGGTCATTCAGCGTGAACAGTGTCGGATTGATAACTGCATTGCCCGGCAGAGACGTAATTTCTCCCGATAGTTCGCCAATATAGAACGTCGTGTACGAAAGCGTATCGTCGCCAATAAAGCTCTCTGAGGAGATGATATTCCCGGCGCCGGTGACATTCCGTGTGACGCTTGTCCCGCCTTCGCTCCAGGTAGCATTAATGACGAATGACACGGGATGAGGTACCGCCAGCGCAGCAAAATAGCTGAAGTTGTCATCGTTCGACAGCACAATGGCTTTGAGCTGATTACTCTCGATCGCCACCGATGTCGGCGCCGTCGTGGTCGCTGTCTGAGCCGGAAAGTCCTGGCTCTCATTCAGGCCTGGGACCGTCTCGTTATCGACATCATCGAACTGATAGCCGACTTCAATCGTGCCGATCACATCACCCGGGTTATAAATCGCAGAACTCGCGCCCGCCAGGCTGCCGAGGTTCGATTCCGAGTAGCGGATCGATGAGATGGTGTACCGGCCGTAACCGACCTCGAACCATTCCGTCAATTGTTTGTTATTGTCGACGAACTCAAACAGTGCTTCCTGAATCAGGTCAGGAAAGACGCGGCACTGGCCGTAAATGTTCGGGCGCCCCTTGTAGAGTCGCGCCCGGTTCGTCTGGCCGGTCAGGTCGTTATTGGGTGATTCGCCTGTCGCCACAGATACTGACGCGCTGGGCTTATTTGACAGGCCGAACACCTTCAGCGCGCCGGAGAGGATTTTCGTGACCGGACGCAATATCGTGGTGATGAGCTTTCCCACCCCGCCCTCTGGCTGGTCGAACACAGCCACGACGTCGCCGGATCGCAGTGGCCGGCTGATATCGTAATCGTCAGGCAGCGCTCGGCCATTCAGCTTCACGACAACATCGCGGTGCAGCTGCAGAGAATCCAGCAGGCTCACCAGTGTGGTGCCGGCATCTACCGTCCCCCGCTGCAGCGGCGCGCCAGGCAGCCTCTGTAACTCATATCGCACCATGCACCATGTACTCCACTTTGCTGTAAACCTTCAGTAATGCCAGCGGGCTGTCGCAGCGTACGAAGCCGAATTCGCCGCGGGCATGCAGGCACTTAACCGGGCTGATCATCACACCGATATGCGCCGGCACGTCGCCTCGGTAAAAAACCGCGATGCAGCCGATGGCGGCAACCGGCACACGCCGCCAGTGCGCGTGCTCCTGTTCGTAGCAGGTGATGAAATCCGCGCCCGATTCGTAGCCATCGATGTGATGTAGCTCCAGGCCGAGCACATGCCGGTAATACAAAACGACGAGTCCCCAGCAATCCATCTGCTCAAAACTGCAGGCGCGATTAGCCCAGGGCTTGCCGTTAACAAGCCCGATAAAGTCGCTCTGTGTCATACGGTGATTAGCCCGGGATAGTCTTTCGTGGTGTAAATTATGGAGTTGGCCAGCGTCAGCGGATTGGTCTTGCCGGCGGTCACGGTGACGTTGCTGGCATCGGCTGAAATGTCGTTCACGTAAAGCGTCCAATCTTTCAGGGATGATGCATCACCGATCGCATTCCACTGCTGATACAGGCACTTTATCGGCGTCATGCGGGCGGCCCCGCGCCAGCTTTTCAGTGTCTGCCGGACATGCTCCGTCGCGGCGACAAAAGTGATCGTCATTGATATGACCGCCGTTCCGTCCTGCGCTGGCTCGGTCACGCTGAACCGCGCAGGCTCGAACGAGTTACCGCCAAACGTCGCCGGACGAAACAGGTTATTTACCACCCGGTAATAACCAAACGCAGGGTGATAAAACTCCACCGTCTGTTTGATGTCGCTTGCCGGCCGCCGCTCCTTCCACTCTCTCAATGTCGGCATCAGTCAGCCCTCGGCATAACTTCGGTGATCAGGTAATCCAGCCAGTATCCGTAGCCAGGCTGGGCCTCAACAATCCAGTCGTCGTAGTCCTCAGTAATGTCCTCGATACCGTTGCTGATGACCGTTGCGGTCCAGGTGACAATGTTGCCGTTTTTGCTGGTCTGCACCGGCATGTCGACGAAATGCAGAGTCTGCTGCTGAACGCCCTGCGTATCACCCAGGTCGATCGGCATCTGGAACCAGTTACGCCCGCGGTCGCAGTACGTCGGCGAGCGCAGCCATGACTTAAATCGTTCAGCCTGGGCAAGCGTGAATATCCACTGCAGCGTCCAGGTTGCTTTAAGGTCCATAGTGATCGGCGTGATTATCAATGGACCGACTGCCGTCTGCGTCGTCTGCCAGGCTGTATCCTGCGTCATATTCTGATCGGCGCGCTGGGGAAGCGGCAGGAACGGAGGGTATTGAACTGTTGCCACGTTTCCTCCGGGCATAAAAAATGCCGCGGCTGCGGCACTGATCTTTTATCAGGATGTTACTAAATGTGTCTCGCTGATACTGTGTATTTTTCACACACAGCAAGAGAGGTCATATGTCTTACACGCACAGCAGGGATTACATGGAGGGAGGATCAATAGTTTCCGTTCAGTGCTCCCACCAAATCAACGTCCTTGTTATGGATGACGCTGCTTATAACCGATATAAGCGAGGTGAAAGTTGCAAGGTCTACGGAGGGTTCTATAAACAATTTCCTGCCAACATTGTGGTGCCGCACTCCGGTCACTGGAATGTCGTTCTGGCTCTCCCTGCCGGGCATCGCGCTACATACAGATATTCAATCAACGTAATCAGGCAATAGCATCTGCCCTTTCGCCTGGAATAAAGCCTCCTCAAGGGCGGCAATGATTTTCTGCTGTGTGCCGTCCTTCAAGTAGCCCAACGACGCCACCCCCTCCTGTTTATCGCTGTCGCGGTACCAGATAACCTCGCCATTCACTTCGATTGCTACTTTCATAATATTCACCCATTAAAAAACCCGCCGAAGCGGGTTTGGCTTAGTAAGCGCCTTGCGCTTTACGACTTAATCCAAATGTCTGCTGCATCTGAGAGGATACCGGGCCGCCTCTTTCTATGTCGGTGATCAGCAAGTCCACAACTGCGCTACCGTCCTGCATGTAGCCATCGGCACTCTGTACAGTGGCACCGGTAGACTGGTTTATGACGTTCACCTGCACGCTGATCCCTCCTCCTGACTGCATATCCTTATTGCTGATGACCTTCCCGTTATCGCCGGGGATCATGTACTGCTTGCCGGTGCTGGCCTGGTAAATCTCTGGCTTGCCTTTCTCGCCGACCTGATACAGGCCGCCGGCTGATACCGGGCCGCCATTGTAGCGAGCACCAGATACAGTGCTTAGAGCCATTGATGTTGCCAGCCCAGAACCATAGGCCACGGCCCCCACTTTTGCGGCTGCACCACCTGTCGCCACGGAGGCGGCATAGGCTGCCGGTGTCCATGCGTTGGTTAACAGGGATGCCTGTAGCAATCCGTTAGCAGTTGATGCCGCACCGATTGTCTGTCCGATGATAAAGTTTTTTAGCATCTCAACGCCGACCTGAACAATGCTGTTGATCACGCTGTTCAGGATAGTATTGCCGAGTGACTGCATCGCCTCCTGTGCTGACATTGTGCCGGTTAGCAGGCCGGTGATTGCATTGGAGGCATTCCCGCTAAAGGCATCCACCGCACTAGTCAGCATGTTATAACCGAGGCTCTGCTGGCTGAGGATTTCCCATTGAGCTGCGATCCGCTGCTGCTCATACTGCCGGTCAGCGGCATTTTTCAGCGCTAATGCATTCTCATGGGCGAGAACTCCTTGTTGCTCGAACTGCTGAATCAGCGCCAGCTCCTGCGCGTGCTGGTTGGCCAACTGCTGCACCGGGTCAACTTCGGAAAGTGCCTGCTGGGTGGGGTTAACCACCTGCTGTGAGCGTATTTTTGCAAGGTTGGCCTGATGCTGCTGCTCCATCTGCTCAGTGGCTGCGTTGTACTCCTGCAGATCAATCTTTCCGGCGTTCAGCGCCGCTTTCAGGTTCTGCATGGATTCAGCGTAGGATTTATTCTCCGCCTGCTCAGGCATAGCCCTGAGCGCTTCAGACACCCCCTTAGCCGCAGCAGCGGCATCTAAAGCTGCCGCTTTATAATCCCGAGCTTTTTTCTTTTGCTCATCAGTTGCATGCGCACCAAGGGATTGCTCAGCCCTGAGTAGTTGTTGCTCTCGCGTTAAACCTTCAGTTGAGTCTGCTGCAAGCTCTGATTCCTGGCGAAGACTTTCGAGTTTTTGGGCAATTGAATCTGCGGTGGAAGCAGACTGCTTCCCGGCTTTGTTGCTTTCCTTCCTGGCCTCCGTAACCCGGTAGGTTTCGGCGTACTCATCCTGTAGCGCTTTGATTCGTTTAGGATCGGTCACCCCAGCATCAGCTGCATCATATTGGGCCTGAAGCCTGGCTCGCGCCTCACCTTCAAGTTTGGCCAACGCAAGCCGGCGTTCAGAGTTTTGAACCAGTTTCTTGGTTGCGGCGTCATCGCCTTTGGTGGGCGGCGCATTAAACTGGTTGCTTCCGGCGTCCTTCTGAGCCTTTGCTCGAATGTGGGCTATTTCCCCCTCGATCTGCTTCAGCTGCACTGCTGCCTGCGCCCTTCTGGCCTGAAAAACTGAGTCAGTTTCATACCATCTCTGGCCGTCTTTCAGCTCATTGTTCAGATCCTGTTGGAGCTTGATCAGCTTCGGCATTCTTGAAGAATCGCCGACATTGTTGTTGTAGTAATTGAGGTTATCCGCGACGCTCTGCATTAATCCTGCAAGGGTCGTGGTCAGGCCTATTGCCTGGTTCAGGTCGTTAATAGCATTTTTGAAGGCCACATCGAGGCTGTTCTTTGCGCGATCAATGCTGACCGGCATTTTATCGAACTCTTCATTGACCGATTGCGACTGACGTTGAATGGCGTTCAGAGCATCCTGAGCCGTCAGTTTACCTTCCAGCATTCTCTTGCGAAGATCGCCGATTGATATACCCAGCCCCGCTGCAATCTGGCGCGCAAGTTCAGGCATCTGCTCAAGAATAGAGTTGAACTCTTCAGCACGGACGATACCGCCAGAAATAGACTGGCCGAACTGCCGCAATGCGTTTGCCATTTCCTCAGTAGATGACCCACCGATCGTGCCAATTTTTTGCAGTGTCGATGTCAACCCGAGAATTTGCGAGTTAGTGGCGCCAGTTTCCTTTAACGCTGTCGTCAGTGATTCCCATAATCTCTCAGTTTCTGACAGGCTATTACCTGTTTGAGCCGCGATTGCAGACAGGGAGGCAAGTGTTTCTTTGGCCACGTCAATGCTGGGGCTTAGTCTGGCTATCCTCGCCTGGAGCGTAACCATCTCGTCGCCGATGGCGATAAGCTTCTTCGCTGCATCAATGGTGAAAGCTGCTGCAATGGCAACGCCAACTTTATTTAAAGCACCTTCAAACCGCCCGGCAGATCGTGACGATTGCTCAAACTTGGCGTCCATTTGGTCAAGACGCTTATTAACTTGCTGCTGCGCCTGGATCAGGCCGGATACGTTAGCCTCAATGTCATAATAAATTTCACCTGCTTTTTCTGCCATCGCATACTCCGGGCATAAAAAAACCCGCCGGAGCGGGTTTGGTTATTTACAGGCCTGTTGGCCTATATAATACGCTATTGAATTATCAACTATTGGAGACATGCCTTCGTCAGGCTTGGATGCTTTCATTTGTTCCAGCGTGTCCCCATCACCAAGATACTTCACCGTCCACGATGTGCAGTCATACAGGCGCTGTGAGTAGGATGTCCCTGACGGGCCCTCTCTCTTGGTCGTGATGGTTGCCATGGAGCCGTTCAAGTTTTTATCAATGATGGTGTATTTGGCTTTCGAATCCGTTGGAATGCTGAATGTCGTAGCTGATACTGCGCTAAATGACATCAGTGCCAAGAGCGCAAATAAAGCCTTTTTCATATCCCTATCCCCACTGGTTAGTTTTGGACAGATTAGCAGGGATGGGAGGGAACGACAAAGGCCTGATCGTTTATCAGGATGTTCAGCAGTACGATAGCAAGGTAGCCTTGAAGCAGGCATCAACCAAGGAATCATCATGGATAAGTTTGACCGTAAACTTCAGCCAGAAATACTACAGGCTTGCGTAGATAGCTATCCAGCCGCACCTCTTCTCGAACAATTTAACCTTACGGAAGTAGCAGAATGTGCAGAAAGCAACATTCAGAAGCTATTAGCAAACATAAATTACCTGTGCGAACACGGACTAATTAAAAATAACAGCTCCATAATTCTTAAGGACCGCTCCATCCTCACCCGGATCACAGCAACAGCAAAAGGCATCGACTTCATGCTCAATGATGGTGGTCTATCAGCGATCCTGAACGTCCAGACTATAAAGCTTCATCGTGACGCAGTGGTCGTACTCGAAGACCTGATCGCCATTTCAAATATGAACGACGAGCAGAAGGAAAAAGCCAAGTCTGCTCTCGGAGAACTGCCGACGGAGGCACTTAAAGCCATGGTGCAAGCCGCAGTGACTGCCGCGTTATCAGCACTACTTGGAAAATGAGCAGGGACAATAAAGCACAAACCCGCCGGATGGCGGGTTTTCTTATGAATGCTTATGCCTTGCAACTTTAGTCCGTAATCTCCGTGAATTGTTCTGCTCTTTCTCTTCCTGCGCCTTAAAGTTGTTGTAAGTCTCGAAATCAAAAAAGGAAAGGTTTTCTATTTCTGAAACTGGGCACACGACCCTGAAGTCATCAAAGGTGAGATTGCTCTTAACCCTTGGTGGGCCATCCACACCCAAGAGATCGCCATATAAACCAATGCTTTCATAATGAGTTATATAGTTTGTCGTGACGACAATTTTTAGCGTGTCTTTATCCCTGTAACCGCTGAGCAGTGGGATGAAAGCCATGTGTTCAATCTTCCCATGCTCCAAGGGGGGACGAATTACCCAGCCGACATAAAATTTCTTCGATTTCAAAGTAAAAATTACTGGAGCTAAAGTAGCAGAAGCCTCGATTGCCAATGTTTCAAGAGGATGGTTCCTTGCTGCCTTTGCAAGAGCTTTAAATCTGTTATTACCCCAGCCGTGCCAGGCCTTGTTTAGAAGCCCACAAATTGTGGAAAGTGCAACAGTTCCAACTAGCCATAGAGCTATCTTTAAGCTCTTTCCTGTAGCTACAGCATCTGCAGATAGCGGGATAAGTAATTTGACATTTTCCTTGTTCATTCCCACTACTTTGGCAGAGAAATCAATGAAGCCCACAAATCCCATTATCGAGCACAACATCCAACTCAGGATGCAAAACCCGGTTCCCCACGTCGCCACATAAAAATAAGCGCCCCAACCATCGGAGCGCTTAAATTTGTATCTCGTAGATACTGATGTAATAGTAAAAATGTAACCACTAACGAGGATAGCGGATAGTAACAGTGTCCCCATCCGTCACCTTGCCTTAGAGGGCTCAACTCTCGCAAGAAAATGAAACTGGCGCTTCATCTCTTTGCGAACCTTATCGTTTTCGAGGTTTAAGCTGATTACACCATCGCGATCAATCGTGAGTCGGTCCTGGTTGTCGACAAGGATGTTCGTTAGGCGCTCTACGTGGCTTTCAGCTCCAGTAGTTGTCTTCCGTTTGTTCGAGAAACTAAACATAGCTCCTCCTCGCTCTACCTTTTGGGTGTAAAAAGAGCTTAGCGAAACTTGCTCCGCCAAGCCCTAAACCGAATTTTTTCAACAATAATTGTTGTTGTGATTGAAGATTAAGTTATGTTGATCTGGTGGTCAAGCGCGGCGCTCACAAACTTTGTGTTGTGACATGTCACAATTCCGATGCAAATGTAGTTAAATTCGCGTTTGCTAAGACGCTTTTACCATCATAGTTTTCCAGCGGCGATCGTCTTCATCCATGACCGTGTCGTACTCTTCGCGCGTGAAGCCGTTCTGATTGGGGTACTTGGCGTTAATCATCATTGCGAACTCTGTCATCGTTAGGTTCTCGGCCTCTTCCCGGCTTATGCCGAAATGGTTGCGGGCCGCCATGATGTAGTCGGCTGCGCGGAATTCTGCGGTTGTCTCGTTCGTTTCGTAACGCTGCAGCTTACGCACCTTCGCTTTGCCGATGATGCCGTGCATCATCAGGTTTTGCGCGACGATGACCATACTTTCCGGTGGCATGCTGCCCGGGCGCCATACAAAGCCACGCTTACGTGATTTCCCCGGTTTCATCCAGCCAACCAGATCGCCGATATCGTCGTCACAGCAGGCTGTCAGTACCGTGTGAGCAGCCATGACCGCTTTGCGTGACAGAAGCCCGCTTTGCATAAACCGCAGGACGCAATCAGGAAGGCGACTGTACTCATCGCGGATATAGGCCTCAGCTGCGCGCTGCGCGAATGGCGTCGCCTCGTCATTGCACAGGTCATAGAACGCCTGGACAATTTCCTCTGGCTCACCGATTCGCGCCATGTTGCGAAACGACGGCCGGAAAAAGAATTCCCGGTCACCGGTACCGATAACGCATTCGCCTAATTCTTTAATCGGGGTCATAGTCGCTCCATAAACAGTATCAAGGGCGCAGAACGCCCTTTGTACTATTCACGAAATAGCCTGGTGGTTAACTGATAGTGACCGTGCAGGATGCAGACGTGATCTTGACTGGTGTCGCGGAAGAGTCGGTGACTTCACAGGTATAAACCCCGGCATCACCGGAAGCAGCGCTGGCCTTGTTGAAGGTCGCCGTTGTTTGCCCGCTGACAACCGTGCCGTCTTTCTTCCAGACGTAGGTGTAAGGCGAAGTGCCACCCTCAACCACGACCGACATAGTCAGAGCCGATCCGGCCGCCACGCTTTTGGTCGTTGGCAGGTTGGTGGTAAACGCCAGCGCCGGCGGAGCGACCTCAAATACCACGGTGTCTGCATCAGCAACTTTCCACTCGCCGGAGAAGGTCGAAATATCCGAGGTGCCGAAATCACCAGACCAGGAGGTGGTGTTGAAGTACCCCATGATATAAGTGCCAGCGTCTTCACCAGTGAAGTCGAAGCGGACCCAGACTGTCGGCTGACGGCCGGCCTGCACTTCATCGAAAATATATTTCGAGATGGCAATAGCGCCGACTTCCGTCGTCTTGTCTTTCTTGCGGAACTCACCTTCTCCTGAGATGGTGAAGTCCATATTGTTGACCAGGTTCTCAACCAGCCCCTTTGTATCGTCAGCCTCAGAGGTGACGGTATTCATGGAGTAGTCAAAGCCCTTGGTGGTCATGGCGCCGAGTCGCTTCCATTCGGAAAGCGCAGGAACCGTATCAGCACAGCCAAAAGCCATGCGGAGCACGGCCACCTTACCAATCAGCTTGCCGGTGTCATTAGCGCAGCCTTGCATGTATGCCTCTCAATTAAAAAAGGCCGCCATATGGCAGCCTGATGGGTGATTCTGGCGGGTTAAGCCGCTCTGGCCTCAATCCGCAAAGCGTCTGATGAAAGCTCTCTGCGATGTGCTGCATTAGCAGTGTCTTTTTCCGCCATTGCGAGTATTCGGTCGTGAGCAATAAGCCCTGCTGTTCTTGCAGCGAGCCTTTCTCTCTTGCGAGCAATAACATCCGCATATTCGTAATGAATTCTCAGCACTTTCTGTGCATAGGATGCATCGAAGGGATAAATCATGTTTACTCCCCGTAAGTGCAGGAGACGAGTAGCCGGGTTACTAATCTGCCCTCTTCGGTGGGGATCGGAGCCGGGACATTGCCGACAAGCCGCAGCGCGCCAACGCAATCATCGGCGCCGGATTGCGCGCTGATGTACTCGACAATGGCGTTTACCGCGGCGTCAGCAGCATCAGGATTGGCCTTCGAGGAGATCACATCAACCATCACATACCAGTCGCCGCCAAGGTCAAAGGTGATATCGGTGCCGCCTGAAGGCCTGAACACGATGAACTGATCCGTGTCTTTCCCGGTGTCGCGCCATTGCCGCCACTGGACCTTAAACCCCGCGGTAAGCCCCTCAGCCACAAAGAGGTCTTTGAGACGCATATGCATCGGAGGGGTCATAGCGAAAGCTCCTTCTTCACCACCGCGTCAATCTGGCTGCGGGTATCCTCGAAGCCCTTCGTTAAGAACTCCTTGCGGGCCGTTGCTCGCCGGAAGTTCTGCTTCACTGCCGGGTCGTGAACATACACCGCATAGTTGGCGGAGTAACCAACGCGCCCGGTTACCCTGGTGCCGTTAGCCATGATTTCGCGGAACTGGCTGTTGATGAGCGTCGACGTATCGATCGGGGTGTAAAGCGCAGCCTGCGCACTGCCAATAAGCATCGCAGACTGGATTGCTCGCACGACTTTACGCCCCTGGACGTCTTTGATGATGCGATCGAGGTTGGCCTTGGCCTGGCGGATGCCGCGAACTTTAGCGCCCATAATCAGACTCCCGTAATCAGTGCGAAATCGTCCGCCAGGCGCTCGAACGTATCAGCGAACTGGACGATCTGCCGAATCTCATCGGCCTCGTCCGGCGGTGCTGCATCGGTCGAAGCGCCAATCAGGATGTAATCTCCCTCCCGCGCCGTTGCGTACTCGGTCCATATCGTGTTTTTAACAACGAGCTCCCGGCCAAGGTCACCGATTTTTGCAGAGAGCCCACCCTGGTAGTCGCAGAGGATAGCGATCGGCGCTTCCCACCCGTACGGCTGACCTCCGCCGTCGGTATCACTACCGTCAGCATCGCGTATGCGCCGCCAGATTGTCGCTGTCGCGGTGTATGACCAATTGGCTACCGATGACATCAGTCATCCCTCCATCGCAGCACAACAGCGCCTGTGGCGCGTATGCGGTCGCAGTTAATGAACCACTCACCGTCGCTTTTCACGTACGCCGTCGTTTGCTGGCCGGTATCGGTGATCACCCACACCCGGGTAAACGTTCGCGGCAGCCTTTGCTGAACAGAAACCCAGGCCATTACTTATCCCCGCACATACATCCGCCTTTACCTATCCAGATACCAGCGAATGCCGGCGAGGCGGTAGGGTCTGCAGGAATCAGAGCGCTGACGCATCCGTATTTATCCAGACTGCGCAGCAGGTTTACGGATGCCTTCCATCTGTCTGAGAATGACTGGTAACGGAATGAGCGGGATGCTCCGCTTGGCGCCGTCTGGCTGGAAATGTATTTATCCCCACTCCCGAGCCCCATCAGCGCTAAGAGGTAGAGCTGAATAAGCAAGGCTGTCGATGCCGGGTAATGTGCATCAAGGCAGTCCTGAATGCTGTTCGCCTCATCAACGAACGCCTGGAGTACAAAGTCAGGGATGGTAATCCCCTGACCTTCCAGATACTCCTTCGCTTGGTCGAGAGTTACCATTATCGGCTCCGTGAGAATGAAGCCCTGTTTTCACAGGGCATAAAAAAACCGCCTTAGCGGCGGCTGTTATTCAGCAGGGAAAAGCTTTTCAAGTTCGCCATCCGGCAACAGCTCACCAAGCTTTTCAGCCCCCAGGTTTCCTTTAAACTCGATGCCTAATTCCGTCAGGCGGGCCTGAATAATCTCTTTTCGAGATTTTGTATCAGTGCCTGCTTCTGGTGTTGCCGGAGAGAGTTCCCCACCTGCTTCGCCGCGCATGAGACGAACGTTTGACTTCAGGGCCGGATGAAGATTTTCAAGTTCAACAACCTGCCCCAGCGCTACGCCATTCCACGGGCGCACCACTTCGTATTTAGCCATGCTGTTTCCTTACGCCAGGTTCGCGCCGTAGACAACGCCAGACAGGCCCTGATCGTCTGCAGTGATTTGCAGACCTTCAGCAGACATGATCTGGAAGTTGTAGTTAACGTTTGGCAGCGGGCGAGGTAGTGCAATAACGCCCTGAGCCATACCAACAAGCGGAGAAATCACATCGCGACGGCGGACGTAAGCAATGAACTCATTACCGGACAGAGCGAACGTTGGGCGGATTTCTTTAACTGGCGCGAACGGCAGAACCGCCTGCAGAACATTGCCACTAATCACACCGTTCACTACGTACGGTTTTGCCAGGTTAGCCCAGATCTCATCAGATACCCACATTACGTCATAGGAAGAAACCTTGTTGGCACGTGCCGTTGTTCCGAAAGCGCCCTTTCCGAAGAACTCAATGATCTGCTCAGTAGTGGCGGTAGTCAGATCGATGTTTACGCCACCTGCGCCAGAGCCAAGGTTAATTTTCTTGGTGTTGCGGTGGTTTTTCATACCCTGGGCAGGATAACCCTGCACCTTAATATTGGCATCACCTGAAAGGTAATAAGCAACACGGCGCTTGTTTACTTTTTTGAGCTTCGCCATTTGCGAGTCGAGCACCAGATCTACACCAACCGAATTAAGACCTGCTGCGTGACGCCAGTTAACCCCATAGCCGGCGGTAAACACCGGAATAGGGTCGCCATCACTAGCGTAGTCAGTGTGATCGAAGGAGAACGGAGCCTGACCGTCGATGCTCACAGAAACATCATCAGCAATATCGCCTACTACGCTATATAACTTCGCCGTCTTGCCAACTGAAAGTACGGTCTGGACGCCCATCAGGTCATTGATGATTTCCATACCATCTTCCTGATCTCGCAGTTGCAGGATCTGATTATCAATTTCAGCCCAGAATTCACGAGCGAAACCACCGACAGCGTTACATGCCAACATCTCTGGCGTCATGTGTGCGCGGTTGACAGCAATCATAGCGTCATGTTGCGCGTTCCACATGTTGCGGTTAGCCCACAACTCATTCCAGTGAGCGCCAAGGCGAGCATTAGTCGCCAGTGTCTCTTTAGAAAAGTACATATACGTTTGTCCTTTTGTTACGCGCCAGCTGCGGCGACAGTGCCAACGCGCATGCGCACGCGAATAAAATCGGTAGTGCTGGCCGCGATGGTGTATTCATCCTGGCTGTAGCCGATCACTGAATCGGTGTCGGAGGTGGCAAGGGTGAACTGACCAGCCGTCCCAAGTTTGATAGGGCTGTCTTTCTTATACGCACCAGGCAGGCAGCGTAACGCCAGCTCACGTCCCTCTTCGACATAGTTGCCGACCGCAGAATCACCAGCAGGAATCGCTTCGGTGATAGTCAGTCCCTGGTGGTAGCCGACATCGATAATGTACAGGCGGCCAGTTAGTGCGGTTGCCTGAGCAAATTCATCAGAGGAGTTGATGGTGGCCGCGGTGCCTGGAAGAAGATCGGCAGCCGTGGTGCGGGTTTCGGTCTTGTAAAGAGACAGACCGTCGATATTAACGCGACGATAACGTGCCATTATTCCGGCTCCTTATTTAAAGTATTCAGATGCGGCAGGCGCGCCAGTTTCTTTCGGCTGCTGAGCATTGTTGGTTCCCAACGGAGCGGCTTCACCGATAGTTTTAAACATCGCATCCAGCGCTTCTCCAGACAGCGCATTGGCGACGATATCGCCGTGGACTTTCGCAACTGCTTCACGCTTGGTTTTTTCTTCAGCGCGGGAGTTGGCGGTCAGGGTTTCTGCTAGTTTCTGCTGATTGGCCTGCAGCGCATCAACCTTTTCTACAAGAGGCTTAATAGCCGCATCGGTATTAGTCGCAACAGCCTGGCCGATCATGCTGCCGATTTGTTCCAGTTCTTCTTTGGTTAAAGGCATGTCGCCCTCCGTTTTGTGGTTTGGTGCAGGCTGTTCCTGCGGTGTGAATAGAGATTTGAGTTTGTTAGTGACGACAGCCACCCACGACTCCTGTCGTGCAACTGCGGTACCGGTATCGTCGAAGGTGATAATCCCGCCTTCTGACTTGTAGCCAAACACCTCAGCATTGCCGCCGTTACGGATGATTACCGCTTGCGAGTCAGTGAAGTCAGCCACCCAGGCGTATTCGTTCTGGCCGGCCGCAAACTTAGCTTTGGCAGCTCTATCGAGGCGCTGCTCGCGCTCCCGGTAAGATTCTCCGATCAGCGCGCCAGAATTGGCCTTTAACGGCTTCGCCATGTCAGCGTTAACCATCAGGCCAACACCTTGCTCTGGGGTGGCCGCTCCGACCTCATGCAGGAGAATCGCGTCATGGTCCATGCTGTGGATTTTTGCCACCCAATCAGCGCCTGTTGCGCGCTGCTGCTCGTTTGGTTCAAGCTGGTCGAGGAATGCAGCCACACTGGTGTGAATGGGTGGGACGTCTTCACCGCGCTCGATAGCCGCGACACGCTCAAGCAATTCTTTACCGCCTTCCGACTCGCTAGCGCGTGCCACATCGACCCACTTTTCGAGATAGATACGGTTACCGGACTTCTTAACATTGCGGTTCCACGCACCGATATGGCCGGCATTGATACCCTCCGGTGAGAAGGCAGATACAAACTGGCCGTTAACCTGCGGATGCCCCAGCGGCGCCAGAGTGCCTTCAAGCCCCTGATAATGGGCGTCGATTTCTTCCTGCGTGTACAGACCGCCATTCATGACGACATTGGCCGGCAGCGTGTAACTCGGCAGCACCAGATGCTCACGACCGTTGTATGTTTCGCGTCGGATAGACTGGCTGTTCACCTTGGTGGTGATATTGACCTGCATAGGCATAGTTATTTCTCCGCCCAGGCGTAACCGCGCGCCTGCATCGTTTTGTATTCCTGTTTAAGTTTGGTGATGGTGTCCGGATGAATCGGCTTGCCCTCTTCATCGACTAACACTGACTGCTGAGAACACTTGCAGTTAATGCTGTTGGCATCCTTGCTGTACCACTCCCGCACCTCTTCATTGGTGTAGAGGTGTGCGTGACGCACGGCGTGGGTATGCCTGGTTGTCGGCGACAGTGCAGAGATGTGAACCAGTAAAGTTTTCAGGCCGTATAGGTCGTTGGCCTCCTGATCTTCATCCCACTTAGCCCGGCGTAGCGCGGTAGTGACTTCGGTGCGGGCTATACGGTTCGCCCGGCGCTTCTCGATGCCGGTCTGTTCTGTGAGGTTGCGGGCAATATCACGGGGATTAAGCCCACGCCCTACGCCATCAGTCAGCACTCGCGCCATATCGCGCTTAACGTCAGCAGTAAGCCCCTTCATTTCCTCAAACACACGGGCATGCACCAACGCCATTCGTTGCTGGTACGGGTTGCTTGCAAGGATGGATGCCAGGGACTCACGTCCAGCGGCGTACACCGGCGACTGCTGGCTGAGGTTGTAGAATGACTGTCCTGTGCCTTTCTCTGACGCCAAATCGACATACTCATAAAACCACAGGTCGTACTCGTTACCATCCAGAAGCACCTGATCAACCAGATAACTGGCATCATTCAGGATGATGGAGAGTAGGGTTGGGTTTAGCTGGTATTCGTATCTGGCGTTTACTGCGAGAGAGGATGGTATTTTGTCGAGTGCTGCTTTGTACGCTTTGCCAATCTTATTCATCCGCCTGGCGAAGTCTTTCATCGCCCGGCGTTCCAGCGCATCAGCTCCGGTCGGGTCCTGATAGTTACGCGGTAGAATCGGTGGCTTCGTCTTCTTCGCTGCCATCCTCTTCTCCTAACGGGAATTCATCGGTGTTTTCATAACCGGCAGCTGTGCGAATTTCTTCTCGACTGAATGCCGGTTCTTCGCCGCTTCCCATCATGGACTGGTTAATCTCGCCCATAGTCTTAGCGTTGGTGAGCTTCTCGGTACCGGTCTGCTCGTTCAGGTCATCCCATATAACCGCTTTCTGACTGAAGGCGTCGATGATTTGCAGGTCAATAAGCTTGTCGCAGAAGTCCTCTATCTCGAATGACAGATCTCCACGGCGTGACTGGCAACGCGAGTTGAAATATTTCTGGTCTTCAGTGCTGGAACGCTCGGCCTGTTGGTTGCCTACTAAGATGCGCGTAGGGATATCCACCCCGGCGGCAGCGGTTTGCAGGTTTACGTTATAAGTTGGCGATGGGTCTGATACTGGTGAAACTAGCGAAGTGACGCTGGCTCCTTGCGTAATGAGCAGAGTGTCATTACCTCGGTTTAGTTCTCGGGCGGCATCGTTATATCGCTCCTGAAGCTCGTCAACCGTAACGCCATACATCGAGGCCAACTCGCTAAAATTAATCTCTTTATCAAAGTTGATGTTCTGCTGGCGAGCGGCGTTTTTCAGGAACGACTCACCAGAACCGCCCTCCACTTTCTCCAGACTGACAAAGGCGTTATAAGGTGGCTCAAGAAAGCCAATAGCATCGTTAGAGTAGTCACCAAGGATGAAGACGCGATCTGGATGTACAAAACGCTGATTTGTCCCTCCATTTGGCAGACTCTCAACGTATTTCCACTGCTTTGGCTGCCCGTAGTCTGCCGAATTCTCGTCAGTGACCCACTGACTCACAGTTAACGAACCGGCCCATGCGATCGTTACCTTTTTGAGTGACTTCCCGCGAACAACCGGCTGATCCCATTTTCTGGAATCGTTGATGTGAAGCAGGATTCCAGCATAGCGACCGACCAAACGGCGGCGGTCTGCTTCCGCAAAAGCGCGCCAGAGTCGTTTAGTAAAAACCTTTTTGGCGCTCTTCTCCCAAGGGGTTTCGTCCTTGCTCTCGTCGGCGTCGTCACCCTCAATGAGTTCCGGGTTCGTCTGCCAGCACTTGCCCACCAACTTCTCAACGGCGCCATGAGCGATACCACCACGCCGATACAGCGCGTATAGGTTTTCGTAGGTGATCTGCTCAGGGAAACCATACTCGCACCATGCAGAATGGCGCTTATTGTCCAGCCCCATTGTAGGCGCCATCAGCCCCATACGGGCGCGCGCCATCCGCGCATCGTTCAACGCATGGTTGACGGCGAGAGTTAATTTGTCAGTCATGGTTTGTCCGTTGGTGGGATTTAGGTAATAAAAAGGCCGCCTAAGCGACCCATATGAAATGAATTAATCAGTTGAAAACAAACTTCTCGTTCAAAATAATCATACAACTTTCGCCAAGTTCGTGTTTAGTTAACTCACCGCTAAAGTAATTCTTATTATTATCAAATACATACTTCCATGAATCACATACTTTATCATTTTTGTCTAGCAACCCTTCGCAGATCATCCATGCGTTATTACAGGCAGAAAGTAGACGTGTTAATTGCTGACAATTATCAACCTGAGTATGCCTGACATGGGGTTGGTCGAGTTTTTCAGGCATTTGGGTTAATTGGAATGCGTAGTTAGCAACTGCCATTTTAAAGTTAAGCTTGGCCTTTAATTCGTCTTGTTTGCGCCATCTGAGAATCGCCAATACTGCTATCAATGCAGTTAGCCCAGTAAATACAGCAGACGCAGCAGACCAAAAAACTGTCCAGTCCATATATCACCCCGTTAGTTAGTATACGTGAATGATACTGCATTCCTTGTGACCAAACCGAGTCGGAATTATTTACCGCAATCTTTTCGGTATCATCATGCCCATTGGTTGCGCTCCACCGAGCTCAGTAAGTGCGTACACCATCGCGTCGAGGCGATCAGGTGACTTCTTGGCAGTAGTGGGCACGTACTCCATCAGCTGGTTTTCCAGCGTGTAGAGGTTGCCATGGTGTGCCACACGCCCCTGTTCGTAGAGCGCTGATATCGGCTCCGCGCGGGCATATTTCCCTTTACTGGCATGCACGCGAATGATGCGCCCCTTAAACTCGGCATTTCGCAGCGTTTCTTCCGCCATATCGCCGCCCTGGTTGGTCTCGATGACGATCGCATCAGCACCGTGTTCCTCATATGCCCACATGGCCTTTTTGGCCCAACCTGCAGGGGAGTACTTGCCGCTGTAATCGCCTTCAACGGTGTATTGCTTCTTATCGCCAGCACCATATGAACTGGCAACAACAATCCCCGTCTCATCGCTTTCGTCACTATTTGTCGCCTGCGGGTCAATAGCGATGACTGTCCGCACCTTATCAGCGTTAATTTGCAGGTCATGCGCAGCGCTTATCATCGACTCAGTCCACAGGGCGCCTTCAGCGTTAAACCTGCGGGGCTTCTGCATGTACTGAGCTTCGGCGGTGCGCCGGTGCGAGAACAGTGATATACGATGCGATTCGTTATGCTTAAACGGCCACAACCAACCATCAGGCAGGCCATGGTCAATCGGTATAGCATGGGTGTTTTCAGGATATTGCGCAGCGTAAGACTGGCTATTGTCGATAATCACCGGCAGATTCAGGTGATGCCATTTTTCACCACTCCCACCTCTCAGCAGATAGCCGCTCAGATCGTGGTAATGGATCCGCTGCATGATGACAATCATCGGCGTCGTCTCGATCGCCAGTCGTGATTTTATTGTCTCGTTAAAGCGGTTGTTGACGCCATTTCGCACGGTATCCGAGTAGGCATCATCTGGCTTAACCGGGTCATCAATAATAAGCGCGCCCTGCCAGCCCGGTTCCATGTGACCGGCGCGGAAGCCGGTAACCTGCCCCGCAGCTGATGACGCATATACGCCGCCTCCGTGTTCAGTCCACCACATAGCCTTACTGTCGGCATCGTCACGCAACGCCATTGGCCACATGGACTGGTAAGCCTGCGACTTAATCATGCCGCGCGCGGTTGAGGAGTTCAGCAGCGCCAGGTTGTGCGAATAGGACAGGTGCATGAAGCGGGCGCGGCAATTTAGCGCCAGGCCTCGTCCCATCATATTGATGGTTGCAAGTTCCGTTTTCGTGTAACCAGGAGGGACGTTGATGATCAGGCGCTGAATCTCACCATCAATGACGCGGTCCAGTGTTTTCTGAATCACCTTGTGGTGAGGCGCAACTATCATCTTGCCGCCGGTGCGCTGCTTGAAGAAATAGCGAGCGTAGTAAAGCCCGTCCTCCTCACATTCCACCTTTCTGGCAAACGCCTTTTGCTCAGCAGTCGTCATCCTCCATCATCTCCTGCCGTGCGGACTTGTATTCCTCTTTGCTCATGGTGATCGTCTGAATGGCGCCACCATTTGGGCCGGAATGTTCAAACTTGTGCTTATTGGTGTAGGCGTCACCCATTTCTTTGGCGGCCTGCTCGATAAGCTGCGAGGTCATGCCGTAGTTCTTCATCTTTTCAGCATTGGTTGCCATTCGGTCGAGAACGCGCAACCGATACGCTTTATTTGCGATCGGGATGTCGGCGATCTCATTCTGGAATCGTTTGCGAGTGGCGTTGAACAGGTCAATCCACTTCTGGCTCAACTTGGCCGCCATTGCGTTGCCGGGGGTATATTGCGACACCTGCTGCCGTGAGACATCGATGCCATATTCAGCCTTTACAAGCTCAATGACTTTTGTCGGGCTTTCGAAACAGGCCAGCGACTGAACGATGAAGGCTTTAACCTCTGTCGATAATGCTGCCATCGGTTACCTCCATGACAATCCTAATAAAGTCTATGCCAATTTCAGCATGCACGTCCCGCATGCTCTGGCAACATCGATATGAGCAACCTCCGCCGGCCTGTTCGCCGCATCCACCATTTCCTGCACGCCTTTGCTGGCGCCGTAACGCCGGACAACTCCGACGAATTCCTCGACGTCATGGCCGCGAAGTTTGAGCACCGGCATACCGGTCTCTTTGTTGAACTTCGGCGCGCCATAGTCGTCGGTAGCCTGGGCGATGTGATAAAGCTCATGCTCTACCAGTGCGCAGAACTCCAGATCGTTGCATTGCTCGCAGTAGTCGGCAGCCAGGGTGATGATGAACTTCGGTATGCGTCCGAACCATTCATGCATCTGCTGCTCCATACGGGCTTTATGCCATCCTCCGGCGCGGAGCATTATCTGTTCGCATTGGCCGAGGACATAACGCCCCTTCTTCTCGAAAGCGCCGGAGGCCCACATAAACGCGACGTCAGCGTCGAGTAAGTGCGTATGGTCAGGGTTATGGATTCGCCCGTCTTCTGAAAGGATATTTTGGTTAACCCACTCGCCGATTTCAGAGGCCGGGATAATCCGCGTATACGGCAGCCAGTTTTCGCCAGTGAAGTTGACTGGTGGGAATGGCCTACTCTCTGTTAGCTCAGCCATGTTCTACTCCAGTAGTTAGGGCCATTAAAAAAGCCACCCGAAGGTAGCTTTTGTAATGGCAACAAAAAACCGCCAGGAGGCGGTTGCGGTCTATCCATCAAAAATCCTTAAACAGCCTTGTCAGGTATGCAGCTCTGCAATATCATTTTTCTCTTAGAAAAATCCCTTGCTTTATTATCTAACATACCCATTATTAAAGGTTGGCAATCTCGCCATTACGTTCTTTGGAGCAAATAAATGGATAAGAAAAACATCTTTGATAAAGCTCTAGATGCAGTCGCAGAGGTTGGCGATGCCTTAGTTGATACAGGAAGTCAGGTTCTTGATAAGGTATCTTCACCGACAAGTCGTTCTGGCATAGTCGTTGAGCGAGTTGGTAAAATGGCTAAGGGCGGCGTAGCCCCTGAAGCTATAGCTGCACAACTTAGCTCCGGTAGCGCAACGAACCATAAGTATACAGTCGAACAGGTAAAGGGGTTTAAGGCCCTTTTTGAAGATTGTCATACGAAAGTTCCCGTTACAAAAGCAGCTGCTGAAGCTCTGATCGCGGACAGTAAAGATAACCCAGTCCCGGATGGGAACACACAACCGACGTAAGAGTAACCAAGAGGCTTATTTTTTAAGCCTCTTTTTTATTCCTTTAACAGACTCACCCAATACACCGCTCACGTACATACGCTCGCAGTCCAGTTAATTGACTGGTGATTCGCCCTCTGAGGGTGAAATAATCCCGTTCAGCGGAGCCAGTAAGTCTGAGGCCGGAAGCATCGCCCAGGCCGGTATGCCGACTCGATGGCCTCCCAGTCCGGTTTTGCCATAATTTTGTCCTCGCCTTGACATTATCGAGCCACCTCTGGAAGTGGCTCTGTAATGCCTTACTTCAGACACTGCGTGGTGATGTATTCCTGCTACTGGCTGATTGCCCGGTAGTAGGCCTGCCAGCGGTACTTATCCAACCGCAGTTGACGCAGGCATTGAGCGGTTTCGACGTCCGATTGCAGGTCTTCGTCGGTATCCTTCCCTGCGTCACTTGCTTTGCACGGAGGGCTCATCAAATCCGGGGATGGCGTTGGCAGCGTCGATAGCTCGCTGGCGCAGCTGCACAGCATCATCGTCAAACCGGCACACAGTACGATTCGGAGACTGGACATATTTCACCACGTCGCGGGTTATGGTTCGGTAGATGACCTTGCCCTCTTCTGTAGCGGCAGCGGCCTTTTGCTCAACTGGCTGGATAGTCTTTTCGGCTTTCTCTTTTTTCTTCGCCACGAGGGCGTTGATATGGTCAGCGTGAGAATTCCAGCCTGAACGCCACGAGAAAAAGCAGGAAAGCAGCAGGATGACTACAGCGCTGATGATTGCGGTTAATCGGCTCATTTCTGGCCCCACTCGCAGACTTCACGCTCAATCTCGCGCCTGGTGATCAGTCCCTTCCACTGCTTGCCACCGGCATACGTCCAGCGCTGCAGTTCCTTGCACGCGCCCGGCACATCTCCAGCATTCAGTTTCTTCAGTAGCGTGGAGCTGGCGAAGGCGCCAGAGCCAACGTTATAAGTGAATGAGTAAAGCGCGGCGCGGGTAGGATCAGGAATGCGGACTTTGATGAGTGGGTCAATGGCGCTTGCCACCTTCCGCAGATCTGCCTTCAGCAGGTTGTCGCATTCCCTATCGGTGTAACGGTGGCCGCGGCGAATATCGGCGCCAGTGTGGCCATCACAAACAGTCCAGACGCCGACAACATCCTGGTAGGCGTAATAACGCCTTCCTTCCAGGCCGTCAGCATTACCAAGCATGACGGAAGCAATGGCTATCGCGCCCGAACCGCCGGCGATCGCACCAATCAGCTTATTCCTCAGCGTCGGGTTCATCTCGGCTCCTGCTACGTCGATTGTCTTCGCGAATCTTGAAGTACAAATTCGTCAGATACGTAAGTACGGCGATGACAATGCCCACCAGTACGCCGATGGCATTCCACTGCTCGGGGCTATAGGCATTTAGCATGCCGTTAAGGATGCTCCCGGCTGAAGCGCCATAGGCAGCACCAGTGGTTATCTTTTCCATGCGATACATACTCTCACCTCGCGTTGTTAGCGGGTGCTGTGTGCGTTTGAAAGGGTCAGGCCCGTCGGGCTGGATTTAACAACGAAGCGTGTCGATAATGATTCCCGCGGGACCTGATAATAAAAAAGCCATGCAAATGCATGGCCTTGTGATTTGAATCCGTTATTTACAAAATGTATTCGAGACAGTATCTTTCGACTTCCGGACAAAAAAACATATACCGGGACAAAATCTAAATGTAACTGCCTTGCCTGCATGAAACCATGCTGGCTTTTTTTTGCCCAAAGAAAAAGCCCACCGAAGTGGGCCTTACAGCTATCATCATTTTTTATTAGGTGTGGTGCCGGGTGCCTCCCGGTAAGTCGCCGCCAGTCCACAGACGACTCGCAATGCGCAAAAAAAACATATC
>OGKM01000150.1_pt1 | contig 52021 bp, 43 predicted proteins | sample 1572501 | NCBI WGS metagenome assembly OGKM01 (sample SAMEA2582154, study PRJEB24529) | metagenome | biome: Human gut stool | place: China | collected 2011
GAATGCCTTCTTTTCCATTGTTACTACTTCCATATTCTCTGTTTTATTGGTTCAAAAAATTCGGGTGCAAAGTTAATGTGTGTATGTTGAAAAACAATGAAAATGAATAACTGTGGCAGTGCTTTTCTGGGGTTTGCCGACCGCTTGGCAAGAAAAATCAAGAAAATTATACGTGGGTCATTAATGAGTTGTTAAACGGGTATTTCGCAAATGGTTAATTTTGCCGCCGAGAAATAAAAACAACGAATTACATAACATTTCAAACGGAATTAGAATGGAAGTAATAACAATGGAAAGTGCAGCCTTCAAAAAGCTGACAGAACAGTTGACAGAAATAGTCCAGTACGTGCGATTGGCAAAAATGGCATTTCAAGAGAACTTGACGGGTAAGGGATTGAAGCCGATGTTGACCAATGACGATGCAGCTAAGATGCTTGGTGTGAGCAAGCGCACCTTGCAGAGAATGCGCTCAGAGAACCGCATTGATTTTATTAAAATTGGCAATCAATGCCGATACCAAGTTGAAGCCATTGAAAGAATGGTTGAGGAACGAACAATAACAAAGGAAACATGAGCATGGAAGATGGAACATTGAGAAAACTGGAGTTATATCTCCATGACCTACACAAAAAGATAGACGGCATCTACGACATGCTGATGTTGAGACACGAACGAGAGACGGAGCAAAAAGGAAGTTCTGCCATCAATGAAAAATTGCTTGACAACCAAGATCTCTGCCTCTTATTTCAAATATCCCCCCGTTCCCTTCAACGCTATCGCAGTCTGGGAGTGCTTCCCTACAAGCGTTTGGGGCAGAAAACCTACTACACGGAAGAGGATGTGATGCAGTTTGTAGAGAATAATGTCAAAGAATTCAAGAAAGAGAATGTGGAGCATTACTTGACTCGCATTCATCAGAAATTCAAATAACAACAGTATTCACCATTAAACATTTACAATTATGGTACAAAAGAAAAAAAGTGATGAACAGGACGTGCTGGTAGTCCGTGACGAGAAGACGGGCGAGATCAGCGTCGTCGCCGGACTCAGCAGAGACGGCACACCGAAGCGAGCACCCGCCAAGGCGGAGAACACGTCCGACTTCCTGCGTTTTGACCGCAACAGTGACTTGATGGACAGTTTCTTTAGAAACTTCTTCCGCCAGTGCAAGGAGCCAAGCCGATTCGGATTCTACCGCATAGCGGCAGACCAGGTAGAAAACCTGCTTGGCGTGATGAAGGAGTTGCTGAAAGATCCGGAGGCTAACAAGGAGATTCTTTCCGCCCACAAGGTTGACACCTCCAATTATGAGAAAGAGGCAAAGCAATCGGAAGGTCAGGCGAAAGAAACCGCATCATCGGACGATGCGTCCAAGACGCAAGCTAACACAGAAAAAGAGAATGTATCATCTGAACAAACCAACGAAAAAGAGAACGATATGGAACAGAAACCAGAACAGACCGCAACCGAACAGCAGGCACAGACCGCTTCGGGTGTAAAGCAGAACCTCATCAGCGGTAACGATGTGAACCTGCAGGAACTTGGTGCCAAATATGGCATAGACTTCAACAGTATGAATGAGAAGGATATGAAAGCCCTTCTCAACTACGGCAAGACGGGGCTTGTGATTGTGAAGCCGACCTTCGGCGGTGAACAGATAGAGATACAGGCCCGTCTGTCATTCCGCAAGGACGATAACGACCAGTTGCAACTCGTGCCGCATTTCGTGCGCAACGAGCCAAAACTCGATGTCGCTTACAAAGGCTATACCTTCACTCCAGAGGACAAGAAGAACCTGTTGCAGAACGGCAACCTCGGAAAGGTTGTGGATTTCCCCGACAAGAATACAGGTGAGCTGCGTCCTCATTTCATCAGTATCGACCGTCTCACCAATGAGATTGTTGACATCCCTACCAACAAGGTGCGCATACCCGATACCATCGGCAAGACACCTATTACCAAGGACGACAAGAGAGTGCTCTACTCAGGTATTCCGCTTCGCAAGGAGATTGAGCTTGCCAACGGGCGCAAGTTTACACCGCTGTTGCAGGTGAATGTGGAACAGCGTGGCGTAGAGTTCGTGCCTGGCAGCACAAGACAGGCGCAAGGTCAGAAACAGAATGGAGACAAGAAGCAGACCGCTGACAAGCAGGAGCAGAAGGCGGAAGGTGATGCGGGCGGTCAGAAGAAGCAGCAAGATCCCAACCACTGGCTCAATGAGGACGGGACCATCCGCCGACTCAACACCTATTTCAAGAAGGAACTGACCGAGCAGCAGAAGGACGACTATGTGGCAGGCAAGACCATCGAGATCAAGGAAGTGCCGAACAAGAACGGCAGCGGTACCTATACCGCCTATGTGAAGTTCGACTTCGACAAGATGCAGCCACGTTCCTACCGCAACAATCCAGACCTCAAACAGGCAAAGGAACAGATTCCGACCAACGAGAACAAGGTACAAGTCGCCGTCAACGAGCAGGGCAAGACCCATGAGGCGACCAAGCACACCAAGGATCCGCTGAGTCCGGGACAGTCTGCGCCAAAGAACGAAAAGCAGCAGAAGGAACAGAACGCCGAGGAACAGAAGCCAAAGAGAAAGGCAAGAAGCGTGAAGATGTAGTTGCCGCCACTTGATCCACAGAGTTAATCATCCATTATAACAACCGACATCTGCGACCGTCTATCCCACGGTTGCGGATGTCACAAAAACAACAGACAATGAAGACAATCATCGCAGAGAAGCCAAGCGTAGCCAAGGAAATCGCCCACATTGTGGGAGCTGACAAGCGTGAGGAAGGCTATATGCAGGGCAATGGCTATTATGTGACATGGGCATTCGGACATTTAGTGCAGCCTGCCATGCCGGAAACCTACGGCATGAAGGGATTCCATGCAGAGAATCTGCCTGTGATTCCCGACCCGTTCGTTCTTGTTCCCCGACAAGTCAAGACAGAGAACGGCTACAAACCAGATGCAGGTGTGCTTGCCCAGATTAAAATTATCGGCAAGCTGTTTGACAGCAGCGAGCGCATTATCGTAGCAACCGATGCCGGACGTGAGGGAGAGTTGATTTTCCGATACCTCTATGCGTATCTCGGTTGCAGGAAACCTTTCGACCGTCTATGGATCAGTTCGCTTACAGATACCGCCATCCGTGAGGGACTTCTGAACCTCAGGGATGGCAAGGAGTATGACAATCTCTATCATGCAGCCAAGGCACGAAGTGAGGCAGACTGGCTCGTCGGCATCAACGGCACACAAGCCCTTACTATAGCCGCAGGACGTGGCACCTATTCCGTAGGTCGTGTGCAGACCCCGACCCTTGGCATGGTGTGCGAACGCTATTGGGAACACAAGCGTTTCGAGTCGAAACCGTTCTGGCAGGTACACTTCGGTGTGGTTGATGCAGACAGTGGCAATATACTGAAGTTCACATCAGTCAACCGCTGGACAGACAAAGCTACCGCAACCGTTATATATAATAAGGTGAAAGAAACAGGTTCTGCCATCATCACAAAGGTCGCAACCAAGCGAAAGGTGGAGAAGGCACCGCTCCTTTACGATCTCACCACCTTGCAGAAAGAAGCCAACTCCCAGCATGGCTTCACGGCAGAGCATACACTCTCCATCGCCCAGAAACTCTACGAGGCAAAGTTCATCACCTATCCAAGAACATCAAGCCGCTATATCTCGGATGATGTATTTGCCACCCTTCCCAAACTCTTCAAGAATCTGGAGAATCATTCGGAATATGGAGAGAAAGTGAAACTCTTGCCTGGCAGTGAGGACTACAGCAAGAACAGCGTGAATGCAGCCAAAGTGACCGACCACCATGCCCTGCTCATCACAGAAAATGCAGTCATTGGTCTTTTCAAGGACGAGAAGATCGTTTATGACATGATATTGTGCCGGATGATTGAAGCGTTCTCGGCAGACTGCATCAAGGACATCACATCAGTATCGGCGCAAGTGGATCATGAAGTGGAGTTTGGCATCAGTGGCTCCATCATCCGACAGACTGGCTGGCGAGCGTTGTCGCTCAAGGAAAAGAACAACAGGCAGGACAAGGATGCAGACGCAACAGACAATGAGGTCAAGGAGCAAGTCATTCCCAACTGGCAAGAAGGACAGCATATCACTCTTTCTGGCTGCACCATCACGGAGGGCAAGACCAAACCTAAGCCTTTGCATACGGAATCCACATTGCTTGCAGCAATGGAGACCGCAGGCAAAGAGATAGAAGATGATACGATGCGCCAGGCAATGAAGGACTGCGGTATAGGTACACCAGCTACACGTGCCGCCATCATCGAAACCCTGCTCAAACGAGAGTATATGGTGCGCCAGCAGAAGAAACTTGTGCCGACGGAAAAAGGACTCGCCCTGCATTCCGTGGTGAAGAACATGGCGATTGCCAATGTGGAAATGACGGGCAAATGGGAGGCGGAACTTGCCAAGATTGAACGAGGTGAAGCAAGTGCAGACGGGTTCACCCATAGTATCGAAGGCTATACCCGTGAAATCACTGCGGAGCTGTTGGGTTGTGACAGACTTTTCAGCCACAAGGATTCCGGCTGCCAGTGTCCTAAATGCAAGCAAGGTACCATGCAGTTCTTCGGAAAGGTAGTAAGATGCAGCAACAAGGAGTGCGGTATGCCAGTGTTCAAGCAGGTAGCAGGAAAGTTGCTCACTGATGCCGACATCACCGACTTGCTTACCAAGGGCAAGACCAGAACACTCAATGGTTTTATCAGTAAGCAAGGCAAACCTTTCTCCGCAGCCATAGCCTTTGACGAGAATTTCAACACGAAATTCGTCTTTGCAGAGCGCAAAACAGCAGAAAAGCGAGGAAATGTGAAGAGATACAAGAAATAGTTTGTACCTTTGCCACCGAAACATGGTTCATAAATGGTGTCTTTATTCAGGATGCTTTTATTTACTGTGGATTAAGTGGCGGCACTCGGAGGGATACCGAGTGCCTTTTTCTTGCTTTCACACCAACCGCTATCCACGGTTTATTATTCACCACTTAATCCATTCAACAGACAGATGAACAGAAAGAAACAGGCACAGACAGAACTGTCCTATTACGGACTGTATCTCTTGAACCATCTCAGAGAGAACCGTTTTCCACAAGCCAGCGATGCGGACTTTATCCGCGAACGTGCAGACCATGCCGCAGAGGTATATGAGCAGGCACGGCGTGATGCCCTCTTTGCCGATGCGGCACAAGAACTTGCCATGTCAGCATTGCTGAAAGGTCTCCGCTTTTCCAAGTACAGCATCCTGTATGATGTTGTTGACAGTGAGTTTCCTCTGGAGGTAGCAGTAGAAGACCAGGAAGCGTTTGTCAAGAACCTCCTGCCTTTGGTTGACAACGTGTATTCCATTTACGACCTCACCGATGATGATTTTGCCCAGTCACCGGACTACGACCAGCTCTATACAGAGTTGACGGGAGCCGTAGCCCTTTTCATAGAGTCAAATGGCGTACAATAGAAAACAACGTCTGAACGACAACATCAAGGCGATAGAGACGGCATTCATCCTTGACAGGGAACAGCGCACGCCGACCGCCCGTGAGCGTCTCCTTCTGGAGCGTTATTGCGGATTCGGTGGATTGAAGTGCATCCTGAACCCTGCCAGGGAACTGGCGGATGCCGTCCATTGGGCAAAGTCAGACCTTGAATTGTTTGCTCCAACAGTGGAGCTGCATAGACTTATCCGTGAAAACAGCAAGAATGAAAGCGAGTACAAACAGTTGATGGACAGTCTGAAACAGTCCGTCCTCACGGCATTCTACACGCCGTCAGCCATTACAGAGGCTTTGGCGGATGTGTTGAAAGAGCATCAGATTATCCCCGAAAAGGTGCTTGAACCCTCGGCAGGAATCGGTGCCTTTGTCGATTCCGTCTTGGATAACAATCCCAAGGCAGACATTATGGCATTTGAAAAAGACCTGCTTACGGGAAAGATACTCCGCCATCTGCATCCGGAGCAGAAAGTGCGCATAGAGGGATTCGAGAAGATAGAAAAGCCTTTCAATGACTACTTCGACCTCGCCATCTCAAACATTCCCTTTGGCGATGTTGCCGTATTTGATCCGTCCTATACAGCCATGAAAGGCATGAGGGCACTTGTCACCAGACGCATACACAACTACTTCTTTGTCAAGGCTCTTGATACGGTAAGGGATGGTGGGTTGGTTGCCTTCATCACCTCACAAGGCGTATTGAATGCCAAAAACAACAGTGCCGCGCGTTTCATGATGCTCTATCATGCTGATCTCGTGTCAGCGATTCGTCTTCCCAACAACCTGTTCACGGAAAATGCCAATACGGAAGTGGGCAGTGACCTCATCATTCTGCAGAAAAACAGCCAAAAGGAGTCGCTGCGAGGAGACGACAACCTGCTTGACACTGTCTATAATGACGAGAACCGCATTCCGACAAACAACTACTTTCTGGAGCATCCGGAACGCATTATCCATACAACGGCAAAGTTGGATACTGACCCGTTCGGCAAACCTGCAATGATATACACGCATGAGGATGGTGTGGAAGGCATTGCAGAGGATTTGCGAAAGATGCTCCATGAAGACTTTAAGAAGAACCTCAATTTGAACCGATACTTGGGGATAGAGGAAACAAAGGCTGAGGAAGTTAAGGAGGTTGAAGAAACAGAAAAGATAGAAAAAACAGAGAAGATAAAGCCTTCCATTGAGGAAAAGCAGAACGATACGGTAGTATCCTTGCAAAAGCAGGAAAAGCCTACTGATGATGCTGAGCTATCCCAAAAGTCCATTCATCAGCAGCCACCAGTCCAAATGACTCTGTTTGACCTTTGGGGAATGGAAGAAGAAAACCGTCTGACTGTCCATTCTACGAAGAAGAAAGCAGAGGTAACAGTGGGTGCTGTCGCCAAGAAAGTGTCAAGGAAGAAAGCAAGTCCGTTGGTAAAAAGCGTCAATCCGACTTTTGAAGTTGTGACAAAGCCTGTGGAAAAAGAAGAAAAGCCTTCGTTGACAGATGCAAAAGAGCAGGAAACAGCACAGGAGACAAAACCAATCCTGCCTGGGGATGAGCCATACGCAAGCATCTCTTGGGAAGAGAATCCGCCAATCAACGGCTTTTACGAGATGATGATGACTATGGCTCCCGAAGACAGGGTGCTGCTGCGCCAAAAGGCGGAACTGCACCGTCAGGAACAACTCAAGGCTTTGGGCGTTGAAGATACGCTTGATCCGAAGTTCAAGCCGCCGATGGAACCGATAGAAGTTCTCAAAGTTCAAATCGGGCATGGACAGTCAAAAGGGAATGAGGCAAAAGATGATTCCAAGACTCAGAGCACATTGAAAGAAACAAATCATGAGCGGGAACAACAAAAAGAGCAAGAAAGAAAGCAGGAAGAGCTGGCAAAGAAGAAAGAGGATGCAATGAAGTCCCGTCCGTTTGATGAGAAACTGGAAAGTTTTCATCGTGAGGGTTCTATGGTGTTCGACTCTGCCAGAAACATCGGTGTATTGAAAGACCTTACCAAGTATGGTGCTACCTTCATGCCGTTGGATCTGAATATGGAGCAGAAAGAAAAGGCAGTCTTGTATATCGCCCTCCGTGATGCCTATCAGAAACTTTACACCTATGAAGCGGAAGAACAGACGGAAAACAAGCAGATGCGTGAGAGTCTGAATGTCTATTATGACGCTTTTTTCATCCGCTTCGGCAACCTCAATGCCAAGCAGAACGTGAAGTTCATCCTCATGGATGCCTCAGGGCGCGACATGCTGTCGTTGGAACGGGTGGAAAACGGACAGTTCACAAAATCAGACATCTTCGACCACCCGGTCTCTTTTTCGCTTGACGAGGTCAGTCATGTGGATTCTCCAGAGGAAGCGCTCACCGCCTCACTCAACAAGTTCGGCCGTATCCACTTGCCGTATATGACTGAATTATCGGATATGCCGGAACAGGAACTGACGGAAGCGCTTAAAGGACGTATCTATTACAATCCGCTCATAGATGGCTACGAGATAGCCGACCGCTTCATTGCTGGCAATGTCATAGAGAAAGCGGAGCGTATAGAAGAATGGCTGAAGGAAAATCCCGACCATGCAATCGTGAGAGAGTCGTTGGAAGCCTTGAAGGCAAGCATTCCCGAACCTATAGCCTTTGAGGACCTGGACTTCAACTTCGGTGAGCGTTGGATACCTACAGGTGTGTATTCCGCTTACATGAGCCACCTCTTCAATACACAGGTCAGTATCGTCTATTCCGACAGCATGGACGAATATTCGGCAAAATGCAGTATGAAGACCATGGCCATCACGGATGAGTATATGGTGAAGGGCTATTACCGCCACTATGACGGCATGAGTCTTCTGAAACATGCCCTGCACAACACTTGTCCCGACATGATGAAGAGCATCGGTGAGGACGAGAACGGCAACGACATCAAGGTGCGTGACAGCGAGGGCATACAGCTTGCCAATGCCAAGATTGACGAAATCCGCAACGGGTTCACTGAATGGCTGGAAGAGCAGTCTGACTCCTTCAAGGATCGGCTGACCACGATGTACAACCGGAAGTTCAACTGCTTCGTGCGTCCGAAATATGACGGTTCTCACCAGACCTTCCCCGGCTTGGACTTGAAAGCCCTTGGCGGAAAGTATGGCATCAAGAGTGTGTACCCAAGTCAGAAGGACTGTGTATGGATGCTTTTGCAGAACGGAGGCGGGATATGTGACCATGAGGTGCTGCGCCCATAAGGGTATACTGTAAATGTAGGTTTGGCAACCTACCCAGCAAGGGTTTTCTACGCTGGTCATCAGCCAACTTATCCACTTAGCTGAAAAGCGGTGGGGAGTGTAGCATGTTGGAAACGGCATAAGTCGGCTAACTATCATACCGCTACTGAATGTCAAGATGAAACGATGAATACGAGGATGAAGACTATACTGTTTGAACGACAGTCCAAGACGTTAGTTGGTAAACACAGACCTAAGATAGTTATAAAGGTCTGTCTGCAATACTTCCACTTTCCTACTTCGAGTGCGAGAGCAGAAAACCGATTGCAGGTCAGCCGCAATAAGCGGAAAAGGACGAAAATCGCATCCGACAATTCATCAAGCCAATAGTTACAGTATTGCTTAAATGGGGATTACCTAAACCGAAGTGCCAACAAATGGCTATAGGAAGTGGGTTCTTTGAAAATTCGGCAAGGTAACAGAGTCTCCGTAGTAGTCCGAGCAAGGGAAAGCCTTGTACATGGCGAAGGGAGACAGTGTGTTATTTTTAATATGTTAAATGAATGATGTGTGAGACATTATGAGAAATTCTGAAAATGTATTAAACAGTCTGGCTGGGCATAGTCAAGACCTAAGCTACAAGTTTGAAAGACTTTACAGACTGTTGTTCAATGAGAATCTGTTTGCAGAAGCCTATCAGCGGTTGTCCAGAAATCCAGGCAACTGCACAAAAGGAACTGACGGACAGACAATAGACGGAACAAGCATAAAGCGCATCCGTGACCTCATAGAACAACTAAAGGATGAAAGCTATCGTCCTTGTCCTGCAAGAAGAATATACATACCCAAAAAAAATGGAAAACTTCGTCCGTTGGGTATCCCTTCTTTCAAGGACAAGCTCGTTCAAGAAGTAGTAAGAATGATACTCGAAGCAATTTACGAGGGACACTTTGAGGACTGCTCGCATGGTTTTAGACCACACAGAGGGTGTCATACTGCTATGGCTTCCTTGCAAAAGGGAGGTTCGGGAACAAGATGGTTCATAGAGGGTGACATCAAGGGATTCTTTGACAACATCAACCATGATGTTCTCATAAGCATTCTTAGTGAACGCATCCACGATGAGAGATTTTTGCGACTGATACGAAAATTCTTGAAAGCGGGTTACTTGGAACAGTGGGAATACAAAAACTCCTATATCGGCACTCCACAAGGCGGTATCATCAGTCCTATCTTGGCGAATGTCTATTTGGACAAGCTCGACAAATTCATGTTGAGATATATCGAGACATTTAACAAGGGTAAAGCACGGCAACGCAACCCTGAATACAAGAGGGTTGCCAGTCGTAAAGACAAACGAGTAAAGAAACTGAAGAATGAACAGGACGAGCAGAAGAAAGGTGTTTTACGTTCAGAGATAGCATCCCTGCATCGTGAAATGCAACGACTTCCTGCAACTCTTGACATGGATGAAAACTTCAAGAGGATGAAATACGTACGGTATGCAGACGATTTTCTGATTTGTGTTATTGGAAGCAAGGCTGATTGCCAAAATGCAAAAGAAGATATTAAAAACTTCTTGCAGGAACAGCTGAAACTTCAACTTTCAGACGAGAAGACACTTATCACAAATGCTCATGATACAGCAAAATTTCTTGGATTTGAAGTCACTGTCCGCAGTACAAACAAAACGAAAAAGGATTACAGAGGGATTCCGATTCGCTCCCTTGACCATAAGATTGTCTTATTGTTGCCATTTGAGGCAATGAGAAAGAAACTGCTGGACTACGATGCCATGCGCATTGTAATCAAGGATGGCAAGGAAGTATGGGAGTCAACTTCTCGTCCCTATCTTCGTAGTAATGACGACCTTGAAATTCTGAACCGTTACAATTCAGAAATCAGAGGTATCTACAACTACTATTGTATTGCTAACAATGTCAACATTCTCAACAGTTTCTATGGAATCATGAAAGAGAGTATGTACAAGACATTCTCGTCAAAGTACGAATCTACCGTAAGAAAGATTGCCAACAAGTATTGTAAGGACAAGATTTTCACGGTAAGATACCAAAACAAAAAAGGTGAATGGTTGGAACGTACCTTATATCATGGTGGATTTAGGTTGAACAAGGAAGCGCGCATTGACAATGCACACATTATGCCCAATTACTATGGAATGGAGAGTACAAGCCTTATGGCTCGCTTGAAAGCCCATAAATGTGAATATTGTGGAGCTGAGGACAATCTGAAAATGATACATGTCCGCAAGCTCAAAGATTTGAAAGGCAAAGAAGCATGGGAGAAACTCATGATTGCCCGACAAAGAAAAACAATCGCAGTTTGCGAGAAATGTTATAACAAAATTCATGGAAATAAATAGACTGGCAATAACCACGGAGAGCCGTATACTTGGAGACGAGTACGTACGGTTCGGCGGCGAGTACATTGAAACCTGCTTCCATAAAGGGAAGCAAGGCGCATTGTGCTTAGCCATTGGAACTGGCAAGACCCTCATCATGTGCATGGCTGCGCATGAGATGAAACGCCTCGGTATGGCTCACAAGCCGATGATTATCGGGCTGAAAGCCAATGTCGCGGAGATAGCTGCCACCTATCAGACAGCTTATCCCCATGCGAGGATACTCTATGCCTCGGAGAAGGATTTTTCCACCAAGAACCGTGTCAGTTTCTTCAACAACATCAAGAACAACGACTATGACTGTGTAATCATGTCGCATGACCAGTTCGGGAAGATACCGCAATCGCCAGAACTCCAGCGGCAGATATTGCAGGCTGAGCTTGATACCGTGGAGGAAAACTTGGAAGTGATACGCACGCAGGGCAAAGACGTGTCGAGGGGAATGCTCAAAGGCTTGGAAAAGCGAAAGCAGAATCTGGAGGTGAAGTTGCAGAAGATAGCCTACAGCATCGAGCAGCGTACCGATGATGTGGTGGACTTCCGCATGATGGGCATTGACCACTTGTTTGTGGACGAGAGCCACCAGTTCAAGAACCTCATGTTCAACACCCGTCACGACCGTGTGGCAGGACTCGGCAACAGCGAGGGGAGCCAGAAGGCACTCAACATGCTCTTTGCCATCCGAACCATACAGGAGCGGACAGACAGAGACTTGGGAGCGACATTCCTGTCGGGAACAACTATCAGTAACTCACTGACTGAGTTATATCTGCTTTTCAAGTACCTGCGCCCCAAGGAACTGAAGCGTCAGGACATCCGCTGTTTCGATGCGTGGGCGGCAATCTTCGCCAAGAAAACTACCGACTTCGAGTTTAACGTCACCAACAACATCGTACAGAAGGAGCGTTTCCGATACTTCATCAAGGTACCGGAGCTTGCTGCTTTCTACAACGAGATAACCGACTATCGCACGGCGGAGGCGGTTGGCGTGGACAGACCGGAGAAGAACGAGATTCTTCATAACATACCACCGACACCCGAGCAGGAGGACTTCATCCAAAAACTGATGGAGTTTGCCAAGACAGGTGATGCCACCATCCTCGGAAGACCGCCTCTGTCGGAAACGGAAGAGAAGGCAAAGATGCTCATTGCTACGGACTATGCCCGAAAGATGGCTCTCGATATGCGCATGATAGACCCGACTTGTGAGGACCATCCCGACAACAAGGCGAGCCATTGTGCGAAGATAATAGCCGACTACTATCACCGTTACGACAGCCATAAGGGCACGCAGTTCGTATTCTCAGATCTGGGAACATACCGACCGGGCGAATGGAACGTGTATTCAGAAATCAAGCGCAAACTGATAGAGGATTATGGAATACCTTCATCTGAAATCCGCTTCATTCAGGAATGCAAGAACGAGAGGGCAAGAAAGATGGTGATAGCTGCCATGAACGAAGGCTCTGTGCGTGTGTTGTTCGGCTCCACATCTATGTTGGGTACAGGTGTAAACGCACAAAAACGGTGTGTTGCTATTCATCATTTGGACACACCGTGGGTGCGACATGAAGTCGCATAGATAATTGTTGGAATGATACTTTAAGTATCAGTTTTAACCCGCTGTTCCGTCAGCGGTAGCCTACCGACCGATGCACCTTAATGTTGTATTAAGCGGTCGGGACAAAGTACACTTTCACAAGACAAGACAGAACCGTGAGGGGAAGTCAAGTATGGTTAGTATCATACCGTAGAGTGGCGAGGCTGGATAGTATGGTTAGCGTAAGCGAACTGTTAGTAAACTTCGTAATGTCGTAAAAGAGTGCAAGATACTGATACACTCTACCCAAAATGGGATGCGGTCAGATAATCCTCTCCATGGTAGGATTACACGGATGTAAAGACCGTCGGAGGATGAGACAGAACCTAACCTATCCGTTAGTTATCTATGTGGAACATGGTAAGCCTGTACATCTCCTGTCAGACAAAAGACAGGTAAGCTGAAAGTAATGGATGCTGAATGATGTGCAGGTATAAGATAACAGAGAAAGCGAATGCCGTTCTGTAATGGGACGGATAGGGTTTGAGCCACTTATCACGAGTTGACAAGGGACAACATCAACCTACCACGAAAGTGGGCAGACTTCTGTGGTAATGTTTGGGAGGCAAATACCCAACATTAGCCAAATGGTAATTCTTTACAATAAACTTTTAGAACTTTTTAAAGTAGGAATGCAAATGAACGATAAAATCAAAGAAAATCTCCTCGACCAATCGTGTGCGCCGACTGACAACCTGCAATCAAATTGGGACAGAATAGACTGGACTAAGGCGGAGCAAGCTGTTAAGAAGCTTCAAGCTCGTATTGTAAAGGCTCAGAAGGAAGGCAGACATAACAAGGTGAAAGCCTTGCAATGGACGCTTACCCACTCTTTTTACGCAAAAGCCTTAGCCGTAAAGAGGGTTACTTCTAACGGGGGTGGTTGTACTCCTGGGGTTGACAAAGAAATATGGGATACCCCTAAAGCTAAAATGCAAGCAATAACCCAACTCAAACGCAGAGGCTACCAGCCAATGCCGCTGAGAAGAGTTCATATCAAGAAGAGCAACGGCAAACTGCGACCGTTGGGAATACCGACAATGAAAGACAGAGCCATGCAAGCACTCTATCTTATGGCATTGGAGCCTGTATCAGAAACTACAGCTGATACTCGTTCATACGGTTTCCGCAAGGAACGCTGCTGTATGGATGCAATACAGCAATGTCATAACATTCTCCGAAAGGGATATTCTCCCGAATGGATTTTGGAGGGTGACATAAAAGGGTGTTTTGACCATATCAGCCATGAGTGGTTACTTGCCAATATCCCAATGGATAAGGCAATACTCCGAAAATGGTTGAAATGTGGCTATGTTTTCAACAAGCAAATGTTCCCGACCGAGGAAGGAACACCGCAAGGTGGTATAATTTCTCCGACACTTGCCAATATGACTTTGGACGGATTGCAGAAAGCTCTTGCAGATAGATATAAGCGCCATCATGTTAATGGTAAGTTGTATTCACCAATGGTGAACCTTGTACGTTATGCGGATGATTTTATCATCACTTGCGAGAACAAGGAAACTCTTGAAAATGAAATCAAGCCATTGGTTGCTGAATTTATGTCTGAAAGAGGTCTGACCTTATCAGAGGAAAAGACGGTGATAACCAACGTGCATGACGGTTTTGATTTTCTTGGCTTTAATATCCGCAAATACGGCAAGGACATATTGACCAAGCCGACAAAGAAATCCGAGAAACGCTTTATGGAGAATATCCGTAAGGTAATTAAGGAGAACAAGGGTTGCAGACAGGAGTCGTTAATCAGAATGTTGAACTCTAAAATCCGAGGATGGGGAGGTTATTATCAGCATGGGGCGACACGTGATTCATTTCACAGAATCGACCATCAGATATTCCTCTCACTATGGCAATGGGCAAAACGCCGTCATTCCAAGAAAGGGAAACGGTGGATAAAAGACCGATATTGGCATGACATTCGAGGGAACAAATGGACTTTCGCTTCAAAATTCAAGAAACCAAACGGAAAGGAAGACCAATTGACATTATTGTCTCTGACTTCATCGTTTCCATTCCTGCAATACACGCAGATTAAAGGAGACATGAACCCGTTTGATGCAGACTGTCGTCTGTACTTCTATAAAAGAAAGAAGTCGAAAATGCTTGTTACGCTAAAAGGACGCAAGTCACTGCTGTACCTATGGGAAAAGCAAGGACGCAAATGTCCTATATGCGGTGAGCCTATTGATACGCACAAGGCATGGAATGTCATGCCAACCGTTCAAAACGGAAAGAAATGCAATCTGTTGGTTCATGATGAATGTTTTAAATTATCCCGCAAATCAAATGGAAACAAGAAGTAGTTTGAGCCGGTCTCTGCATACAAACAGAGGCTTAGAAAAGCTTGAGCCGTATGAGGGGAAACTCTCATGTACGGTTCTTAGGGGGGAAGAGGGCAGCAATGCCCTTGACCTACCCGATCGACCGTCAGACTTGGCACAGCGTGACGGTCGAGGTGTGCGTGCTGGTAACGAGATTGCCAAACTGTATGCCGACAACAAGGTGGATGTCATCATTTATGCGGTGGAAAAGTCGCTTGACTCGTACAAGTTCAACCTCCTGCACTGCAAGCAGACTTTTATCTCGCAGTTGAAAAGCGGAGCCTTGGGAGCGAGAACCATTGACGAGGGAGCGATGGACGAGAAATCAGGCATGAATTTTTCAGAGTATATGGCTATTCTCTCCGGAAATACCGACTTGCTTGACAAGGCGAAGTTGGAGAAGAAGGTTGCTTCTCTGGAGGGTGAGCGCAAATCGTTTAACAAGGGCAAGCGTGACTCGGAAACAAAATTGCAGTCAAAGACGGCAGAGCTGGGCAACAACAAAGCCTCTCTCAAGGGAATGACCGAGGACTACGGCAAGTTTATGGACAAAGCCAAGAAAGACAAGGACGGCAACATTCTCAACCTCATCACTCTTGATGGTGTGGAGTCCACGAACTTAGAGGTTATAGGAAAGCATCTGCAAATGTTGGCGGAGAAAGAGACAACTGGCGGACAATACAAGCGGATTGGAGAAATCTACGGATTCCCTGTCAAGATTGTCAGCGAGACAAGTTTCGAGAATGGTCTTCCATTTGTTGACAACCGCTTTTTTGTCGAGGGCAATTACAAGTACCAGTACAACTACGGTCACATTGCCAAGTCGGACCCGATAGCAGCGGCAAACAACTTTCTGAATGCCTTACAGAAGATACCAAGCTACATTGAGCAGTATGATTCAAGATGCAAGGCTTTGGAAAAGGAAATACCGCAACTGGAAGAGATAGCTGGCAAGACTTGGAAGAAAGAGGAAGAACTGAAAGGTCTTAAAGCGGAACTGGCAGCGTTGGATAGGAAAATACAGTTAGAATTGGCACCACCTGTACCAGAAAAGGATACAAGTGATAAATCTCAAACAGAAAACAATACAATAAAATATAGAGAATTCCACTCAGATACAGTAGTACAACAAGAAAGGAAGGTCCGAATTGGTCTTTAATTGTTCTATTTATAAAGTGGCAAGCAAACTTATTATGAGTTTGTTTGCTGCTACCTTTTCTTAATCTTGTATAAATTATCTAAACATAGATAGCTCTCCGTTCACGTTTTGATATCATATCGTAATAAAAACAGCATTTATATATACAAAAAATCCGAGGCATCAAAGAATCAGACTTAAATAATCTTAAATTTACGTTGCAGAGTTGATATTTCCTGCCATTTCTTGACTTTTCTCAATAAATTTTCGTATCTTTGCAGACGAAAACGCAGAAGGGTGACGGCGTACACTCGGCCCTTACTTTATTATTTTTACTATGGCTTACTTATTTCTTACACTTGCCATTATTTTAGAAACAGCAGGAACGGTGTGCATAAAACTCTCTGATGGCTTCACAAAGCCGCTACCGGTAGTGGGGACCTGCCTTGCTTACATTGCTTGTTTCTATTTCCTCTCGTTGTCCTTGAAAACTATTCCGTTAGGAATTTCCTATGCAGTGTGGGCTGGGCTGGGAATTGTATTGGGTAATATTATTTCCGTTGTATTTTTCGGGCAAAAATTCGATTTTGCGGCAGGCATCGGCGTTACACTCATCGTTGCAGGAGTAGTCGTTCTCAATCTCTTTTCAGCGGCATCTGCGCATTGAGAAGAGGCGGCATGAGTATTTAGGAAAAAGTCGTGAGGTATAAAAGGACTTGCTCCGTATTAGTGGGGCAAGTTCTTTCTGTTTGAGGTGTCTTTACATCAATCTATCCAAACAGGTGAATTATGAGAGTTGTCGGACGGGATAAAAGACGCAAGGCGGACCGTATTGGTGGACAGAAAAACAGCACTTGGGTAGAGACGTATCTGCTTCAAGTACCGTTTTTTATCTTATAAATTAATTTACTGTTTCTTAAACTGTTTTGTTGTATTGAGTTAGATAAATTCAGATTTATCTGCATCTCTTCATAATGTATTTCAGCCTTGGACTCTCAATTACCTCATTGATTTCAAACCCAAGTTTCTCATAAATCCTCTTTGCTTTTTGGTTGAAATCAAAGACCGTTAGGGAAATACTTTTAATATTATCATCCTCAAGAATGAAATCTACAAATCTTTTTAGGGCCTCAGTCCCAAAGCCCAATCCTGTTTTTCGGGGATCTATTACAAATCTACCTATGTGTATGTTATCCTTGCCAATTCGTACTTCTTGTATCATTCCGATAAATTCCCCTTGGTTGAATATCGAAAACACATTTCCCAAGTCCTTTATTTTATCATAGTCCAACGGGTAAGAAATTTCGGAACCTATCCATTGCTCCTGAAATTCTTTTCCTTGTTCATTGGACCATTCACATAAAAGCAAGGCATTGTCTTTATTTATTCCCTTTTCAATTCTAATATCCCTCATCTCGTTAGAAGTCTCGGTTATATTGCAAAGATATACAAATTGTTTGAAATATAAAACAAGCATCGCCTTGCTTTTCGTTGTAACTTTGCAAACTGTAGTTTGTTGTGTAAGAGTTAGGTAAATCTTATCACAGTAGATAGGAAAAACACAAGAACTCTCTATAAATATAAAGGATGGTAAGATTGCTACGCTTGCCATCCTTTTTCGATTTAGTTTCGCAGCCTACATTTTGTTAACTTTTGGCTTTGTTATTGATTGTTATTGTCCGATAACGACTCTCATTTCTAACAATATGCTGTTTTTACCAAGAAATTACATAAAAGTTGTTATAATATATATAAATATTCGTCTTTAATGCTTCCTACCATTATCTTTGCCGATTAAAAATGTTAGTGCAAAGCAATAATGAAGTAATAGAAACGTAAAAAGTAAACAACATGGAACGCAAAGAACAGACCGGGCATATCTGTAGATGGATGGCTTTAGGCATCATGACTGCCATCGTCATCGTAGGATGTACCATTGTAATCGGCCTATTTGAATGGCGCGACAGAAAGGAGATTGAGTGTAGAAATGCAGAACTGCATCAGTGGCGAAAGAATGTGCATGACTTAAACTTGCACATAACGGAATTGTCACTGCTTGGTGAAATGGTTGCGGATTGGGACTCAACAGATGTAAATGAGTATCATTCGCTTCGATTGGAAGTGGACAGTATGCTTGAAGGCATCGCAGGTATTTGTCCGAAAGAAGATTCTGATACAATCTGCCATCTTCTTGCAGAAAAGGAGCAGCTCCTTCTGGATATAAAGGATGCTATGCAGGAACTGAATGCCACTCAAGAAAAGCTGACCACCGAAGTTCCAAGAATTGTAGAGCAGAATAAAACTGAAAGCAAAAGACTTTCAGCTATGCCACAGCAAGCAAAGCCAAAGAAGCGAGGTTTCTTCAGCAGATTGTTCGGCAAGAAAGAAAATGCAGTAACAACAGGCAACCGTTTAACCCAAACTGAAAAGATGCTCACCAACCTAAACCAAACGGTTGTTGCTAAACATCACCAGCAAAGCCGTAAGGTAGTGGAGATATTGGATAGTCTTGGAAACAGAAATGAAGGTATCAATAAGCAGTTGCAAAGAGTAATCAGCATAGCTGATGAGAATGTGGATAAAGGCATCAAAGTTCGTGAGCGACAAATCGCAGACTTGGAAGGCAATTACACCTATTATTATATAGGGATGATAGGATTGTTGATATTGGTATTTTTTGTATTATTCCTATTGGTGTGGCGATTCGCATTCAAGACACGTAAGAGCAAGGAAGAAACAAGAAAGGTGATGCTGACAGTAACGCATGAGATGCGCAGTCCCTTGTCTGCCATCAAGGATTATGCTCGCAAGATTAGCGGACTTGATGATGCTACGGATGAAAGCAAACGGTATGCCGACTTGATTGTTGACACATCGAAAGGCTTGACTGCTATGATTGACAGTTTCCTGGTTTACTCCAAATTAGCGAATGGAAAGGCGACCGTCAAGGAACGCCCTTTCCGTATGATGGACATTGCCGAGCAATTAAAGATGGAGTATGAGCCCTTTGCTGCGAAGAAACAACTTGAATTGAGCGTCAACAATAAGGCAGATGGTGTTGTCAATGGAGACAAGGAAAAGGTGCTTACAATAGGACGCAATCTGCTTTCCAATGCCATCAAATATACGGGAAAGGGTGAGATAGTATTGTCCACAACCTATAAAAATGGTGTATTCATGCTAATGGTTAAGGATACAGGAACAGGATTGGACGACAAGCAACAAAAACAAATCTTCAAGGAATTTGCAAGATTGGGAAATGCGGTCACCCAACCGGGATTTGGCTTGGGGCTTTCCATTGTCAAGAACCTCGTTTCACTGATGAAAGGAAAAATCGATGTATCCAGTCACCAAGGGCTGGGAAGTATTTTTACCATTAGTCTTCCTATGGCTGCAGCCGAAAAGCAGAATGTGGAACCAATCCAGTATAGAACGAAACGACAAGATTCGTTTACTGTCATTGCCATTGATGATAGCCATGTGCAACTGAGTTCCATTCGTGAGGCGTTTGCATCGAACGGCATCGTATGTGACACTTGTAATAATGCCACGGATTTATTGGATATGATGCGCAAAAAATCTTATGATCTGCTGATAACGGATTTGAAGATGGCTGAAGTGAATGGTATCGAGATTCTGGAAATGATGCGTATGGTGAACGTGCGTAACTCCAAGACCATTCCTGTTGTCGTTATGACAGCAGCACCAAATGTGAGTGAGCAAGAACTGCTTGACGCAGGATTTGTCGCTTGCCTGTTCAAGCCTATGTCTGACAAGGATTTGATAAACACTGCAAGAAAGTGTGTGAATGGCAAGATAGCAGAAAAACAAATAGACTTCTCTATGTTGCTGACCTACGGTAATGAAAAAGAGACTTTGGAGAATTTCGTAAAGGAAATGACTGATACATTGGGCAGTATCCGTAATGCAGCCAAAGAGGAGAACCGCAAGAAAATGTCCGATGCCATTCACCACGCAAGAAGCTCGTGGATGATGGTACAATCTGACGAGTCTTTGAACCATCTCTTTGACCTGATTGAAGATTCTACATCATCAGACGACGTTATCAACCAAGCGGTTGAGGATGTTTTCGCACATGGTGAGGCAATCATCAAAGCCGCACAAAAGAAAATTGAGGAGGTAACAGCATGAAGAAAGTAATAATCATTGAAGACAGCCCGACATTTTGCAATATGTTGGGCAAGAAGTTGGAGGCAAAGGGCTGGAAAACAATCTTATGCTACAATTACAGAGATGGTCTGAAAGCTGTGAGGGAATCCTCTGAATGGGATGTTGTCATTTCGGATATGCGCTTGGGGAATGATAACGGTATCGACCTGTTGGAATGGATGCGTAGTAACGGTTATCAGAATCCATTTATTATCATGACATCTTACGATGAAAGCATGAGTGCCGTGAGGACTATGAAGTTGGGAGCGGAAGACTATATACCGAAGAAATTGTTGCTTGATGTAGTTTATGAACGTTTGGAAGAAATCATAGACAAGCAGAAACGACTCGTAGAGTTGGATAACAAGATTGTTTACCGCAAAAGTGAGAAGTTTCGCCGTATATACAAAATGGCAGAATTGTTTGCCAAAAGCGACATGACTATTATGATATTGGGCGACAACGGAACTGGCAAAGAACATATAGCGGAAAAGATACATCTGCAAAGCAAAAGAGCCGACAAACCTTTTGAGGTAGTAGATTGCGGTACGCTTTCTGCGGAACTTGCCGTTTCCGCTCTCTTCGGGCATGAGAAAGGGGCATTCACAAGTGCGGAGGCAGCAAGAAAAGGTTACTTTGAATTGGCTGCTGGAGGTACGCTATTCTTGGACGAGATAGGCAACCTGCCGAAAGACGTACAGGCGATGCTGCTGCGTGTGTTGCAATCCAAAAGCTACCGACCATTGGGAGCTATAAAAGACAAAGTGGCTGATGTGCGCATTATTGCCGCCACCAACGAAAACCTGCAAGAGGCAGTTCGGGACGGACGATTCAGAAGCGATCTGTATTATCGACTTCACGAAGCGGTTATTGAAATTCCACGGTTGCGGGATTGCAAGGAAGATATTATGCCATTAGCTAACTTCTTCCTGAAACTATATGATAGGCATACGGACAAAGAAATAAAATGTATCAGTAAGGAAGCGCAAAGGGCACTTGTAAGCCATACATGGCCAGGTAATGTGCGTGAGTTGAAATCATGTGTCATGCGAGCTATGCTGTTATGCGAGAATGAGATAATAGATGTCGAGGACTTGCAGTTGTCACAATCGGCATTGACAGAAGAGGCTTTGGACTTTGATGAACAAGAACGCAAGATCAATCGAGAGCGTATCTTGTGGGCTTTGAAGCAATGCAATGGCATCAAGCGTGATGCGGCAAAAATGTTGGAAATGAGCCATACTACATTCTATGCCCGTATGAAAGAGTATGGTATTTCTACGAACAAGTTGTAACGGTATAAGAACCGTGTAAGGAAGATTGGACGAGTGTCCAGTTTTCCTTACACTATTTCTGCTTGCAATTTCCTTGTGAAAATCTTATTCTCTTGATAAAGTTGCTGATTATCAGGAAATATCATCATCCTATTGTTTAGTCTGTCTTGGAATGGCATAGGTATTGGACTAATAAATGATGTGCGCACATTAGTACAAACCCATAAAAGAGACAGAAACATGGAATACAACATATTGATAGAGACTGATTTTTTCAACTTGCTGAATGCAGGTTATAAGAACAAAGGTGGTAACGCTTTGGAGAACTCATATCGTGAGTTTATCAAGGTTGTGGTTGATTTATGCAGCACTAACGTGAAGCAAGCGGTCTTTGCACTGTCATACGCAGAAACCGAGCTTGACTTTCATCTGTCAATGCCCCATATAAAGGATTGTTTGGGAACCGTAGGCTTGTATGTGCGCAAAGCAATTGCATTTGTCCGAAGGATGCAAGAGCATGTGGCAGCAACATATCATCTTCATGTGACCACATCCACTTCAGAAGCCTCTCCGCCAGTATCATCAGATTCAAAGCCATTAGTAAAATGGACTGGCAATGCAGTTGACCTTGTAGAAATGGTATATGGCATCTGCGTCATGGGAAGCGTGAATGATGGCGATGTGAAGTTCAAGGACTTGGCGCAAGCCATGTACCAGTTCTTCGGCATCAAAGCCAAGGACTGCTATCGTTTCTACACCGACATCAGAAGACGCAAGAACTATAGTCGTACTTACTTCCTTGACAGAATGCAGGAGAAGTTGAATGAGAAAATGCGGAGGGATGATGAATTGGAGAGAATGAGGAGATGAAATTGCGCCATTATTTGGGATAATTGTATAATAATCATTAAGATTTTTACAGAAACACCCAATTTTGGATATTTATCTGTATTTTTGCAATTTTAATAGTAACAAAACTTGCAAACATGACATATCAAGATATAGAAGCCCTAACAATAAAGAAAGAGGGGAATAGCTTGGAGTTTAAGGAATCGACAGGTCAATTAGATCGTTCGATGGAGACTCTATGCGCATTTCTCAATGGTGAGGGCGGCACAATCCTTTATGGAGTAAAGGACGATGGAAAAATCATAGGACAAACGGTATCTGACAGTACAAAACGTTCTATTGCAGAAGCAGTCAATCGTATAGAGCCTTTTGTGGATTTAGAAATCACCTATGTTGCTATTCCCGGCACTGAAAAATATGTCATTGTCATTTTTGTTGAGGAGCAACGTTTTATGCGTCCTTTCACATACAAAGGAAGAGCTTATCAGCGAATTGAAAGCACCACAACCGTCATGCCACAGGAACGGTACAATCACTTATTGATGGAACGAGGGGGCAAGTATGGTTGGGAAGCGATGATTAATCCTGACTTGAAAATAGCGGATCTGGACGAAAATGCTATTCTCGGTGCTGTTCGAGAGGGAATAAGAAACGGAAGACTTCCTGAAACGACAATACGTGAGGAGATACCTGTCATTCTGAAAAAGTTCCGTTTACTCAATGACGGGAAACTGAATAATGCCGCTGCCGTATTGTTCGGCAAAGAGTTGTATGATTATCCACAGTGTTTGCTTCGTATGGCACGTTTCAAGGGAACTACAAAGGAAGAGTTTATTGACAACCAACGTGCGGAAGGCAACATATATGAACTGCTTGATGCAGCAATGGCATTCTTCTTCAAACACCTCTCATTGTCTGGAAAGATAAATGGTCTGTATCGTGAAGAGGAACTGAGCATCCCTTACAAGGCTTTGAGAGAAAGTTGTATCAACTCTTTCTGTCATAGGTCCTATCATCACCCTGGGAGTTCAGTCAGCATTGCCATTTATGATGACCGGGTAGAAATAAGAAATACGGGAACATTTCCTGCAGATCTGCCAATAGAGCGTCTAATGGAGGAGCATGATTCCAAACCACAGAATCCAATAATTGCCAATGTACTCTACAAGAGTAAAATTTTGGAAAGTTGGGGACGTGGTATAAGCACGATGGTAGGTGAATGTAAGCGTGTCGGATTGCCTGCTCCGGAAATCAATACGGATGGTAATTTTGTATGGGTCGTTTTTAAATATAATAGAAGCAGTGTGGTAGTCACCCCACAGTTACCCCACAGTTACCCCACAGCTACCCCACAGCTCAAAAAGGTTATATCTGTAATAGGTACTGCGACTTTGTCTGCAAAAGAGATAATGGAGATAATGTCCTTGAAAGATAAGACCCATTTTCTTGATAAATATCTATATCCAGCAATTGAGCAAGGATATGTTGGACAGTTACACCCAGAGAATCCTAAACACCCTGGGCAAAAATATATGCTTACCTCAAAAGGTAAAGCCTTATTGAATGAATAGGAACGACAAAGGCAGTGGCAAATATCCACTGCCTTTGTCGTTTCTATTTCTGTATCAAGTGCTTCAAGTTCTCATCGTTGGCGATACGCTCTAACTCGTCCTTGACAATTTGCTTGACATCCTCCTTGATTTGATTGTAGTTGTCCTGTATGGCTTGCTTCATGCAGTCGTTGCCATCGGCATCCTTGAAGTCGTTGATGATGGGGATAGGCTGATAATGGCTTTCCTCTCGCTTTACCTTGTCGGTGTCAACGACAATCTCGGCATGGAAGATCTTCTGCTCTATGCGCTCGGTGAAATTGTCGGAAACAGATCCAACAAACAGACCTTGGGTGAGACCGCTAATCTTGCTTGGCGGGATGAGACTGTCCATCTGGGTATTGATGGATGTAGAGACATCCTGACGGTTGATGGAAATGGACTGACGCTTTTGGAGCACTTTTCCAAAACGCTCGGATAAAGTCTTGGCGGTTTCGCCAACGACTTGTCCGCTGAAGATATTACCAACGGTATTGATAACCACCTTTGCCTCCTTGTCTCCATAATCACGGACCAATTGCGAGAAGTCCTGGAAGCCCAAGCAGACGGCAACCTTGTTGCTTCGTGCCGTGGCTATCAAGTTATCCAAACCCTTGAAATAGATGGTCGGCAACTCGTCAATGATAACGGATGATTTGAGTTGTCCCTTCTTGTTGATGAGTTTCACGATGCGGCTGTTGTACAAGCCAAGTGCCGCACCATAAATGTTCTGACGGTCGGGATTGTTGCCGACACATAGAATCTTCGGTTCTTCGGGATTGTTGATGTCGAGTGTAAACTCGCTTGCGGACATCACCCAGTAGAGTTGTGGTGAGATCATTCTTGAAAGTGGAATCTTTGCGCTTGCAATCTGACCCGCCAACTGCTCCATCGCCCCACCTTGCCAGGCATCCATGAACGGAGATAAATAATTTTCAAGTTCGGGATAGCTCGTCAGTATCGGAAAGACATCCTCGTATCTGCGGTTAAGCAATTCGATGGCATGGGGAAAGGTACAATACTTCCCGTTCTTGTAGATTCTTAGGTACCAAATGATGGCTGCAAAGAGGATAATCGGACTCTCCACGAAGAAGTCGCCCTGCTTCTGGACCCACGTCTTGTTGAGGTTGAGCATGATGGTGTATGCACTCTCATAAGCATCGGAAATGTCACTCATGAAATCCGGGTGAATGGGATTGCAGCGATGACTTCTGCGAGGATCATCAAAGTTGATGACATAGAACTGGGGCTTGACCTTATATCCATTCTGATGGTTCATCATGTGGTTGTAGGCAATCGTAGAAAGGTCGGGAAACTTGAAATCATAGATATACATTGAGTAACCCTTCTCTATCTGCTGTTTGATGTAGTTGTTCACTACAGCAAAAGACTTACCACTACCCGGTGTACCTAACACGATGGTCGCTCGGAACGGATTGACCACGTTAATCCATCCTCTCTGCCATTTCTTCTTGTAATAGAATCGTGTTGGCAGATTGACGGAATACTCGTTCTCCATGAGTTTGGTCTCCTGCATGAAACTCTCGTTCTCATTATTGAAGACATCCTCCATGAGGTTGTGTTTCAAGAGTCTGCTCATCCAAAGTCCTCCCATCAACAGGCAGATATAACCTGCTGTCATTGTAAAGATGTACAGCGTGGCATTGCCCAAATGAGATATAGGCAACAATAATATCCACCAGTTGAGGAAGAACAGACAGAAGCCAACTGCAAGAACCGTAAAAATCCTGTTCCAACTCATCTTTTCTGCTTTCACGCCCTTGGTTCCCAGACATGAGAGCGCCAGGAGAAGAAGCGAAAACAGCTTGGTGTAGAGAATGGAATGGAATAAACCGCCTGTACGGTTGAAGTTGATCAGGATTCTGTCAACAACCCCGATTGTCAATCCCCACATGCGCATTGCCTCATAGCAATACCAATATACATTCATAATTGCGAGTATTATACTCACGGCACGGAGAAAATCCATTATTTTTCCCAATGCTCTCAAATCGTCTTCTTGTGCCATTGTTTTTCTGTTTTGAAGTTATACCTTGATAATACGATTAAAGGTTTCTCCCTTTTCGCTTCTTTTTCTTTCTGCGTAACTCTCTATCGAATGCTGTTTCCTGTGCCTCGTTGGAAGAACCATTCCCTGCCATAAGTCCAAGACCGCTGCCGTACTCATCGAACAAGCCAGAACCATGATATTCCAGTTCCGGCATTGTGCCATCTTCCTTCTGGATGGTAAGTGGTATCGGCTGCTCATTCTCGTAAGGCAAGGTGAAGTGCTCCTGCAGGGCATTGGCAGAAAGATTCTTTCCAAGCCTTGAACCATTGAAAACGCTTTGGGTGCGGTGGTCAATGAATGTTGCTCCGTAGATACGGCCGTCAGCTGTATGGCGGAAAACGACATCAATGCCCTTTGCTTTCAGCAGTTCAACAAACTTATCCTTATTGTACGTCTGCTTCAAGACTGCTTCCACGCTATGTTTAGTCATCTCGGAGAGTTTCTTGTCCTCCTTAAACTTCTTGGCCGAATAAGCGAACCGCTTTTCTATCGCCTCCACACCGACAGATTTGTCAATCTTGGAAGCCTTGAAAGGATTTCCCACCTTGTTGCCCTGTCCGTCCGTGGCAGAATAGACAAAACCATGATACTCACGACCGCCAACTTCGCCTCTGACCTCCTCCAAGGATATATTATATAAGGAGAGAAGTGCACGGTACTCGCCCAAGGACTGGAACCTGTAGGTAGCGCAGAGAGATTTTACGGTGTTGGCAACCTGCTTCTTCACATTGCCTTGGCTTGCATCCACCTTACGGAGCGGATTGTCGAATCGGCGTTGCTTGCGGTCCGCCTTGTGGAGATTGTACTTCTCCTCCAAGTCACGGGTGATAGCCTTGCTCCTATGGTAATTATATCGACTGTCCAAGCATTTGCCGTTCTCATCCACCCGGATGGTCACGATGTGCATGTGGTGACGGCCAATGTCCTCATGCTTGTAAACCATGTATGGCTGGTTGCCATATCCCATGCACTCCAAGTATTCACGGGCGATGTTCTCCATGTCCATATCCGTCAGCACATCGTCGGGATGCGGATTCAAGGATATATGCACGACAGGCTTCTCTGTTCTGATGTGCGGAGAAAGGTATCGCTGGAAATCACGCAAGGCGTTAGCGATGCTCGTCTTTCCCGAACAATCATCAAAGATCTTGTTTGTTGCCAAGAGCTTTCCCTCTTCCTTGTTAATCTTCTCACCATTGTATGCCAGTGCGCCATACAATGAACTTCCGAAACTTATCTTTGCGACCATCTTTCCTCAAACTTACGGTTTAGTTCAACTATCTCACGGGTAAGAGAGACCAGTTCCCTGGTGCAGTTCTCCAGCTTATAGAGCAAAGCCATCGCCTTTTTCTCGGAGAAATGACAACGGAGTTCCTTGACAACCTGGTTGTAGTTGTTGCCAATCATTCGGTACTGCGAGTGAAAAGAAGAAAGCCTGGTGTAGTATTCCACCAATGTCTTGTCCTCTCGCAACACCTTGAACGGCTCGCCGAAGATGCGTGCCTTGGCAAAGACAGCCTTTGCCTTCACATCAGTCTGCTCATACATGACGAGGAATTTCATCCACTCGTCATCGTCGAACCGAAGCATCACATGGTGCGACTTCGGGTTCAGCTTGGGGATTCGTCCCCCTCGTTTCCTTTCTGTGTTCATATTAAAATGGATTAAGTGGTACATACGGCAATGATGGAATTGCACAAACTATCGTCAGATTGGAACATGGGGAGCCCGACTTCGGAGAGGCTACCAACCCGGCAGGGCAAGGTCTTTGGAGAGTAACTCCAAAGGTTTTGAGTAACTCAAAACATACCTTGCTATGTCTTTGAGGACATAAAAATCCGCTTAGGGTGGATTGAAGTTAGCCTTCGTAAGAAGCTGTCCCCATCCCGAATGGAAGCTGTTCGGGAAATCCAGTCCTTTGCGGAACATCAAGCCTTGTTCTTCTCGGAACGATATGGATGCGCTATCCATCGCTTTGCCTTTCGGGTGCAAAATTACGGCTAAAATAGCACCCTTGGAACAATGCTACCCCAGACAACCACTGCAACTATCGGCAACATGCTGCCACAGGATTTGAAAACCATTGTTTTTCGGAAATTTCGTTGTTATTTTGCAGCCAAACATTGAACCAATGATTTGAAAATATGATGAAACAAGCATTTGCAGCAACGAATAAGTCTGTCACTAGTGCAGCGTCTCTTTGCATCCATGATGCTCCACTGACGTACAGACTTACTGATTCACTGTCGTACTGTCGTATGGAAATGATGAAGCATTGCAACAGTTCAAGGTCTCCATAATGGAGCAATGACCGATAGACATGGACATCAAAGTGTTCATATCTTTGAATTGGCAGGAAATCATAGAAACGAGTAATCAACAATTTAAAAAGTTAACGATATGAGTAAGACAAGATTTGTTGCGTTCGCAACACAGAAAGGCGGAATAGGAAAGTCCACCATCACGGCTCTTGTAGCCAACTACTTTCACAATGTCAAGGGTTACAATGTGGCGGTCATAGACTGTGACGAGCCACAATACAACCTTGCAGACCTTCGAGACGAGGAACTGGAACTCATCAAAAGCAGCGACTATTTCAAGGCGCAAGCCTGTGAGCATTTCAAAAAGCTGGGCAAGAAGTCCTTCAGCGTAACGAGAAGCAATGCTGTCAATGCGCTTGACGACGCAGAGACAGTGTTGAATGAAACAGAGGTTAAACTTGACTTCATCTTCTTTGACATGCCTGGGACTATCAAAAGTGAGGGCGTCATGAAGACCTTGTCTCAGATGGATTACATCTTTGTACCCGTCAGCGCAGACCGCTTTGTTGTAGAAAGCGCAATGAGCTTCATGCAGTTGTTCCACGACAACTTTTTGACACAGGGTTGGTCGGTCACCAAGAAACTTGCTTTCTTTTGGACAATGGTTGACAAACGAGAACGCACGAGTTTGTATGATGTATATGAAGGTATGTTCAAGTCTCTCGACTATTCGGTTCTCAACACACGACTGCCAGACAGCAAACGTTTCAGAAGAGAGCTGTCGGAGAACAGAAAGGCAGTGTTCCGTTCCACCATCTTTCCATCAGACCCAAACCTGTTGCGAGGGAGTGGCATCAAGGAGTTGTCCGACGAGATTTGTGAAATCATAAAGACATGAGCCTATGGTAAGCAGAAAAATCAACACTGACGCAATAGATGAAAATCTGCTCATTGCCTCTATTGGCAAGAGCAAGATTGGCACGACAACGGCATCCATTCTTGACGGAGCTTCCCAATCCCAAGTGAAAGATACCGAAGAGAAAGAAGAGGTTGGCTGGAAGTCCCAATGCTCGCAGACCGATAAGTCGCCAATTTCACGTAAGCCTCCCAAGGCTTCTTCGGAAAGTTACGATTCGGCATTCTTCAAGCGAAACGAGATAAAGACTCGTCAATGCGTTTATATCAGCCGTGAGATACACAGGAGAATTTCAAGAATAGTCAGTGTGCTCGCAAAGCATGAGTTGACAGTTGGTGGTTACATCGACCTTATTCTTGAGAGACATCTTGAAGAGAACCAGGAAGAAATCAACGGCTTGCTGAGAAAAGAGATTGACGATTGGAATATGTAACAAAAAGGAACAAGCATGACAATGGAAACTATATTCTTGATAGTCTTGGCTGCATTCAATGTTTGGACTATCTATTTTTACAACAAGTTGCTCCTTGAAGTTGCGAACGGCAAGGAAAAGGAGAAAAAAACGCCTATCGACCCGATGGCACTTGTAGGCAAAAGTCTTTTCAAAGTGTCCCAACTGCGGAAGAAAGAAGAAACGGAACAAAAACAAACAGAATCCATGTCCGTATCGGATAATGACGTGACATTTGACGATTCTCCAAAGAGTACGGCACGGATTTCTGACGAACAGCTTGATGATGTGTTTACGAATGTTCGCATAGAAGATATTGGTGTGAAATATTCTGATAATGAAGGAGATGCCGATGTGCCACAAGCCAAAGGGTCAAGTTTTGAGGACATTGACGCAGCTGTGAATACCGTCAAGGCACCGAAAGCAACGGACAAGGAGAAAAGACATGCAGGCAAGGTTTTCCATGAGATGGATGGCAACCAATTCTATGAGAAATTCATGGAGAACAGCGAGGAGTGCAAGAAGAACATCCATGATTACGTCACCTTCTACTTGCAAACTCACAAGATTGTAGAGATTTCCAAGCCAAAGAAAGAGTTTAAGGTGCCAGACAGTATAGAGGACTTTAATATCCTCGACTTTGTATAACAATTTAATAAGGAGAATTATGGAAAGAACAGAAGAAAACAATGCAACAAAGGATAGATTTGCACATGTGGGCAAAATATTCTCGGAAATGGACAGCGAAAAGCTACAAGCTGAAATCGCAGAACGCTCAAAGATTATTAAACGCAAAATAGATGCGTTGATGGAATTGCATATGTCAGGTATCTGACAAAAACTGTTGAGGTTGGATTTTCAATAGTCAACAAGTATTTCAATAGCAGAGAATTTGTATAACAATTAAAAGAATGATTATGGCAGACAAAACAAAAAACTGTGGTAAAGGACAACTCACTTCGACAGATGCCAAGGAGTTGTATGAGGCTTTCATGAGAAATTATGAAGAGACAATGGAGGAAGCTGGGAAACAGATTGACGCTTGTCTTGAAGAGACATTTCAAGACCGTACATCGTCAACTATTTCCGACAAGGAGGAGTGTTTTGATGAAGATGCAGCATATGAGAATTATGATGTGGGTGAATTTGAGCCAATCGACAGAATGGAGAAAGAGCGTGCTGAGCAGTATGTCGGTAAGTTCATGGCAAATGCAGGTTTTACCGCAAGATATGGCAGACATGTTGGCATCAGCGAGGACATCCATGAGCGTGTGACTAAATTTGTCAGTATCGTAGGCAAGGGAAAGATTTCCATTGCAAGTTATGTGGATAACATCATCAACGAACACTTCAATGCCTATGCAGCCGAAATCAAGGCTGCATTCGATGAAGGTCTCAAGTCGTATCGCCTCTGACAATAAATTAAGAGTACGCCAATGAAAAAGAAAGACTACGGCTAAAATCTCAGCTTGCCACTGAATCCATAGGACGGCATCATGCCGCATTAGTAAGCAAAAGTGTCAATCGCCAGATGGGACTATCTCCCAAGGAACAGAAAAAACGATTTATGAATAAAGGACAGTCCTTTTGATTTGGGCTGTCCTTTGTTATTCTGCAAGCATCGCAGATAAGGAAAAAACGGTTCTTTGCCACTTTCTTTCCGCTCCTCGGCTCATGAAGAAAGTGGCGGAACGAATTTTCATCGCTCCGCCTAAATTATAATAATGTGGTGTTATGTCGTTGCAACCATTCGTTGCTCTATAAGTCTTGTATTGCTGTTCACCAAGTTGATGATGTCGGCATGGTGCTCGGTGTCCTTGTTCTGTAGTCCGTGGCATTGTACGACTTTCATCTGTTCGAGTGAAAACTCCACGGTCTCAACCCTTTGTTCGGCTATTCTTGCAGAGAAGATGATGCAGTCGGGATTGAGTGAGTAGTTTGTACCGCTGCCTACACAATGATGCATCGCCTTGCCCTCAAGAACGTGCTCCCTGACGCTTTCAAGCATTCTCACCACGATATTGCCGTCCGTGAACATCAAACCGAAGAAACGGCTCTTCATTTCCTTGAACTTGTCCTCGTTCTTCAATGCCTTGCGTATCTCCTCCTCGGTGCGCTCCTTTTCTTTCTTGGCTCTGATTTTCTCGGATATTCTGTCGTGCTCGGCTTCAAGATTGTCGGGGCAAATGTAATGTGGACTTCTGATGTCCTTGCCCATTTCTACCAACATGCAGATGTAGTCCGCCCATTTGCCGATGTCTGTAATAAGGTAATGGTTGCGGTTGGCTATCTTGTAGGCATTCCAACAAGTTTCCAAGTGCCGTGGGTGGTCTATGAAGTGGCGGACGTGTCCGTAACGGCATTGTTTCATCATCGTTTCGACGCGGTGGTCTGTCAGCATCGCCTTGAACAATGTAAGCGGTTCGATGCCGTGAAACGCTCCGTCAAAGCCGTTGCGCCATATCTGAGGAATGACTTTCATATCGGGGCAGACCGGAAATGAAGCAATATGCTGATAGGTGGTGTTGTCCTTGCGCAGTTCAATGTCGGAGTCGTAGCAGAACGTGTCCATATAGATACCCATTGTGCGCTTGCGTGCCATAACCTCCATCTTGCCTTTCTCGTTCATCCAATAGCGTGCCACCTCCCAACAATAGATGTCTGCCTTTTGTCCCTTGCGGTAGTATGCTTTCATCTGATATGCTCGCATGAGTTGTAGTCCCTTGCGCTCGGTGAGTACACTGAAATAGGTAGAAGACATTGCCTTCTGTCGCTTGGTGCGCTGCACTTCCAACTTTGCCTTACACTTCGGACAGACACATTTGTCCGCATCCTCGTCCGTAGTCCAAGTGTGTCCGCAGTCCATGCAGGTGGTCTGTCCGTGCTTCAACTGAAAGGCATAGTGGTCAAGACATTCACGGAATGCCCATTGCATTTGCGCTCCCTTGATAGGTCGTAACCCCTTGTTTGAGGTTACGACTTGCTTCTGATATTTCGTTCTTGGTTTCATAACGTGTCGAATAATGATGGTTGATGTACTTCGTTGTCAGTTCTCTGTGAGGTGCGCTTGGCGGTATCTCTGTTACGCATCTTGTTCATCTGCTCTTGCTGATATTGGCGGATGGCTTCCTGTCTTGCCTGTGCCTTCTCCTCCTCTGTGAGTTCGATGTGGTGGTTAACAGACACTTGGCAGTTCAATGGTTTTCCAACCTCGATGTCCTTCTCCTCGTAGTAGTGGATGGCTTGCCCATATATCTCGTCATCGCAAAAGCCGTTGCAACCGCTCTTCTGTACCCAATTAAGGATATAGGTGACGCAATCGTCTATGTTCTTGTCGGGGTTGTCATACTTGGCTGCAAAGAGTTCGTCCTCCATTGCACGCTCCTCCAAATAGGCTTGTATGGTTCTCTTGAAATATTCTGTAGTGTTCATGTCTGATGTTGTTAAAGGGGTTGTTACTCGTGATAGATGATGTCGCAGTCCTCAACTTCTGTAGGCAGTCCGAAGAACGGATAATGGCTGAAGTAAGGTTCTGTGCACATGTCCTCGTTGTATCTTGGACTTACTATCTCAATATTGTTCTTGCGTATGGCTTCGTCCACCATACGGATTTCCTCGTCAGTCAGTCCGCTTGCATCGCCATTGATGATGTAGCAGAGTGCCCATGTAGGTATCGCTTCAATGCTTCTGTTCATATCGCTTGTACTTTAAAGTGTTAATAACCAAATGAATGTTCCAATCAGTACCACCATAGAAAGAATGGAAATGATGATGCCGAAGATGAACTTCACAATTCCCAATATGACTTCACCGACCATGCAGAGAGCCATATATCCCAACCAAGCCACCAAAGTGATGAGGGTTGAGCCGACTGCGGAGAGTAATCTCCACCAAGTCTGTGTTATGTTGATGTTTGTTGTCATATAGCCTTGAATTAAATTTATTTGCGGTTCCAGGAACTGAAGGGAAGTTCTCGTTTCTTCACCTTTTTGTCGCTCCCTTTTCCGACATTTTTTTTTGCGTCTTCCTGTCGCATCGGTCGTTTCGTTTCAGGTGCCTTTCAAGGGCGGCGAGGCTGGAAATACAAGGTTTTTCGGAAAAATACTACCCAACGGTGTGGAGATTTTTTTGAAAACCGAAGGCTCGACCTTTTATTTCCAAAGCCCGCTGCCATACCTTTGCACCTGCACGATAACGGTTGATGCCAAAAGGAAAGACCCTGTGGAGGAAAGAAAATCAGAGCGGCAAATGAAAATAGAAACTTCACGGAAGTTTTTGGACTGCACGATTATCGCATACTCATTTCTGAGAAATGGATACAATTACTGTCTTGCAAATGTTTTTAGGAAAATGGAAATCGCATACAAGAATGGCACAGCCTTCAGAGAAATTCCGGTTAAAGAAGAGTATGGCTTGTCCATGCTTCTTGCATCGGGTTTTCTCCAAGGCTGTGCAGCCAAGCATGAAAGTGGTCGTTAAGGTTTACATCAATGACTTCTTTCTTGCGGTGGAGTATGCAAACAAAATGGTACGGCAAATCAAGGAATGGTGTTTCTTTTGATCGGTTAGCCTGTAACCGACAAAAAGAAACACTTTTCCTCATGCCGTACTACTGAGACATGAAAGGGTGGCGTGCCACTGTTTCATGCCGTTTGGATTGTGCGATAAAAATGGAACTGCGAGTTATGGCTATAAAAGTCAGCCGTTGTCAGCACGGCAAACAAAGAAAAGTCCTTGGCAGTATAGTCTTGAAGTCTTTCAAGGCATACTGTCAAGGATTTTTCTTGCCGTGCCATAGTCGGAGGAAGTTAGTCTGAGGTACGAGGACTGTCTTTCTTCGACGACGGCTGACTTTTATACAAAACACACGAAAGGATGAGAATATGCAAACGAAATAGACCATTCAAAAAACAGAAACCATTGCCACATAAGTTTGAATGGATTGAAATGGAAATAGCAAAAAATAGAGAATAATATGGTTTAATAAAAACAGATTTATCCCAAAAATCGAGGATAAAAAATCTTAAAACATTCTTTATCCCCGATTAAATATCGTACCTTTGCAACCGAAAGAGTTCTTTGGATGGTTATGCAAATCACAGCAGGATGCTACATTCTGTTTATTTCTAATTCGTAACCTCTTCTTTTTATGAGATAAAAACTTATCTCATTCTCAATCACTTATAAAAAATACGTACTTTCTGAATATGAAACCTCAACTTCTGTTGCCCCAAACCTCAACTTCTGTCATCGTGTTCCGTACGCCGCCCGATCAGATTCCGTCCGCCGTCCGATCGGATTGCGAACGCCGCCCAATGACATTATTCAAGCAACAACCCAACAAAATATTGAAAAATATAGCAGAAATCCTGAATAGAAAAGGCACAAGAGAGCATCTTCTGATGCTCTTCTTGTGCCTTCTTATGTATATCAACGTGGGCTACATGCACTACGAGGTCTACTTCTCTAAGATTTCGTCCGAGTGGTGCGGCACCCGACCGTTTCTGAGCGCATGGATAGACGTGGCGGCTACACTGCTGTTATTCTTACTGTGCACGGCGGGCAGGCGCAAGTCGGCATTCGTGCTCACATACTCTACACTGATGGTATTCGTGGTGGCAAACATGGTCTACTCGCGCTTCTTCAACCGCTACATAACACCCGATGTGCTCGACGAGGCTGCCAACTTCAGAGGTTCTTGGTGGATGCAATACGTGCCACACGCATTCTGCTGGACCGACCTGCTGCTCGTGGTTACGACACTGCTGTTCGGTTGGGGCGTTAGACGTATCGAACCGAAGCGCACGCGCCGCGACTTGCTTTGGGTGCTGACACTTATAGTTCTGCCCTGCGTGCTCTACACGCTGAAACTTGCCGTTCACTGGCGCACGGCTGACGACGTGAAAGCATGGATAGACAGTATCGATTTCAGGGAGGACACGAAACTGGAATTCATGTTCAACCAGGAATATGCCATCATGCGCAACGGTATACTCCTCGGGCAGGTGTACGGCAACATAGCAAGTGCATCGAAGAACGTAGAACTGAGCGACGCGGAAGTGCGCGAGATAGGCGCTTTCATAAAGCAGAAAGCGGCAGACGCTAAGCCGCTGCCCGAGTCGCTACGCGTAAAGGGTAAACCGAACGTGGTGTTCATCATGGTAGAGTCGTATCTGTCGGTGGCGTCGCAGATGAAGATTGATGGCAAGGAGGTGACCCCCTGCCTCAACGAGCTGATGAGAGATCCGAGAAACTACCACAATCTCAACGTCACATCTAACCGCGGAGGCGGAGAGTCGAGCGATGCGCAGATTTCCTACTTCACGGGACTGCTGCCGCTCCAATCGGAGATGTCGGTGCAGCGCATCATAAAGAACCGCGTGGCGGCTCTGCCCCGACTGCTGCACGAACAGAAGGGCTATCACACGTATATCACTATACCTACGAACCGCTTCTTCTGGCATCAGAACGAGGCTAACCTCAGCTACGGCATAGACCATACGATAGAACTGGGCAACTACGAGAACGGTTACTGGTGTCAAGACGAGGAGATATTCAACCGACTGCAGAACGTAAAACTGCAAGAACCATACATGAACATAATACTAACGCTCAGCATGCACGGTAGCTACGACACCGACTTCCTCGCCGAGACACCCGTGAGGTCACCGTTCAACTATCCGAGTAGCTTCTCTGCAGAATTCTGCCACTATCTCGACAAGTGTTTCTACACCGACTTGCAGATAGAACGCTACATAGCCTATCTAAAACGCAGTGGGCAGTATGACAACACCGTGCTCATAGTCTGCTCCGACCACGAACCGAAGGAGGGCAGCTTGGGCATGGACGACTGGTCGATGAGCCTGCCACTGATAATAGCCAACACGCACATCGCTGCCGAAATGTTCTACGTGGGAAGTATAAACCAGATTGACCTCTACCCTACCATGCTCGACATGTTCGGTCTACAATCTGAATGGAGAGGTATGGGACATAGTCTGCTACGCAAAGGCTACAACAACACCATAAGCGATACGCAACGGCGTATCTCTAACAATATCTTGCGCGGAGGGTTACGGTTCCTTCAACGCTAACGGCTGCATTGCAGCCGTTTTTTCGTTATATACGTCTATAGAAACACGACGTGCACGCAGAGAACGCACGCAGGTGAAGTCGCGGAAGTAAGGGTCTTGCGACATATACCAGCGATGGTCGGCGATGCGATGTGTGCGGCGTGCCAACGCATCTACCTTCAATGCCGAACGCACATTGACAACCGAGAGCATCCGGGTGCCATCGTCAAGCACAAGGGCAAGAACAAGAAAAGAAGCAGGAGAGTTATCGGGGTGGAACGGTGTGAGCTTATGCTTGTGCATCGATGTCGAAACGGTGATGTGCCAGCCGTGTTCACTATTCAGCCGCTGCATAATCTGACGGAACTCTTTGCCGTGCGACGATGTATCGGTAATGTTGTGATACGCTATATAAAGATGTATCATCTCATGCAGCAGCGTCTCCTGAAACTCGCGCTCCGAGCATTCGTAGTAAGTGCTGATGCGTATGGTGAAGTCGGTGTACGTCCAGCGCAGCAGCTTGCGCACACGGCGGCACGACATGGTGCCCAGACGGGTGCGAGCCTTCGACAGCGCAATACGAGGCACAGGCAGCTCATCGCCGAAATAATCGGCGTTGAACTGCCTGAACCATGTGTGCAATATATCTGTTGTCAGCGTCATCCTACTCGGCGCAGTCGGGGTAAACGGAGTGGAGATATGCACTCACCTTGTCAGACACGACAGTGGCGAGCACCACCTTGCCCTGTGGGTCGATGACGTAGACGGTAGGTATCCACTTCACATGGTAAGCTTCAGCCACGGGCGACTCGCGCATCGGCTTCAAGTCGCTCACCTGCGTGTATTCGATGCCGAGCTTAGCCACACCGTTCTTCCACGACTCGAGGTTCTTGTCGAACGACACGCCTACGAAAGCCACGCCCTTGGCGCCGAACTTCTTGTAGAGCTGCATGATGAACGGCGAGTCCTTGCGACAGTCGGGGCACCACGAAGCCCAGAAGTCGAGCACTACGTAGCGTCCGCGCAGGTCTTTCAGCGCGAAAGGTTTGCCGTCGATGGTGTTCAGCGTGATGTCGGGCGCGTCTGCGCCTGCCTTCAGCAGGTCGGTGGCGTACTTCTGGTCGAGGTCTGTAACCGTAGCCGCAGGAACTTCTGTCGGTGCCTGCGCATGGATGGCTGCGGGAGCTGCGATGAGCGCCAAAGCCATAAGCATAGTCTTGAGTGTCTTCATATCGTTGTTGTTTATAATCTGTATGTCTAATGCAAATGTATTAATAAAATTCCATTCGGCAAAGGTGGCGCGGATAAAAATGCGGTGCAGCGCTTGCCGGTAACAACTCTTTTACTTAAATTTGCAGAATTAAACAAACCGTAATAAGAATATGAAAAACAAGGTATCATTGGCAAACGCGGGCTACGCGCTTTTTCTTTTGTTCTTCGCACTGGAGCCGCTGTTGGGCAAGTGGGACGCTTACTGGTACGCCTTGTGCGGCTTGGCTGTGGTGTTAGGCGTAGTGCTCGTTGCGGGCATCGTGGGCATCTTCAGACGCAAGGTGTCTACAGACGACTGCATGGATGCAATAAAAAAACATTCGCCAGCCTGCTTCGTCTTCTGCCTCCTCGGCGCAGCGCTCAGCTATGTCTACGATGAGCAGATGTTCTATTTCTGGAATTTCATGGTGGTGCTCGAAGGGTCCAACTTCGTGGCGCGGCTATTCAAGAAGGGTTAAGAAACAAAAAAGCCCAGTACACTTCACAACGTACTGGGCAGAAAAGAGAGAGAAATTTATGCGTTAAGTTCGTTAATCTGACTTATCACTTCGTCGTTTGTGCGCTGCATCTTGAGGAAGATGCGGAAGGCGAAAATCAAACCGCAGACGCCACCGATGACACCGCCAACAATGCCGCCGTATGCAGCAGCTCGCGCAAAGTCGGGCGCGTCAGCTGGCATGTACATCCACACCTCTATGGCGCTCCACAAGAGCCAGACAACCATTACCGGTATCTCAATCATCATGTCTATAGAGCGCAGACGCTTCATGCGTGTGAGCTTCTTGATGGTGGTGAGAAGGTTGTTGCGACTGTAGTCGGCATCGCTGATAGCCGAAACGTTGATGCGATAGTCGGCGATGACGCTTACTATAACCACAGTCATGAGGAAGGCATAGTTGAGCCACGAGAGATGGGCGAACTCCTTGATAGCGAACCACGACACGGCGATGATCGGCACGAGGCAGCACTCGAAGTAGACGAAGCGCTTTATCCACGACATGCTCTTCTTCATCGAGCCTATAATCATCTTCTCGTTCACTATCTTCTGCTTGTCGAGCTGCGCCTTGAAGTCTTCCATCTGCGAGCGCATGAGCTCGAGTTCGGTGTTTTGATTATTGTTTTCCATAATGGTCTTGTTTTTATTCGTTTGACATATTCTTCAGTTGCACTCTTATTCGCGCCAGACGCACAGAGACGTTCTTTGCGCTCAGGCCCACGATGTCGCCAATCTCGTCGTAGCTGATTTGCTCGAGCCATAGCAGTACGATGGCTCTGTCGAGCGGCTGCAGTCTGGCTATGCGCTCGTGCAGCATACGCACTTGGGCGGTAGACTTCTCCTCATCGTTGAAATAGTCGACATCCATTGACAGCAATGCTTTCCGGCGGCTTCGCTTCTTGCGATCGATGGTGATGCAGGTGTTGAGGGTGACACGGTATATCCATGTCTTGACATCGCTCTTGCCGTGGAACGTCTCGTATCCGTTCCATAGCTTGACAAGCACCTCCTGAAAGAGGTCTGCCACCTCGTCGGCATCGTTAGAGAACATGTAGCACACAGCGTATATCGTGCTACGGTTGTCTCTCACAAGCTGCGAGAATTGTTGCTCTGTTGTGTTCATATGCTTGTTGTTTATTACTTTTTCTGCTCTTTAGACGCACAAAAGGTGGGGTTTGCTACAGAAAAAGTTGTGTTTTTTCGAGGTATATAAAAAAAGAATGGCTACAACCGCTACTCTTCCGTCTGCGTCTTAGGCCAATTAACGAGGAAGAGTTTCTCCGTAGCGCGCGTGAAAGCCGTGTAGAGCCAGTGGATATAGTCGGGCGTGAGCATTTCGTCGGTCATATAGCCTTGGTCTACGTAGACGTGCGCCCACTGTCCGCCCTGCGCCTTATGGCACGTGACGGCATAGGCGTACTTTATCTGCAACGCATTGTAGTAGGGATCGGCTTTCAGACGCTTGTAGCGTTCGGGCTTGGTGCGCACATCAGCGTAGTCTGCCATCACCTCGTCGAAGAGTTGCTGACTCTGCTCGCGTGTGAGCGCTGGAGCCTCGGTGGCAAGCGTATCGGTGAGTGCCGTCACCTGCAACTCGTAGTTGTCGTAGTCGGGGAACTGCAGCCAGAGGTCGACGAAGTGGAAGCCGTAGAGGTCGCGGCGGTTGCGCACGCGCTGTATCACGGCACGGTCGCCGTTGGCTATGAACGCCGGTGCCGACGTGTCTTCAGCCTTCTTCTGCTCGGTCCAGTAGTAGCTGTTCTTCACCACCATGAGCCAGTCGCCCGACGTCAGTTCCTCCTCACGCCAAAGCACTTGGTTGCGTATGCCCTGATTGTATATATTGGCACGCTTGTTGGAGCGCGTAACAACCATCGTCTCGTCCATGCCCACCTGCGAATAGCTCGTAGCGAGCGTCTCGATGAGTTCGTCGCCCGGCACGCATACGATGTCGGGGAAGCCGCTGAAGCGTATCTTGGGCAGGGCGGTCGCCTCGTCGTGCGTTATCATCTGGCGTATCACCGTGGCGTTGTAGAGTATGCCCGACTGCTGGCTCTGGCGCAACACATCGCGCAGGTCGCTTTCGTAGACGGTGAGTCCGTAGCCGGAGATGAACGCTGAGGAGAGAGCCGGCGACTCCTCCTCGCCTACCGGCGGCAGCTGTGCCTTGTCGCCGATGAGCACCAGTCGGCAGTTGCGGCCCGAATAGACAAACTGCACGAGGTCGTCAAGCAGACAGCCCGTGCCGAACACCGATTCGCGCAAGCCCTCGTTGGCTATCATCGACGACTCGTCGACGAGAAACAGCGTGTCGGTCATCATGTTAGGAGCAAGCGAGAACGAACCGCCGAGCGACTGCTGGCGGTAGATGCGGCGATGGATGGTGGAAGCCGGCACGCCTGAGTTCAAAGCGAACACTTTCGCGGCACGACCCGTCGGCGCAAGCAGAACAACGCGCTGCTTCAACGCGAGCATCGTGCGCACTATGGCACCAGAGAGTGTCGTCTTACCCGTGCCTGCCGAACCGCGCAGCAGCATCGTAGCATGGTCGTCACGATCGGCGAGAAACTCGGCGAAGGTGTCGATGGCGTGCTGCTGGTCGGCGGTAGGCTTAAAGCCGAGTGCCTGGACGATGAGTGTCTTATAGTTTATAGCGTACACTTCGGTTTTCTTTTAAAAAGGCTACGGTTGGCAGAGCACAGTGCAGACACGGTCTTGGAAAGCACGACCATTGCTGTGGTGCTGTATGCCCTGATTGATAATGGAGAATGCGAGGCGGTGTCCGTTGGCAGCCGTGCAATAGCCGGCAAGCGACGACACGCCCTGCACGGTGCCGGTCTTGGCGCGTACGTTGCCGGCGGTGAACACGCCCGTCATGCGCTTGCGCAATGTGCCGTCCTCGCCGGCAATGGGCAGCGACGGACGCAGGTGCATGTATATATTGTTGTTCTGGAACGCATAGCGCAGAAGGCGCACTTCGAGTTCAGCCGAGAGATAGTTGTAGAGCGAGAGTCCGCTACCATCGGCTATCTCGTAACGCTTCGGATTGAGTCCTACCTTGGATATCAGCCTATTGATTACGCTGCGTGCCTGCTTAGCCGAAGCCTGCCTGGTGCCGGTAGATGCAGCCAACTGGTAGAACATCGACTCGGCGTAGAGGTTGTCGCTGTTCTTCATCATGCGCATCAGAATCTGGTCGATGGTGTGGAAGCGGCGACAGATGCAATAGGCACTGTCAGGACGTTGCGACTCGCCAACGTTTGCCTCAACAACGAGACTGTCGGCAAGGAGGTCGTTAACGAAACGCTCTACGAACGTGTCTTTTCTGCTTATGAGCAACGGCGATAGCACGGGGTTGTCGTCATCCCAGCACCAGCCTGCACCAAACTGATCGGCATCCTTCATCGACTTGTCGGCATAGATGTTGCCACGTATGGTGTCGACTCCCATCTTGTGTATAGCCTCAACAAAGGCACGCATATCGTCGGAGTTGAAGCGTGGGTCGAAACCGCCCACGCAGTAGATATTGCCCGTAAGCGTGCGGTCGTTCACCTCGCCGGTGTAGCACAGCTCGGTCTTGAACTGGTAGCTGCCGCCCAAGCGGTCGATGGCTGCTATCGCCGTGACGAGTTTCATTGTCGATGCAGGGCGCAGAAGCAGACGCGCATTGTGACTGTAGAGCACCGAGTCGGCATCGAGGTCGTACACCATCATTCCGACGGTGGATGTCTCGAACATATCGTGCTCAAGCAGATTGTCCAGATGCTTTGCCACAGCTATATTCCACGGCAATGCCTGCTCCGCCACCTTGAACGTGTCGGGCATCAGTGTGTCGGCAACCGCCGAACTGTCGTCTTCGTCAAACTCGACATCTGTCTGTGCCGTTGCTCCTGAAGCGAAGAAGAACGCCACGAGTGTCAATACATATTTATATATATAGTCTTTCATGCCTGTTTGTAATGGTTGATGTCCATTTCTTAATTATCCTTGTCTTCATATTGTCTCTGTCTGCGCCGTATCTCTTCGATGAATTCGCTTGTCTGCTGCGGTTGCGCATACGTTATCTTTCCGCAACCGTATTCTATCACGATGTGGCGTGCCGTGAACAGCGTGCCGCGCACCGCACGCGCCACGATTATCTCGTTTACAGCTATCGTTATACTCTTGCCGAGTCTGCCACGAATGATGACGAGGTCGCCGTCAGCGGTGAATGTGTAGGTGGTGTTCACCAAACGGTCTACACCTGCCGCGCCAAGCAACAGACACACGAAACCTAACGCAGGGGTGATGCCGCTGCGCACAAGAAAACACCACAGAGCTACAACTGCCAACAACACTATCGTGGCTATGCCCTGCAGACTGACGTTATGATGGAAAGTTCGGTTCATAATGCAAATCTACACTTTTTTTGCGAGACAGGCAAACGATAAACAACAAAATCGCCTGAGTGTCAATCATTACTGTGACGCTCAGGCGATTTAATTCGAGTATTTATCAAATAGTGTCTGCTGATTTTTATTAATCGCAACTCACGGTTTAGAAAATCGTGAGTGTGTACAGATATACCACTGCAGCAGGGAACGCCATCAGCGAAGAGTCGAAACGGTCGAGCATTCCGCCGTGACCGGGCAGGATGTTGCCCGAATCCTTTATGCCGATGGTACGCTTGAAGAGCGACTCAACAAGGTCGCCCCATGTACCGAAGAACACAACGACAAGACCCAAGCCCATCCACTGCGGTATGCTGAGAGCCACTTCCGTTGCACCGTTGTGCAGAGCGGATGTCTCGTAGAAGCCTACGGCTGCTGCCATAGCCAACACAAGGAGTCCGCCACCGATACTTCCCTCCCAGCTCTTGCCTGGGCTGACACGCGGAAAGAGCTTGTGCTTGCCGAAGAGCGATCCGCTGAGGTAAGCACCCGTATCATTAGTCCAAAGGAAGATAAAGACACTGAGCGGAAGGAGGTAGTTGTACACCACTCCATCGCCCGTAGCACGGAATGCGAGGACGTTGATAGTGGAGAACGGCAGTGCAATGTACATCTGCGCAAGCATCGTGTACGCCCAGTTGTTTATCGGATTCGGAGCCTTTGTGTACAGCTCGGCGATAAACAGATAGACGATGGTCAGCAAGTAAGGTATGAACACTGCCGACGGCACGATGCCCGAGCAGTAGCCTGCGATGCTGAAAAAGAAGTACACACCAGCAACAGTTGTGATAAGACGGTTCGTCGTGACGCCCTCTATGTCGTTCACAATGCCCGTAAACTCCCAGATGGTGAGTCCTGTAACCAGCGCAAACAGAAGTATCATCGCCTCCGGACGCAAGAAGCACGTAACAATGGCTGCTACAAAGAGCACACCGGTGATGGTACGTACAATCAAGTTTTTCATTTTATCGCTCATAATGCTTACGTTTATTATTTCTCAGTAGGTTCTGTCTTGTCGTCAGTCGGCTGCTCTGCCGAGTCATCAGCAGGAAGTGCTGCCTGCTTTGCCAAAGATTCCTCGTGCTCCTTCTGAGCCTGGCGAACCACTTCGGGCATGTCCTCAAGCTTAGGAGTATTGTCCTCGATTATCTCTTCCGAGCGACTCACCCATGGACGCTTGCCGAATATGCGCTCCACATCCTCAGCGAAGATCACCTCGCGAGTCATAAGGAGTTCGGCGAGTTCGTTATGTCCCTTTGCATGTTCCTTAAGCAGAGTCTTCGCACGTGCATACTCGTCGTTGACCAGCTTCAGCACCTCGTCGTCGATAATCTTAGCCGTTGTCTCTGAGTAAGGACGCTGGAACTGATATTCCTGGTTGTTATAGTAGCAGATATTCGGCAGACGGTCGCTCATGCCGGCGTAGGCAACCATGCCGAATGCCGACTTTGTAGCGCGTTCGAGGTCGTTCATAGCGCCGGTAGAAATGTGTCCGGTGAAGAGTTCTTCGGCTGCACGACCGCCAAGCAGTGCACACATCTCGTCGAGCATCTGCTCCTTTGTTGTGATCTGACGCTCTTCGGGCAGATACCAAGCTGCTCCGAGCGCTCTGCCACGCGGCACAATGCTCACCTTAACGAGCGGATTGGCGTGCTCGCAGAACCATGAGACAGTGGCGTGACCAGCTTCATGCAGCGCGATGGTGCGTTTCTCAGCCTCAGTCATCACCTTTGTCTTCTTCTCCAGACCGCCGATGATGCGGTCAACTGCGTCGAGAAAGTCCTGCTTGCCAACCTTATTGCTATTATGGCGTGCGGCGATGAGCGCCGCCTCGTTGCACACGTTCGCTATATCGGCACCCGAGAAGCCAGGAGTCTGACGCGAGAGGAAGTCGATGTCTACCGTCTCGTCTATCTTCACCTTACGCAGATGCACCTGGAAAATCTCCTTACGCTCTGTGAGGTCGGGCAAGTCAACCGTTATCTGACGGTCGAAACGTCCGGCACGCAACAACGCCTTGTCGAGCATGTCGGCACGGTTAGTGGCAGCGAGGATGATGACACCGCTGTTTGTGCCGAAACCGTCCATCTCTGTAAGAAGGGCATTGAGCGTGTTCTCGCGCTCGTCGTTGCCACCCATTGCAGGATTCTTGCTACGCGCACGTCCCACGGCATCAATCTCGTCGATGAAGATGATGCACGGAGCCTTCTCCTTAGCCTGACGGAAGAGGTCGCGTACGCGACTTGCGCCTACACCGACGAACATCTCCACGAAGTCGGAGCCGCTCATGGAGAAGAACGGAACGCCTGCCTCGCCTGCCACTGCCTTCGCGAGCAAGGTCTTACCTGTGCCCGGAGGTCCTACGAGGAGAGCGCCCTTGGGTATCTTACCACCCAGCTCTGTGTACTTCTGCGGTTGCTTGAGGAAGTCGACTATCTCCTGCACCTCCTGCTTAGCACCCACCTGACCAGCCACATCCTTAAATGTGATGCCGAGGTCGTTGCCCTTCTCGTACATCTGAGCCTTCGACTTGCCGACGTTGAACACGCCACCACCTGCTCCTCCACCGCCCATGCGGCGCATCATGAAGAGCCACAAGAAGACGAAGAAGATAATCGGACCGAAGGTGTAGAACAGCGTCATGAGTCCGGAGTTGGAGTCCTTCTCGTAGCTGAAATCGAGTATCTTGCCTCTCTTCATTGCAGAAGAGAGATAGTTGTCTACGCCGTCAACCGAGCCGTATGTAACTTCTACATACGGTTTCTGACCAACCTGCTGCGCCGACTTGCCGAACACGTCGCGGATTTTGTCCGGACGCACGTACATACGCAGCGTTCCGTTGTCCTTATTCACAACCACACTGCGTGCATAACCCTTGTCTACATACACCTGAAACTTGGTGTACGTAGCTTCCTGACTTGCCATCTGGCTGCCAAAGAAGCCTTTACCTCCATCAGAGAAGAACAGCACGGCGAGCATCACGATGATGATCGTGTAGATCCAGTTCATATTGAACTTCGGCATCTTCGGTTGGTTGTTATCTCCAGAGGGATTATTGTTTGTGTTCATATAATCTTTATTATTAATCGAGGTTCGGTATATTTATAACCTTGGCATCCTCCCAGAGGGTCTCAAGGTTATAGAAGTCGCGTGCTTCAGGTATGAAGACATGCACGATAACGTCAACGAAGTCCATTGCCACCCAGTAAGCCTGCGGCAATCCGACGGTGTGTACCGGCTTCTCGCCAGCATCGATGCGTGCTGTCTCGCACACAGAATCGGCGATAGCCTCAACCTGCGAAGGCGAGTTGCCCTGGCAAATCACGAAGTAGTTAGCTATATTGCCGTCGATACCACGTAGGTCGGCGATTGTTATGTCCTGTCCTTTCTTCTCTTGAATACCCTTAACGATGGCTTCTACCAACTTGTCTTTAATTTCCATTTACTATATTCTTGTTTAATTTTATATTCTGTTTATTTAATGATTATATATCATTTAATGTGACTACATTATTATATATATTATATATGCGCTTTTTAAGCCGTACAAAGATACAGCGATTTATCCAAAAAACGACTTAAAACTATAGAAAATGGCTTTTTATTAGATTTTATTAAAAAAAACTTACGAAAAACATTGTTGTTATAAAAATAATTCGTACCTTTGCACTCGCAATAAGGGAACAAGTTGCAACACATATTGGGATATGGTGTAATGGTAACACTGCAGATTCTGGTCCTGCCTTTCCTGGTTCGAGTCCGGGTATCCCAACACAAAGCATTCATCTTTCACAGATGGATGCTTTTTTTGTGCAATTAATATCCTTACATTACTTTTTTTACGTAACTTTGCATTAAATAGGAGGTATTGTGCCTTCTTTGAACAAGACCTATTTAACAGAGTTCAATAGATTTCAGTATATTTCAATATATATATGAGCACCGACAACTTGGAATTATTAGACAAGATACAGTATCCAGAGGACCTCAGACAGTTGCCCGTTGAGCAACTGCCCGAGCTTTGTGCCGAGTTGCGTCAGGATATCGTGAAGGAATTGTCTGTCAATCCTGGTCACCTTGCTTCGTCGCTTGGCGTAGTGGAGCTGACTGTAGCGATGCACTATGTGCTAAACACGCCCTACGACCGCATTGTGTGGGACGTAGGACATCAGGCATACGGACACAAAATCCTCACCGGACGCAAAGACCAGTTCTATACTAACCGCAAATTAGGCGGCATCCGCCCCTTCCCTTCTCCTAAAGAAAGCGAGTACGACACGTTCACGTGCGGACACGCCTCCAACTCTATCTCGGTGGCGTTGGGCATGGCTGTGGCTGCACATAAGAACAACGAGCCAGACCGGCATGTGGTTGCAGTGATTGGCGACGGAGCGATGTCGGGCGGATTGGCGTTTGAGGGCTTGAATAACGTCTCGTCGTCGCCCAACGATTTGCTTATCATCCTCAACGACAACGACATGAGTATCGACAGAGCAGTGGGTGGCATGGAGAAATACCTACTGAACCTCGACACGAACGCCACGTACAATCGTCTGCGCGACCGTGCGTCGAAGTGGCTACACTCGAAAGGCTATCTCAACGACGACCGCCGCAAGGGACTCATTCGCCTGAACAACGCCATCAAGTCGGCACTCGCTCATCAGCAGAACATCTTCGAGGGCATGAACATACGCTACTTTGGTCCGTTCGACGGCAACGACGTGGTGGAACTGGTGCGCATACTCAATCAGTTGAAGGACATGCGCGGACCGAAGCTTCTGCATCTGCACACCGTAAAGGGCAAGGGATACAAGCCCGCCGAGGAGGCGGCTACGATATGGCACGCACCGGGCAAGTTCGACCCCGACACTGGCGAACGCCTAACGGGCGACACCTCGCAGCAACCGCTACGCTATCAGGATGTGTTCGGACGCACACTTGTCGAACTGGCGAAGCAGAACCCGAAGATAGTGGGCGTCACACCGGCTATGCCTACGGGTTGCTCGCTCGACATCATGATGCAGGAGATGCCCGACCGTGCCTTCGACGTTGGCATCGCCGAGGGTCATGCCGTGACGTTCTCTGCCGGAATGGCTAAGGACGGACTACTGCCGTTCTGCAACATATACAGTGCGTTTGCACAGCGTGCATACGACAACATCGTGCACGACGCGGCTATCCTGAACCTGCCGTTAGTGTTGTGCTTCGACCGCGCCGGACTCGTCGGCGAGGACGGAGCCACGCATCATGGCGTGCTCGACATCGCTGCATTGCGCCCCGTGCCCAACCTCACGCTATGCTCGCCAATGGACGAGTGCGAGCTGCGCCGTATGATGTACACAGCACAACTGCCAGACAAGGGCACTGTCGTGATACGCTATCCGCGTGGCAGAGGCGTGCGCCGCGACGACTGGCAGTGCGCGCTGGAGGAGATACCCGTTGGCAAGGGTCGCTGCATACGCGAGGGCGACGACGTGGCGGTGCTCAGCTACGGTCCCATCGGCAACGACGTGGAGAAGGCTATTGAGCAGCTCAAGGCTGAAGGGTGCACAACAAGCGTGGCCCACTACGATATGCGCTTCTGCAAACCGCTCGACGAGGAACTCCTGCAGAGCATCGCGGCGAAGTTCAAGCGCATCATAACCATCGAGGACGCGCAGCGCACGGGCGGCTTCGGCTCGGCAGTGCTCGAGTGGATGAGCGACAACGACAAACCGGTAAAGGTGGTGCGCATGGGCATACCCGACCGCTTCATAGAGCACGGCACCGTGCCGGAGCTGCACCACATTGCAGGCATTGACGTAGAGGCGATTAAAGCACAAATTAGGAGTTTTGAATTTTGAATTTTGAATTGTCGGCTACGCCGATGAAGAATTATTCAATGTAGAATTCAACATTCATAACTCAAAATTCAAAACTCCTACTGACTGCGTGGGTATGGCAAGATGCCATACCCTCCTACGCAAATCTCAACATCTCACCATCACAACATCTCACCACCCCATCAACATCAAAGTAAAAGAATATGAAAATCATTATATCCGGCGCTTACGCCATCGGCTGCCACCTCGCACGACTGCTCTCGCGTGAACACGAGGACATCGTTGTCATGGACACCGACGAGGAACGCTTCTCACATATCGGTTCGGACGTAGACATCCTCACCATGGAGGCATCGTCAACAAGCATCGAGGCATTGAAGAATGCGGGTGCGGAGAAAGCCGACTTGTTCATTGCCGTGACACCCGACGAGAGCAAGAACATGAACTCGTGCGTGTTGGCAAAGGCGTTGGGCACCAAGAAGACCGTGGCAAAGATTGACAACGCCGAATACATTGCGCCCGACCTGCAGGAGTTCTTCTCGCAGCTCGGCGTGAGCAAACTCATCTATCCGGAGATGCTTGCAGCCACCGACATCAACAACGGACTGAAGATGTCGTGGGTGCGACAGCGCTGGGACGTGCACGGCGGAGCACTGGTGATGCTCGGCGTGAAGCTGCGCGAGACATGCACCATCCTCGACCGACCGATGCGCGAGATATGCGGACCGGAGGACCCGTTCCACATCGTTGCCATAAAGCGCGGTGACGATACCATCATCCCTGGCGGTAACGACTGCCTACAGATGTACGACTTGGCTTACTTTATGACTACCAAGCAGTACATACCCTACGTTCGTAAGATTGTGGGCAAGGAGCACTACGTAGACGTGAAGAACGTGATGATTATGGGCGGCGGAGCGACGGCAGTGCGCACGGTGAAGACCATGCCGTCGTACATGGACGTGAAGATCATCGAGACCAACGAGCAACGCTGCGAACGTCTCAACTCGATACTCGAAGACGAGAAGGCACTCATCATCAACGGCGACGGACGCGACCTATCGCTTCTCGTCGAGGAAGGCATCAAGAACACGCAGGCGTTCGTGGCTCTCACGGGCAACGCCGAGACTAATATCCTCGCTTGCCTTACGGCGAAGCGCATGGGTGTACGCAAGACGGTGGCTATGGTGGAGAACATCGACTACGTGAGCATGGCTGAGAGTCTGGATATCGGCACTATCATCAACAAGAAGTCGATAGCTGCGAGCCACATCTACCAGATGATGCTCGACGCCAACGTGCACAACGTGCGCTTCCTCATGACTGCCAACGCCGACGTTGCCGAGTTCATACCGTCGGAAGGTTCGAAGGTGACGCAGAAGCCCGTTAAGGACCTCGGACTGCCGGTAGGCATGACCATCGGCGGACTGGTGCGCGACGGCGTAGGTCTGCTCGTGTCTGGTAATACGATGATACAACCAGGCGACTCTGTAATGGTGTTCTGTCACAACGTCAACATGAAGAAAATAGAGAAGTTCTTTCTGTAATGATAAACCTCAAGCTTTTATATAAAATCATCGGTTCGCTGCTCTTCATCGAGACAACGATGTTCCTCGTGTGCCTTGGCGTCGCCATAGGCTACGAGGAGGAGGACGTTTTTCCGTTCGCTTGCTCAGTCATTATCTCTGCAAGCGTCGGTTTCACGATGCGTCTGCTTGGACGCAAGTGCGACAACTCACTATCGCGTCGCGACGCCTATCTCGTAGTGACGCTCACCTGGGTAGTGTTCTCACTCTTCGGCACCCTACCCTTCCTCATAGGCGGCTACCTGCCGTCGTTCACAGACGCTTTTTTTGAAACCATGTCGGGCTTCACCACCACCGGTGCCACCATCATCGACGACGTCTCCACGCTGCCCCACGGCATATTGTTCTGGCGCTCGTTCATGCAGTGGATAGGCGGTTTGGGCATAGTGTTCTTCACCATCGCCCTTCTGCCCTCGTTTGTAGGCGGAAGCGTGAAGGTGTTCGCCGCAGAAGCCACGGGCCCTATCAAGACCAAGCTGCACCCGCGCCTCAGCACCAACGCCAAGTGGATATGGGTGGTCTACCTCTTCATCACGCTGCTCTGCATCGGTTCGCTGCTGGCTGCCGGCCTGACACCTTTCCGCAGCATCAACTATAGTATGACGGCGGCTGCCACGGGCGGCTTCGCGGTAGACAGCGACTACTCGGTGTTCACGCCCGCCGTGCAGTATATCCTCACGTTCTTCTGCTTCGTAGCGGGCGTCAATTTCACCTTATTATATATATCCGTCTCCAAGCGCAAGCTGTCCACGCTGCTCAAGAGTGCCGAGTGCCGTCTGTACCTCTCCATGGTATTGGGCTGCGCTGCGTTCATAGCCTTCGAACTGATGTGGAATAACGACTACGCTCTGGAGCCAGCCGTGCGCAGCAGTCTGTTCCATGTGGTGTCGTTCATCACCAGTACGGGTCTGTTGGCAGACGACCCTGGCAAGTGGGCGCACGTGACGTGGGTGGTGCTTGCCGTGTGTATGTTCCTCGGTCCATGCTCGGGCTCTACGGGCGGTGGCTTCAAGTGCATCCGCGGCGTAATGTTGCTGAAGGTGATAAAGAACGAGTTCCGCCAGATGCTCCACCCCAACGCCGTTCTGCCGGTAAAGATAGACGGTGCGAACGTGCCGCAAAGCAAGCGCGTAACGCTGCTGGCTTTCCTCACGAGCTACCTCATACTGTGCCTCGTGTGCTCGTTCTCGATGATTGCGATGGGCATCGACAACACCAACGCCATCACCATCACGCTGAGTACGCTCGGCAACGTCGGTCCGACGCTCGGTCTTGAGATTGGTCCTACCATGTCGTGGAGCATTCTGCCCGACACGGCGAAGTGGATATGCTCTGTGCTTATGCTCATCGGACGTCTTGAAATATTCACTGTTCTTGTGATATTCACTCCACAGTTCTGGAAGGAGAACTAATCAATAGTAGCACTTTCATAGCACGCATCGGTCGGTGCAGACATCCGCATCGGTCGATGCAGACATCCGCGTCGGTCGGTGCAGACATCCGCGTCGGTCGGTGC
>OGKM01000152.1_pt1 | contig 50410 bp, 36 predicted proteins | sample 1572501 | NCBI WGS metagenome assembly OGKM01 (sample SAMEA2582154, study PRJEB24529) | metagenome | biome: Human gut stool | place: China | collected 2011
CCCGGAGGTGGAACAGGTCACTGCCTGACCTGTCCCGCCGGGACGGTTCTCTTAAAAACACCATATAGATTTTTTGTACGCCGCCGCCCGCCATCGAGCAGAGTTTTACACCTAATTGGGGATAAAACAGCTGATGGCTGGTGCCGGAATCATGCTGCTGGGAACTACCCTGATTCCACAGCTGGCAACATTGTTCTCTTAAGAGGAGTGGTAGATGAACACCATCATTGAGAGAATTACGGAAGCGATAAAGGATATCCTGATCGGACTTATCAAGTCATGTTTGGATAACATGTTCACGTCTGTCAATGAGCAGGTGGGAACCATAGCTGGGCAGGTGGGACAGACACCGCAGGGATGGAATGCAGGGATTTTTAATCTGATTCAGAATATATCCCAAACGGTGATCGTCCCCATTGCGGGACTGATCATCACCTTTGTCCTGTGCTATGAATTGATCACGATGGTAACACAGAAAAACAATTTCCATGAATTTGAGACTTATAACATTTTCCTCTGGATCTTCAAAGCGTATGTAGCCATTTATCTGGTGACAAATACGTTCAATATCACGATGGCGGTCTTTGACGTTGGCCAACATGTGGTCAACAATGCCGCCGGGGTGATATCAGGAAACACTGCGGTGGATGCAACAGAAGCAATTACACGGATTGTGGATGCCCTGGAGGATATGGAGTTAGGGGATTTGTTCCTGCTATCCATGGAAACGCTGCTGATCAGTATTACCATGCGGATTCTGTCAATCATCATAACCGTTATTTTGTACGGAAGAATGATAGAAATTTACCTTTATACTTCCATAGCACCAATTCCGTTTGCCACCATGACCAATAAGGAATGGGGCAATATCGGAAACAACTATTTAAAAGGCTTGTTCGCACTGGCATTTCAGGGATTCTTCATGATGGTCTGTGTGGGAATTTATGCAGTTTTAGTAAATGCAATGACCATATCCAGTGACCTTCATGCAGCAATGTTTTCAGTAGCGGCTTATACCGTGATTCTTGCATTTTCATTATTCAAGACCGGAAGCCTTAGCAAATCGATATTCAATGCCCACTAACGGGCAGGAAAGGAGCGCATACCATGGCGTATGTACCAGTACCAAAAGACCTTACCAAGGTCAAAACAAAAGTAGCGTTAAATCTGACAAAGCGGCAGTTGATTTTCTTTTCACTTGCCGCAGTTGTGGGAATTCCGTTTTATCTGTTCATGAGAAAACCAATCGGTTCCAGTATCGCTGCCATTTTGATGGTAACGGTCATGCTTCCGTTTTTCTTCATGGCAATGTATGAAAAAGACGGGCTTCCCTTTGAAAAAGTGGTGGCAAATATCATTCGACAGAAGTTTATCTGTCCGGCAGTAAGACCATATAAGACAGAAAATTTTTATCAGGAGATTTCCACCCTTGTAAAAAAGGAGGGTGTGCCGGATGGCAAAAAAGACAAAGCAGGAGGCTCAGCAGGAGCGTCTGTCCCTGGCGGAAAAAAGAAACCGTCAGGAAAGAAGAAACAAAAAAAGCAGAAAAGAAAGAGAACAGGAAAAGCGTAGGAAGAAACAGGAGCGGGATCGCAGGAAACAGAAAAGTATTCCTACAACTGCACAGCAGAGTATTCCGTATATTCGGATGCTGCAGGATGGTATCTGCCAGGTGACAAAGACCTTTTTCTCCAAGACGATTCAGTTTTACGACATCAATTATCAGCTGGCTTTAAACGAGGATAAGACCACGATATTTGAGAATTACTGTGATTTCTTAAATTACTTTGATTCTTCCATCAGTGTGCAGCTGTCCTTTATCAATCAGCAGGTGGATGTGGCAGAATTTGAGAAAAGCATTGACATTCCGGATCAGAACGATGACTTCAATGCCATTCGTGAAGAGTACCGTACTATGCTGAAAAATCAGCTTTCCAAGGGAAATAATGGTCTGGTAAAGACGAAGTATATCACTTTTGGAATTGAAGCAGAGAGTCTGAAGGTAGCAAGACCAAGGCTTGAAAGAATCGAAACAGATATCTTAAACAACTTTAAGGTTCTGGGAGCACAGGCACATTCCTTGAATGGTCTGGAAAGGCTGGAGATTCTGTATCATGTGTTCAACCAGGATCGGATTGAACCATTTAAGTTCCAGTATAAGATGCTGCCGGAAACAGGGTTAAAGACCAAAGATTTTATTGCACCGACTTCCTTTAACTTTTCCAAGAATCAGACATTTTTGATGGGAAGAACGATGGGAAGTGTGAGTTACCTTCAGATTCTTGCACCGGAGCTGACAGACCGGATGCTTGCAGATTTTCTGGATGTGGATGACAGCATCAATGTCAACATTCATATCCAGTCCATTGATCAGAGTTCAGCAATCAAGATGATCAAGAGTAAGATTTCTGATCTTGATAAGATGAAGATCGAAGAGCAGAAGCGTGCGGTACGTTCCGGTTATGATATGGACGTGCTTCCATCGGACCTTGTGACTTATGGCGAAGAGGCAAAGAATCTGCTGGAAGATCTGCAGTCCAGAAATGAGAGAATGTTCCTTGTGACAGTTCTGGTAATGAATACCGCAAAGAAGCGTCAGAAGCTGGATAATAATATTTTCCAGGTGCAGGGGATCGCACAGAAATATAACTGTTCCTTAAAACAGCTGGATTATCAGCAGGAAGCAGCACTCATGTCCTGTATTCCGCTTGGAGTCAATCGAATTGAAATTCAGAGAGGGCTTACCACATCTTCAACAGCGATCTTCGTGCCATTTACGACACAGGAACTGTTTCAGGAAGGGGAAGCTCTTTATTATGGATTGAATGCATTATCCAACAACATGATCATGGTTGATCGGAAACGTCTGAAGAACCCGAATGGACTGATTCTTGGTACACCAGGTTCCGGTAAGTCCTTCTCAGCAAAGAGGGAAATTACAAACTGCTTTTTGATTACGGAGGACGATATCATTGTCTGTGATCCAGAAGCCGAATATTCGGCACTTGTGCAGGCGCTGCATGGGCAGGTGGTAAGAGTTTCGCCGGTATCTGACCAGTATATCAATCCAATGGATCTGAACCTGAATTATTCTGAGGAAGATAATCCGCTGTCATTGAAAGCAGATTTTATCCTGTCTTTGTGTGAGCTGATTGTTGGAGGAAAGAATGGATTGGAACCGGTAGAAAAGACCATCATCGACAGGTGTGTGCGGCTGGTGTATCAGGAATATCTTGCTGATCCGGTACCAGAGAAAATGCCGATTCTGGAGGATTTATACAATCTGTTAAGAAAGCAGGAAGAGCCAGAAGCACAGCGTCTGGCAACTTCTTTGGAGATTTATGTTACAGGTTCTCTGAATGTATTTAACCATCAGACAAACGTGGATATCAATAACCGCATTGTTTGCTTTGATATCAAGGAACTTGGAAAACAGCTGAAAAAGATAGGAATGCTTGTAATCCAGGATCAGGTCTGGAACAGGGTAACGATGAACCGTTCTGCCCATAAGTCCACCAGATACTATGTGGATGAGTTCCATCTTCTTTTGAAGGAAGAGCAGACTGCAGCTTATAGTGTGGAAATCTGGAAGAGATTTCGTAAATGGGGTGGTATTCCAACTGGTATCACCCAGAATATTAAGGATTTACTGTCTTCCAGGGAAATCGAGAATATTTTTGAAAACTCTGATTTCATTTATATGCTGAACCAGGCTTCCGGAGACAGGCAGATTCTGGCAAAACAGCTGAATATCTCACCAACCCAGCTGTCCTATGTAACCAACAGTAATGAGGGGGAAGGACTTTTGTTCTATGGAAATGTCATTATCCCATTTGTAGACAGATTCCCGAAGAATTCCCTCTATAAAATCATGACAACCCGCTTGGAGGAAACTTCCGAAGCAGGTTAAATCAAAGGAGAAAACAACGTTACGAGCAATTTCATATGTATTAACTTTTAGTGGCGGTGCTGTATTTGGCATCGCTTTTCTCTGCTTATTACAGGCAGGGAAAGGGTATCCGAAGAAGGAGGAGTAATCAGTGGCAGAACAGAGAATGAAAGTCAGGGATAAGAAGGTCCAGAAGATGACCAAAGATGGTCTGGTGGAAGAAAACCTGACGGATAAATCTTCTGTTCGTGTCAGTAACCGTGCCAGTGATGTGCAGATGGGAATAAAACAGGGGGAAAAAGCAGAAAACCTTGTGGATAAGTCTCCCCGCCAGTCTAAGCGGAGTGGGAAAAATATCCGTCCCTCTGTGCAAAAATCCAGGGATGCACCGGAACTGATGCGAACGGAGAACCAAAGTGAGGATTTTGGACAAAATAGAAAGCAACAAAACCGGAAAAGAATCCGTGCTGAGAACAGAAAAGAATCAAGATTTGCGGAAAAATCCGAAGCCAGCCAGTCAGGGAGACTGAAAGAAAAACGTGCGGATCTTTCAGAAAACAGAGGAGACAGCCGGAGTAAGAAGAATGGTGGAAGTAAGAAACCAAAGCAGAAACAGCGTCTGAAATTTGCTTATGAAGAGACTGGTGCTTCTGTGAAAAATGACAAAGATATGGAGAAATTGAACCAGATGGATACGGATGGAGTCAATTTCCGTTATCAGAAACAGAAGGAAAAAGCCAAAAAGTTTTCTTATGAGGAAGCAAGAAAGAAGAAGGAAGCAAAGCAGCATTCCAAGAAGGCACAGGTCTATCAGGCAAATGATGGAGAAGCTCCTGGAAAGAAGAAATCCCGCTTGAAGTTTGGCGAAGGGGAATCTGTGAAAACAGAAAAAACTTCTGTTGTCAAGAAAGCAGGAAGTGCAGCTTCCGCAGCATTGCACCGTGAGATCAGCAAAAATGAAGACGATAATGCGGCGGTAGAAGGTGCCCATAAGTTAGAAGAAAGCGGCGAAGGTGTTTACCGGCTGGAACAGAGAAGTGCCAGACGCAGGAAACAGAGGGCATTCAGAAAAAGAAGCAGACTTGAAAGACAGGAAGAGAAACAGACACAGGCGGCAGCCCGTCAGGAACAGAAGAAACTGAAAAAACAGATTCAGAAGCAACAGATCAAACGGGATTATGCCAAAGCGAAGCGAAGTGAACAGACAGTAGGAACAGCTACAAAAGGTACGATTGATTATATCAAGAAGATTGGCGGCAAAGTCACCAACTTTTTTAAAGAAAACCGGAAGGTGTATATCAGTGTAGCAGTTCTGATCGGATTGATGTTTCTGATCATAACGAATGTCACGTCATGCTCTGCAGTGTTTTTACAAAATGTGATCACTTACACCGGAACCAGTTATCTGTCATCGGATCAGGCAATCCGGGAAGCGGAACTGTATTACACACAGCTGGAAGCTAATCTGCAGGAGCGGATCAACAATATGGAATCTGAAGAACCAGGACATGAGGAATACCGATATAACATCGGACCTATTGAGCATGATCCGTTTATCCTGATTAGTTATCTGTCTGCAAAGTATGAAGAATTTACTTTTGAACAGGTCAAGCCGGAGCTGGACGCCTTGTTTGCAGAGCAATATCATTTAACTACTGAAGCAGTCAATGAGACTGTAACGGAGACAGCAACAGTAAGAGTTGGAGAATCTTTGGGACAGGTTGTGACCAGTGGATATTGTAACTGTCCAATCTGTTGTGGTATTTGGAGCGGAGGACCGACTGCCAGTGGAGCATATCCAACTGCCAATCATACCTTAGCGGTAGATGCTTCCAATCCGTTTGTTCCAATGGGAACAAAGGTAGTTATGAATGGTGTCGAATATACCGTAGAAGATACCGGAGCTTTCGCAAGATACGGTGTACAATTTGATGTCTATTATGACAGTCATGCGGCAGCATCTGCACATGGACATCAGACCTGGGAATGTTATCTTGCAGATGATAACGGAAGCAATGAAGTCGAAGTGACCAGAATCAGAGATGTGGACACGCTGAATGTAACATTGACCAGTGGAAACCTGATGTCAATCTGTCAGGACAGGTTGGGATTTTTCCAGAAAGAACTGTTCAGTGCCTACAACGATACCAAAGGCAACCTGCAGATGTTTGCAACACCGGTTGATTTTAACTGGTATTCCAGTGTGACCAGCTATTATGGATATCGGATTCATCCAATATCAGGAGCAAATCAGTTACACAATGGTATGGATATCGGAGCACCGGAAGGGACAAAAGTAATGGCAGGGCTGACCGGAACGGTTACAACTTCTGCTTATAACGACAGCTATGGCAATTATGTTGTAATCAAGGACAGTAAAGGCTATGAACTGCGGTATGCACATTTAAGCAGCCGGAGTGTATCTGCAGGTGCATCCGTCACGAAAGGTGATGAGATCGGTCTTGTAGGAAATACCGGAAATTCTACAGGAAGCCATCTTCACATTGAACTTTTGAAAAATGGAGAGCGGTTAAACCCGATCTTTTATCTGGAAACAGGAGAAGGGACAGGCTTTGGTGGTAATGAATATACCAGTGAAGCAGCGCAACGTTTACTGGAAGAGGCTGCAAAATATCTTGGAACACCGTATGTGTGGGGCGGATATTCCCCAAGTGGATTCGATTGTTCCGGATTTGTCAGCTACTGTCTGGTTCATTCCGGGGTAAGAAATACGGGAAGGCTGACTGCACAGGGACTGTACAACATTTGTACGCCAGTATCCCAGTCAGAAGCACAGCCAGGAGATCTGATCTTCTTTACCGGAACCTACGATGCAGGAGAACCAGTAACGCATATTGGAATCTATGTGGGCAATGGTCAGATGATCCATTGTGGGCATCCGGTTCAGTACACGTCCATCAACTCTCCATACTGGCAGAGCCATTTCTATGGATTCGGGCGATGGTAAGGAAAAGGGCGGTATAACAGCCGCCCGGAAAGGAGAAGAGATGAAAAGTCTTGAAAAAGCAACGGCAGATTATGAGAAAGCCAAGGAAAAAATGGAAGCATCTAAAGCCAGATATGAAGCAGATTTAAAGCGGTTCAAGGCTGCGGAGATTGCAAAAACAGAAGCAGAAAATCTGGAAATTGTAAGAATTATCCGTGCAATGGATATGAGTATTCCGGAATTGGAAGCTTTTAAAAAGAAAATGAAAAATGAGTTGCCCGGCAGGGTAGAAATACAGAAGGAGGAAATAAAAGCCGATGATGAATCTGGAAAAAATGAAACAGAAGAAGAGAACAAATACTAAAAGCAGGGTAAAAAAGAGTCTGCTTGCAGCAACGACATTTCTTTGCCTGACAACGCCTTTGCTCCAGACACAGACTGCTTATGCAGCTGAGAATACCGCACCTGCGATTACGATTGAGAAACCGGATGGCTGGAAACAGGGAGAAACAACCATTGCTGTTACGGTAGATGCGAGCCATATGCCGGAAGGTTTCTCAATAGCAAAGATGGAAGCAAAAGCAGGAAAAGATGGAAGCTGGCAGGATGTAACTGGAAGCGGAAGTATCACGATCACTGGAAATCAGACAGTGTATGTGCGTGTGACAGATGGTGAGGGGAAAGTCTATGAGCAGAATCGCTCTATTAAGTGTTATGACACGGAAAAGCCGACACTCTCTGCTTCTCTGACAGATGGTGTGCTGACGATTCAGGGGAATGATACAGTATCCGGGATTACTGCGGTAACCGTCAATGGCACCACTTATACAGACTTGAAGGATGGAATGCTGAGAGTGCAACTGACACAGAAAGATTTTACTACAAAACAGATTGAGATTACGGTAACAGACGGTGCTGGAAATACTTCTGAAAAGTATGTGTTGCAGAATCCTTACTATGAATGGGCAAAGAAGCAGGCAGAGAAACAGAAAACTTCCAGTGACAGCAATGGTGCAATGGCAACTACGACCAGTGCAGATGCAACGGGGACTGAAAAAACAACGACTTCTCCGCTTCCACAGGATGCACAGGCTTCTGAGCCGACAGATGCAAAAGGAACCGTGGATGATCGGACAGTAACAGGCATTGAGGAACAGCTTAATAAAGAAGGCGAGACAGCAGATTCTGTTACTAAAACAGCTACGGAAGGCACAAAAGAGTTTTATACCATTTCAACGAAGAGCGGTAAGATTTTCTATCTGATCATCGACAATTCAAAATCTCAGGATAATGTGTATTTCCTTACAGAAGTCAGTGAGAAAGATCTGATGAACTTCACACTTTCTGATTCAGTGACACTTCCGGAAGTAGATACTGTTTGTGCAGAACCAGAGAAAAAAGCAGAGGAAGAAAAACCGGAAACAACTGAGACAGCTGAGAAAGATAAGGTAGAGGATGAAATCCAGATGCCAGAAGATAAAAGTCCATTTGGAACGTATCTTCTGATTGCACTGGTTGCAGTCGGAGCTGCGGCAGGAGGATATTACTTCAAAGTCTATAAACCAAAGCATGAATATGATGACGAGGATGAGATGGAAGAGGATGAAGATGAATCCGAAGATTCAGAGTCGGAAAAACGGGAAGTAGACGATGCAGATGAGCAGGAAGAAAGTGCAGAACCGGAAATCCTGAGAGATGAGGATTTTGACGATAATATGCTGGAAGATGAAGAAGAGGAGCAGGAGTAAATGAAATTAGTGATTGCAGAAAAGCCATCGGTTGCGATGGCACTGGCTTCGGTACTGGGAGCCAGAACAAGAAAAGATGGCTACGTGGAGGGAAACGGTTATATCGTTTCCTGGTGCGTAGGACATCTGGTGGGATTATGCGATGCATCGGAATACGATGAAAAATATAAAAAATGGAGATATGAAGATCTGCCGATTGTGCCGGAATGCTGGAGACACAAGGTTTTGGATGGAACAAAGAAGCAGTATGGAATCTTGAAAAAACTGATGAGAGATTCCAATGTAGATGAAGTGATCTGTGCTACTGATGTAGGACGGATTTTGCGGACATTCAAAATAAAAAAGAATGTGGAGGTAACAGACAATGGCAAAATCATTATTTGAGGAACTGGGCGGCAAATACGAAAGGCAAGGGGATTATTTGATACCGTGCTTAACTGTACCCGCCGAAGAAGAACAGGCAATAGGCATCTGGGGGCAACGGCATTTAGATTATCTAAAACAGTACCGTAAAGTTACATACACCAATCTTCTTACAAGCGGCAGGCTAAACGCCTACCTTGCCGACATCAACAGACAGGCACAGGAACGCTTTGAAAGGCTCATAGAGGGTATGAAACAGGCACAGGGCATAACGGAACAGCTAAAGGCAGAAAACGCCTTAGAATGGACAGGATGCCTCAATAACATAAGGGCTTGTGCGAGGGAGATTGTGGAAAAGGAAATTATTTTTGCATAAACAGATGATTAGTGGCAGGGGGAAATCCTGCCGCTTTTTCTGCTTTAGTTTGTCAGCTTGACAAATAAAGGGTTAAGGAATATAATTAGATTCAGTATTATACAAGGAGTTAATAAATATGCGGCAAGGTATTCTTAAATAAACTGTCAATTTGATAGTGGGAACAAAAAGTAGCAGTCCCGTTTCACTTTTAATATGGGGCTTAGTTTTTTGTACCCAGTTTAAGAATACTTTTATCATGTAATTTTATATGCCCGAAAACATATAAGTGTTTTGGGGCTATTGGAGTTATTTACCCAGTGATAGGAGTATTTATCACTGGGTATTTTTATGCCCTTTTTTGGGTGTTGATAGGAGGAAAATCACATGAAAATAATTAACTTAGGCATTCTGGCTCACGTTGACGCAGGAAAGACAACATTAACGGAAAGTTTATTATATACCAGTGGTGCAATTGCAGAACTAGGGAGCGTAGATGAAGGCACAACAAGGACAGATACAATGAATTTGGAGCGTCAAAGGGGAATCACTATCCAGACAGCAGTGACATCTTTTCAGTGGGAGGATGTAAAAGTCAACATTATAGATACGCCAGGCCATATGGATTTTTTGGCGGAAGTATACCGTTCTTTATCCGTTTTAGACGGAGCAGTATTATTAGTTTCTGCAAAGGATGGCATACAGGCACAGACCCGTATACTGTTTCATGCACTACAGACAATGAAGATTCCGACAATCTTTTTCATCAATAAAATTGACCAAGAGGGGATTGATTTGCCAATGGTATATCGGGAAATGAAAGCAAAGCTTTCTTCGGAAATTATAGTGAAGCAAAAGGTTGGGCAGCATCCCCATATAAATGTAACGGACAATGACGATATGGAACAGTGGGATGCGGTAATTATGGGAAACGATGAACTATTAGAGAAATATATGTCAGGGAAACCGTTTAAAATGTCAGAACTGGAACAGGAAGAAAACAGGAGATTCCAAAACGGAACGTTATTTCCCGTTTATCACGGAAGCGCTAAAAACAATCTGGGGATTCGGCAGCTTATAGAAGTGATTGCCAGTAAATTTTATTCATCAACGCCTGAAGGTCAATCTGAATTATGCGGGCAGGTTTTTAAGATTGAATATTCAGAGAAAAGGCGGCGTTTTGTTTATGTGCGTATATATAGCGGAACATTGCATTTGAGGGATGTTATTAGAATATCTGAAAAAGAGAAAATAAAAATCACAGAGATGTGTGTTCCGACAAACGGTGAATTATATCCATCCGATACAGCCTGCTCTGGTGATATTGTAATTTTACCAAATGATGTTTTGCAGCTAAACAGTATTTTGGGGAACGAAATGCTGTTGCCGCAGAGAAAATTTATTGAAAATCCTCTCCCTATGCTCCAAACAACGATTGCAGTAAAGAAACCTGAACAGCGGGAAATATTGCTTGGGGCACTTACAGAAATTTCAGATGGCGACCCTCTTTTAAAATATTATGTGGATACTACAACGCATGAGATTATACTTTCTTTTTTGGGGAATGTGCAGATGGAAGTCATTTGTGCCATCCTTGAGGAAAAATATCATGTGGAGGCAGAAATAAAAGAGCCTACTGTTATATATATGGAAAGACCGCTTAGAAAAGCAGAATATACCATCCACATAGAAGTCCCGCCAAATCCTTTCTGGGCTTCTGTCGGGTTGTCCATAGAGCCGCTCCCTATTGGAAGCGGAGTGCAGTATGAAAGCAGAGTTTCACTTGGATATTTAAATCAATCGTTCCAAAATGCGGTTATGGAGGGGGTTCTTTATGGCTGCGAGCAGGGGCTGTATGGATGGAAAGTGACAGACTGTAAAATCTGTTTTGAATATGGATTGTATTATAGTCCTGTAAGTACCCCCGCAGACTTTCGGCTGCTTTCCCCTATCGTATTGGAGCAGGCTTTAAAAAAAGCAGGGACAGAACTATTAGAGCCATATCTCCACTTTGAAATTTATGCACCGCAGGAATATCTCTCACGGGCGTATCATGATGCTCCAAGGTATTGTGCAGATATTGTAAGTACTCAGATAAAGAATGACGAGGTCATTCTGAAAGGAGAAATCCCTGCTAGATGTATTCAAGAATACAGGAACGATTTAACTTATTTCACAAATGGGCAGGGAGTCTGCTTGACAGAGTTAAAAGGATAGCAGCCAGCTATTGGTAAATTTATTTGCCAACCCCGCCGCCCGAATAGCCGTATAGATAAGGTTCGGCATATGTTCCACAAGTTAGCTTAACAGCTTGCAAAAGTCATATAAAATGAGATTTGAAAGGAGAATGTAACTTCATGTTTGCTAAAAATTCAAAGGCATATTCTGTCTACCTGCTGTTCCGATTTGTCTGTTCCCTGGCGGTTTCTATGTCCACAGTGCTTTCCATCGTGTACCACATGGAGGTGGTGCAGCTGGATGCTTTCCAGCTTGTCCTGGTAGGGACGGTTCAGGAGACCTCCTGCTTTCTGTTCGAGATGCCCACCGGTGTGGTGGCGGATTTGTATAGCCGTCGGCGCTCGGTGCTGATTGGAATGTTCCTCTACGGCCTGGGCTTTCTGATGGAGGGTGCGCTACCGTGGTTCGCGCCGGTTCTGCTGGCCCAGGTTGTCTGGGGTTGCGGTGATACCTTCATCACCGGCGCTCTGGAGGCGTGGATTGCCTCGGAGGAAGAGGACAAACCCATAGACAAGGTGTTCCTGCGGGGCAGTCAAATGGGGCAAATCGGCGGCGTTCTGGGCGTGGTGCTGGGCACACTGCTGGGAAACATAAACCTGCAAATGCCTGTCATCTTGGGGGGCAGTTTGTGCTTGTTGTTGGGGCTGGTGATGGTTCGCATCATGCCAGAAACCAACTTCTCCCCTGCTATTGAGGAACGGCAGGGCTTGCTTAAAGACTTTGTCTGCCTGTTCAAGCTCAACCTGGGCTTTGTGAAAGGCGCACCTGTGTTGCTGGCGCTCTTAGCAATCACACTATGCGGGGGACTTGCCAGTGAAGGCTTTGACCGGCTCTCCACCGCTCATTTTCTGGATGACACGGTAATACCCGTTATCGGGCCGCTGAACAGCGTCACTTGGTTCGGTGTTATCAGTCTTATCGGCAGCGGCTTAGGTATTCTGGCTTCTCAGTTGCTCATCGCCCGCATGGAGAAAAAAGGGACTGTCAGCCGAACCAGTGTGGTCATGTCCACCAGCGCCGGGTATATCCTGTTCCTGGTTCTCTTCGCGGTGGGGCGGAGCTTTTGGTTCATGTTGTTGGTGTTCCTGCTGGCGGGGCTTATGCGCACCATCAAGGAGCCTGTGCTGGCCGCCTGGATGAACGACCATGTGGATGAGAAAATGCGCGCCACAGTCTTTTCCACCAGCGGACAGCTGGACTCTTTCGGGCAGATCATCGGCGGGCCTATTGTGGGGCTGGTAGCCCAGCAGGTGTCCATACCCTGGGGGCTGGTCTGTACCGCTTTCCTGCTGTTGCCCGCGCTGTTCTTAGTGCCGGTGGCGGGAAAGAAGCGGGATTGATATGGCATAGTTAAGTTTACTGACGAGCGGGAGATTACTTCCGCTCGTCTTCATTTAGTAGCGCAAAATTTGAGGACTCTTTATTTCCTTATTCGGTATAGCGGAGGCGGCTGTCAATTCGACATAATTTTCTTGTGATACTTTACCGTACATGAGCATTTGTTTCGTATTTGAAAGAACAAACTCACCAAATAAAAAAAACGATATTCGGGTGGGTTATTTTGTTATACCCTAAATTACCCTCTGAATTTGTTTTTAAATTTGGAGGGATTTTTTTATGTCCTTTTTTCGGGCAGTTATCTATCTGCTCATACGAAGCAAAATTTATCAATACATAGCATATCAGAGAACGGCAGGAAACCAGTTAAAAAAATTTCTGCCAGTGCAACGGTACTTCTCACCTTGAAAGTAGAAGTACAATCTCCATACAATAGAATTACTATTTCCTATAACCGTAAAGGTCACAGAGCCTTTGCGGTTTTTCTTTTGTCGATTTTTGTTGGAAAGTGCCGTAGGGCTGTTTCTGATATGCGGTGTCGTTCTCCGCCTCTCCATCTGGATTTTTTACATTTCAAAAATTCAGATGGGAGGTATTTATGGTGAAATATGCACCAAGAAAGGTATATATCAGAGAAAGTGGCGGCTATGTGGAATTATCCTACACGGAGTTCTGCCGTTGCAGGGAATCCGACCAGACCTATATGGACAAGCTGTTTATCCCCATTCAAGGCTGTCTGCTTGAAGTCGTGAGGGAGCAATACACAGACTTCTACCGTGACAAGGAACGGTGGCGTTATCTGCAAAAATTAGATACAAAGAATAGACTGCTATCTCTCGACGGATTTACGGACAGCGAGGGGAATCCTCTGGACTTTATCACTGATGAAGCGGTGGACATTGCAGAAACCGTTGTCAATGCGGTCATGGTGGACAGGCTGAAAGCCGCCCTGCCTTTGCTGTCGGATAGTGAACAGGAGCTGATACAGGCAATCTTTTTTGACGGACTTTCCGAGCGTGAAGTCGGGGCGAGGTTGGGCATAACCCAGAGCGTTGTAAACAAACGCAAAGCCAGAATCCTAATAAAACTAAGAAAGATAATAGAAAATTAAAATTTAAGGCGTTCAGCCCCCTTGTTTTTTCCTTTGGGAAGATGAGGGGGCTTTTCTCTGCCCTCTCAATCAATTCTGATTGGAGGAAGTAAGAATGGCATACAACCACGGACGGGAGGACAGGAAATGGCGTATCTGGAAAGAAGCGGAGGAAAAGCTGCTGCGTGAGTGCGGCGTTGATGAAGCGACCATTGAGCAGATACGCATGGCGGACAGGGCAGACTTCAATTCCAACAGGCGGTTTTACCGATGGACGAATGACGTTGCGGAATATCTTGAGGACATGGCAGGCAGGGAGCGGCAGACGGAAGTGGGTACGGTTGCGGAGTTACTGGACGAGATTGAGAGCGAAAATCTCTATCAAGTATTAGTCGCGGTGGACGGGCGTACCTTGAAAATCGTCCTGCTGAAAATGCAGGGGTATTCCACAAAGGAGATTGCCCCGCTCGTGCATTTGACGACTGGTGCCATCTATGCGAGGTTAGACCATCTGCGGAAGAAGCTACGAAAATTTTATAGCGTCTAAAACAGCCTGCCGTCCTGCGGGCTACTGGGTGAGGGATGGAAATCCCCTCACTTATTTTTTGCAGGAGGCAAGCGGGATGGCATACAGAGTTAAGGCGTACACGCTTCGGGAGGAATCCACGGAAAGCGGCACAAGGTATTTTATCAGCTTTAAGGACGGGCAGGGCAAATCCCACGAGTTGGAAGTGTCGGAACAGTTCTTTATGGAGTTTCGGCAGATGGAACGCAGGAACAGGAATCTCCTCCAATGGGACGAGCGGCACAGGGAGTTTTCGGAAGTATGGGACGAAACGCTGAACAGGCGGGCGTTGAAGCTGCCTAAGAGCATAGAGGAACAAATGATTGAGGCAGAACGGGCAGAACTGCTCTGTAAGGCGGTTGACGGACTGCCAGAGATACAAAGGCGGCGTTTCCTGCTCTACTACGAGTATGAGTTCAATTTTTACCAAATCGCCGCTATGGAGCATTGCACCGCTTCGGCAATACAGAAATCTGTTGCGATTGCAAAGGAGAAAGTAAAGGCGGAAATGAGGAAGTATCTCCAACCGTGACCGACACCGCCCGAAAAAGAAATCTGTTTTTTATTTGTGTGGGATTGGCGGCATTACATACTCTCACTTTTTCTTCGTGGGAGTAAATCTATTTTTAAGGAGGTCAACGCCTATGTGCAACGAAAACAAAAACACCGCCCGAAAGGAGGAAAGCCATGCAGAAGTTACAGACAGTCAACGCCGAAACGCTCCTTTATGAACCGCTTGAGAAGCCGTCCTTTGTGGTGGACAGCCTTATCCCCACAGGCTTGTCGCTGTTCTGCGGCTCACAGAAGATAGGAAAGAGCTGGCTCATGCTGAAGCTATGTTTATGCGTGTCGCAGGGACTTCCCTTGTGGGATATGCCGACAATGGAGGGCGACGTGCTTTACCTCTGCCTTGAGGACACGTTCTGCCGTATACAGGACAGGCTGTTCCGATTGACGAACGAAGCGAGCAGGCGGCTTCACTTTGCCGTGGCAAGCTGCAAGCTGTCAGACGGTCTTATCGTGCAGCTTGAAGATTATCTGAAAGATTACCCAAACAGCAGGCTTATTGTCATTGACACTTTGCAGAAAGTCCGTACAGCTTCAAAAGACAATGCCTACGCAAGCGACTATGGGGACATCTCACTAATCAAAGACTTTGCCGACAGGCATTCATTGGCGGTCATTGTCGTACACCACATCCGAAAGCAGAATGACAGCGATGTGTTCAACAAGGTGTCTGGGACGACAGGCTTAACGGGGAGTGCGGACGCTACCTTTGTTCTGGAAAAGGAGAAACGGGCATCCGACACCGCCAAGCTGTATGTGACGGGCAGGGACACGCCCTATCAGGAATACACGCTGCGTTTCCGTGATTGCAGTTGGGAACTTGTGGAGAGAAAAACGCAGGAGCAGCTTGCGAAAGAAACGATACCAGACGTCCTTTTTCGGTTGGTGGATTTTATGAGGGATAAGGAAGAATGGGCAGGCACGGCAACGGAGCTGTTAGCCGCTATGAGGGAAACGGAAACCATACCCACGGTGATTACGAAATGGCTCAATGAATACCGCACCACATTTTTAAATGAGAACCATATCGTTTATCAGTACAGCCGCAAAAAACACGGCAGGCAGATTTCGCTTGCAAAGCGGGCGGGTGACAGCGGTGACGGTGGTGACAGCGATATTGGGATACCCCCTGTTACTGTCATTGACGCTTAAAGCCGTGTAAAGCTGGCGACTCTGCCCTGCGGGTGACAGCGGTGACGGCGGTGACAGTGATTTTAGGATACCCTGCCGCTGTCATCCCTGCGGGAGAACACCCCGTAAACGCAAAGTGCAGGCGTAGGATTTACCCGCCCTTTTCGGCGTGTAAAACCACCCCTGCGGTCAGAAAAATCCTTCCGATTTTTCCGACTGCGTTTACAGGGTGTAACACACTACACTTTGCCCTGCAAAGTCGTGTGCCAGACGTTCCCTCTGGACTCCCTTATGGCAGGTCTTACGCCCTGCTTATCCTACGCTCCACGCTTCGGATAAAAGAATGGCAGCATGACGGTGACGGCTCTTGCGAGGGGGTATTCCAAAAACACCGTCATCATCGACATGACCGTCATGCAGGGAATAAGGGTGACAGTTGAGGCAGTCGGTAGGGGGTATCCCAAAACTGCTGTCACCGCCGTCACCGCTGTCACCCAAAGGGCAGTTTACCCGCCGAAGAAAGGAAGATGATGAATTATGCCCTATGCAATCCTGCGTTTCCAGAAACGCAAAGCGGGCGGCGTTGCGGCTTGCGAACGCCACAACGAGCGTAAAAAAGAAGCCTATAAAAGCAATCCAGATATAGATATGGAACGCTCGAAAGATAACTACCATCTTGTGAATCCGCCGAGGTACACCTACAAGAAAGAGATTAACCGCATGGTAGCCGAAGCAGGGTGCAGGACGAGGAAAGATAGCGTGATGATGGTGGAAACGCTTATCACGGCTTCGCCAGAATTTATGAACAGCCTGCCGCCCAAAGAACAGAAAGCGTATTTTACGATGGCTCTGGATTTCATTTCAGAGCGTGTCGGGGAGAAAAATATCCTCTCCGCAGTCGTCCACATGGACGAGAGAACGCCGCATATGCACCTCTGTTTTGTGCCGATTACACCAGACAATAAGCTGTCTGCCAAAACAATTTTAGGCAATCAAAAGAGCCTGTCCGAATGGCAGACCGCCTACCATGAGCGGATGTCCTCACGGTGGAATCAGCTTGAAAGAGGTCAGTCCTCAATGGAAACGAAGCGGAAACATGTCCCCACATGGCTCTATAAGTTGGGCGGCAGGCTTGATAAACAGTATGAGGAAATTGTGTCTGCACTGTCCGACATCAACGCCTTTAATGCAGGGAAGAAGCGTGACAAGGCTCTGGAACTGATTGCGGCATGGCTCCCAGACGTGGAGAAATTCTCAAAGGAAATCAGTAAGCAGAGTGCCTATATCAATAGCCTAAAGGAGCAAATCGGGCAGGAATCAGACTATGCGGGGCGTATGCGTGATGAAAAGTATGAGCAGGAACTAAAGGTGCAGAAAGCGAACCAGAAGATATTTGAGTTGCAGAGAACCAACGAGCAGATGGGCGGCTGCTCTCAAAGATACCGCCCGAAGTGTTGGAAGAATTGCAGAAAAACCATAAAAGCAGAGCGAAAGAAAGGTAGATATGTGAATGAAGAAACAGGATTTTAAGGTGTTAAAGACCAAAGACTTGTACCCGTTTCCCGACAATCCGTTTCATGTGGCAGAGGATGAAACGCTGTCAGAATTAGCGGAAAGCATCAAGGAATTTGGCATTGTCACGCCGATAATCACACGCCCGAAAGAGGACGGGAACGGCTATGAAGTGATTGCAGGGCAGCGGCGTGTCCGTGCGTCTGAACTTGCAGGGATAAATACCGTGCCTGCGTTTGTCCTGCCCTTAGACCGTGACCGAGCCATCATCACCCTTGTAGACAGTAATTTACAGCGTGAGAATATCCTGCCATCAGAGCGGGCGTTTGCCTACAAGATGAAATCCGAAGCCATGAAGCGGCAGGGTTTCCGCACAGACTTAACCTCGTCACAAGTTGTGACGAAGTTGCGGACGGACGACAAGGTGGCACAGGGCTTCGGCGTAGGCAGGATGACCGTACAAAGATTTATCCGTTTGACGGAACTGATACCGCCGATTTTGCGGATGGTGGACGAGGGGAAAATCGCCCTCACGCCTGCGGTGGAACTGTCCTTTTTGAAGAAAGACGAGCAGGAAAACCTCTTTGCCACGATGGAGAGCGAAGAAGCAACGCCCTCACTCTCACAGGCACAGCGGATGAAAAGCCTAAGCCAGAGCGGGCGGCTTGACATGGATACGATATTTGCAATTATGACGGAGGAAAAGGGAAACCAGAAAGAAACCTTGAAAATCAACACAAGCAAGCTGAAAAAGTATTTTCCGAAGAACACAACGCCGAAGCAGATGGAGGAAACCATCATTAAACTTTTGGAGCGTGAATTGCAGAGGAAACGGGGCAGGGACAGCCGCTAATCTTCTCTTTTCGGGAGGTAAATGCAGAAAATTGAGGTATGAAGAATGAAAGAAATCCAGTATGAGATTGTAAAGGAAATCGCCGTATTGTCTAAGGGCGACAGCGGCTACACAAAAGAAATCAATCTTATCTCATGGAACGGAAGAGAGCCGAAATATGACATCCGCAGCTTTTCCCCGAACCGTGAGAAGTGCGGAAAGGGTATCACGTTGAACGCTGATGAAGCAGCAGCACTCCTTGAAGCATTACAGAAAGAAGTAAACAGCGGGGATTGATGGTATCTGATTGACAGGGCGGGGCGTTTCCAGACGTTCTCCTGCCCTGTCTGGAAAGGAAGATTTAAGTATGGGCGAGGATAAGAAAGCAGATAAAAAGAGAAAGCGTATCGTGCCGAAAGCACCAGTTCAGATGATAATCAGCCGTGAATATGTCGGCACGCAGACAGTCACAGAAGCGTTTATCCCGATTATTTCCGAGGATATTCGGAAGAAGATTGCCGAGGGCGACACCTTCGACAATGAGGGGCTGTCCGCTTAGAATGTACGCAATGGAACATGAAAACAGATAGGACAGATACGGAGGTTTTACAGTATGGCAGGAATCAAAGAAGAAAAGAAAATCTATTTAGTCGGCATTTATTGCCGCTTATCTAAAGACGATGGTACGGATAACGAGAGTGCGAGCATTGCGACACAGAAATCCATCCTCACGGATTATGTGAAAAAGCAGGGATGGCACATAGCAAAAACGTATGTGGACGATGGTTATTCTGGTACAAATTTCCAAAGACCAAGTTTCCAGAATATGATAAAAGACATTGAAAGCGGTCTGATAAACTGCGTGATTACGAAAGATTTATCCCGTCTGGGGAGAAACTATCTTGATTGTGGGTTATATCTGGAAGTTTTCTTCCCAGAGCATAACGTGAGGTATATAGCGGTCAATGACGGCGTAGATACCTTGAATAAATCTGCTATGGACATCACGCCTTTCCGCAACATTTTAAACGAAATGTATGCCGCTGACATATCTGTTAAGATAAAATCGGCATATCGGGCGAGGTTTCAACAGGGGAAATTCATGGGAACTACCGCCCCTTATGGCTATATCAAAGACCCTGCCGACCACAACCATCTGCTGATAGATGATAAAGTGGCACATGTTGTAAAAGAGATATTCGACCTTGCATTAAAAGGGAATGGAGTTGCCAAAATTTGCAGACATCTTAATAAACAGCATATCCTACGCCCTGCCGCTTATGCGGCGGAGCGTGGCGAAACAGGCTTTGAACGTCATTTTGAGGGGAACGAGGACAAACGCTATATTTGGAGTGGGAACAGCGTGAGGAGCATTTTAAGAAGCCCGATATATGCGGGAAATCTTGTAGGCTACAAACGGATTGCCGCCAATATGAAAAGCAAGAAACGCCCCTCTAAGCTGCCCGAAGAATGGGAAGTGATACCCAATACCCATGAGGGAATAGTCACGCAGGAGGAATTTGATATTGTCCAACAGCTTATTACAAGTCGTAGGCTTCCACAGAACAAGGGAGGATTTGTAAATATTTTTGCAGGCGTTATCAAGTGTGTGGACTGCGGATGTGCTCTGCGGGCAATGAACGTACACAGGAGGAAACGCCCAGAGATTATCGACTGTGTACAGTATTCATGTAATAATTATGCAAGAAACGGAAGAAGCGAGTGTAGTGCCCACAATATAGAAGCAAGGGATTTATTCAATGCCGTTCTTGCCGACATCAACTGTTTTGCGGATATGGCAGTGAATGATGAAAAGGCGGTCAGGGCCATAGAAAAGCGGCTCACGGAAACAGACCAGAGCAGGGCGAAAGCATTAGAGAAAGAACGTAAGAAGCTGAACAAACGCCTTGCGGAACTGGACAGGCTGTTTTCCTCTCTCTACGAGGATAAGGTCATGGAGCGTATTACCGAGCGGAATTTTGAGATGATGTCGGGGAAATACCAGAAAGAGCAGCTTGAAATTGAAGCAAGGCTGAAAGAGGTGACGGAAACTCTTAATGAAAGCTACGAGAAATCACGGGGAATCCGTGACTTCCTCGCCCTTATCCGAAATTATCAAGGCTTAAAAGAACTGGATGCAACAGTTATAAACGCACTCATAGACAAGATACTTGTTTCGGAGCGTGAGAAGATGGCAGACGGAACAGTGAAGCAGGAAATCAAGATTTACTATAAATTCATCGGCTTTGTCGATGAATTACATATCATACCTACAAAACGGTGGGCAGCAATGCCCGCTAAAAATTGTACGGTGTGCGGCGTTGAATATGTCCCGGGCTCTGGTGCATCAAGGTATTGTCCTGCTTGTGCCAAGAAGATACGGAGGGAGAAATCAAACGAGAGCAAACGCAGGAGCAGAGAACAGAAAAGGATAGCATGTATGAACTGTCCGCAAAAAATGACCGACTGATGCAGGACGTGAAGGAGAGTTAATCTTTCGTCTGGTGTATGAGCAGGCAGGATGCAAAAAGCCGATGAAGCGGCTCTGGATTTCTTCCATGGAAGAACAGGCAATTAAAGATGGATTTGCGTCATTAAAAGACGGTTCGTGTTATGACAGTCTCTATCAGTCAGCACTTTGCAGGGCAAAGGCAGACTGGCTGGTGGGAATCAATGCGAGCCGTCTTTTTTCCGTTCTGTATAACCAGAATCTGAAAGTCGGAAGAGTGCAGACACCAACACTTGCCATGATCGTGGATCGAAATCAGAAGATCAAGGAATTTACCAAAGAAAAATATTATATGGCTCATATCAAGTTTGATGATATGGATGCAGTCACAGAGCATTTTCAGAAAAAAGAGGATGCAGATAAAGTGGCTGCGGACTGTCGGGAGCGTATGTGCGAAGTGGAAAAGGATGATGTGAAAGAGAAGACGGTACGCCATCCAAAACTCTATGATCTGACCACTCTTCAGAGGGAAGCAAACAGAATGTTTGGCTATACCGCACAGCAGACGCTGGATGCCGTGCAGGAGATGTATGAGCAGAAGCTTGTCACTTATCCGAGAACAGACAGCCAGTATCTGACAGATGAGATGGGAGAAAGCACAGAAACTCTGATTCAGATGTTACTTGGGGAAATGCCTTATGCTGAAGGCCTGGAATATCAGCCGGACGTGAGTAAGGTATTAAATTCAAAGAAAGTATCTGATCACCATGCGATTATCCCAACCATGGAAGTAGCCAAAGCAGATATTGGTGAACTGAAAGAGCGAAACCGCAAGATTTTGTATCTGATCAGTGCCAGGGTACTGACAGCAACCGCAGATCCTTATATTTATGAGAGCCATAAATGTCAGATTACCTGTAATTATCATACGTTTTATCTCACGGCAAAGAAAACAAAGCAGGAAGGATTCAAGGCAATCGAAAATAAAATGAAACAGTTCTTTGGCGTAAAGAGTGAGAAAGAAGAGCCGGAGCTGGATATCTGGGATGGCAAGCATTACGGTCCTTGTGATTCTTTTGTATCGGAGCATTTTACACAGCCACCGAAACAGTACACAGAAGATACCCTGCTTTCTGCGATGGAACGTGCTGGGAACGAAGAACTGATCGAAGATACGGAAAAGAAAGGACTTGGTACTCCGGCAACAAGGGCAGCCATCATTGAAAAACTGATTCAGTCTGGTTTTGTGAAAAGGGAAAAGAAAAATTTGGTGCCGACAGATGATGGCAATGTACTGATTACGGTTCTGCCGGATGAGATTAAATCCCCGAAGATGACAGCAGAGTGGGAAATGGCATTGAATCACATTGCCCAGAATACAGAGACAGCAGATGAATTTCTAAATGGGATTACAGAGCTGATGCAGGAACTGGTTGCCAGATATCAGGGTATTTCAGAAGAAAAGAAAGGGCAGTTTCAGGGAAAAGCAAAAGGAGAAGTCATTGGCAAATGTCCCCGCTGTGGAGCAGATGTCAGGGAAGGAAAAGTAAACTTTTACTGTTCTGACCGGAACTGTGCTTTTACCTTGTGGAAGAATGATAAATTCCTTGCAAGCCAGGGGAAAAAGATGGATAAGGCGGCAGCAAAGAAGTTCCTGTCTAAAGGAAAAATCCATTATAAGGATCTGGTATCCAGAAAAACAGGGAGACAGTATGAAGCAACTGTGGAAATGGTTGATCCCGGCGAGGGAAATGTGCAGTTCAATCTGATTTTTCCACAACGATAAGTATTGTATTGCAGGCAGTCTAAGGACTGTCTGTTTTATAAAAAAATAGTGGCTCTGAACAATTGCCACAAATATATGAAAGAGAGGACCTTAGCATGAAGAAAAAAGGTAATTTTAGAAAAGTAGTATCTGGCTTGCTGGCAGGCATGACAATGCTAAGTACCGTGTTATCTCCGATGACTGCATATGCAGCGGAGATCCAGCCGGAGGAAAAACCGCCACTTTATGAGGAAGTGAAAGATCTTCTGGATGAAGATGAGGTGGTGACTGCCAAAGATTATGAACTTGAAACAGGCGGTGTATTTGATGTGAAATCAGACTACACAGGACTGGAAATCAAGGATGATAACAAGGTCAAAGTCACATTTGAGGAAGCAAAAAACGACAAGAATGAGGATTTTACGACAGATCGTGCGGACACTTACAAAGCGGTCTATTATGTGGAACCGGTAAATCAGGAGCATCCGAAGTATCAGATCAGCCGAAAACTGATTGTGCGTGAGAAAGAAACAGAAACGCAGACAGAAACTGCAGGGAGTGAAGCAGTAACCGAATCCGAAACAGCTGGCAGTGAACAGCAGACAGAGGAAGCGGAGGATTCCGAAGCAGACTCGGAAATTACCGATATTGATGCTGATGAATTTGATGATTTAGTAGAGCAGGCACAGAATCAGGATACCTATGATGAAGAATCAGGGTTAGAGCTTCACGATGTTTTGGAACAGGCAGGAGACGAAGGTGTGGATCTTGATTCTATGGAAGAGGGAGAGATTGCAACATTTGAAGCAGTTTCGGCTTATTCAGCAAGAACTACACAGCAGGTAACGATTGAAAAAGGACCTCTGTATAGATATGCAGATTATAATCTTGGAACCTATCTGACAGAGCCGTACTATATCAGCTACGGAAGCGTCAGAGCAACTGCGTATTGTGTACAGCCAGCAAAACCAGGACCAGGATCTGGAAATTATACAATCACAAAGATCGGGGACAATCAGGCGTTAGCAAAAGTGTGTTATTACGGTACAGATGCCGCAGGGAGCGAAAGTTTTTTTGCGAATAAACACACGGATTTCTCAGAAGGAAAAAGATTCATTATTATTCACATGGCTGCATCGTATGCCAATGGAAGCAGTGATGCATTCTATGGAACAAATGCTACAGGCGAGGCTTTGGCAAAAGAACTCTATAATTATTGTGTGAATAAGCCGGAAATACCAGATGTAGCGATGTCATTTTCAAAACCGAATGTAAAAGCTTATGTAGATGGAAATGTTCAGAGAACGGAGAACATTAAGTTCAATGCATCTTCCCAGCAGAAAATTACAATGGACTTACCAAAGGGTGTAAAGCTCCATAATGTATCTACTGGAAATGTAAGTGCGGCAGGTGCAAGCGTAACAATTGGAGGAGGAACTACGTTTTATCTTTCAGCACCTCTGACACAGACAAAAGATGTAAGTGCTACTTTTTCTGCAAAAATGAAGGGTAGTATTACAAAAGATTATTCAGCATATAAACTGACTACGAATGCAAGTGTTCAGGACCTGGCATTTGTGTTTGGAGAAGGTGTCGCTGATGAAAAATATGTAAGCTTAAAGGTGTCCTGGATTGAACAGGCTACGATCGAAATCGTAAAGAAAGACGATACAGCTGATGTCAATCTTGCAGGTGCAGTATTCGGTGTATACAGCGATGAGGCTTGTACAAAGCTGATCACTCAGATGCCGGCAACAGATAAGAATGGAAAATCTTCTGTTACGATCATCAAGACACAGGATACCGTTTATCTGAAAGAGATCACAGCACCACAGGGATATGTAGTAAATGCAACGGCAACAAATGTAAAACTGGTAGCAAGTAAGACTTCCTCTGTGACTGTAGAAAATAAGGAACAGCTGGCAGAGCTTACCATTTACAAAGAAGGACAGGTGCTTTCTGGAGCAGATGTCAGTGAAAATGGAACGGTATTTCAGTATGAAAACCGCAGACAGAAAAATGCAGTGTATAACGTGTATGCCGGGGCAGATATCGTAACTGCTTATGGCACAAAAGTGTACAGCAAAGGAGACCTGGTAAAAGAAAACCTGACAACAGGTGAGAATGGTTCTGTCACACTGAAAAACCTGCATCTTGGAACCTACGTGGTAAAAGAAACAAAAGCACCGGACTCTTTCTATAACGGCAGCGAAGAAAAGTTAGTGACTCTAACTTATGCTGGTCAGAACAAAGAAGTTGTATTTGCAGATGTGACTTTTAACAACGAGAGACAGAAAGCAGATGTTTCCGTAGTAAAACAGGATAAAGATACCAAGAAACCACTGAATGGCGGTATTTTTGCTCTATATGCATCCGATGATATTAGAAATGCAGACGGAACCGTTGTTGTGAAAAAAGGAACACTGATTGAGAAAGCAACTACTGGAGCAGATGGAACTGCAAAATTCACAGCAGATCTTCCGATTGGATATTCCTATTCTGTAAAAGAAGATCAGGCGCCGGAAGGCTATGTAAGAAATACAGAAGATGTGTATACGTTCAAGTTTTCTTATACCAATGATAAAGAAGCAACCGTATCATTTGCCCATACCTTCAGCAATGACCGTGTGACAGCAAAGATCAATTTATTTAAAGTTGATAAAGAAACAGGAAAAGCAGTACCACAGGGAGATGCCACACTGAAAGGTGCAGTTTATGGTCTGTATGCCCGTGAAGATATCGTGCACCCGGATGGAGCAACGGGAACTATTTATAAAGCAGGAGAGCAGGTAACTTCTCTTACAACAGATGACAAAGGAAAGGCTTCTGTAAATGGCTTATATCTTGGCAAATATTATGTCAAAGAGATTACTCCGCCGACCGGATACCTGGCAGATGCAGAAGAGCATGATCTTACGTGCAGTTATGAAGGAGATATGACAGCAGAAGTAAAAAGAGAGTGCACTTCCAGTGAGCAGGTCATCAAGCAGCCATTCCAGATCATCAAAGCAGCCAACAATGGAAAGACCGATGCAGATCTGTTATCCGGAGCTGGATTTACAGTTTATCTGAAATCTTCCCTTACAAAGAAAGCAGATGGAAGCTATGATTTTGATTCTGCCAAACCAGTAGTGAGTGGAGAAAATGGAGCAACTGAGATTTTCACAGATGAAAAAGGCTATGCCTGCAGTATTCCATTACCATTTGGAAGCTATATCGTGCGTGAAACTACAACACCGCACAATTACAAGCCAGTCGATGATTTTGAAGTGAATATCACAGAACATCATCCAAACGAGCTACAGATCTGGCGAGTGCTTCTCGATGAAGAGTTTAAGGCAAAACTGAAAATTGTGAAAAAAGACGATGAAACAAAGAAATCCGTATTGATTGCCGGAACAGAATTTAAGGTATATGACTTGGACAACAAAAAGTATGTGGAACAGGTAACAACTTACCCTGTGACAACCACTCACAAGTCCTATTTTACGGACAGCCAGGGATATCTGATCATGCCGAAGAATCTGAAGATCGGACATTACCGGATTGAGGAAGTCAATGCACCGGAAGGGTACACGATTAATAAGAATTATGTAGAGATTGCGGTGGATGCTAACACAGCATACCAGATGGATTCTGAGAGTGGAGATGCCATTATTACGGTAGATTACGAGAACCATCCGGTAAAAGGAAAGCTGACGATCTATAAAAAAGGTGAGATGCTGACCGGATTTAAAAAGGATTTTGTTTATGAACAAAGATACCTGAAGGGTGCATCATTTCATGTCTATGCAGCTGAAAATATCTATACACCGGATTATCAGAAAGATGAAAACGGAAACAGACAGCTGATCTATGCAAAAGATGCACTGGTAACAACGGTAACGACTGGAGAAGACGGAAAAGCAGTTGCTGATAACCTGCCACTTGGTTCTTACTATGTAGTAGAAAAGACTGCACCGGAAGGATTTGTCCTGAACCATGACAGATCAGGTGTCGCATTTGTCTATGCAGATCAGGATACACCTGTGATCGAACAGGAAGTGACGGTTGGCGATGACCGACAGAAAGTTGCAATCCAGGTAGAAAAACAGGATGCAGAGAATGGTGCAACCGTGGCGGGAGCTGTCTTTGGCATCTATAACACAGAAGATCTGAAGAATGAGAAAGGTGAGATCATTGTAAAGGCAGATACACTTCTGCAGGAAATGACTTCTGATAACGATGGTCTTGCAGCATGTACGCTGGATCTGCCGCTTGGACAGTATTATGTGAAAGAGTTAAAAGCACCGGCGGGATTTGTATCCTCTGATGAAGTTCTGAATCTGGATGCTTCTTACCAGGGACAGGATGTGAAGACAGTAAAACTGAAAACAGTGAAAAAGAACCAGCCGACAACAGTGGAAATCACAAAATCTGATGTAACAACAGGTGTGGAACTGGATGGGGCAAAACTCACTGTTCTTGATAAAGAAGGAAATGTTGTGGATCAGTGGACTTCTGTAAAAGATCAGCCACATGTGATCAAACGACTGACGGTTGGAGAGGAATACACTCTTCGTGAGGAAATGGCACCGTATGGATATCTGAAAGCAACGGATGTGAAGTTCACGCTGGAAGATACTGCTGAGATTCAGAAAGTAGAGATGAAAGATGAAGTTCCGACAGGACTTCTGATCATCAACAAAAATGGAGAGTTTCTGGATAAGGTGACACTTTTGGATCATGTAAAAGGTACTGTGGAGCATCTTTTTGAGTATGTAACCGGAAGCCTTACAGATGTGACGTTCGACGTATTTGCTTCGGAAGATATCAAAGCGGCAGATGGTGTGAGTGAAGATTATTTCAAAGCAGATGAAAAAGTGGGAACCATTACCACAGATTCCAATGGTATTGCACAGATGGGAGATCTTCCGGCAGGAAAATACTATGTGAAGGAAGTAAAAACAGCCCATGGTTATGTGCTGGACAAAGAGCCGAGATATGTTGACCTTTCCTACCGTGATCAGGACACACCAGTCATCACTTATGATGAGAAATGGCAGAATGCCCGTCAGAAAGTAAAGGTTACGGTTCTGAAGAAAGAAAAAGATACAGAACGTGTTCTTGCAGGTGGTGTCTTTGGTCTTTATACCAGTGAAGATATCAAAAATGCAAAGGGCGAGGTACTCCTTGAGAAAGACAGTCTGATCGAGCAGCGGGTAACGAATGAAAAAGGACAGATTACTTTTACGGCAGATCTTCCGGTAGACGGAAAATACTATGTGAAAGAGATCTTTGCGCCGGACGGATTTGTTACAACAGAAGAAGTACAGGAATTTACCTTTGAATATGCCGGAGAAGACCAGGCAGAAGTAAGCTACGACTTTATTTTTGAGAATCAGCCAACCACAGTGGAGCTGACCAAAACAGACCTGACAACAGGTAAAGAACTTCCAGGTGCACACCTGAAAGTGACGGATTCAGATGGCAACACAGTAGATGAATGGACTTCTACGGAAGAATCCCATGTGATCAAAGAACTGGTGGTTGGCAAGGAATACACCATGACAGAGACAAAACCGGCAGATGGATATGCCACTGCAGAAAGTATTACCTTTACAGTAGAAAATACAGCCGAGATTCAGAAAGTAGAGATGAAAGATGATGTGACAAAAGTGCAGATCAGTAAGACAGATATCACAGGAGAAACTGAAATTCCGGGTGCGAAACTGACGATTCTCGATAAGGATGATCAGGTAGTAGAGAGCTGGACTTCCACAGAGGAAGCACACTATATCGAAAAACTTCCAATCGGTAAATATACCTTACGTGAAGAGCAGGCACCGAAAGGATATCTTCTGACATCGGATGTTAGTTTTGAAGTAAAGGATACTGGAGAAATCCAGAAAGTAGCTATGAAAGATGACACTGCCAAGGGAAAAGTGATTCTCAATAAGACAGATAAATCATCAGGAGAACCGCTGAAAGGGGTAGAATTTGAACTTCGTGACAGCAAAGGAAAAGTTCTGGAAACCTTAAAGACAGATGCTGCCGGTCATGCAGAAAGTAAGCTGTATGAGATTGCCACATTTAAGAACGGCAAATATGATACCGCTATCAAGTATTATCTGGTGGAAACAAAGACACTGGACGGATACACACTGGATCAGACCAAGCATGAAGTGACATTTGCCTATGCAGATGACAGTACACCGGTTGTAGAAGTTACCTTTAATCTGACAAATGAGAAACCGGAAGTTCCAGAAACACCGAACACACCGGATATACCACAGTCCCATGAAGAGACAAAGGTATCAAACGCACCGAAAACAGGTGACAGCACGAATATCTGGCTGCCAATCTTGCTTCTTGTAATCTCCACAGGAGGTATGGCAGGACTTTATATCAGCAGGAAAAGGAAATAAGGAAACTAAAACCAACGGTTATGATTGGGAGCTTCTATGTGAGGCTCCCTTTTTCATACAAAAAAATCACAGAAAGGAACAGAAAACTATGATGAAAGCAATGGAAAAAAGACAGGAAGCACGAAAAAACCAGGAGAAAACAGTAAAGAGAATGATGGCTTATCAGAAGAAAGCCGAGCAGATGGTCAGCAGAAAAAGAATGAACCATCACATGATCAGAAAGGGGTAAAAGCGTATGATGAACAGAAAAGAATTTTATGAATATGTCAAAGACAATGTAAAGGAGTATCTGCCAGAGTCTTATAAGGACGCAGAAATTAAACTTCAGGAAGTAGAAAAAAACAACGGTTTGAAGTTGACAGGTATTACGATTCCAAACGGAGATCAGAGAATCGTACCGACAGTCTATCTGGATTCCCTCTACCAGGAATATATCCATGGAAAAGATGTAGACTCTTGTGTTGGCGATGTGGCTGATATGCGTATTGAGGCACAGGGAAAAGCAGAATTTTTTGATATGGGAGTTCCAGATATTCTGGATTATGAAAAGATGAAGGACAAATTACAGATGAGAATTTGTGATAAGGAATGGAATACCGATCTTCTTGCAGATAAAGTAGTCACAGAACACGGAGATTTTGCAGCTTATTATGCAGTAAATCTGGAGGAAAATGAAAAAGGGATCAGCAGTATTCCGGTAACTGTTTCTCTGATGAACGAGTGGGGAGTATCTGCCGAACAGATTCAAGCGGATGCGATGGTGGCAGACCGAAAACGTGGTGTCACACTTATGGATATGAATGAGATTATCAAATCTATGATTTTTGGTGAAGAACCAGAAAACCTGCTGAATGAAAAAATGGATATGGAAGCCATGGAAAACCCAATGTTCTGTCTGACAAACAAAGCTAAGATGAATGGAGCTTCCCTGTTACTGCAGGAAGATATTCGTAAACAGATTGGGGAATGCCTGGGAAGTGATTACTTTGTCATCCCATCTTCCATTCATGAAGTGCTGATTCTCCCTGATAACGGCATTTTTCAGGTTCCGGAATTAAATGCGATGGTACAGGAAGTCAATGAGACACAGGTGGAAAGACAGGAACAGCTTTCGGATAAGGTTCAGTTCTGTGATAAAAAGACCGCAGTAATGGAAAATGCTGAGCGTAGGGAAGCACGTCTGGAAAAAGAAAAAGCAGCTGAAAAAGCAGAAGTAAAAGGTGGAATCCATGGAAGACTGGAGAAAGCTAAGGCAGAAATCAAGGCAAAAGAGGGAGACAAAGTGCCAAAGAATAAGTCAAAAGAGCTTGCCACAGCATTATAAAGAGTAACAACGATGATTTTAAGGGGACTGTGCTAAGCAGTCCCTGATTTTATGAAAAGGAGTAGCGCATGGCAAATAAATTATATGCAATGGAACAGCTGACGGAAGAGGTGGCAAAAGATGTAGCTGCCAGTCCGCAGGAATGGATGCGGTTCCTAAACACTGCATCCAGACTGTACAAATACACTTTTCCAGAACAGCTTTTAATTTATGCACAGCGACCGGAAGCAACTGCCGTAGCATCCATGGAAATCTGGAATCAGAAGATGTACCGATGGATCAAAAAGGGATCTAAGGGGATTGCCTTGATTGACAATACTTCCGGACCGAAAACAAAACTTCGGTATGTATTTGATGTGCAGGACACTTATAAAGTGCGGAATCTTGGAAAGGATCCTCAGTTATGGAATCTTCCAGTAGAAGGAGAACATCTGGTGGCAGATTATCTGCAGGAGCAGTTATCACTGGAAGATACAGAAGGAGGACTTGCTGAAAGTCTGCATCAGGCAGCGAAGGAGAGTATGCAGGAATGGCTTCCAGATGCATTGGAAGAACTGAGACTGGATGTGACAGGGACATTTTTGGAAGAACTGGACGAACAGAATCTGAAAGTAGAATTCCGGGAACTGATGACCAATAGTGTCTGGTATGTATTACTAAACAGGTGTGGACTGGATGTACAGGAATATCTGGATGCAGAGGATTTTCGGCATATTACGGACTTCAATCAGCTGAAAGTATTAGGACATCTGGGAAGTGCAGTCAACGAGATCAGCAGACCAGTTCTGATGCAGATTGGACGATATGTTCTGAAGGATCTGGAAAATGACCTGAAAACGGTTGCAAAAGAAAAAGAAGTAGCTTATAATGAATTTAACACGTTAATTCGTGAAAGTGATACAGATAACACAGAAGATAGAGAAGAAAAAAAGGAGGAAACAGACTATGAGAGAGATCAGTTACAGCCAGAACGGAGAGTATCAGATTCCAGATATCAGCCTGGAAGAGACGAGAGGAACCATCGGCAAGTACGGAATGATGCGGAAAGAGTATCTGAGAAATCACAAGGTAGCCAGGTTCAACATTCTGACACTGCAGAACCGTCTGGACAGTCATCTGATGGAGATCGACAGCCAGGCAAGACAGAGAGTAGACGACCTGATGAACGAACTTCTGGAGAAAGATCCGGCACCGGACAAAATGGCAGACGGGATGGCATGGACCAGACACATGAACCAGATCAAGGCACAGGCAGAGGAGCTGGTGATTCAGGAGATTATTTACAGTTAAGTCTGTTCCCAACAGAAGAGGAACAGTTAGGAGAAATAAGGAAAGCGGCAGCTGCATTGGAACAGCCAGCCGCTTTTCTTATTTCCGATGAAGTGGTAAATGATATTCTCCGCACGGGAAGCGGACAGAAAAATACACTGTTTCATATTACAGCAAGACTGATTGAAGGTCTGGATAATGAAGAAATGCGGAGTTTTCTGAAAGATGAATATGGAACTGGTGGCAAAGGATTTACCATAGATGGTCAGAAAATCAGTATCTGGTATGACAATGATGGTATCCGTATCCGGCGAGGGGACTCTGCCAGAAGAAACTTTGACCGCATGGTTACGTGGGAAGAAGCAGCGAACAGAATTCGGGATATGTATGAGGATGGAAATTACGTGGATAATTTGATTTCCAATAATGCCATTGAACAGGAGCAGGAAGAAATGACCAATCTTCTTGCACTTCATTTTCGGGATACTTGCAGAAACTGGGAAAAGAAACAATCATATTCAGACTGGCAGGATGTAGTGAGTGGAGCATGGACAGATCAAGAGGAAGCAGATGCGATTGTCTATCGTTTTGAATGGCTGCAGAAATATATGGATGAGAATCCGGGAGATTATCACCGCTGGGAGATTCAGCATAATCCGGAATATTTCCAACGCTTTCAGGATCTTCAGAGGGAGCGTTCCTGGGTAGACCAGAAATTTACGGTCGAACGTCCGGCACTATCCTTTATCACACAGGATGAAATTGACGCAGTGTTAAGAAGAGGCGGCATTACTGCAGGAGGACGTAACCGAATCTATGAGTATTTCATGGAACATCATGATATGAAAGATGCAGCTGAGTTCCTGAAAAATGAGTATGGAACAGGTGGTTCCTCACCCGGAATACCAGGAGCAGATGCTTCCGACGCATCCCATGATGCAAAAGGATTAAAACTTGCAAAAGGGAAAATTGGCAGTCCAGAGGTAGAAGTTTTATTAAAGTGGAACAAGGTTGCAGAACGTGTTCGCCAGTTAATCCGCACAGATGATTATTTGTCACCGGAAGAAATGGAAAAGTACGAAGAACGACAGGAAGCACAAAGACTGGCAGATTTGGAAGAAGCACAGCAGATGTTAGGAGAACAGCTGGAGCAGGATACTTTGACAGCGGAAGATATAACTGATTTGCGATTAGTTGATTCAGAATATATGTCTGGTACCAGAACAAAAATCCACGATTTTGATTGCAAAGTTAAGGGAGAAGCGAATCGACTTCAATACACATTAGAATATCATGATGATGGAGAAGGTTTCACGATTCATACGGAAAAAGATGATATTTGGAATCGAATGTCAACACAAGAATTGGAACGTCTGGATGTAAAACTCGGACAAGAAGTACTTTATTATCATTATCACAACAAAACTGTAAATGCGGATACTTTAGATGAATTACGGGAAATCAGGGAAGAAATTATGGAGGAAGAGTCCTCGTATTTTACTGCGATTTCTCAACGTGTGTGGACAGATTATGATAAAAAAGAAAAAGAATTATATGGAGAAGTTGAAGTATCGGAAGAAAAAGAATCTTTGGAAGAGATTAACGGAATATCAGAAACGATTCCAGCAACGAACTTCCGCATCACAGATGATGAGCTTGGACAGGGTACAGCAAAAGAAAAGTTCCGTGCCAATATCATGGCTATCCAGTTGTTAAAGAAATGTGAGGATGAGAATCGCAATGCAACACCGGAAGAACAGGAAATCTTATCCAGGTACGTTGGCTGGGGAGGTCTTGCAGATGCATTTGATGAGACAAAAGCTGCATGGGAGACAGAATATTTGGAATTAAAGACGGTTCTTACACCAGAGGAATATGCTGCAGCCAGAGCTTCCACCTTAAATGCTCATTATACACAGCCGATTGTGATTGAAAGTATGTATCAGGTGTTGGAGAATCTGGGATTTACAAAAGGAAATATTCTGGAGCCGTCTATGGGAGTTGGTAACTTCTTTGGAATGCTTCCGGAGAATCTAAACCAGTCCAAACTCTATGGTGTGGAACTGGACAGCATCAGTGGTAGAATTGCAAAGTTGCTCTATCCAGATGCCAATATTCAGATCAAAGGCTTTGAGAAGACGGATTATCCTAATGATTTTTTTGATGTGGCGATTGGAAATGTGCCATTTGGTGCATACAAGGTCAATGACCGTCAGTATGATCGCTACAATTTCATGATTCATGATTACTTTCTTGCCAAGACGATAGATCAGTTACGTCCAGGCGGCGTGGCTGCGCTGATCACAACAAAGGGAACCATGGATAAAGCATCACCGGAAGTTCGGAAATATCTGGCAGAGCGTGCAGACCTGCTGGGCGCAATCCGACTGCCGAACACAGCTTTTAAGGCAAATGCAGGAACAGAAGTCAGTGCTGATATCCTGTTTTTCCAGAAGAGGGAAAGCCTTACGAAAGAAATGCCGGAATGGATAAATCTGGATAGTGATGTCAATGGCATTACAGTCAATCAGTATTTTGTTCAGCATCCGGAAATGATTCTGGGTGAGATGAAAGAAGTGTCCGGTCCGTATGGTATGGAAACAACCTGTGCTCCAATGGAAGGAGCTGATTTAGAATTACAGTTAGCAGAAGCAGTGAAACACATCAAGGGAAGCATGGCACCGGTAGTAGATGTGGAGACAGAACTGGATGAGATGCCAGAGAGTATTCCAGCAGATCCAAATGTGCGAAATTACAGTTATACGGTGGTAGATGATCAGGTATATTACCGTGTCAACTCTTTGATGAATCAGGTGAAAATGCCTGCCGCTACTGCAGAACGTGTAAAAGGGATGGTTGCAATCCGTGATACTGTCCGAGAGCTGATCGCTTTGCAGATGGAGGAAAACGTCACAGATGAAGAAATCCAGAAACAGCAGGAAAAACTGAATCAGGTATATGATACCTACACGGTAAAGTATGGAGTCATTGGAAGTAATGCCAACAAACGGGCGTTTTCTGATGACTCTTCTTATTGCCTATTGTGTTCTCTGGAAGATCTGAACGAAGATGGAACATTGAAGCGGAAAGCGGACATGTTCACCAAACGAACCATTAAAAAGGCGGTCGCTGTGACAAGTGTGGAGACAGCCACAGAAGCACTTGCTCTGTCCCTAAATGAAAAGGCTCAAGTAGATCTCCCATATATGGCACAGTTGACCGGAAAGACCGAAGAGAAAATCACAGAAGAGCTGGTTGGAGTTATCTTCAAAAATCCACTGACAGACCAGTGGGAAAGCGGAGATGAATATCTGTCTGGAAACGTCAGAGACAAATTAAATACAGCGAGAACTTTTGCAGAGAATCATCCGGAATTCACACCGAATGTGCGTGCATTGGAGGCAGTTCAGCCAAGAGATCTGGAAGCGTCGGAGATTGAAGTGCGTATTGGAGCCACCTGGATTGAACCTTCGGATTATCAGGATTTTATGGTGGAACTGCTTCATACACCGAGGTATCTTGCACAGAAGGAAATACAGGTAAAATTCTCTGAGGTAAATGGTGAGTGGAGGATTACAGGAAAGAACGCCGACAGTCCAAGAAATGCGTTTGCCTATGCAACGTATGGAACGGAGAGAGCAAATGCCTACCGGATTCTGGAAGATACCTTGAATCTAAAAGATGTTAGAATCTATGATAAAGTTGTAAATGACAATGGGGATGAAGTGCGAGTTTTGAATAAAAAAGAAACTATGTTGGCATCACAAAAGCAGGATGCCTTAAAGGCTGCATTCCAAGATTGGATTTTTAAGGATCAGCAGAGGAGAGAAAGACTGGTAAGCGTGTACAATGAACGTTTCAATAGTATCCGTCCCCGTGAATACGATGGAAGTCATCTGACTTTCCCAGGGATGAATCCGGAAATAGAACTTCGACCGCATCAGAAAAATGCAGTCGCACATCAGCTATATGGTGATAATGTGCTTCTTGCTCATGTGGTAGGTGCTGGGAAGACCTACGAAATGGTAGCGGCGGCAATGGAGAGCAAACGTCTGGGATTATCTCAGAAAAATCTTTTTGTAGTTCCGAACCATCTGACAGAGCAGTGGGGAGCGGAGTTCCTACAGCTATATCCAGGGGCGAACATTCTGGTAGCAACCAAAAAAGATTTTGAACCGGCAAACCGGAAAAAGTTCTGTGCCCGGATCGCTATGGGAAACTATGATGCCATTATTATCGGTCATTCTCAGTTTGAGCGTATTCCAATCTCTGATGAGAAACAAGAAGCCATGCTTCAGAGGCAGATTGATGATCTGGAAATGGCAATCCAGAGTGCAAGATATGAACAGGATGGTGGACGTTATACCGTCAAACAGATTGAAAAGACAAGAAAAACATTGCAGACAAGGCTGGAGAAACTGAATCAGAAAGAGAAAAAAGATCAGGTAGTTACGTTTGAAGAACTGGGAGTGGATCATTTATATGTAGATGAAGCACACAGTTATAAAAACGCATTTCTTTATACAAAAATGAGAAATGTAGCCGGGATTGCACAGAATGAAGCACAGAAGTCGGCGGATATGTTTAATAAATGTCAGTATCTGGATGAGATTACCGGAGGAAAAGGCATTACCTTTGCTACGGGCACACCGATCAGCAATAGTATGACGGAATTATATGTTATGCAGCGGTATCTACAGAACAGCAAATTACAAAATATGGGACTTGGACTGTTTGATTCCTGGGCCTCCACCTTTGGCGAGGTAGTCACGAGCATTGAGCTTGCACCAGAGGGCTATACTTTTATAGGACGATGAATTTAACTGTCCTAAATTGAAAAAATACATAAGGAAGGAGGTAAAAAGAATGTCAAGGACTTCAAGAATTACGGCACTTTACGAGCGTTTGTCGAGAGATGATGACCTTACAGGCGAGTCAAATTCGATAACCAACCAAAAGAAATACTTGGAAGATTACGCCCGTAGGAATGGTTTTGAAAACATTCGTCATTTTACCGATGACGGATTTTCGGGTGTAAATTTCAATCGCCCCGGCTTTCAATCTCTGATAAAAGAAGTTGAAGCAGGAAATGTAGAAACCTTGATTGTAAAGGATATGAGCCGATTAGGGCGAAATTATCTGCAAGTAGGGTTTTATACGGAAGTTCTGTTTCCACAGAAAAATGTCCGTTTTCTTGCAATCAACAACAGTATTGACAGTAACAACGCTTCGGATAATGATTTTGCTCCGTTTTTGAATATTATGAATGAATGGTATGCCAAAGACACAAGCAATAAAATCAAGGCTATATTCGATGCCCGTATGAAAGACGGAAAGCGTTGTAGCGGTTCTATCCCTTATGGGTATAACCGACTGCCGAACGATAAACAAACGCTTGTTGTTGACCCTGTGGCTTCGGAAGTGGTAAAGCGTATCTTTCTTCTTGCCAATGATGGCAAAAGTACAAGGGCAATCGCAGAAATACTGACCGAAGAAAAAGCTTTAACCCCTGCGGCATACGCAAAGGAATACCACCCCGAACAGTACAACGGCAACAAGTTCACAAACCCTTATCTTTGGGCAATGTCAACGATAAGAAATATTTTAGACAGGCAGGAATATCTCGGACACACCGTTTTGCGTAAGTCTGTAAGCACAAATTTCAAACTTCACAAGAGAAAAAGCACAGACGAAGAAGAACAGTATGTATTTCCGAATACACACGAACCTATCATATCGCAGGAACTTTGGGACAGCGTTCAGAAACGCAGAAGCAGAGTAAATCGTGCTTCGGCTTGGGGAACGCACAGCAACCGTTTGAGCGGATATTTGTACTGTGCCGATTGCGGAAGAAGAATGACTTTGCAGACACATTACAGTAAAAAAGACGGTTCTGTGCAGTATTCTTACCGTTGCGGTGGGTATGCAAGCAGAGTGAACGGTTGTACTGCTCATTCGATTAGTGCTGACAATGTTGAAGCCTTGATATTATCATCTGTCAAACGCTTTTCAAGGTTTGTTCTTAATGATGAACAAGCCTTTGCTTTGGAACTGCAATCCCTTTGGAAAGACAAGCAAGAGGAAAAGCCGAAACACAATCAATCGGAACTGCAACGCTGTCAGAAACGCTATGACGAACTTTCCGCACTTGTTCGTGGCTTGTATGAAAATCTCATATCGGGTTTACTTCCCGAAAGACAGTATAAGCAACTTATGAAACAATATGATGACGAGCAGGCAGAGCTGGAAACGAAAATGGAAACGATGAAAACAGAACTTGCCGAAGAAAAAGTAAATTCCGTTGATATTAAGCATTTCATTTCGCTGATACGCAAGTGTAAAAATCCTACGGAAATCTCCGATACAATGTTTAATGAACTTGTTGATAAGATAGTGGTTTATGAAGCAGAGGGTGTGGGAAAAGCACGAACACAAAAGGTCGATATTTATTTTAACTATGTCGGTCAAGTGGATATTGCCTACACCGAAGAAGAACTTGCCGAGATAAAAGAGCAGGAAGAACAAGAGGAAAAGAAACGATTGGAAAAACAGCGTCATCGTGAAAAAGCCTACCGAGAGAAACGAAAAGCGAAGAAAATCGCTGAAAACGGTGGCGAGGTCGTCAAGACAAAGGTTTGTCCTCATTGTAATAAAGAGTTTATCCCAACAAGCAATCGACAGGTGTTCTGTTCAAAAGAGTGTTGCTATCAAGCAAGGCAAGACAAAAAGAAAGCCGACCGAGAAGCAGAACGGGGAAATCACTATTACCGACAGCGTGAATGTGCTGTGTGTGGAAATTCCTATTGGCCTACACACAGCCAACAGAAATTCTGCTCCGAAGAATGTCAAAGGGTAAATCACAATAAGAAGACCTTGGAGTTTTACCACCATAAAAGAGAAAAGGAGAAGTCGCAATGCAAAGATTTATCACAGACGAAAGAACGGGTATCCGATATGAGCTTATCGGGGACTATTACTACCCCTGCTTAACCGCAGAAGAAAAGCCTTTGCTTTCAAAGTACGGAAGAATGCGAGAGCGATATTTGAAAGAACACAAGCGAGTTTTATATTACACTCTGCTGACAAGTGGAAAGTTATATGAACACCTTGCCGAGATTGACACTTCGGCTTGTGATATGGCTGAATATCTTATAAAGGAAATGGCAAGAAAGCAAGGAGTTACCGAGCAATTAAAGGCTGTGGATATGATGAGATGGGTCGGACTTATGAATAATATTCGAGCTTGTGCAGATGAGATTGTACTGAATGATATTGTGTATTCCTGATGGAGTACCAACCGAAGAAGAACTGCTGTCGAGTGATGGCAGTTTTTCTTTTTCGGCAAGTGATCAAGAAGTTATTAAGTCGAGAGTGTAGTCGAAGTGGGCAAGTTGAAAAAATCACAAAAATATGGTATAATGCATTTTAATTAAGACAGCAAATCGGTATTTATAAAGGAGAATATTGATGAAACTATTTTTATGTTCGCACTTTTCAAGTGTAGGAAGTCTGATAAAAGAAGAAATTGAAAATAAGAAAGTCGCATTTATTCCAACAGCTTCGTTGCGTGAAGGCTACACCGGTTATGTCGGCTCGGCTCGAAAATTATTCAAAAAGTTGGGAGCAATCGTAACTGAAATTGATATTTCAACGGAGGCTTATTCAACGATACAGTCTGTTTTTGAAGATGCAGATGTGATATATTTTACCGGCGGAAATTCTTTCTTTCTTATGGACCAACTCCGTAAAACAAGAACTGATGGGTTGCTGAAAAAGGAATTGGTAAATGGAAAATTGATGATCGGCGAGTCGGCAGGCGCAATTATATGCGCTCCAAGCATCCAATATATCGAGCAAATGGATGAAAAGCCGGAGGACTACTCACAAGAAGATGATGCAGGGCTTGATTTGATTGATTTCTATGTTCTTCCGCATTATCTTACAGCACCATTTAAGAAAGTTACCGAGAAAATAATGACTGAGTTTTCGGATTTGAATCTATGCCCTATTAACAACCATCAGGGAATTGTAATTGATGGTGAAGGTTCAAAGGTTATTTGCGAAGACTAATTTGAAAAATCCTTTTTTTGAAACTGGAAAATCGGAAGCTGAGGAGATAGACTATTGAGAACATATGAGAATAAAGACGAGCTTAAAAACGAGATAAATAAAAGCTTTGCAAAGTATATTTCAGAATTTAATGATATTCCGGAGCATTTAAAAGATAAGAGAATTGATGAGGTCGATCGAACTCCGGCAGAAAATCTTGCTTATCAGGTTGGCTGGACAACTCTTGTTATTAAATGGGAATCAGACGAAAGAAAGGGTATTCCTGTCAAAACTCCTTCGGATAATTTTAAGTGGAATCAGCTTGGCGAATTATATCAATGGTTCACAGATACATATGCTCAGCTGTCACTGCAAGAATTGAAAGACAGATTGAATGAGAATATCAACTCTATTTATGCAATGATTGATTCTCTGAGTGATGAAGAATTATTTAAACCACATATGAGAAAATGGGCTGACGAAGCAACTAAAACAGCTGTCTGGGAAGTATACAAATTCATACATGTTAATACAGTTGCTCCGTTCGGAACCTTTAGAACCAAGATTAGAAAATGGAAAAAGATTGCACTATAACTTCCAGTTTGTCTGTAACTAAAAGACAAGTGTTGAAGCGAAAAACATCGTAGAAATACGGTGTTTTTTGTTACCCTAAAATCTACAATTTTATACATAACCACAGGTTAGTACAAACACCTTGTGTCCCTTTTTGAAAGGCTTAAAACGAGGATTTTTCCTTGATTTTCGCCCCGAAAAGCAACACAAACAAGGTTTAGGTATCAATCTGTGGTTTTTATATTTTCAGACGAAAAGGAGAACAAAGAAAAATGATTGAAAATGAAATGACTGTCAGCGTACCTCTTGAAGTTGTCAAGGCAAGTGAAATTGAACCAAAAGAAGTGAAATGGCTATGGTATCCGTATATTCCGTTTGGCAAGGTTACGCTGTTGCAGGGCGATCCCGGCGATGGAAAAAGCAAGCTAATGCTTTCCATTGCCGCCCTGCTCTCTAAGGGCGAACCTCTGCCCTTTACCGAAACGGAAGAAAACGAACCTATGACTATCATCTATCAGACAACGGAAGATGACGCAGATGATACGGTAGTACCTCGATTTAATTCTGCCGGTGGCAACGGAGAGAACCTTATCTTTATCAAGGAAGATGAAAAGTCTTTATCCTTTGGAGATAACCGCATTGCAGAAGCAATCGAAAAGTACCACGCAAGACTTTTAATTCTTGACCCGATGAGTTCCTATATCGGAGAGAATTGCTCAATGAACAATGCCAATGAAACACGAGCTGAGTTTAATCATCTGATAGCGGTTGCAAAAGATACTGGCTGTGCCATTGTGATTATCGCTCATATGAACAAGATGAGGGATACCAATCCCCTCTACCGCACCAACGGTTCGATTGACATTGCGGGTGCTGCGAGAAGTATTCTTGCAATCACACGCACACCGAACAAAGAAGCACCTGCGGAAAGATATTTGGTGCAGGTAAAATCCAACCTTGCCCCGACAGGCTCTGCCATTCTGTTTGAAGTATCTGAGAAAGGTGTGGACTTTATTTCCGAAATGGATATGACAGCAGAAGAAGCGTTCCAATCCCTCGCCCCGAAAATCGGCAGACCCAACGATAAGGAAGTCAAGGCGAAAGCATTTCTGATTGAAATGCTGAAAGACGGAGAAATGCTTTCTTCGGATTGTGAAGAAAAACTTGAAGCCGCAGGGTTCAGGAAATCGACCATTAAAAAGGCAAAGAAGAACGCAGGAGTTATCTCCCGAAAGAAAGGTTTTCTGTGGTACTGGTCTTTGCCGATGGGCGATATACCGAGAGAATAAATGCAGGCTGTCTGCTGATGGGACAGTCTGTTTTTATGATTGAGGTATCAAAGGAGGTCAAGGGGGAACACCCTTGCCCACGACATCTTTGCAGACGAAGTCTGAAAGTGTCATAGTGGGTTACACACATTCAAAGAATGTTGTGTAATGGCTTCGCCCTGCCGAGAAAGGAGAGCAAAAATGGCGAAAAACAACAAGGCGGATATGAGTTGCGCAAGGGTAAAAAAGTACACCGCTTCTGATGTGAGCAAGGCAGAAAGGCACAACGAACGCAAGAATGAAACCTATGAAAATATGAATGTGATTGAGGAACGCATACCTTATAATGTGCATTTCAAAAAGCCTTTTGCTCCGACCTATATGGAGCAATTAAAGCAGATGGAAGCTGACGGTATGGTGTCGCTTCGTGGGTTAAGAAAAGACGCAACGCTCTTTAACGAGATTGTGATTGATGTGAATACAATGTATTTTGAGCGTAACGGTGGGTATGAGTATGCAAAGCAGTTTTATGAAGAAACCTATCATTTCATCGAGGAAAAATTCGGTGCTGACAATATTATATCGGCTGTAATGCACGCTGACGAAATCAATGTGGCTGCTACTGAGGAACTCGGAAAAGAGGTTTACCATTATCATCTGCACGCTATGGTTTTGCCTGTGGTCGAAAAAGAAATCTTGTGGAGTAAGCGTTGCAAAGATGAAAAACTACGAGGAACAGTTAAGGAGGTAGTCAATCAGATAAGCCATTCAAAGAAGTGGAAATCGGATATTCCACTGACCGATGAAAAAGGTAATCCGCTATTGCGAAAGAACGGAAAACCGATGTTCCGAGCTTCATACAGTATTCTGCAAGATGAATTGTTTAACCATATGACGGAGCAAGGCTTCAAAGGCTTTCAGCGTGGCGAATACGGAAGTACAGCAGAACACCTGACTTCCCTGCAATATCAAATCAAGCAGGACAAGGAACGCTTGGAGAAGTTGCAGAAGCGTATTCAGCGTGAACAGATAAAATATGAGCCTGCCCGTAATGTTTCCAAAACCTATAACGAGATTGACCGTATGGGGCAGAAAACAATCACAGGTAAAATGGCAATCTCAAAAGAGGATTATTCCCAACTGACTGCCCTTGCCAAAGAGGGCATTACAAGTCGTGCGGAAATCAGCGAATTAGAACAGAGTGCCAACTATTACCGACAGAAATATTTTGACTGTGCAAACGCACTCGAAAGAATGAAAACTAAATACAACGAACTGAAAGAAAAGTGCAGACCTTTTCTTCAAGCGTTGGAGCATTTCCCAGAAGTTTCTAAACTTTTTACCGAAAAAGTGAAGCAACTTTTTTCTTTTAAGGAAGCACAGGAACGAGCCGAAAAAGAAGCAAGGGAAAAAGAAAGACAAGAGCGTATCAAGGCACGAAGAAATAAGCGTGATATGGAAAGATAATCACTTCGACTACACTCCCGACTTAATGACTTCTTGGACTGTTGGAAATGTATTTTCGGGCAGTAATCGGGACACTTGGCAAACGAGTGTCCCATATTTTTTGAAAGGAAGTGAAACGATATGGAAAACAAAAATTCAAGTTATTCGGTGCAAATTGGAAAGACCACTTTTATTGTGTGCGTGAAGCAGTCGGAAACCGCTAAAAAGCCGATAGAAAAGGTATTTAAGGATATATGCAGACACGAGGTTCAAGAAGATTTCTTTTCAGCCGGTTTGTTAAGTTTAGAAAAATTAAAGAAATCATCTTGACAAATTCGTTCCCGAAGGAACAGGCTACCGTGCAAAGTCAAGATTTGCAAGATTTTATAATATTCCGGAACTGATGAATATGTTTAAGGAGATTGCAGATATCAAGACTTCCGATCAGTTAAAACTTCCTGTGCCGGAAGCAGAATATGAAACAGTGGTGCTGAAACCAACGGAACAGCAGAAAGAAATCGTAGAAAGTCTGGGGGAACGTGCAGAAGTTGTCAGAAACGGAGGGGTAGATGCTTCGGTTGATAATATGCTGAAAATTACCAATGATGGAAGAAAATTGGCATTGGATCAGCGTTTGGTGAACGAATTATTGCCAGATAATCCAGAAAGCAAAATATCAGTCTGTGCAGAGAAAAGTTATGAGATCTGGAAAGACACGGCAGCACAGAAATCTGCACAATTGATTTTCTGTGACTTGAGTACCCCGAAAGGCGATGGCAGCTTCAATGTTTATGATGACTTGAAGCAGAAATTGATGGAAAAAGGTGTACCGGAAAAAGAGATTGCTTTTATTCATGATGCAAATACAGAAGCAAAGAAGATGGAGTTGTTTGGAAAAGTGAAATCCGGGCAGGTTCGTTTTTTGATTGGTTCGACAGCAAAGATGGGTGCCGGGACCAACGTGCAGGATCGTCTGATTGCGTTGCACCATCTGGATATTGGCTGGAAACCATCTGACTTGGAACAGAGGGAAGGGCGTATTATCCGCCAGGGAAATCATAATAAAAAGGTTCATATCTTCCGATATGTAACAGAATCCACATTCGACAGCTACATGTGGCAGCTGATCGAGAATAAGCAGAAATTCATTTCTCAGATTATGACCAGCAAAGCACCTGTGCGAAGCTGTGAAGATGTGGACGAAGCGGCACTTTCCTATGCAGAGGTCAAAGCTCTTGCAACCGGAAATCCAGCAGTAAAAGAGAAGATGGCATTGGATGTTGATGTGGCAAAATTAAAACTTTTAAAAGCCAACCACATGAATAACCAGTACCGCCTGGAAGATGATATTGCAAGAAATTTTCCACAACAGATTGCAAAACTGACAGAAATCATTGACAGCTACAAGGCAGACATCGCTCATTACTCAGAGCATAAAATCACAGATCCAGAGCAGTTTACTATGGAGATTGGTGGCAAAGAGTTCACAGAAAAGAAAGAGGCAGGAGCAGCACTTCTGGCGGTATGTAAAGATATTAAAGCTGTAGATGCTGCGATGGATATCGGAAACTATCAGGGATTCAATATGAGGATTCAGTTTGATGGATGGAGTAAAGAATTTATTCTATCTGTCAAACATGAGTCTGTCTCGAAAGTTCATCTTGGAGCAGATGCACTTGGAAATATTACTCGTATCAACAATCTGTTGGACAGTTATCCAGAGAAGCTTTCAGAAGCACAACAAAGACTGGAAACAGTATATGAACAGCTTGCAAATGCAAAAGAAGAGGTTGGAAAGCCATTTCCAAAAGAAGAGGAGTTGAACCAGAAACTGGAGCGACTGTCAGAATTAAATGCATTGCTCAATATGGATGAACGGGAAGATGCAGAAGCAGAGGTGTCTGAATCAGATGAGAAAGAAGAAAGACCGACACGTGGTTCTATCCATGAAAAACTGCAGATTTATAAAGAAAAGAGTCAGCGGGAAAGTGAAACTGGCAAGGATAACAGAAAACGGGACTTCGGTCTGGAATAAGTAAACAGGAAAGATGGCATAATCTGGCAGAAAGAATGTTCTGTGGGTTATGCCATTTTTCAGAATACAGGAGGAACTTATATGGCAAGAAATAGGATAACAGGTAGAGAAACACAGAAAATGCAGGAATATACGCAGGAACGGATCGCTCAGGCAGAGCGTAGAGATATAGAATTTCCAACAGATGTAAAAGAACAGATTTTTGAATATGCGAATCTGATCGGCGAGGAAGAGAAAGTTAGGACTTTGGTAAGAAATCTGGCAGATGCATTTAGCCAGGCGGATCAAGAAGGTGTAGAGGATTTGCTGGATGACGTAAGAATGGATATTCAGGAACTGCCAGATCCAACCATAGGTAAGCTGGAATTACGTGACTATGGATATATGGAAGAAGATATGGTACCACTTAGAAAAGAAGCAGCCTTGGATTATCACAGAATGGGTTCTAAGATTTATTGCCTTGGCAGTGATGGCATTAAAGGTGAATATGCGAGTAAAGAAATGATACAGGCACACGACGGTTTGTTTGGAATGGAATCGCAGATGTGGGAACGGATTAAGGATAACAACCTGGATTATGCAGAAGAAAATTTAGGAGCATTTCAGGAGCCTATGAGTGTCATTGAGCAGGAAGAAGCACTGAAATTATACGATGCCGGAGCAGATATCTATCTGATTACTAATTTTTCATCACCGATGTATGTCACAGAACGCATGGAAATTGAACGAGGACCGGAGCATTATCAGATGTCTATGACAGAACTGGAGCGTTTCCGTAATCTGGAATGGGAAATGCAGAAATATCCACAGATTCAGTCTTTGAAAGAAGCAAACCTGTTGTTAGGAACAAGAAGGACATTTGGAATTTATCAGATCTGGGCTGATTCACCGGGCGAAAACTATGCATTTATGAATATGAGTTTTATTGAAAGTCATGGTATGCAGATAAAAAAAGAAGATTATAAACTGGTCTATGTTGGTGAATTATCAGGAAATATGTCACTGGATGATATTTTTGAAAGGTTCAACATTGACAGACCGGAAGACTTCCGTGGTCACTCCCTGTCTGTCAGTGATATCGTAGTTCTGAATGACGGGGAAAAAGTAACTGCCCATTTTGTAGATAGTATCAGTTTTGAACAGCTGGATTCCTTCCTGGATCTGGAAGAACAGGTTCTTAGTGAACTGGCATATGAGGTAGGAGAACGTTACTTTGCTATTCAGAGAACAGAAGAAGGATATGATTATTCTTTTTACGATGAAGATTTCCGCTTGATGGATGGGGGCATTTATGAGAATGATGAAATTTCTATTGAAGAAGCGGCGGAGGAACTTTTGGAAGACGAAGGCTGGACGGGAGAACGCATCCGTGGGGATTATGATCAGTTGATGGAAAAAGTAGAAGAAATGGATGAGATTGTAATGGCAGAGATTCAGAACAGCCAGGGCGAATATAAGCCACTGGCAAAGGTGGAGGAACTGGAAGAAGCAAATTACAACATGATTGATAACGTCCTCAACAATATGCCATCGAAGAAAGAACCGTATCTGGAATATTTCGCCACAGAATGCGATGAGTTCCATGATATGGGGGCTTATGAAAAAAGTACCGATGTTAATCAGATAGCTGCTATCTATGAAAAATATAGGGAGAATCCAGAAACTGCGTATCTTGGATGCTCGATGGGAATTATTTATCGTGATCCGGAAGACAGTTACTATGATGAAGCTGAATTTGCAATCGTTAAAGGAAATACCGTATTTGGAAATTTAATGGATGATGTTCGGTTTTATGGGGAGCTTGCACTGGTAAGGGAAGGAATTGAGAAAATTCATGAAGCATTACCTGACTATAAGTACGTTCCGATGCGGGATGTTCGAGAAGCTATGTATCCAGAGAAGATGACCACAGAACAGTTAGCAGAGGCACTGGATGAGATTGCAGAAGCATTTGATCCGTATGAGTATCGAGATAATGTGGAAATGGGAGAAAATACGGTACAGGAAGTAATGCTGGATTTGCGAAGTGGGAATATTCATTCCTATATTTCGTATCTGAAGGATATCGTAGACGAAGAATGTGACCAGTCTGTGCGTGCAGGTGTATTGATTGAAAGACTGAAAGCCTATGAACCTGAACTTCCAAAGGATATGGAACCAATGGTGTATGTAAACTATTGTGAAGAAAGTGATCTCATGAATCCAAGATGTCAGAAGTTGTCCGAGCTGGATGCAAAAACAGCAGAAATGGATAAAGAATGGTATACAAAACGTGATCTGAAGACAGACGAACCTGCGAAAATCGCAAAGCTATATGTGACTGTATATTATGCTGAAAAAGGTGAACAGAAGCTGCATCATTTCAAGAAGTCAATGGATATTGGAAATGGACATGGCGGTATTGTAAGTCAGTTGAAGTATAACAATGAAATGAAGCTTACAGATGAGTATTGGATCAATTACCAGAAAGGCAAAGGAAGTGAAGAGTTCCAAAAGTATATGGAAGATCTGACAGACATGCAGAATCATGTACTTCCGTATCTGCAGAGCTTTTGCAACCTGGAAGAAAAAGGTGTGAAGGAGAGACGAGAACAGCAGATAGCAGAAAGAAATGAAGGAAGAGTAGATGAGCGTGGAACAAGTACCGAAGCGAATGCAGTGGTTAAGGATACAGGAAAAGCAGATAGAAAACCTGGACGGCAGAAGCAGGCGGTAGATGGAAAAGATAAGAAATTATCCATTCATGAACGGCTTGAGATTAATAAGAGGATTATTCAAGAAAAGCAGGGAAAAGATAAGCCGGAGAGAGGGGATGATCGGGGGTGTAAGATAAACAGCGGATATCAGGCTGCTAATAAGGGCTTGTGGCAAAACTTGTGACCGGAAAAGAGGGAACTGTATCACTCTATAATCTTCCGATCGGTTTCTATTACCTGAAGGAGACGGATGTTGGAAGCCACCATTTTGTTCTGGATCCTGAAGCAAAAGAATTTGAAATTAAGCATCAGGGACAGGAAGTAGCGGTAGATTATGTTTCTATGGAACTTGAGAATAAACGCCAGAAAATAAGAACTTGTCCTTACCAAACAATCCAAAGAAACGAAAGAACCAGTACAGGGTGCGGTAGTTGGGCTGTATGCAGAGGAAGATATATTAGACCTCACAGGGGAAGTGATTGTAAAGGCAGGAGAGTTTCTTGCGAAAGCAGAATCGGCAGAAGATGAAACCATCCGCTTTGACATTGACCTTCCGCATGGAAAATATATGGTGAAAGAGTTGGAAGCAGCACAGGGGTATCTGAAAACAGAAGAAACATGGTTCTTTGATGCAACCTATCAGAATCCGGAGCTGGAGGTGATTTCCCTTGCAAAAGAGATTGAAAATCAGCCGACAGTTGTAGAAATTACAAAACTGACATCACAGATGATAAAGAAGTGGAAGGGGCAAAACTTCAAATCTTTGATAAGGACGGGGAAATAGTGGAAGAATGGGTTTCCACAAAAGAACCGCATAAAGTGTATGCGTTAGAACCGGGCGAATATATCCTGCATGAAGAGGCAGCCCCGGAAGGATATCTTGTTGTATCCGATGTTCCTTTGTTATGTAAAGATTGACATAACAAAGGGAAAGTGGAGCGGAATTTTAGGACACTGAAAGAGCGCTGGCTTTATGGACTTGACCTAAAACAGATTCAGTCACTGGATGAATTTAATGAACTTCTCGCAGCATATATTCGGAAACATAACACAACCATACATTCTGCTACAGGAGAACCCCCTCTTTCGCGTTATCTCCACAGTGTGCATCCGATCAGGAAGCCAAAATTCCCGGAATGGCTGGATGAATGCTTTTTGAATCGTACAACCCGTAGGATATCCAGAGATGCAACATTGGAATTAGACTGCAGGTGTTATGATGCCCCAATGCAGTTGATTGGACAGAAAGTAGAAGTACGTTATCTGCCGGATGATCCAGAAAAAGTATGGGTATTCTCAGAAGGGAATAGATATCAGGCTCGTCTGACAAATCGAATTGAAAATGGAAAAACAAAACGTGAGAATCAAGTAGCGATTGATTACAGCACGGTTAGAGTACTTGAAAGAAATCCGGGGAATTGGAGTTTTTACAGCTAGTCCAGGGATGGGAAAAACATTTGCCCTGAGATGTTTTGCAAAAGGGCTGAATCCCAACCTATACCAATGTGCATATCTGTGCCTGTCAACAGTAAGTGTGCAGGAATTCTACAGGCAGTTATGCGAGGCTTTGGGATTAGAATCAGGGTTTGGAAAAAGCCAAATGTTCCGGTCGATTCAGGAGAGACTGTATTACCTGTATAAAGAAAAAAGGCAACCATTTATCTGTATTCTGGATGAAGCGCAGTATTTAAACAGTAACATCTTAAGAGACTTAAAAATGTTAATGAACCAGAAATATGATTCTGTAAACTGCTTTTCATTGATTCTTAGTGGTGAGTCTTATCTGAATCACATTTTAGAGAAGCAGGTAAATGAAGCACTGCGTCAGAGAATTGTAGTACATTATAATTTTCATGGACTGACAGATCAGGAAGTACCAGATTATATCAGAAAGAAGATTCGAGCAGCCGGAGGGGGTCCAGACATCATAGATACCGCAGCAATCAGTTCTGTACATAGCTACAGCCAGGGAAATACCCGTCTGATTGACAATGTGATGACAGATGCAATGACGATTGGGAGTCAAATGGAGAAAAAAGTAATTGATGCAGATGTAATGCTTGCAGCAATCAACAATCAGACATTGAGCCGATAAAGTGCAGGAAAAGAGGCATGATTGTGTCGTTGAGATGCAATTGTGCTTTTTTCTGCAAAAGTTGGTGATTATAAAGTGTCGTTAGTAGCTCTTACAATGTGTCGCTCGACATTTAAGCAATGACAAAGGCTGATTAATCAACAAGGGTATGCAGATAGAGAGAGAAGTGTTATGTTACTAGCATAAGAGCTACATCATTTAAGGTAGCAGAAAGGAGGAAACAGTATGTCATCTGAAAATGAGTTGAAGGAAGGAAATATTCAGCAGTCAGAAGAAAATGAAGGCAGTGGAGAAATTGAAGGCTATTCATATTGCAATTCCCACAAAGCAAGATGCTTAAATGATTGCGGTGGCAATGGAAAGGCAACCCCATTTTTAAGCGATCTTAATTAGAAAATGTAAAGGAGAATAAGACATGAGTGAAAACAAAGAACTGAAAAAAGGAAATGGACAGGAGCC
>OGKM01000154.1_pt1 | contig 50141 bp, 26 predicted proteins | sample 1572501 | NCBI WGS metagenome assembly OGKM01 (sample SAMEA2582154, study PRJEB24529) | metagenome | biome: Human gut stool | place: China | collected 2011
AGCTGCATGATAAAGTCATCGGGCATTATCTGAACATAAAACACTATCAATAAGTTGGGACCATTACCAATAATCCTACCGCCGGAACCCACTTTGGTGGAACTGTAGCTGCCCCGGTTTTCGGAAATATTTTAAATATCTGTACAACCTCATTTAAACGCACAACCGGATTGTTTAAAATAAACTTACCAGTTCACCATATAAAGTTTAACAATACGCCATATGAAGATTAGTTAAAGAATTTAACATTTAAAATTAATGATAATATTCATGCATGCAGGATTTGAAAGACTTGAATAATCCCACCATATCTTTTTTGATAGTTATTGATTAGAACTTTCATTAAAAACTAAAATTTGCCTGGAAAGCAGCAACATAAAAATCAGGCTCCCCAACAATCCACCTTCCAGACAATTACTACTCAATTGATTTTAAAGGATTTAAAAATAAACCACTGTTTCTTTTAATCGATTTAGCATCCAATCGATTCAATACACCGATCGATAGCCTAAACGTGATAGCTTTTGGCTATCAATTGATCTTTATCGATCATTTTAAACTATTTTTCTTTCTTTTTTATTTATGACAGGATTGGGAATATTCCTAATCTTGGTATTATGTAACAATGAAGAACAAAGTGGAAATAAACTCCTTTAGCTTTGTTTTAGAGCCATCATACAAAAAAGATGGCTCCCTTCATTCATGGGAGATTTTAACAAAAAATATATTTAAAAAGAATACTAATGATTACCAAGCTAATGAAATGCCGTTTTCTTTCGATGCGTTAAATGAGAAGGAAATAATTGATGCGTTTAACAAGCAACTATTGACAATTGAAAAGCTTGAAGGTTTTCACTTAAAGTTTCCATTGCTATCCTTAAACGTAGATAGCCTCATAAGCGATTATATATTGACCGACAAATATGTAAGTGAGCACATAAAAAGAAAAAATAATATTGCTTTAGAAATTAATGAAAACTTCCATGAATTTAAGTCCTTGAATTGTATGTCTGATTTGAAAAAACTTTCTAGGCTGGGGCCTTTGTGGTTGGATGATTTCGGAGGAGGGTTAACGAGTTTAAAAGTCATTGAGTTATTTAAATTTGAATGTGTAAAAATAGATAAGGATTATTTCTGGGAAATTCAAAACAAGAAAAACCTCATGGAAATAATAAATAAAATAAAGGTGTATTGTAATTTTTTAATAGTGGAAGGTGTTGAAACTATAGAGCAAAAAAATATAGTTTTTTCTGTTAATGATAGTGCTTGCCAAGGACGATTATGGAAAAAAAACTACCACAACATTGAGTGTTAAAAAACTATGTCAAGTGATGTGAAATGTCCTTTTTGTTGCGTTAACTTAATTAAAGAAAATCATTGTCATATTTGTCACGCATTCAGAATTACTGGATACATACCAAGAGAAGTGCGTTCAAAGATTAAATTCATGACTCTTTGTTCATCATTTTCATTAGTAATTACTGCATCGTTCATAGCTTTTCTTCTTTCAGCAGGTACTGTGGCATATATGTCAATATTTGTTCTTGGTATCATTCTTATTTTTGCTATCATATAAGTGTTTCACCCCGAACAAGACAGTAGGAGCGAATTTTTCCCCCCATGATCGGGGAAGACCCATATATATACAGTGCGCATTTAACATAACGTACATTATGCGCACTAAGTTATTGATTTTACACGTTTTGTGGTTTGGTGTGGCTATGGCCAGATATACCAAATGCCAATATGAACACAACAAACTCAGGCTGACACATACATCATTACAATGAAAAATGTAATCAATACTAATGTAATGACGTTTAACCACAGAGAAACCATACTATTGCTTATGAGAAGGTTAGCTAAATCCGAGTCCTCATCTTCATACTTACCAGCCCTAGATGATGTCTGTCTACGGTTCATTACCGCATAAACCTCATAATGACTGACTATACGGCATATCAACACCAGATAAATTAGAACAATACCAGCAATGTGAAGTAAAACATCGTTGATGAACAGGAAAAATGGTAATATCACTACTCATCCGGATAACTCGGAGAGAAGATACTTGCGGCCTGTCAGGTAAAGAGCTGGGGGCTTATTCTCCGGTGGAAACTAACTTTAATTACGATTCTAATAAAATTTTGCGTCTTAACGTCTGTGTCAGCAATATGCTTGATAAGCAGATCTACCGATTTTCAGAAGGGGCTAGTCCCTATAATGAGTTACTCCTACACCATTAAATAGGGCGCAATGCTCGCTAATTTCTCCCGGGTTTCTGTCAGTTCGCGTTCCGGCGTAGATTGCGCGATGATTCCCGCCCCCGCCTGTATCCAGCAGCGCTGGCTATCCTGAAATACGGAACGCAGAACTAGCGCCGCATCAAAGCGCGTATCGTCCAGCAGCAGGATTGCGCCGGAGTAAAGCTCTCGCGGCGTCTTCTCAATTTGCATAATCGCGTTCAGAGCAGCATTTTTAGGGATACCTGATGCGGTAATCGACGGAAACAGCACGGTAAACGCATCCCAGGCATCCTTGTTTTCCGCAAGCTGACCGCTCACGCCAGACCCCAGATGCTGAACGCTGCCGCGCTGGCGAACCGACATTAAATCTTCAACCACCACGCTGCCCGGCTGGCAAACGGCCTCCAGTTCAGCAATAGCTTCTTTGACAGAAAGGATATGCTCAAGCACCTCTTTACTGTCGTGCAGCAGTTCTGCCTCTTTCGCCTTATTATGCTCCGGGTTTCCCATGCGATCGCGGGTGCCCGCAAGCGGTTCAGTGACCACTTTATTGCCCGTCACTGACATCACCAGTTCCGGGCTAAAGCCCAGCGCTTCGCGTCCTTCCTGACGGAACATAAACGAGCGCACAGGTGTGTTTGCCTGCCGCCCGTATAACAGCGTGGCGGGCATATCAATCCGCGATGGCAGGGGAATGGCGCGCGAGACAATCACTTTGACATACTCGCCACGGCGGATCTCCGCAACGGAGCGCGCAACCTGTTGTTTATATGCCTCACCATTGAGGGCGGTATCCACCGCCAGTGGTGCGTTCTGCGTCGTTGTACCGGCCTCTTTTACCCACTCGCACAAACGTCGGCACCCGTCGGCGGAGTCCGCATAAACGGTGACATTTCCCTTTTCAAAAATAAGTTCTTCACGGGGAACGGTTAACGTCAGCAGCGGCCACTCCCCGGCGTTAAAGGCAATCCCCCGCGCATGCGCCGCAAAGTTGAACCCAACCTGTCCATATACCCGACGTCCTTTCACCTGAGGATGCGCCATAAAACGACGCGCGCAGTCGGCAATGGAATCCACCGCCCATTTTTGCTCCCCGGCATCATCAATAAATGTCGCCTGCGTTCCGTCGGCATTAATGTGCAGCCGTGCCTGGCACCCTTTGCCTAAATACCAACAGGGTTGACGCTCATAGACATAACACTCTTCTTCTGCGAACTGGCGTAAAACGCCAGAAATCGTCGGTAGCCATTGTTCCTCTGGTAACGCCAGATGTAGAAATTCACTGATTTTCATCCCTTACCTCTCTGTGTTATTCCCGGATCAATCAATTGCGCTTGTCATCAGTTCTCTTGCCGAATGCAGCCGGATATAAGCAACCCACGCCGCCAGCAACGTGAATGCCCCGGCAAACAGGAAGCAGGCCGCATAGCCAAAATGTTGAGCAACAACGCCACCGATAACGCCTGCCAGAATGGCGAGTGCCGCGTCAGTACATTGAAAGAGGGTGAAGTCGACACCGGCCTGCAAAGGCGATGAAAGCGACATCAGCGTGGCGTAAAGACAGACCAGCGCGCAGGCCAGCGAAATGGACTGGACAATGACCAGACACTGGAGAATCGGCAGCAGCAGATGACCCGGCGCCATCATGAGCGTCATCACCACCGCCAGCAGCGCGATCCCCTGGATGCCATAAGCCGTCAACAGCGCTCTGCCGGGTGAGGTGTATTTCATCAGCAATCCGCCGGCCAGCGTTCCTGCTATGCCCGCTGCAATATTGCCGCCGCTGAACAGCGCGCCCAATGCGGACATGCTCAACCCCTGATCCAACAACAGCGGTGCCAGAAGAGGCAGCACAAACCGCATGCCTGAATTCAGCATCAATACCAGCAGTAAGCCCAGGCGCGCCTGCTTCCTCCTTAGCGCATAACCTAACGCCGGCACATGCGGGATAGTCGCTGTTCGCGTCGGCTCCGTAATGCGCCACAGCGGGAGTGACAGCGCCATAATCAGCACCGCCATCATCAGCATGGCGACAGGCCAGCCGGATGCCGCCGACAGCATCAGGAACACCCCGCCGCCGCACATCATTCCCAGATAGCTGCCGCCGACCTGCACGCTGTTTCCCCAGCCGTAACCCGTGCGGGTCAGTTGATCGACGCAAAAGCCGTCGCTGGCGATATCAATGGTGGAGGCGACCGTGCCTGCCACCATAAACAGAACAAATAACGCGACGATTTGCGTATCGGGGAATCCCCCTTCTCGCCCAAACCAGCCAATCGCTGCGGCAATAGTCAGGATCGCCGCTAGCGCGACCTGACCACGCAGGATTAACATGCGGGAACGGCGTTCCTGGCTACCGGGCGGAAGCCGCCAGCGCTCGATCCACGGCGCCCAAATAAACTTCAGCGCCCAGGGCAGCATAAACAGGGTTGTCGCACCGGCAAGCGCCAGCGAACCGCCAGCAGCGCGCACCAGAGCGGGTAAGGACTGCATAGACAGCGCCGATACCAGACTCTGCGTCACATAGACGCCGGCAATAGCAAAAATCACCCGCCCGGTCGTCAACGTCAGCGGTTTCACATTCGACTGAACATCACTCATGCACCCACTCTCCAGACGCGGAAACCCCGTCGTCGCGCCACACGCGCGCGGCCATTTGCGCCTGCCACAGCGCCTGATAACGTCCATGATGTGAGAGCAATTGCGCATGAGTACCCTGCTCAACCACCTGTCCCTCTTCCATCACCAGAATGTTTCCGGCCCCGGCGATGGTGGATAAACGGTGAGCGATGATAATCACCGTCCGGTTGTGAACCAGGTTATCGATCGCTTTTTGCACCGCCAGCTCGCTTTCAATATCCAGCGCGGCAGTCGGTTCATCGAGAATGACGACCGGCGCGTTTTTCAATAACGCTCTGGCAATGGAAATCCGCTGGCGCTCGCCGCCCGATAGCTGGCCGCCCATCTCTCCCATTGGCGTCAGCCAGCCTTGCGGAAGACGGGAAATAAACTCAAGGCACTGCGCCGCGCGGGCGGCCTCTTCTACCTCCTGCCGCGTCGCCTGTGGGCGCGCGATACGGATATTCGCCAGCAGCGTGTCATCAAACAGCCAGACATCCTGGAAAACAACAGAAATCAGGCTATTGAGCTGTTCCGGCGTCAGGCGGCGAATATCGACGCCGCCAATAGAAATCTGCCCTTGCTGCGGATCGGCATAGCGCATTAACAGTTTGGTGACCGTAGTTTTGCCTGCGCCGGAGGCACCCACCAGCGCGCTCATACTGGCTGCCGGGAACGTCAAAGAAACATGATTAAGCGCGTGGCCGTCGCCTTCTTCGTAGCGATAGCTGACGTTGTCAAAGCGGATATCGTAACGTTCCGGCATCTCGCTTTGCTCTGCGACGGGAAGCGGTGCTATCGCCATAAACCGCTCAATCCGTTGCAGGGCGCTGGCGATCAGTTCCACAACCGAGGTGTAGCTGATAAACATCGCCATCGGTTCTGCGAAGCGCATAATCATCGCGACGGCGGCAATCAAAAAGGCGAGGTTCAGAGTGCCCGTCACTACCCAGACGATCCCGGATAACACCACCACCTGTAGGCCCAACTCCACGACGCTGGCGATCAGCATCGTCGCGCCAGCGCCCTGACGGTGAGTGCGGGTCTGTAAGTTTTCCAGCGCATTGAAATGCGCGAGCAGCGCCCGGCTTTTATCGGCATCGCTGCCGCAGGTGCGCAATACCATCATCCCCTGAGCAAATTCAACGATATCGCCGCTCAGACGCTGGTGCGCTTCCCCCAGCGTCTGCATTTGTCGCCGCATCGCCGGGCGGCGCCAGTAATAAAACGGCACCAGCAGAGGGAAGATCAGCAACATCACCAGCCCCAGCCGCCAGTCTATCCACAATGTCGCCAGCGACGCCGTCAGCGGTGTGACAATGGTGAGCAGCAAAATATTGGCTATCGCAATAACATAATTGAGGTTTTCATCCACGCTGCCCAGCAGCAAGGCGTTCATTTCACCCGCCCTGCCGCGCTGGAGCTTCTCCAGCGGCACGCGGCGTAACTGCTCGCCAAGTCGCAGGCGCAACTCATGGGTGGCCTGCGCCAGATGACCACGGTATTCAAAGCCCAAGCCATACCAGCGTAGCACCAGCGTCACAATTGCGGCGACGCTGAAGGCCATAGCCCAGTTAAGAAGTTGCGGCGCGTCTCCCCGTAACAGCGCATCAATGATCGGATAAAGACAGGCAAAGGCGATCCCCTGCATGAATGCCGCCAGCAACAGCACCAGCATACTGCGTCGCAGCATCCTGGCCTGACTGCCAACGCTGGAGATAAGCTGGCGCCAGATGACGCGCCAGGCCAGGTTATCCGCAGGATTATTGTCTTTCATTTTCCACCACCTCTTCCTGTGTTCCACCCGGCACCCAATGCTGCGCCTGCTGATAGTGTTGCCAGAGCCGTTGATACAGGCCGCCCTGCGCCAACAGTTGCATATGGTTCCCCATTTCCCTGAGCTGTCCGTCGGAAAACAGCAATATCACATCGGCCTGAGTCACCATTGAGAGACGATGCGCGACCATGATGACCGTCCGGCCACGCATGGCCGCCGCGAGCGCCTTGATAAGCGCCGCTTCGTTTTCCGGGTCAGCAAACGCCGTCGCCTCATCGAGCACCAGGATGGGGCGATCCTGCAAAAGCGCCCGGGCGATAGTAATGCGCTGCCGCTGGCCGCCGGAGAGAAATACCCCACGTTCCCCGACTCGTGTGTTGTAACCTTCTGGCAGAGCGCTAATAAAATCATGGGCCTGCGCCACTCTGGCCGCCGCTATTACCGCCTCCAGCGGCGTATCCGGCGCGCCCAGACGAATGTTATTGGCTATCGTGTCGGCAAAAAGGAAGTTGTCCTGAAACACAAACGAGAGTTGCTTCATCAGGGTGTCCGTCTGCATATCACGCAGATCCACGCCGCCAATACGGATATGGCCTTTGTCCGGGTCGGCGTAACGCAGCAGCAAGCGCGCCACGGTGCTTTTTCCGGCGCCGCTTGGCCCGACCAGCGCCACAATTTGCCCGGCAGGCACATGAAAGCTCACCTCCTGCAACGCGGCGCCAGTACGCGCTTGCGGATAATGAAAGCTCACCTGCTCAAAGGTAATGCTCGCCTCTTGCGGCTGCTGGTCAGACTGCGGCAGCGATAACTCCGGCATCGCGAGAACCTGATAAATACGCTGAATGCTTAAACGCGTTTGCGCGACCAGGTTATTGAGCATCATCATTGGCATTACGGCTTCGGCCATTCCGCTGCCCAGCAGTAAAACGGCCACCCACGCGATAAAATCGAAACTGCCATAGTGCAACAGGCCGTATCCCGACCAGATCAGGACAAACAGGGTCGGGAGAGGATTCAGAATCGAGAAGGAAAAACGCGCTGAAAAACCGGCTTTGCGATACCAGGTTTTGAGCACATTGACCCACTCTTCAAGGGCGCGTTGATAGCGCAAAAAACTGGTGCTGCCGCTATCAAACGTTCTCACCACGGGCATGGCCTGCACGAACTCAATAACCGCCGCGCTAACCTGCTCGCGCGCCTTATGATAACGCTGAGCCATATCTTCCGATCGCTGGCGGGCGAGCACGAGAACAACCGATCCAAACGCCAGTACCCCCAGCGTCGCGATTGCCAGCCGCCAGTCCAGCCAGAACAAGATAACGATTGTCGCCAGCGGCATGATGATCGCGCGGGCATAGAGCGGCGTGCTGTCGGCCACAAAAATATGTAACGACTTCACGTCATCCAGCATCACTTTCGCCACTGACCCGCTGCCCATTTGCTGTAACACGCCAGGCGGAAGCTGCAATGCTTTACGGGCTAACCTGCTGCGCAGAATGTTCTCCAGATGAAAAGCCGCGTAATGAGAGGTGTTGAACGCCTGTAAGCGCAGAACAAAAGTTAAGACCACGCAGCCGATCACGCCGCCCAGCGGCCAGGCCGGAATAGCGTCAGGCGTCGCGCGAATGTCACGCAGGCTCCACGCCAGAAAAAGGAGCGCCCCCAGGCTGGTTAATGCCGCCAGCCCCGCCAGCGCCATAGCTAAAATAACCTTCCTGCGAACCGGTGTAATCACCTGCCAGAGAGGAAATCGGGACAGCGATTCAGTATTGGATGATTGAGATGACATGGGAGTAACTGAATTTCCTGATGAATTTTTACGGACGCCAAAAACGACAATTCAGGGTGGCGTTCTGAGAATTAATGTGAATAATAACCATTATCAATAACTCATCTACCCCATTCGGTTCTATTTATACCCGCATTGGTCTAAGCCACAGGGAGATAACCTGGTCATGACGGAGTCACCGCAAACGCAATCTGAAATCTCTATTCACCAGTTGGTGGTCGGGAAACCTGCAAACGATGGCAATATTCCTGCTCAGTGTGAACTGCTGCGCTGTTCGTTGCAGGAAGGTATGGATATTTTGCTCTGGAGGGGCCATTTTGCGCGGCCTGAGACGTTGCAGCTACACGACGATCTGGGCAGGATTAACTTCTCGTGCATCCTGGAAGGCACATCGCGCTTTGCGATTCAGGGACTCCGGCGCCACACCGACTGGGAGCTTGCGCGCAATCGCCATTACATTACCCATACGCCAGACTGTCGCGGCAGCGCCTCCTATTGTGGCCGATTCGAGAGCATTACCCTCTCCTTCAGCCCTGAAACCCTCGCGCTGTGGGTGCCGGATATTAGCGCGGTCATTAAGAATAAGATCGACTCCCACTGCTGTTGCCAGCAGCAGTGTTGTAATGCTGAAACCCACTTAACGGCTCAGGCCTTGCGTCACGCGCTGATGCGCATGCACGCCGGCTTCAGTCATGAACAAAAGCCGTCGACGCTATGGTTGCAGGGGCAAAGTCTGGTCATGCTCAGTCTGGTGCTGGATGAACATCGCGAAGACGCCAGTTGCCTCTCCTGCCACTTCAACCCGATGGAACGCCAGAAACTGCTGCGGGCGAAGGATCTGCTGCTGGCTGATCTGACGCAAGCGCCGGGCGTCGCGGAGCTGGCCAGAGAGTCCGGTCTGAGCGTTCTCAAAATTAAGCGAGGCTTCCGCGTTCTGTTCAACAACAGCGTCTATGGCCTGTTTCAGGCTGAACGAATGCAGGAAGCCAGAAGACGCCTGGCCAACGGCAATACCTCCGTCATGACGGTGGCGGCCGATCTGGGCTATGCCAACGCCAGCCATTTCTCTGCCGCCTTCCAGAAACAGTTTGGCGTAACCCCTTCGACCTTTAAACGCGTGATGTAACCGGGGTCGCGCCCCCCTAAACTCCTCCCTGACAGAGGCCCGGATACCCCATCCGGGCCTCTGTTCTTTCCGCCTGTTACCAACCCGAAACGGGCATAAATAAACCCGTTTCGGGTAGCATCCAATTGTTAATAATTATTATTCTCATATGAGCAATGCTTTTCGGTAAGACGTGCCATCAGGAGGAAGAATGATTTCTGGCGCACCATCTCAGGATTCGCTGTTACCGGACAACCGCCACGCGGCTGATTACCAACAATTACGCGAGCGGCTCATACAGGAACTGAATTTAACGCCGCAGCAGTTACATGAAGAGAGCAACCTGATCCAGGCCGGCCTGGATTCCATAAGATTGATGAGATGGTTACACTGGTTTCGTAAAAATGGCTACCGCCTTACCCTTCGCGAGCTGTATGCCGCCCCCACGCTGGCGGCATGGAACCAGTTAATGCTCAGCCGGTCGCCTGAGAACGCGGAAGAAGAAACGCCGCCCGACGAATCATCCTGGCCGAACATGACCGAAAGTACCCCCTTCCCATTGACGCCAGTACAGCACGCCTACCTGACGGGTCGCATGCCGGGGCAGACGCTTGGCGGCGTGGGTTGCCACCTGTATCAGGAGTTTGAAGGCCATTGTCTGACGGCGTCGCAGCTGGAGCAGGCCATCACGACCTTGCTGCAACGCCACCCAATGCTGCATATCGCCTTTCGCCCCGACGGGCAGCAGGTCTGGCTACCGCAACCTTACTGGAACGGCGTCACCGTTCATGATTTACGCCATAACGACGCTGAAAGCCGCCAGGCCTATCTGGACGCACTGCGCCAGCGCCTGAGCCACCGTCTTTTACGCGTGGAAATCGGCGAAACGTTTGATTTTCAGCTGACGCTCTTGCCGGACAATCGCCACCGCCTCCATGTCAATATTGACCTGCTGATTATGGATGCCTCCAGCTTTACGCTTTTCTTCGATGAGCTTAACGCCCTGCTGGCCGGAGAATCGCTGCCGGCTATCGACACCCGCTATGATTTCCGCTCGTATTTGCTGCACCAGCAGAAGATCAATCAACCACTGAGAGACGACGCGCGCGCTTACTGGCTGGCGAAAGCATCGACGCTTCCCCCCGCGCCCGTCTTGCCGCTGGCCTGCGAACCCGCCACGCTACGTGAAGTCCGTAATACCCGACGCCGCATGATTGTCCCGGCAACACGCTGGCACGCCTTTAGCAACCGGGCCGGCGAGTATGGCGTGACGCCGACAATGGCGCTGGCGACCTGTTTTTCTGCCGTGCTGGCTCGCTGGGGCGGCCTGACGCGTCTGCTGCTTAACATCACCTTATTCGACCGCCAGCCGCTGCACCCGGCGGTTGGCGCGATGCTTGCCGACTTCACCAATATTCTTCTGCTGGATACCGCCTGCGATGGCGATACCGTCAGCAACCTGGCGCGTAAAAACCAGCTCACGTTTACGGAGGACTGGGAGCATCGCCACTGGTCCGGCGTCGAATTACTCCGTGAACTCAAACGCCAGCAGCGCTACCCCCACGGCGCCCCGGTGGTATTTACCAGCAATCTGGGGCGTTCCCTCTACAGCAGCCGCGCAGAATCGCCGTTGGGCGAGCCGGAATGGGGCATCTCGCAAACGCCGCAGGTCTGGATAGATCATCTGGCGTTCGAGCATCACGGCGAGGTCTGGCTACAATGGGACAGCAACGACGCGCTGTTCCCTCCGGCGTTAGTCGAAACATTGTTCGACGCCTACTGCCAGTTGATTAACCAACTCTGCGATGACGAAAGCGCCTGGCAAAAGCCGTTCGCAGATATGATGCCCGCCAGCCAGCGCGCGATACGCGAACGGGTCAACGCCACCGGCGCCCCCATTCCCGAAGGCTTGCTGCATGAAGGCATTTTCCGTATCGCTCTGCAACAGCCGCAGGCGCTGGCGGTAACGGACATGCGTTATCAGTGGAATTATCATGAGCTGACAGACTATGCCCGCCGTTGCGCGGGCAGGTTAATCGAGTGCGGGGTTCAGCCCGGCGATAATGTGGCTATCACGATGTCGAAAGGCGCAGGACAACTTGTTGCGGTTCTGGCCGTCCTGCTGGCCGGGGCGGTTTACGTTCCGGTTTCGCTGGATCAGCCTGCCGCACGGCGCGAGAAAATCTACGCTGACGCCAGCGTCCGGCTGGTGCTCATTTGTCAGCACGACGCCAGCGCCGGGTCAGACGATATTTCCGTCCTTGCCTGGCAGCAGGCCATTGAGGCGGAGCCGATCGCCAACCCGGTAGTATGCGCCCCCACGCAACCGGCCTACATTATCTACACCTCCGGCTCTACCGGTACGCCGAAAGGGGTAGTCATTTCTCACCGGGGAGCGCTTAACACCTGTTGCGATATCAATACCCGCTATCAGGTTGGCCCGCATGACAGGGTGCTGGCCCTCTCCGCCCTACATTTTGATTTATCGGTTTACGACATTTTTGGCGTACTGCGCGCGGGCGGCGCGCTGGTGATGGTGATGGAAAATCAACGGCGCGATCCTCACGCATGGTGTGAGCTGATCCAGCGCCATCAGGTCACGCTCTGGAACAGCGTCCCGGCGCTGTTCGATATGCTGCTGACCTGGTGTGAAGGTTTCGCCGACGCCACGCCGGAAAACCTGCGCGCAGTGATGCTTTCCGGCGACTGGATCGGGCTTGACCTCCCCGCCCGTTATCGGGCCTTCCGGCCACAAGGACAATTTATCGCGATGGGCGGCGCCACCGAGGCGTCTATCTGGTCTAACGCCTGCGAAATTCACGACGTCCCCGCCCACTGGCGCTCCATCCCTTACGGTTTTCCGCTAACCAACCAACGCTACCGGGTGGTGGATGAACAGGGCCGGGACTGCCCTGACTGGGTGCCGGGTGAATTATGGATTGGCGGCATTGGGGTCGCGGAAGGCTATTTCAACGATCCCCTGCGTAGCGAGCAGCAATTTTTGACGCTCCCGGACGAGCGCTGGTATCGCACCGGCGATCTCGGCTGCTACTGGCCAGATGGCACAATCGAGTTCCTCGGTCGTCGCGACAAGCAGGTCAAAGTCGGAGGATATCGCATCGAGCTGGGCGAAATCGAAAGCGCGCTCAGCCAGCTGGCGGGGGTGAAACAAGCAACCGTTCTGGCGATCGGCGAAAAAGAAAAAACGCTGGCGGCATACGTTGTTCCTCAGGGCGAGGCTTTTTGCGTTACCGATCATCGGAACCCGGCACTGCCGCAGGCGTGGCACACGCTTGCGGGAACGTTGCCCTGTTGCGCCATCTCGCCAGAGATCTCCGCAGAACAGGTAGCCGATTTCCTTCAGCATCGCCTGCTAAAACTGAAGCCGGGTCACACCGCTGGCGCCGATCCTCTCCCCCTGATGAACTCACTCGCTATCCAGCCGCGCTGGCAGGCCGTGGTGGAACGCTGGTTAGCATTTCTGGTGACACAACGGCGACTGAAGCCCGCTGCTGAAGGTTATCAGGTCTGCGCTGGTGAAGAACGCGAGGATGAGCACCCGCACTTCAGCGGACATGATTTAACGTTATCGCAAATTCTTCGCGGTGCCCGTAACGAACTGTCGTTACTGAACGACGCGCAGTGGTCGCCGGAAAGCCTGGCCTTTAACCATCCGGCCAGCGCCCCGTATATTCAGGAACTGGCGACAATTTGCCAACAGCTTGCACAGCGCTTACAGCGCCCGGTACGCCTGCTTGAGGTGGGAACCCGCACTGGCCGCGCCGCAGAATCGCTGTTAGCACAGCTCAACGCCGGACAGATTGAGTATGTCGGGCTTGAGCAGAGCCAGGAGATGCTGCTGAGCGCACGGCAGAGGCTCGCCCCCTGGCCTGGCGCCCGTCTGTCCCTCTGGAATGCAGACACGCTGGCGGCGCACGCTCACTCGGCGGACATTATCTGGCTTAATAACGCCCTGCATCGTCTGCTGCCGGAAGATCCCGGGCTCCTTGCGACATTACAACAGCTTGCCGTTCCCGGCGCGCTGCTCTACGTGATGGAGTTTCGCCAGTTAACGCCGTCCGCCCTGCTCAGCACGCTCCTGTTAACCAATGGGCAGCCGGAGGCCTTGCTGCATAACAGCGCCGACTGGGCGGCATTATTTAGCGCGGCCGCCTTCAACTGTCAGCATGGCGATGAGGTCGCGGGGTTACAACGCTTCCTCGTACAATGTCCTGACAGGCAGGTGCGCCGCGATCCCCGTCAACTTCAGGCCGCCCTCGCCGGACGTCTGCCGGGGTGGATGGTGCCGCAACGGATCGTCTTCCTCGACGCCTTACCGCTGACGGCTAACGGGAAAATTGACTACCAGGCGCTGAAGCGTCGTCATACCCCTGAAGCGGAAAACCCGGCCGAAGCGGATTTACCCCAGGGCGACATTGAAAAACAGGTTGCCGCCCTCTGGCAGCAACTCTTATCAACTGGCAATGTCACCAGAGAAACCGACTTCTTCCAGCAAGGCGGCGATAGCCTGCTGGCGACCCGTCTGACCGGGCAACTTCATCAGGCAGGTTATGAAGCGCAATTAAGCGACCTGTTTAATCATCCCCGGCTGGCGGATTTTGCCGCCACGCTGCGGAAAACCGACGTCCCGGTCGAACAACCATTCGTCCACTCCCCTGAAGATCGCTACCAGCCCTTTGCGCTTACCGACGTGCAGCAGGCTTACCTGGTGGGGCGTCAGCCGGGCTTTGCCCTGGGCGGCGTCGGCTCACATTTCTTTGTTGAATTTGAAATTGCCGATCTGGACCTCACCCGGCTGGAGACGGTCTGGAACCGATTAATCGCCCGCCACGATATGCTGCGAGCCATCGTGCGTGATGGACAGCAACAGGTGCTCGAACAGACGCCCCCCTGGGTGATACCCGCACACACCCTCCATACGCCTGAAGAGGCGTTGCGGGTGCGCGAAAAACTGGCGCATCAGGTACTCAACCCCGAAGTGTGGCCGGTATTCGATCTCCAGGTCGGATACGTGGACGGGATGCCTGCCCGCCTGTGGCTGTGTCTGGATAACCTGTTGCTTGACGGTCTGAGCATGCAGATCCTGCTGGCGGAGCTGGAGCACGGCTACCGCTACCCGCAACAGCTGCTTCCGCTGCTGCCCGTCACCTTCAGGGATTATCTGCAACATCCCTCGCTACAGTCGCCCAATCCAGATTCTCTGGCATGGTGGCAGGCGCAGCTTGATGATATTCCTCCGGCGCCTGCGTTGCCGCTGCGCTGCTTGCCTCAAGAGGTTGAAACACCGCGCTTCGCCCGCCTGAACGGCGCGCTGGACAGCACGCGCTGGCATCGGCTGAAAAAACGGGCGGCTGACGCCCATCTCACCCCGTCGGCCGTACTGTTGTCGGTGTGGTCAACGGTTCTCTCTGCATGGAGTGCACAGCCTGAGTTCACGCTTAACCTTACGCTTTTCGACAGGCGACCGCTGCACCCGCAAATCAACCAGATTCTGGGCGATTTCACCTCGCTGATGCTGCTGAGCTGGCATCCCGGCGAAAGCTGGCTGCACAGCGCGCAGTCACTACAGCAGCGGCTGAGCCAGAACCTCAACCACCGCGATGTGTCGGCCATCCGCGTGATGCGTCAACTGGCGCAACGGCAAAACGTGCCTGCCGTTCCGATGCCCGTCGTCTTTACCAGCGCGCTGGGCTTTGAGCAGGATAACTTCCTCGCCCGGCGTAATCTGCTCAAACCGGTCTGGGGCATCTCCCAGACGCCGCAGGTCTGGCTCGATCACCAGATTTATGAATCCGAAGGCGAACTGCGCTTTAACTGGGATTTTGTCGTCCCGCTGTTTCCTGCCGGGCAGGTGGAGCGCCAGTTTGAACAGTATTGCGCATTGCTAAACCGAATGGCCGAGGATGAAAGCGGCTGGCAACTGCCACTCGCCGCGCTGGTGCCTCCCGTTAAACACGCAGGGCAATGCGCAGAGCGCTCACCGCGCGTATGCCCTGAGCACTCTCAGCCACACATTGCGGCGGACGAGAGCACCGTCAGCCTGATTTGCGACGCCTTCCGCGAGGTGGTTGGCGAGTCTGTCACGCCCGCAGAAAACTTCTTTGAGGCGGGCGCAACGTCGCTGAATCTGGTGCAACTGCACGTTTTGTTACAACGTCACGAATTTTCCACCCTGACGTTGCTTGACCTCTTCACCCACCCTTCTCCTGCTGCCCTGGCCGATTATCTGGCCGGCGTCGCCACGGTGGAGAAAACAAAACGACCTCGCCCTGTTCGCCGTCGTCAGCGGCGGATATAGCGCGAAGCAAACTGATTTTCCCCGGAACGCCATCGCGAACGCATGGCGTTCCATTGACTTTGTGAATCTTAGGAAACGGGACCGATTATGGATAACTTGCGCTTCTCTTCTGCGCCGACAGCAGATTCCATTGATGCATCGATCGCTCAACACTACCCGGACTGCGAACCTGTCGCGGTTATCGGCTACGCCTGCCATTTTCCTGAATCGCCGGATGGCGAAACGTTCTGGCAAAATCTGCTGGAAGGTCGTGAATGCAGCCGACGCTTTACGCGCGAAGAGCTTCTGGCCGTCGGTCTGGATGCCGCCATCATTGACGATCCTCATTATGTCAATATCGGTACGGTGTTAGACAACGCCGACTGCTTCGACGCCACCCTGTTTGGCTATTCGCGACAGGAAGCGGAGTCGATGGACCCGCAGCAGCGCCTATTTTTGCAGGCGATCTGGCATGCGCTGGAACATGCCGGTTATGCCCCCGGCGCCGTCCCCCATAAGACCGGCGTTTTCGCCTCTTCCCGGATGAGTACCTACCCCGGTCGCGAAGCATTGAACGTGACAGAAGTCGCGCAGGTAAAAGGTCTGCAATCTCTGATGGGCAATGATAAAGACTATATTGCCACCCGCGCCGCGTACAAACTCAACCTGCACGGCCCGGCGTTATCGGTACAGACCGCCTGCTCCAGCTCGCTGGTTGCCGTGCATCTGGCCTGTGAAAGCCTGCGCGCAGGCGAATCCGATATGGCGGTTGCCGGCGGCGTGGCGCTCTCTTTCCCCCAGCAGGCAGGCTACCGCTATCAGCCCGGAATGATTTTCTCTCCTGATGGTCACTGTCGTCCCTTTGACGCCTCGGCTGAGGGCACCTGGGCCGGTAACGGTCTCGGCTGCGTGGTGCTGCGTCGCCTGAGAGACGCGCTGCTGTCAGGCGATCCGATTATCTCGGTGATCCTCTCCAGCGCGGTCAACAACGACGGCAACAGAAAGGTCGGCTATACCGCCCCTTCCGTCGCAGGGCAACAGGCAGTCATCGAAGAGGCGTTAATGCTGGCGGCCATCGACGACAGGCAGGTAGGTTACATTGAAACCCACGGCACCGGCACACCGCTGGGCGACGCGATTGAAATTGAAGCGTTACGCAACGTCTATGCGCCTCGCCCGCAGGATCAGCGCTGTGCGCTCGGTTCCGTGAAAAGTAACATGGGCCATCTGGATACCGCGGCGGGCATTGCCGGACTGCTGAAAACCGTTCTGGCAGTCAGTCGCGGGCAAATTCCTCCCTTACTGAATTTTCACACCCCCAACCCGGCGCTGAAACTTGAAGAGAGCCCCTTTACCATACCGGTGTCGGCACAGGCATGGCAGGACGAAATGCGCTATGCGGGCGTCTCCTCCTTTGGTATTGGCGGCACCAACTGCCATATGATCGTCGCCTCGCTGCCCGAAGCGCTCAACGCGCGCCTCCCCAATACGGATAGCGGCAGAAAAAGTACCGCGCTGCTGCTCAGCGCCGCCAGCGACAGCGCGTTGCGGCGGCTGGCGACAGATTATGCCTGGGCGCTGAGAGAGAATGCGGATGCCAGCTCTCTGGCCTTCACAGCCCTGCACGCGCGCCGTCTCGATCTCCCCTTCCGCCTGGCGGCGCCATTAAACCGTGAAACCGCCGAGGCGCTCAGCGCCTGGGCCGGTGAGAAATCGGGGGGGCTGGTTTACAGCGGCCACGGCGCCAGCGGCAAGCAGGTGTGGCTGTTTACCGGCCAGGGCTCGCACTGGCGCACTATGGGTCAAACGATGTACCAGCACTCAACGGCGTTTGCCGACACGCTGGATCGCTGTTTTTCCGCCTGTAGCGAAATGCTCACGCCGTCACTGCGCGAAGCGATGTTTAACCCCGATTCGGCGCAGCTGGACAATATGGCCTGGGCGCAGCCGGCGATTGTCGCGTTTGAAATCGCGATGGCGGCGCACTGGCGTGCTGAAGGACTGAGGCCAGACTTCGCCATTGGGCATTCCGTCGGTGAATTTGCCGCTGCCGTTGTCTGCGGACACTATACGATTGAACAGGTCATGCCACTGGTTTGTCGGCGCGGCGCGCTAATGCAGCAGTGCGCAAGCGGCGCGATGGTGGCGGTATTTGCAGACGAAGACACGCTGATGCAGCTGGCTCGCCAGTTTGAGCTGGATCTCGCCGCCAACAACGGTACGCAACATACGGTATTTTCCGGGCCGGAAGCCCATCTCGCGGTATTTTGCGCCACGCTCTCGCAGCATGACATTAACTATCGTCGCCTGAGCGTAACCGGTGCGGCGCACTCCGCTTTACTGGAGCCGATACTCGATCGGTTCCAGGACGCCTGCGCGGGACTGCACGCGGAGCCGGGGCAAATACCGATTATTTCCACGCTCACCGCCGACGTCATTGATGAGTCAACGCTCAACCAGGCGGATTACTGGCGCCGACACATGCGCCAGCCGGTGCGTTTTATCCAGAGTATTCAGGTGGCGCATCAGCTCGGCGCCCGCGTTTTTCTGGAGATGGGGCCCGATGCCCAGTTGGTTGCTTGCGGGCAGCGCGAATACCGCGATAACGCATACTGGATAGCCAGCGCCCGGCGTAACAAAGAGGCGAGCGATGTCCTCAATCAGGCCCTGCTCCAGCTTTACGCTGCCGGCGTCGCCCTACCGTGGGCCGACCTGCTGGCGGGCGATGGACAACGTATCGCTGCGCCATGTTATCCGTTTGATACTGAGCGTTACTGGAAAGAGCGCGTCTCCCCGGCCTGCGAGCCTGCCGACGCAGCGCTGTCTGCCGGGCTGGAGGTGGCGAGTCGCGCCGCGACAGCGCTCGATCTCCCTCGCCTGGAAGCGCTTAAACAGTGCGCCACGCGACTGCACGCCATCTACGTCGATCAACTGGTACAACGCTGTACCGGCGATGCCATTGAGAACGGCGTGGACGCCATGACCATCATGCGCCGTGGACGTCTGCTGCCCCGCTACCAGCAGCTACTCCAGCGCCTGCTGAATAACTGCGTGGTCGACGGCGATTACCGCTGCACCGACGGGCGATACGTCCGCGCCCGCCCCATTGAACATCAACAGCGGGAATCACTGCTGACGGAACTTGCCGGTTATTGTGAAGGTTTTCAGGCTATTCCCGACACCATCGCCCGTGCCGGCGATCGGTTATATGAAATGATGAGCGGCGCGGAAGAACCGGTGGCGATTATCTTCCCGCAAAGCGCCTCCGACGGCGTGGAAGTGCTGTATCAGGAATTCAGCTTTGGCCGCTATTTCAACCAAATCGCCGCCGGGGTATTACGCGGCATTGTCCAGACGCGCCAGCCCCGCCAGCCGTTGCGTATTCTTGAAGTTGGCGGCGGAACCGGCGGCACCACCGCGTGGCTGCTGCCGGAACTCAACGGCGTTCCGGCACTGGAGTACCATTTCACCGATATCTCGGCGCTGTTCACCCGTCGCGCCCAGCAGAAATTCGCCGACTATGATTTTGTGAAGTATAGCGAGCTGGATCTCGAAAAAGAGGCGCAGTCTCAGGGTTTCCAGGCACAGTCTTACGATCTTATCGTGGCAGCGAACGTGATTCACGCCACCCGCCATATTGGCCGCACGCTCGATAATCTGCGCCCCCTGCTCAAGCCGGGCGGGCGCCTGCTGATGCGCGAAATCACCCAGCCAATGCGTCTGTTTGACTTCGTTTTCGGCCCGCTGGTTCTTCCGCTACAGGATCTCGACGCCCGCGAAGGTGAGTTATTCCTCACCACCGCTCAGTGGCAACAACAGTGCCGCCACGCCGGATTCAGCAAAGTGGCGTGGCTACCGCAGGATGGCAGCCCGACCGCCGGGATGAGCGAACATATCATTCTCGCCACGCTGCCCGGTCAGGCGGTTAGCGCCGTAACATTCACCGCGCCATCAGAACCCGTGTTGGGGCAGGCGCTGACGGATAACGGTGATTATCTCGCCGACTGGTCTGATTGCGCAGGTCAGCCCGAACGGTTTAACGCCCGCTGGCAGGAGGCCTGGCGTCTGCTTTCACAGCGTCATGGCGACGCTCTGCCTGTGGAACCGCCCCCCGTCGCCGCCCCGGAGTGGCTGGGAAAGGTTCGCTTAAGCTGGCAAAACGAAGCATTTTCCCGCGGTCAGATGCGCGTTGAAGCCCGTCATCCTGCTGGCGAGTGGCTGCCGCTATCGCCCGCCGCGCCTCTTCCTGCGCCGCAGACGCATTATCAATGGCGCTGGACGCCCCTCAACGTCGCCAGCATTGACCATCCGCTTACCTTTAGCTTCAGCGCCGGTACGCTTGCGCGCAGCGACGAGCTGGCGCAATACGGCATCATTCACGATCCGCACGCCTCTTCGCGACTGATGATTGTTGAGGAGAGCGAGGATACGCTGGCCTTAGCGGAGAAAGTGATAGCAGCGCTCACCGCCAGCGCAGCCGGATTGATTGTGGTTACTCGCCGCGCGTGGCGAGTCGAGGAAAATGAAGCACTCTCTGCATCCCATCACGCGCTATGGGCCTTGCTTCGCGTCGCGGCCAACGAACAGCCGGAACGGTTGCTTGCCGCCATCGATCTCGCCGAAAACACCCCGTGGGAAACGCTGCATCAAGGGTTGAGCGCAGTCTCACTATCACAGCGCTGGCTCGCCGCACGGGGTGACACCCTTTGGCTCCCTTCACTGGCGCCCAATACGGGATGCGCCGCTGAATTACCGGCAAACGTGTTTACCGGCGATAGCCGCTGGCATCTGGTGACCGGAGCGTTTGGCGGATTAGGCCGCCTTGCCGTGAACTGGCTCAGAGAAAAAGGGGCGCGACGCATCGCCCTGCTGGCGCCGCGCGTGGATGAGTCATGGCTACGCGACGTGGAGGGCGGGCAGACGCGCGTCTGCCGTTGTGATGTGGGCGATGCCGGGCAACTGGCCACGGTTCTTGACGATCTGGCGGCCAACGGCGGCATTGCCGGAGCGATTCATGCCGCTGGCGTATTGGCTGACGCGCCCTTGCAGGAGCTTGATGACCACCAGCTGGCTGCCGTTTTCGCGGTAAAAGCGCAGGCGGCAAGCCAGCTGTTGCAAACCCTGCGCAACCACGACGGACGCTATCTTATTCTCTACTCTTCCGCTGCCGCCACCCTCGGCGCGCCGGGTCAGAGCGCCCATGCGCTGGCCTGCGGCTACCTGGACGGGCTGGCCCAGCAGTTTTCCACCCTTGATGCGCCGAAAACGCTCTCTGTCGCCTGGGGCGCATGGGGAGAAAGCGGTCGGGCGGCCACGCCGGAAATGCTGGCGACGCTCGCCAGCCGAGGTATGGGCGCGTTAAGCGATGCCGAAGGCTGCTGGCACCTGGAACAGGCGGTGATGCGCGGCGCCCCGTGGCGACTGGCGATGCACGTTTTTACCGACAAAATGCCCCCGTTACAACAGGCTCTGTTTAACATCAGCGCCACAGAAAAAGCCGCAACGCCGGTCATTCCTCCTGCTGATGACAACGCCTTTAACGGCAGCCTGAGCGATGAAACAGCGGTGATGGCATGGCTGAAAAAGCGGATTGCGGTTCAGCTAAGGCTGAGCGATCCGGCGTCACTGCATCCAAACCAGGATCTGTTGCAACTCGGCATGGACTCGCTGCTCTTCCTTGAACTCAGTAGCGATATTCAGCACTACCTGGGCGTACGCATCAATGCGGAACGGGCGTGGCAGGATCTGTCTCCTCATGGACTCACGCAGCTTATCTGTTCTAAGCCAGAGGCGACGCCTGCCGCTTCGCAGCCGGAAGTGTTGCGGCACGACGCCGACGAGCGTTATGCGCCCTTCCCTTTGACGCCCATTCAGCACGCCTACTGGCTGGGGCGAACCCACCTCATTGGCTATGGCGGCGTCGCCTGTCACGTCCTGTTTGAGTGGGATAAACGCCACGATGAGTTCGATCTCGCCATACTGGAGAAAGCATGGAACCAGCTCATCGCACGCCACGATATGTTGCGTATGGTGGTTGATGCCGACGGGCAGCAGCGAATCCTGGCGACAACGCCGGAGTATCACATCCCGCGTGACGATCTGCGCGCGCTTTCCCCGGAAGAACAGCGCATCGCGCTGGAAAAACGGCGGCATGAACTGAGCTATCGCGTTTTGCCTGCCGACCAGTGGCCTCTTTTTGAGCTGGTGGTCAGCGAAATCGACGATTGCCATTACCGTCTGCATATGAACCTCGACCTTTTGCAGTTTGATGTGCAGAGTTTTAAAGTCATGATGGACGACCTGGCGCAGGTCTGGCGCGGTGAAACGCTGGCGCCGCTCGCTATTACCTTCCGTGATTATGTGATGGCTGAACAGGCGCGCCGACAGACATCGGCATGGCACGATGCCTGGGATTACTGGCAGGAAAAACTGCCGCAACTGCCCTTAGCGCCAGAGCTGCCGGTGGTTGAGACGCCCCCGGAAACGCCACACTTCACCACCTTCAAATCGACGATCGGCAAGACAGAATGGCAGGCCGTGAAACAGCGCTGGCAGCAGCAAGGCGTCACACCGTCTGCCGCGCTGCTCACGCTGTTTGCCGCCACCCTTGAGCGCTGGAGTCGTACCACAACATTTACGCTGAACCTGACGTTCTTCAATCGCCAGCCGATCCATCCGCAAATCAACCAGTTGATTGGTGATTTTACCTCCGTCACGCTGGTTGATTTTAACTTCTCAGCGCCGGTGACGTTGCAAGAGCAGATGCAACAGACCCAACAGCGCCTCTGGCAAAACATGGCGCACAGTGAAATGAACGGTGTTGAGGTGATCCGTGAGCTGGGCCGCCTGCGCGGATCACAACGTCAACCGCTGATGCCGGTAGTGTTTACCAGTATGCTGGGGATGACGCTGGAAGGCATGACTATCGATCAGGCGATGAGCCATCTGTTCGGCGAACCCTGCTATGTATTCACGCAAACGCCGCAGGTCTGGCTGGATCATCAGGTCATGGAGAGCGACGGCGAGTTGATGTTTAGCTGGTACTGCATGGACAACGTGCTGGAACCCGGCGCTGCCGAGGCGATGTTTAATGACTATTGCGCCATCCTGCAAGCCGTCATCGCCGCCCCTGAAAGCCTGAAGACTCTCGCCAGCGGCATCGCCGGGCACATTCCCCGCCGACGCTGGCCGCTGAACGCGCAGGCGGACTACGACCTGCGGGATATTGAGCAGGCGACGCTCGAATACCCCGGCATCCGGCAGGCCAGAGCGGAAATAACCGAACAGGGCGCGTTGACGCTGGATATCGTGATGGCCGACGATCCGTCGCCATCAGCGGCGATGCCTGATGAGCACGAACTTACCCAACTGGCGCTGCCGTTGCCTGAGCAGGCGCAGCTTGATGAGCTGGAGGCGACCTGGCGCTGGCTGGAGGCGCGTGCGCTACAGGGGATCGCGGCTACGCTAAATCGTCACGGCCTGTTTACCACGCCGGAGATCGCCCATCGCTTTAGCGCAATAGTACAGGCGCTGTCCGCGCAAGCGTCTCACCAGCGTCTGCTGCGCCAGTGGCTACAGTGTCTGACGGAAAGAGAGTGGTTAATCCGCGAAGGTGAAAGCTGGCGCTGCCGCATTCCGCTCAGCGAGATTCCTGAGCCTCAGGAAGCGTGCCCGCAAAGCCAATGGAGCCAGGCGCTGGCCCAGTATCTGGAAACCTGCATCGCCCGGCACGACGCCCTCTTCTCCGGGCAGTGTTCTCCGCTGGAATTGCTGTTCAACGAGCAGCATCGCGTTACCGACGCGCTGTATCGCGACAACCCCGCCAGCGCCTGTCTGAATCGCTATACCGCGCAGATTGCCGCCTTGTGCAGCGCAGAACGGATTCTGGAGGTTGGCGCCGGAACCGCAGCCACTACCGCGCCGGTGCTGAAGGCCACGCGGAACACGCGGCAGTCGTACCACTTCACGGACGTCTCCGCGCAGTTCCTCAATGACGCCAGAGCCCGTTTCCATGATGAATCGCAGGTGTCTTATGCCTTGTTCGACATCAACCAGCCGCTGGATTTCACCGCCCACCCGGAGGCGGGTTACGACCTGATCGTTGCCGTCAATGTGCTCCACGACGCCAGCCATGTCGTCCAGACGTTGCGCAGATTAAAACTGTTGCTGAAAGCCGGCGGACGTTTGCTGATCGTTGAAGCGACGGAGCGAAACAGCGTATTCCAGCTGGCGAGCGTGGGCTTTATTGAGGGATTAAGCGGATACCGCGATTTCCGCCGCCGGGATGAGAAACCGATGCTCACCCGCTCCGCATGGCAGGAGGTTCTCGTTCAGGCCGGGTTTGCAAACGAGCTGGCGTGGCCCGCGCAGGAATCGTCGCCGCTGCGCCAGCATCTGCTGGTGGCGCGTTCGCCTGGCGTAAATCGCCCGGATAAAAAAGCCGTGAGCCGCTATTTACAGCAGCGCTTTGGCACCGGTCTGCCCATTTTACAGATCCGGCAAAGAGAAGCGTTATTTACGCCGCTGCATGCCCCGTCTGATGCGCCGACTGAGCCAGCCAAACCCACGCCAGTTGCCGGGGGGAATCCGGCGCTGGAAAAACAGGTGGCTGAACTCTGGCAATCGCTGCTGTCTCGCCCCGTGGCAAGGCATCACGACTTTTTCGAACTGGGCGGCGACAGCCTGATGGCGACAAGGATGGTCGCGCAGCTAAACCGGAGAGGGATTGCCAGGGCTAACCTTCAGGATCTGTTCAGCCATTCGACGCTGAGCGACTTCTGCGCCCATCTACAGGCGGCTACGTCAGGAGAGGACAACCCGATACCCCTTTGCCAGGGCGACGGTGAGGAAACCCTGTTTGTCTTCCACGCTTCAGACGGCGATATCAGCGCCTGGCTGCCGCTCGCTAGCGCGTTGAACAGGCGCGTTTTCGGCCTGCAAGCAAAATCGCCGCAGCGCTTTGCCACGCTCGACCAGATGATCGATGAGTATGTCGGGTGCATCCGTCGTCAGCAGCCTCACGGCCCTTATGTGCTGGCGGGTTGGTCGTATGGCGCGTTTCTTGCGGCGGGCGCCGCACAGCGCCTGTACGCCAAAGGCGAGCAGGTTCGGATGGTGTTAATCGATCCCGTGTGCCGACAGGATTTCTGTTGCGAAAACCGGGCGGCCCTGCTGCGCCTGTTAGCCGAAGGACAAACGCCTCTGGCACTGCCCGAACATTTCGACCAGCAGACGCCCGACAGCCAGCTTGCCGGCTTTATCAGCCTCGCTAAAACGGCCGGTATGGTGTCGCAAAACCTGACGCTGCAAGCGGCAGAAACGTGGTTCGACAACATCGCGCATCTGCTGCGTTTACTGACTGAGCATACGCCGGGCGAAAGCGTTCCGGTCCCCTGTCTCATGGTGTATGCCGCCGGGAGACCCGCGCGCTGGACGCCAGCAGAAACCGAGTGGCAGGGCTGGATAAACAACGCCGACGACGCTGTGATTGAAGCCAGCCACTGGCAAATCATGATGGAAGCCCCCCACGTTCAGGCTTGTGCGCAACACATTACGCGCTGGCTTTGCGCAACCTCAACGCAACCGGAGAACACGTTATGATGCCGTCCGCCTCCCCAAAACAACGCGTACTGATTGTGGGCGCCAAATTTGGCGAAATGTACCTGAATGCCTTTATGCAGCCCCCGGAGGGGCTGGAACTGGTCGGCCTGCTGGCGCAGGGAAGCGCCCGTTCAAGAGAGCTGGCTCATGCGTTTGGCATTCCGCTGTATACCTCGCCGGAACAGATAACCAGGATGCCGGATATCGCCTGTATTGTCGTGCGTTCGACCGTCGCCGGAGGAACCGGTACGCAGCTTGCCAGACACTTTCTGACGCGCGGCGTACACGTCATTCAGGAGCATCCCCTCCACCCGGATGACATCAGTTCCTTACAAACGCTGGCGCAGGAACAGGGCTGCTGCTATTGGGTAAACACGTTTTATCCGCATACGCGCGCGGGACGCACATGGCTTCGCGATGCGCAGCAGCTGCGTCGCTGCCTGGCTAAGACGCCGCCGGTAGTCCACGCCACCACCAGCCGACAGTTGCTCTACTCCACTCTGGATTTGTTGTTGCTGGCTCTGGGCGTTGATGCCGCCGCCGTGGAGTGCGACGTGGTTGGCAGCTTTAGCGATTTTCACTGTCTGAGACTCTTCTGGCCGGAGGGAGAAGCCTGCCTGCTGCTTCAGCGCTATCTCGATCCTGACGATCCAGATATGCATAGCCTTATCATGCACCGCCTGCTGCTGGGCTGGCCGGAAGGTCATCTTTCGCTGGAGGCGAGCTACGGCCCCGTCATCTGGTCATCCAGCCTGTTTGTCGCAGACCATCAGGAGAACGCCCACAGCCTCTACCGCAGACCGGAGATCCTGCGCGATCTGCCGGGTCTGACGCGCAGCGCGGCGCCCCTGAGCTGGCGCGACTGCTGCGAAACCGTCGGGCCGGAGGGCGTCAGCTGGTTGCTACACCAGTTGCGCAGCCATCTGGCGGGCGAACATCCACCAGCGGCCTGCCAAAGCGTACATCAGATCGCGTTATCACGTTTATGGCAGCAGATTTTACGTAAGACCGGCAATGCGGAGATCAGACGCCTGACGCCGCCGCACCACGACCGGTTAGCCGGTTTCTACAACGATGATGATAAGGAGGCGCTGTGACGCAATCTGCAATGTGCATCCCGCTGTGGCCCGCCCGGAACGGCAATACTGCGCATCTGGTCATGTGCCCTTTCGCTGGCGGCAGCAGTAGCGCGTTTCGCCACTGGCAAGCTGAGCAACTGGCTGATTGCGCGCTTTCTCTGGTGACCTGGCCGGGGCGCGATCGCCTTCGCCATCTGGAACCGCTCAGAAGCATTACACAACTGGCGGCACTGCTGGCGAACGAGCTGGAAGCATCCGTATCGCCTGACACGCCGCTTTTACTCGCCGGGCACAGCATGGGGGCGCAGGTGGCGTTTGAAACCTGCCGACTTCTGGAGCAACGGGGGCTTGCGCCACAAGGACTGATTATTTCCGGGTGCCATGCCCCGCATCTGCATTCTGAACGCCAGCTCAGCCATCGCGATGATGCCGACTTTATCGCTGAGCTGATAGACATTGGTGGATGTTCTCCTGAACTGCGGGAAAACCAGGAATTAATGTCGCTGTTTCTTCCTCTTCTGCGCGCTGATTTTTACGCCACCGAGAGCTATCACTACGACTCGCCCGACGTCTGTCCGCCGCTGCGCACGCCTGCGCTGTTATTGTGCGGCAGCCACGATCGCGAAGCCTCCTGGCAGCAGGTCGATGCCTGGCGTCAGTGGCTGAGCCACGTTACAGGCCCGGTGGTGATTGACGGCGATCATTTCTATCCCATTCAACAAGCCCGGTCCTTTTTTACGCAGATTGTCCGCCATTTTCCCCACGCATTTTCTGCAATGACCGCGTTGCAAAAACAGCCCAGTACTTCAGAAAGGTGACGCATGAATTCTTCCTTTGAATCTCTGATTGAACAGTATCCCTTACCCATTGCCGAACAGTTGCGCCACTGGGCGGCCCGTTATGCCTCGCGAATTGCCGTCGTTGATGCAAAGGGGTCGTTAACCTACAGCGCGCTTGATGCACAAGTTGACGAACTTGCCGCAGGTCTGTCATCACTGGGTTTGCGTTCGGGGGAGCATGTAATTGTGCAGCTTCCCAACGACAACGCGTTTGTTACCCTGCTGTTCGCCTTGTTAAGACTGGGCGTTATCCCCGTGCTGGCGATGCCCTCGCAACGGGCGCTGGATATCGACGCGCTGATTGAGCTGGCGCAACCCGTCGCTTACGTTATTCACGGGGAAAACCACGCAGAGCTGGCCCGACAGATGGCGCACAAACACGCCTGCTTGCGTCATGTTCTGGTCGCTGGAGAGACCGTGAGCGACGATTTTACGCCGCTCTTCTCCCTTCACGGTGAGCGACAGGCATGGCCGCAGCCTGATGTTTCCGCCACCGCGTTGTTGTTGCTCTCAGGCGGCACAACCGGCACGCCCAAACTCATCCCGCGCCGACATGCCGACTATAGCTATAACTTCAGCGCTTCTGCTGAACTGTGCGGCATCAGCCAACAGAGCGTGTATCTCGCCGTCCTCCCGGTGGCACATAACTTTCCGCTGGCCTGCCCCGGTATTCTGGGAACGCTTGCCTGCGGCGGAAAAGTGGTGCTGACCGACAGCGCCAGCTGTGATGAGGTGATGCCTTTAATCGCGCAGGAAAGAGTGACTCACGTCGCCCTGGTTCCGGCGCTGGCGCAATTATGGGTGCAGGCCAGGGAGTGGGAAGACAGCGACCTTTCGTCGCTGCGCGTCATTCAGGCAGGCGGCGCCCGGCTCGACCCGACGCTTGCTGAGCAGGTTATCGCCACCTTTGACTGTACCCTGCAACAGGTTTTCGGTATGGCGGAAGGCCTGCTCTGTTTTACCCGGCTGGACGATCCGCATGCCACCATTCTCCACAGCCAGGGGCGCCCGTTGTCCCCTCTGGATGAAATCCGCATCGTTGATCAAGACGAGAACGACGTCGAGCCGGGCGAAACCGGGCAATTGTTAACGCGCGGCCCTTATACCATTTCGGGCTATTACCGCGCCCCTGCCCACAACGCGCAGGCCTTTACCGCGCAAGGGTTTTACCGCACAGGCGACAATGTCAGGCTGGATGAGGTGGGGAACCTGCACGTTGAGGGACGCATAAAAGAGCAGATCAACCGCGCCGGAGAAAAAATAGCCGCGGCTGAAGTGGAATCGGCACTGCTGCGTTTAGCGGAAGTGCAAGATTGCGCGGTGGTCGCCGCGCCGGACACGCTGCTTGGCGAGCGGATTTGCGCGTTTATCATCGCGCAGCAGGTGCCAACTGACTATCAGCAGTTGCGTCAACAACTGACCCGTATGGGGCTCAGCGCGTGGAAAATTCCTGACCAAATCGAGTTTCTGGACCACTGGCCGCTCACCGCCGTCGGCAAGATAGACAAAAAACGCCTGACGGCTCTCGCCGTCGACCGTTATCGCCATTCTGCCCAATAAGCGCAAACCGACCCGAAACAGGTTGAAATAAACCCGTTTCGGGTAGCACCACTATTAGAAATAGTTATCATTTTCAATTCACCATTGTCGGTATTTTTGGCGTTTCGCCGTCTTACAGGGACTCACAACAATGAAAATGACACGGCTTTATCCTCTGGCCTTGGGGGGATTATTGCTCCCCGCCATTGCTAATGCCCAGACTTCACAGCAAGACGAAAGCACGCTGGTGGTTACCGCCAGTAAACAATCTTCCCGCTCGGCATCAGCCAACAACGTCTCGTCTACTGTTGTCAGCACGCCGGAATTAAGCGACGCCGGCGTCACCGCCAGCGACAAACTCCCCAGAGTCTTGCCCGGGCTCAATATTGAAAATAGCGGCAACATGCTTTTTTCGACGATCTCGCTACGCGGCGTCTCTTCAGCGCAGGACTTCTATAACCCCGCCGTCACCCTGTATGTCGATGGCGTCCCTCAGCTTTCCACCAACACCATCCAGGCGCTTACCGATGTGCAAAGCGTGGAGTTGCTGCGAGGCCCACAGGGAACGTTATATGGCAAAAGCGCTCAGGGCGGGATCATCAACATCGTCACCCAGCAGCCGGACAGCACGCCGCGCGGCTATATTGAAGGCGGCGTCAGTAGCCGCGACAGTTATCGAAGTAAGTTCAACCTGAGCGGCCCCATTCAGGATGGCCTGCTGTACGGCAGCGTCACCCTGTTACGCCAGGTTGATGACGGCGACATGATTAACCCCGCGACGGGAAGCGATGACTTAGGCGGCACCCGCGCCAGCATAGGGAATGTGAAACTGCGTCTGGCGCCGGACGATCAGCCCTGGGAAATGGGCTTTGCCGCCTCACGCGAATGTACCCGCGCCACCCAGGACGCCTATGTGGGATGGAATGATATTAAGGGCCGTAAGCTGTCGATCAGCGATGGTTCACCAGACCCGTACATGCGGCGCTGCACTGACAGCCAGACCCTGAGTGGGAAATACACCACCGATGACTGGGTTTTCAACCTGATCAGCGCCTGGCAGCAGCAGCATTATTCGCGCACCTTCCCTTCCGGTTCGTTAATCGTCAATATGCCTCAGCGCTGGAATCAGGATGTGCAGGAGCTGCGCGCCGCAACCCTGGGCGATGCGCGTACCGTTGATATGGTGTTTGGGCTGTACCGGCAGAACACCCGCGAGAAGTTAAATTCAGCCTACGACATGCCGACAATGCCTTATTTAAGCAGTACCGGCTATACCACCGCTGAAACGCTGGCCGCATACAGTGACCTGACCTGGCATTTAACCGATCGTTTTGATATCGGCGGCGGCGTGCGCTTCTCGCATGATAAATCCAGTACACAATATCACGGCAGCATGCTCGGCAACCCGTTTGGCGACCAGGGTAAGAGCAATGACGATCAGGTGCTCGGGCAGCTATCCGCAGGCTATATGCTGACCGATGACTGGAGAGTGTATACCCGTGTAGCCCAGGGATATAAACCTTCCGGGTACAACATCGTGCCTACTGCGGGTCTTGATGCCAAACCGTTCGTCGCCGAGAAATCCATCAACTATGAACTTGGCACCCGCTACGAAACCGCTGACGTCACGCTGCAAGCCGCGACGTTTTATACCCACACCAAAGACATGCAGCTTTACTCTGGCCCGGTCGGGATGCAGACATTAAGCAATGCGGGTAAAGCCGACGCCACCGGCGTTGAGCTTGAAGCGAAGTGGCGGTTTGCGCCAGGCTGGTCATGGGATATCAATGGCAACGTGATCCGTTCCGAATTCACCAATGACAGTGAGTTGTATCACGGTAACCGGGTGCCGTTCGTACCACGTTATGGCGCGGGAAGCAGCGTGAACGGCGTGATTGATACGCGCTATGGCGCACTGATGCCCCGACTGGCGGTTAATCTGGTCGGGCCGCATTATTTCGATGGCGACAACCAGTTGCGGCAAGGCACCTATGCCACCCTGGACAGCAGCCTGGGCTGGCAGGCGACTGAACGGATGAACATTTCCGTCTATGTCGATAACCTGTTCGACCGTCGTTACCGTACCTATGGCTACATGAACGGCAGCAGCGCCGTCGCGCAGGTCAATATGGGTCGCACCGTCGGTATCAATACGCGAATTGATTTCTTCTGATTATTGTAAAAGGGATACCGAAAAGGTATCCCTTTTACACCACTAGTTAAAACCAGTAACTCAGCAGAGTCGCAAAAAATATTAATCCATAGTGATTATTTAAACAATGAAATTGCGATTAGGACAAATAGATTTAGCTTTCTTCATCTTGATGAACGGGATCTTGCTTTCATTAACCAGCGGCGGGGAAGGCATAACCGGCTGGGAATAGCGCTTCAGCTTACCAGCGCCCGTTTTCTGGGCACCTTTCTGACAGATTTAACCCGGGTTCTGCCGGGTGTTCAGCAATTTGTTGCGGTGCAGCTTAATATCCGCCGTCCGGAAGTCCTCACCCGCTACGCTGAACGGGATACCACACTCAGAGAGCATACTGCGCTGATTAAGGAATATTACGGTTACCATGAATTTGGCGATTTTCCCTGGTCTTTCCGCCTGAAGCGCCTGCTGTACACCCGGGCATGGCTCAGTAATGAGCGACCCGGCCTGATGTTTGATTTTGCCACCGCGTGGCTGCTTCAGAATAAGGTCCTGCTGCCCGGAGCAACCACACTTGTTCGTCTCGTCAGTGAAATACGCGAACGGGCAAATCAGCGGCTGTGGAAGAAACTGGCCGCGTTGCCGGACAGCTGGCAGACCGCCCGCGTGACGGAACTGCTGGACATTCCTGAGGGGCAAGGAATTTCACCGCTGGAACAACTGAAAAAGGGACCAGTCACCGTCAGCGGACCGGCATTTACCGAAGCGCTGGAGCGGTATGTCCGGCTGCGAAACCTTGAGTTTTCCCGGCTGAATTTTACCGGCCTGCCCGCTATACAGCTGCGTAATCTGGCGCGTTACGCAGGTATGGCATCGGTAAAATATATCGCACGCATGCCAGAGCAAAGAAAACTGGCCGTACTCACAGCATTTGTTAAAGCTCAGGAAATAACAGCGCTGGATGAGGCCGTTGATGTGCTCGATATGCTGATACTGGACATCACCCGCGAGGCGAAGAAAACGGGGCAGAAAAAGCGGCTCAGGACGCTTAAAGATCTTGACCGTGCTGCGCTACTGCTGGCGCGGGCATGTTCATTGTTGCTGGATAAGCAGGCTGACGATGCTGAACTGAGGGAGACCATCTTCAGCTGCGTACCGAAAAGCAGGCAGGCAGAATCCGTCAGCAAGGTTAATGAACTTGCCCGCCCTCAGAACAATAACTTCCATGATGAAATGGTGGAGCAGTACGGCCGGGTTAAGCGTTTTCTTCCTGCGGTATTGCGGGATCTGCATTTCCGCGCTGCGCCTGCAGGAGAACATACGCTGGCCGCGATTCATTATCTGACCGAACTGAACGGCCCGAAAAAGCGCATCCTCGATGATGCTCCTGAACATATCATCACCGGCCCCTGGAAACGCCTCGTGTACGATGCGGAAGGCCGGATACAACGCGCCGGTTACTCACTGTGTCTGCTCGAACGCCTTCAGGATGCACTGCGCCGCCGGGACATCTGGCTCGAAAACAGCGATCGCTGGGGAGATCCCCGTGAGAAGCTGTTGCAGGGTGAAGAGTGGCAAGCTCAGCGTATCCCCGTCTGTCGTGCGCTGGGACATCCCACCGATGGGCATAAAGGCGTGCAACAACTGGCCGTTCAGCTGGATGAGACCTGGAAAGCCGTCGCATCCCGATTTGAAGGGAATGCGGAAGTCCATGTTTGCAATGACGGTAAATATCCTTCCCTGACCATTAGTAGCCTGGAGAAACTGGAGGAGCCACAGTCATTGCTTTGTCTCAACAGTCGGGTCAGACAGTTGCTTCCTCCGGTTGATTTGACGGAATTACTGCTTGAAATAGACGCCAGAACAGGATTTACACGGGAATTTATGCATGTCAGTGAGTCCGGAGCACGGGCGCAGGATCTGCACGTCAGCCTGTGTGCGGTCCTGATGGCTGAAGCCTGCAATATCGGACTGGAACCGCTGATAAAGCACAATATACCGGCACTGACCCGCCACCGTCTCAGTTGGGTGAAACAGAATTACCTCCGGGCAGAAACACTGGTCAGCGCCAATGCCTGTCTGGTTGATTTTCAGTCTACGCTGGAGCTTGCCGGGCGCTGGGGCGGTGGCGAAGTGGCGTCAGCCGACGGCATGCGCTTTGTCACGCCGGTGAAAACCGTCAATTCTGGGCCTAACAGAAAATATTTTGGTTCCGGGCGTGGCATCACCTGGTACAACTTCGTCTCTGATCAGTACTCTGGATTCCACGGCATCGTTGTCCCCGGCACATTACGTGATTCCATTTTTGTGCTGGAAGGCCTTCTGGAGCAGCAGACTGGGCTGAATCCGGTTGAGATCATGACAGACACAGCTGGTACCAGCGATATTATTTTTGGCCTGTTCTGGCTGCTGGGATATCAGTTTTCACCCCGGCTTGCCGATGCTGGCGAAGCGATATTCTGGCGAGTGGATAAATCTGCAAACTACGGTGCACTGGATGCGCTGGCGCGAGGATGTGCAGATCTGTCGAAGGTAGAGAACCAGTGGGATGAGATGATGCGAACCGCCGGTTCGCTGAAGCTGGGTACCATTCATGCTTCAGAACTCATTCGCTCTTTGCTCAAAAGCTCGCGCCCATCAGGATTGGCGCAGGCGATTATGGAAGTGGTGCGCGTCAACAAAACGCTGTACCTTCTCAATTATATTGATGATGAAGATTATCGTCGGCGGATCCTGACACAGCTCAACCGGGGAGAAGGCCGCCATGCTGTGGCGCGAGCGATTTGCTACGGGCAACGCGGTGAGATCAGAAAGCGCTATCGTGAAGGGCAGGAAGATCAACTGGGCGCACTGGGCCTGGTCACTAACGCAGTGGTACTGTGGAACACGCTTTATATGCAGGAAGCACTGAGTTGGATGCGCAGTCATGGAGAAGAAACCGGGGATGAAGATATCGCCCGGTTATCCCCACTGATGCACGGGCATATCAATATGCTGGGGCATTATACGTTCACGCTACCGGAGGATATTCTGAAGGGAGAAATGAGGACATTAAATTTCTATTTAAACAATGAATTATCTCCTTAACGTACGTTTTCGTTCCATTGGCCCTCAAACCCCGTATATCTACACCCTGTTATGTTATCTGATAAGGCATTCTCCCGGCGACTTTGGTTACCAACGTTAACGCTGGAGTACACAGCTACTGGCAATAAAAATCAAAGATATAACCGGATGCAGGTTACATGCTGGAACGCTCAGGCGCTGGTTGCTATTGGCTGAATTAGTCTGGCGCAGAGTCGCACCAACCTTGCGTATCCGTGACCCGCTTTAGGATGAAAATTTAGTCCAAATATGGTTTTTGACAGGGATATATTCTAAACCAGTATCACATTTTACGAGTAGAAAGAAGAATACTTGTTTCTGTATTTGCCACCCCAGGGATGCGCCGAATCCCCCCTAAAATCTTGTCAAACTCTTCAAGACTGCGGGTATGAATTTCTACCAGGATATCCCAGCGACCATTGGTTTTATGCAGAGTCGCTATCGCCGGCTCTCCCTGCAATTGCTGGATAATTTTTGGCGCTTTGTTGCCTTCAATTGCAATACTCATCCATGCCCTGATGAGATTCGTCTCTGGTATCTGCCGCGTGAGCACAGTATAGCCGCAGATTGTGCCATTCGATTCCATCTGGTTAAGATGCTTCTGCACAGTCGCACGCGATACACCGATAAGCGCGGCAATTTCGCTAACAGGGATTCGAGCGTTATCTCTTAACAATGTGAGGATCTTACGATCAATGTCACCCATAAACAAATTGCTCCATGGCAATACAACATTTGCTAAAAATTAATGCAATTTGATTCATTTTGTCAACTGTGCACCTGACATAATGATCGTTATTCTGAATGCGAACCAAAACTGAGAAAAAATGATGACAACTTTCATTGATATTTCACATATGCAGCAACTGGTCAGAAAAACCGGCGTGCAGCAATTCATTACTGAACTTACGGGGTTTATTGAGGATGATTATCGGTCCTGGCCTTATTTTCAGAAATGCCCACGTGTCGCAAATCATTCAGCGCTGGGCGTTATTGAACTGATGCCAACTGCCAGTAAAAGCCTCTATGGATTTAAATACGTTAACGGGCATCCGTCGAACGCGGATAAAAATAATTTGACGGTTATGGCATTTGGGGCACTCGCAGAAATAGACACAGGTTACCCTTTGCTGTTAAGTGAACTTACGCTAGCTACTGCGTTACGTACTGCTGCCACATCAGTACTGGCCGCAAAATATCTTGCGCCACATCATGTTAGAACCATGGCAGTGATTGGGAACGGTGCACAAAGCGAATTCCAGATTCTGGCATTCCACACGTTGCTCGGCATTAATCACTTCCGTCTTTACGATATCGATCCCAGAGCTTCCGAAAAACTAAAAAATAATCTTACAGAGTATCAGGCGATTCATCTACACATATCCGATTCGGTGGCAGAAGCAGTTCAAGGCGTGGATATTATCACCACGATCACTGCGGACAAAAAGAATGCCACCATTATCACGCCCGGTATGATATCCGACAATGTATATATAAATGCTGTCGGTGGTGACTGCCCCGGTAAAACGGAAATTCATCCCGATGTCATTAACCGTGCCAGAGTAGTGGTTGAATATGAGCCTCAAAGCAGAATTGAAGGTGAAATTCAAAATATGCCAGCCAGTTTCGCTGTTACCGAACTCTGGAAAATTATTAACGGTAATGTTAATAATAGTGATTTCCAGCACGGGCTGACTGTTTTCGATTCAGTGGGATTTGCCATCGAAGATTTTTCCACCCTGCGCTATATCAGGCATCTGTCTGAAAAATATCGTATTGGTGAAAAAATCGAGTTAGTGCCACAGCCTGCCGATCCTCGTGATTTGTTCAGTTGTATCAAATAACCCTTGTCAGCCCAGGTGAAAAATGCAAACAACCAGTCGTATTTTCATGGTTCGTCCCGCTTCCTTTACCGTTAATCAGGAAACCGCCGTCACAAATTATTTCCAGCAGACCGCGCAAATCCCTGATGCAGCACAATCCCTTGCGCTTGCCGAATTCACCCGCTATGTTGACACCCTGCAACAAGCGGGTATCGACGTACATGTTTTCGACGATCCCACGGGAACGGATACCCCTGATTCGTTGTTCCCCAATAACTGGCTGACGCTGGGTCATCAGGGCGAGGCCATCCTCTACCCAATGGAAGCGCCAAATCGTCGCAAAGAACGAAATCCTGAACTGATCGCCACACTGTCAGAACAATTCACGATTAACCAGGTCATTGATCTTTCCGCGTTTGAGCAACAAGGGGAATTTCTTGAAGGCACGGGGTCGATGGTGTGCGATCACGAGAATAAAATCGCCTGGATTTGTCGCTCTTCGCGAAGTTCGCCGCATGTCATGACGTCGGTAGAAGAAATTACCGGTTACCGCGCAATGTGGTTTAATGCTGACGACCGCAGACAACAACCGATTTATCACACCAATGTAATGATGAGCATCGGCAAAAAATATGCGGTGGTTTGCTTTGAAGCGATCAGAAACCGTCAGGAAGCCGCCGTACTCTATAAAGGGCTACGTCAGGCAGGTAAAGAAATTATCGATATTACCCTGACACAGACAGAAAACTTCTGCGGAAACATTATCGAATTGCATGCCGAAAATAATGGCCATCCCGTTCTGGCGATGTCAAAGAGAGCGTGGCAGGCGTTTACTGACTCTCAGCGGCATATTCTTTCAGATTACGCTACTATTGTCGCTCCGTCTCTGGATATTATTGAACAACTCGGCGGTGGCGGGGCGAGATGTATGGTTGGTGAAATATTCAGCCCACGGCGTTAGAAAAAAATACTCGTGTTAAAAAATGGCGAAATATCGCCATATTTTGTACACATGCAACAAAGCATGTCATGAGTTGACTCCTGTATTTAAATCCAGGGGTTAACAGTCATACATTATTTTTTACAAATAAGTCTTTCGTGCAATGCTGACAAAAAACAGAGTCTTTTAGTGGTTTGTTATATTTCTGCTTAGGTGATTCATTTTGGTGCATTGCACCACTAGTGAGATCCATTGTAGTGCATATTGTTTTTTATTTGCAAGCACGGCATGCATTATTTTTTGATATGCATTTTTGTCGTAATTCCGATGCTCTTAATTATGAATAGTGAAAACCTTAGCCGTTTATCACTTCACGTTTAATCGCCAGGAGGTTTTATGTCCCAGCATGCGAATGCGGTACACCGCGAAGATTTTGACAGATATATGGTTCCGGTATATTCCCCTGCCCCGTTCATTCCCGTACGCGGGCAAGGCTCCCGTGTATGGGACCAGAACGGAAAAGAGTATATCGATTTCGCTGGCGGTATCGCGGTGAATGCACTCGGGCATGCTCATCCTCAGTTGCTGGCGACTCTGCAAACCCAGGCGGCCAGCGTCTGTCATCTGGGCAATGGCTACACCAACGAGCCAGTGTTGCGGCTGGCGAAACAGCTGATTGACGCCACCTTTGCCGACAAGGCGTTCTTCTGCAACTCCGGTGCGGAAGCCAACGAAGCTGCGCTGAAACTGGCGCGGAAAGTGGCCTGCGATAGCGGTGTGCCGAACAAAACCCGCATTCTGGCGTTCTGCAACGCCTTCCACGGCCGTACGCTGTTTACCGTCAGCGTGGGCGGTCAGCCGAAATACGCGAAAGACTTCTCGCCGCTGCCGGGCGGCATCGAGCATGTACCGTTCAACGATCTTGCCGCAGCTGCAGCAGCGATCGACGACCAGACCTGTGCCGTGATCGTCGAGCCGATTCAGGGCGAAGGCGGCGTGCTGCCTGCGGACACGGCTTTCCTGCAAGGGCTGCGTAAGTTGTGTGACCGCCACGGTGCGCTGCTGATTTTTGATGAGGTACAGACCGGCGTCGGCCGCACCGGCGCGCTGTACGCTTATATGGAATACGGCGTCACACCAGATATTTTGACCAGCGCCAAAGCACTGGGCGGCGGATTTCCGATCGGTGCCATGCTCACCACCGATCGGTTTGCCCCCGCTTTCAGCGCAGGCACACATGGTACTACCTGGGGTGGTAACCCCTTAGCCAGCGCCGTTGCCGGTACGGTACTGGCGTTGATTAATACTCCTGAGGTGCTGGACGGCGTGGCCCTACGCCACCACTGGTTTATCGAAGGATTACAAGAGATTAACGCCAGATTCCCGCTGTTCAGCGAGATCCGCGGCCGTGGATTACTGATCGGCTGCGTGATGGATCAGGCCTTCGCCGGTCAGGCTAAACGGCTCACCAGCTATGCCGCAGAAGAGGGATTGATGGCGCTAATCGCCGGGTCCGAAGTGGTGCGTTTTGCCCCCTCGCTGATCATCCCCGAGGCCGATGTGCGTGAGGGGCTGGCCCGGTTTGCCCACGCCGCGGAACGCCTCGCCGCCGCAACCGGGAGTGATGCACGATGATGGTTATTCGTCCCGTTGAGTCCCGCGATCTGCCTGCCCTGATGGCACTGGCCGGCAAAGCCGGTGTCGGACTCACTTCCCTGCCGCAAAATGAAGATATTCTGGCCGGGCGCATCACTCGTTCTCAGGAAACCTGGCAGGGCCTGCGCCCCCGTGGTGAACAGGGTTACCTGTTTGTGCTGGAAGACACAGATAGCGGCCGTGTCGTGGGCATCAGTGCCCTCGAAGTTGCCGTGGGGTTACACGAACCCTGGTACAACTTCCGGGTTGCGCCACTTGTGCACGCCAGCACCTCACTGAACGTGTACAGTTCGCATCAAACATTATTTCTCAGTAATGACCATACAGGTTGTACAGAATTATGCACGCTGTATCTCGACCCGGAGTGGCGGCATAGCCATAACGGCAAATTACTCTCCAAAGTACGGTTTCTGTTTCTTGCCGCGTTCCGCGACTGCTTCGCCCAGCGCGTAGTGGCGGAAATGCGCGGCTACAGTGACAGCAACGGACGCTCACCGTTCTGGGAGGGGCTCGGCAACCGATTTTTTGCCATGGACTTCGCCCACGCCGACTACCTGACCGGTATCGGCCAGAAAGCATTTATCGCCGAGCTGATGCCCCGGTATCCGTTGTATATCGATTTTCTCCCCGAAGAAGCCAGAGCCGTGATTGGGGAGGTTCACCCGGATACTGTTCCGGCCCGCCGACTGCTGGAGACCGAAGGGCTGCGCCACCGCGGTTACGTGGACATCTTTGACGGCGGCGCCACGCTTGAGGCGGAACTGGACGAACTGCGGGTAGTAAAAGAAAGCCGCAAAGTCACGGTGTCGACCAACGAAGCGCCAGTATCGACACCTGACTCCACGCTGCTGGTCGCCAATGATCGCTACCTCAACTATCGCGCGACGTTAGCACCCGGCCATTTTTCTCCCGAAGGCGTTCTGTACCTGACGCCGTCCACAGCGGATGCGCTGGAAATCAAGACAGGCGATCGCGTTCGGGTGGTTTCCCTCAATCCGCTGGAGAACCTATAAATGTTGCATCCTTCACTCTATATCGCAGGTCAGTGGCGGCATGGCCGCAGTGCTGAATTTATCAAGACCGATCCGCTGGATAACCAGCCGCTGTGGCGGGGCCGGGCGGCGGATTCGGCAGACATCGCCGACGCCTGTGATGCGGCGCGCACGGCGTTCCCCGTGTGGGCGCGGCTGACGCTGGGGCAGCGCACGGCTGTGGTTGAGCGTTTCGCCACGTTGCTGGAACAACACAAGGCGCAACTGGCGGAAGTCATCAGCCGCGAAACCAGCAAACCGCGCTGGGAAACGCTGACTGAAGTGCAGTCGATGATCGGCAAGGTTGACATCTCGCTACGCGCCCTTGAGCAGCGCACCGGCGACAGCCATACCCCGATGACCGACGGCGCGGCCACGCTGCGGCATCGTCCGCACGGAGTACTGGCGGTGTTTGGCCCCTACAATTTCCCCGGACACCTGCCTAACGGCCACATCGTCCCCGCACTACTGGCGGGCAACTGCGTGGTGTTCAAACCAAGCGAGCTGACGCCGTTCACCGCTGAAGAGACAGTTAAGCTGTGGCAACAAGCCGGACTGCCGAAGGGCGTGCTGAATCTGGTGCAGGGAGGACGGGACACTGGCGTGGCGCTGGCCGCCAGCCCGGCGATCGACGGCCTGTTGTTCACCGGCAGCGCCGGTACCGGCTACCAGCTGCACCGCCAACTGGCCGGTCAGCCGGAAAAAATTCTGGCGCTGGAGATGGGCGGCAACAACGCACTGATTATCGATGAGGTTACCGACGTGAACGCGGCGGTCAACCTGACTATCCAGTCCGCCTTTATCTCCGCCGGGCAGCGTTGCACCTGTGCCCGTCGTCTGCTGGTCAAGCACGGCGCGGCGGGCGACGCATTCCTGCAACGGCTGGTCACCGTGGCGGGTCGCCTGCGCGCTGGTCGCTGGGACGCGGAGCCGCAGCCGTTTATGGGCGGGGTAATTTCCGCGCAAGCGGCGGAACGCATGATGGCGGTACAGCAGGCACTGCTGGAACTGGGCGCGACGCCGCTGCTGGCGATGACCCGGCCGGAGGATAACAACGCGCTGCTGATGCCGGGCATCCTCGATATCACCGGCGTCGATGGCGTGCCGGACGAAGAGTATTTCGGTCCGCTGACCTGCGTGACGCGCTATGACGAGTTCGATGATGCGCTGCGTCTCGCCAACCACACTCGCTTCGGGCTGGCTGTAGGGCTGGTGTCGCCAGACCGGGCGCTGTTCGACCGCCTGCTGATGGAAGCGCGCGCCGGAATCGTCAACTGGAACAAGCCGTTGACCGGCGCATCGAGCGCCGCGCCGTTCGGCGGAGTGGGGGCCTCGGGCAACCATCGCGCCAGCGCCTTCTACGCCGCCGACTACTGCGCCTGGCCGATGGCCTCGCTGGAAAGCGCAGCGCTGACGCTGCCCGCCACCTTGCCGCCAGGGCTCAACCTTAATGATGCGCAGAGCGGGAACAGAGAAGCATGATGAATAATTTTTTAGATCTGACGCTTCGTGGCATGGTACCGGACGTTCGCAGTGAGGGTGGAAAAGACTTATCCTGGCACTGGCGGGGGGAAGGAATACTGGAGCTGGTTCCCCATACCGGTTACCAGCGCGCTATCGTGCTGTCGGCAGGTATCCACGGCAATGAAACCGCCCCGGTAGAACTGCTTGCAGCGATAGTAGATGACCTGCTGGCGGGTAGATTACCGCTTGCCGCTCGTCTGCTGGTACTGTACGGCAATCCACCGGCCATCCGCGCCGGACAACGCTACCTGACTCACGATCTCAACCGCCTGTTCTCCAGCCGTCATCATCAATATCCTGGTGGGGAAGAGTCGGCACGCGCCCAGGAGCTGGAGCAGACCGTGACCGACTTCTTCACCCGGGACAGCGATAGCGACAACATCGAACGCTGGCACTTCGATCTTCACACCACCCGACATGCTTCACACCTGCCGCGCTTCGGCCTGCTGCCTTTTCAGACCCGCCACGGCAGCGCGGCCTTGCTTAGGGCACTGGATGCTGCCGGTTTGGATGCGCTGGTCCAACATACCGAACCGGGTGCCACCTTCAGCCATTTCACCAGTGAACAGCTACGGGCAGACAGTTGCACGCTTGAGCTAGGGGGCGCCCGGCGCTTTGGCGAGAACGATCTCAGCTCGTTTGGTGCGGTGGATAGCATGTTGCGCGCCCTGATCGGAGACGCGCCGTTGCCGGTTCGTGCTGGCAACCCCATGCGTTATTTCAGGGTAAACCGGTCGCTGATTAAACACAGCGAGCTCTTGTGTTTTCATCTGGACGCTGACGTTCCGAACTTCACCCCACTCACGGCCGGCACCCTGATCGGCGAGCTGCCAGGAGAATGCTGGCGGGTGGAACACGGCACCGAATGGATACTGTTTCCCAATCCCAACGTCACCGTCGGACTACGCGCCGGTTTACTGCTGGCAGAGGAAACCGGGACATAAAACGCCTCCGGTGATCCGTTGCCGGATAAAAACAACAATGACATTTTCGTTACGCGGAGACAAAGACAATGCTGCATGGTTTTGGTGTACTAATTTTCCAGGGGGCGCTAACCAGCCTGGAGCTCGCCCTGAGTTCTGCTGTACTGGCGGTGGCGATCGGTATGCTGGGCGCTGCCGGAAAGCTGTCGAAAAACGTTTCAGTGGTAAAACTGACGTCGGCCTACACTACCCTGATAAGGGGCGTGCCGGATCTGGTCCTTATGCTGCTGATCTTTTATGGACTTCAGATTGCTTTTAACAAATTCACCGAGGTCTTCGGGCTGAGCCAGATTGACATCGATCCAATGGTGGCCGGCATTTTGACACTGGCCTTTATCTACGGGGCTTACTTCATTGAAACCTTCCGCGGCGCTTTTATGGCCGTACCCTGGGGGCAGCTTGAGGCAGCGGATGCCTTTGGCTTCGCCAGGAGGCAGCGTTTTCAGTACATTCTGTTTCCGGCGATGATGCGCTACGCACTGCCCGGCATCGGCAATAACTGGCAGGTCATGATCAAAGCCACTGCCCTGGTGTCACTGCTCGGTCTGGAAGACCTGGTGAAAGCCACTCAACTGGCCGGGAAAAGTACCTGGCAGCCGTTTTACTTCGCACTGGTCTGCGCCGCGGTATACCTGTTCTTCACCACATTATCCAATGTCGTGTTGTGGTGGCTGGAACGACGTTACACCGTGGGCGTGAAGAGGGCCGCATTATGATGGATATCCTCCACGAATACGGGCGCGCCCTGCTGTGGACTGACGGCTATCGCTTTACCGGCGTGGCGATGACCCTGTGGCTGCTGGTTATCTCGGTAGTTCTGGGCGGGGCACTGGCGCTGCTCCTGGCTGTTGGACGGGTATCCAGCAATAAATTTATCGCGCTGCCCATCTGGCTGTTCACTTACGTGTTCCGCGGCACGCCGCTCTATGTTCAGTTACTGGTGCTCTACACCGGCGTGTATACCCTGGAAGTGGTGAAAGGCAGCGAACTGCTGAATGCATTTTTCCGCAGCGGCCTCAATTGCACCCTTCTGGCGCTCATGCTGAACACCTGTGCCTACACCACGGAAATTTTCGCGGGCGCCATCAGGGCAGTGAATCACGGCGAGATTGAGGCGGCGCGGGCCTATGGCTTCTCGCCAGCAAAAATGTACTGCTGCCTGACCCTGCCCGCCGCGTTGCGTATCGCTCTGCCGGCGTACAGCAACGAAGTGATCCTGATGCTGCACTCCACCTCGTTGGCTTTTACCGCTACCGTGCCGGACCTGCTGAAAATCGCCCGTGACATCAATGCCGCCACCTATCAACCGTTTACCGCCTTCGGTATCGCTGCGGCACTGTACCTGATGATTTCATTTGTGCTGATAAGCCTGTTCCGCAAAGCGGAAAAACGCTGGTTGTCACACCTGACCCATTCGCCTGCAAAGTGAGTAATCCATATGTCAGAAACTAAATTAAACGTCGTCGAGTTGCACAAAAGCTACGGAGAGCACGAAGTGCTGAAGGGCGTCTCCCTGCAAGCCAGGGCTGGTGATGTGATCAGCATTATCGGCTCTTCCGGCTCCGGTAAGAGTACCTTCCTGCGCTGTATCAATTTTCTTGAAAAACCCAGCGAAGGCTCCATCAGCGTGAATAACGAGATGATCCACCTGGTACGGGACAAAGACGGGCAACTTAAGGTAGCAGATAAAAATCAGCTACGCCGTCTGAGAACCAGCCTGACCATGGTATTTCAGCACTTCAACCTGTGGAGTCATCTGACCGTGCTGGAAAATGTGATGGAAGCCCCTGTTCGCGTGTTAGGGCTCAGTAAGGAATCCGCACGGGAACGGGCGATGAAATATCTGTCCAAGGTGGGCATTGACGAACGGGCGCAAAGTAAATATCCGGCCAATCTTTCCGGAGGACAACAGCAGCGAGTGTCCATTGCCCGGGCTCTGGCGATGGAGCCGGAAGTGTTGTTGTTCGACGAACCCACTTCGGCACTGGACCCGGAACTGGTGGGGGAAGTGCTGAAAATCATGAGGCAGCTGGCAGAAGAAGGAAAAACCATGGTGGTTGTCACCCACGAAATGGAGTTTGCACGTCACGTATCCAGTCAGGTGATCTTCCTGCATCAGGGAAAAATCGAAGAACAAGGGCCTCCGTCCGGGGTATTTGGCAACCCGCAAAGCCCGCGCCTTCGTCAGTTTTTATCCGGTGCGCTGAAATAATGAAATAAACAGACCCCATAGATTTCGGGTTGCAGCCAACCCCCCTGCAACCGGAAGGATGACAGGTATATGTTCAGTTATAAAAAGGAGGAATAGTAAGTTCTGATATCAATTAACCCGGTTCAAATCAAAACAGGTCAGACAGGCATCAATGCGCCTTTGATTCAGCTAAGGCCAGCTACCGCTGTGCACGCAGTTCTCAGCGGGGAAAGTATTATTCTAAATAATGAGAGAGTAGCGATATGAATATGACAATGACGGTTGTGGCAGGTGCAATTGCCCTGACGATGATGTTGAACACAGCTCATGCTGCAGAACAGAAAACAGTAAAACTCGGTCTGAGTCCGGCCTATGCGCCATTTGAAAGCAAAACCCCTGACGGCAAGCTGGTTGGATTCGATATTGATATCGGCAACGAAGTCTGTAAGCGAATTCAGGCTAATTGCGTTTGGGTGGAGATGTCTTTTGACGGACTTATTCCCGCGTTAGTAAGTAAAAAAATTGACATCATCAACTCATCAATGAACATCACAGAAAAACGACAGAAAAGTATCTCCTTTACCAATCCCATTTATATTATGCCGATCCAACTGGTCGCCAGGAAAAACTCCGGATTACTACCGACAGTGGAAAGTCTCAAAGGTAAAAGTGTAGGCGTGCAACAGGGCACGACACAAGAAGATTATGCTAAAGCGCACTGGGCCAACGCTGGAGTAAATGTCGTTACCTATCAGGACCAAGACCAGGTATTCATGGACTTATCCGCTGGTCGTCTGGATGGCGCAGTTCAGGAATCACAGACAGCACAGCAGGCATTTCTAAGTAAAGATGAAGGTAAAGAATTCAGCTTTGCCGGCGATTCACTGAAAGACCCTGTCACATTGGGACAAGGTACTGGTATGGGGTTACGTCAGAAAGATACAGAGTTGCAGCAGCAGGTAAATAATGCTCTGAATGAAATGAAAAAAGATGGAACTCTACTGAAACTTTCAACTCAGTATTTTAATAGAAACATTATTGCTGAATAGACCATGAATAAACTGTTCAGTCCCGTATATGAATATATAGGACTGAACAACCTGCAAATTAATCACGAAAAGTCATGGCCGCGTTTCGACAACAACGTGAGACCACAATACAACGTTGAGTCAGCAATAAGGATTTGAAATGAAAACAGCAACCGCAGTCATAAGCCGTTGTGCCTTACGCCACAACCTGCAGCAGGTGCGACGTCTGGCGCCACACAGTCGATTAATCGCCGTAATAAAAGCTAACGCATACGGCCACGGTGCCCTGGCAACCGCCCTCGCCCTGAAGGATGCTGACGGTTACGGTGTCGCCCGCCTGTCGGAAGCGCTTGTGCTGCGCCAGGAAGGCATCACCAAACCCATTCTGCTGCTGGAAGGATTCTTATCCAAAGACGAGCTTCCTTTGCTGGCCGAGAATCACTTTGAAACCGTCGTGCATAATATTGAACAGCTTTTCGCACTTGAACAGACCGTTCTGCCCCACCCCATTACGGTGTGGATGAAACTGGATACCGGCATGCATCGATTGGGCATCCGTCCAGACCTGGCTGAGGAATTCTATCAGAGGCTGTGCAACTGCCGCAACGTAGTGCAACCAGTCAACATCATGAGTCACCTCTGCCGTGCGGACGAACCTGAGGAAGAAACCACACACAGTCAGCTGGAATGCTTCGACGCATTCGTCCAGTGTAAGCCCGGCGTACAATCCATCACTGCCTCTAGTGGTATTCTTCTGTGGCCACAGGCCCATCGCGGCCAGGTTCGTCCCGGTATCATCCTGTACGGCGTGTCACCGATAGTAACTCAGGATGCTGCGGACTTCGGCTTTGAACCCTGCATGACACTGACATCCTGCCTTATCGCAGTACGCGAGCATAAGGCAGGCGAACCTGTGGGCTATGGCGGTGACTGGACCAGCACGCGCGATACCTGCCTCGGTGTGGTAGCAATGGGCTACGGCGACGGCTACCCCCGCAGCGCGCCTTACGGCACACCTGTGCTTGTCAATGGCCGGGAAGTACCGTTGGCTGGCCGGGTTTCCATGGACATGGTCACGGTTGATCTCGGTCCCAAGGCTCTGGATCAGGTGGGAGATAAAGTCATTTTTTGGGGCAAGGAACTGCCGGTGGAACGCATCGCCCGTCATACCGGTATCGGCGCTGGCGAGTTGATTACTCGCCTGACACAACGCACAGCACTCGAATATGTTGATGACTGATGGTGACATGGGATGGCACAGCGTAATGCCGGAAAATAGGCTCATGGTTGATGGGAAGTGCGGACAAATTCCTGGACCTTCAGGAGTTAATTTATGCATTCATACGAGGACCGGATTCGGGCCGTCGAACTCTATTACCGGTACGGAAAGAAAGCCTCCGTTGTCGTCATGGAGCTGGGGTATCCTTCCACAAAACAGCTGGGCCGTTGGGTTCGGATTTATGAAGAGAAGGGCGATTTACCCAGGGAATTAAAACCAAGAAAACGCTATTCACGTACACAGAAAATTGCTGCTGTTGAGCATTATCTTACTCACGGTGGTTGCCTGTCGTACACTCGCCGAGCCATCGGCTACCCCAGTAACGAAATTCTAAAGCGCTGGATTGAAGAGTTTTACCCAAATGCGCGTCCCCTGGTCATTCGCTCAGGCACAAGCAAATGCTTCAGCCCGGAAGAGAGGTCTCAGGCCGTCCGGGGGCTCTGTAACCGACGTGGAACCGCGCGTAAAGTTGCACAAAGCATAGGCGTCAGCGTCCCGGTCCTGTACAAATGGAAGAAAGACCTTATCAGTGACGAGGCTTATCAATCCATGCGCAAACGAAAGGCAGCCCCTCAGGATAAAAATCAGGATACTTTACTCGGTGAAATCCAGCGTCTCAGGAAGCAGGTTCATCAGCTGCAGCTCGAACGTGACATACTGACAAAGGCGAATGAACTGATAAAAAAAGATCTGGGCATCAGCTTTCTGAAACTGAAAAACAGGGAGAAAACCCTGATAGTTGATGCCCTTAAGAAAAAGTACCCCGTTGCTGAGTTGCTAAGCGTTCTGCAACTTGCCCGCAGCTGTTATTTTTACCACAAAGTCAGCAAACGTCTGTACGATAAGTATGCGGAAATACGCGTGATCATGGCCGATATCTTTGAGGAGAATTACCGCTGTTACGGCTACCGGCGCCTTCACGCGATGCTTCGCAGTAACAACAGGGTTATTTCTGAAAAGGTTGTCCGCAGACTGATGGCAGAAGAGCAGCTCGTTGTTAAGCGCACCAGGCGACGACGATATAACTCTTACTGTGGCGAAATCGGTCCGGCACCGGAAAATTCACTCGCCCGGGATTTTAGTTCCTGCAGGCCAAATGAGAAGTGGCTGACCGATATTACGGAGTTCCAGCTTCCGGCTGGAAAAGTCTATCTGTCGCCGGTTATCGACTGCTTTGATGGCCAGGTTGTAAGCTGGTCGATAGGAACACGCCCGGACGCGACGCTGGTGAATACGATGCTCGATGACGCACTCGATACGCTCAACGAACATGATAAACCAGTGATACACAGCGATCGTGGTGGCCATTACCGGTGGCCGGACTGGCTCGAGCGTATCAACACCTCCGGACTTATAAGGTCCATGTCGCGCAAAGGATGCTCGTCGGATAATGCTGCGTGTGAAGGCTTCTTCGGGCGTATCAAAAACGAAATGTTCTATGGCAGAGACTGGGCGGGTATCACGCTGGAAAAATTTATCTGCTTCCTGGACTGGTACATACGCTGGTATAACGAGAAACGTATCAAGCTATCATTAGGTGCAATGAGTCCTGTGAAGTACCGGCAGCATCTTGGGATCACAACATAACAGTCCAGGAAAACATCCGCAGCCCCGCCTCGGACATCTGAACTTAGCTTTGACATGCAGTGTAGTGGCTAAATCGAGATGTCCGGCTCTGACTAAACAAACCCGCTGAAATGTTAAAAGCCGGGGAGTGGTTGCCCCCCGGCTTCAGTTACGTTTCCGTCACGCTCAGAAGAACATGCGGATCAGTTCAAGAAAGACGATTAACGCTTTCAGAACGATGATTGCTTTGTCGATTAAAGCCCCCATCCGTTTCTCCATAAATGGAGTGAAGACACCGTGGCTTGCTCTTACACTGCCTGTCACCACGACTTCTCTTCGTCTTGTCAGTTGTAGAGAGTCTCACTCCTGCCAGAGCACAGGTAATCAGCACCACCTGATTACCTGCCAGGACTTTGAACCTGTTCATGCCGCTTTGAGCGGTACGCAGGAAGAAACTCAACCACAGAGCTAACCAGCTGATTATACGACTATCTGTCGCCCAGGCAAACGGATAAGGTTCTATCATTGTACGTCAGGTTGCATAATCAGAATTCACGGATTATCATGCTAATGTCAGTTGTAGAGAGTTTCCTTTCCGGCCAGAGTTACCAGCTCGCACCGGAACCGTAAAAAAGCCGGCCTCACCAGTCGGTTTTTTTACGTCTGCTTATCCCATTTCGTTAAAACCCATTCTATATGTAGATTCCTTTCGGCGGCAAACTTAACGATTAAGGATGTGTCATCCTTACAGCTATTGCCTGACGGTCTGTTCGTCATAGCTGAATCACAGCCCCTTCCCGGCCATCTTTTCGATGGCCTCCGGGTTACTGTCTTTGCTTCGGTGTTGTCGCCCTTTCTCTCCAAAAATTTCCACTACAGCCATTGGCTGCCAGTTCTGCCGAACAGCGCATTGCACAGCAGCTTAACGGTTAGTGGCGTCAAACAAGGGTCAGGATCTAAGTCTGCGGTGGGAAAAATACAGCTCAGTATTTTAGGCGTTGTATACCGTTTACTGCCGCGGGGAGACGAGCAGCCCGCAGCGGGGCTTCCCAGTGTTCATTGCTGTAACAGGCCTGCTCGGCCAGGTAATCCCTTTCGAGTTTTTCAGCGGTATAAGACCTGCCGTCTATACAAAAATTGGCTGCAGGCTACTGGTGAACGTTCATTACATATCCGGTTGGATAAGTACAAAAAAAACAGACAGATAAATTTACATTTCTTTCCATGGCCTGCCGTCTGTACTCCCACCTTTTTACCTTGTTCTGGGTCAATAAAAAAGAAAACATCTTTGATGCAAATCACTACATATACAAATTAGAATGCTTCCTGGAAACAAAGACATACATAACTGTATTATGTTTCATTCAGCCTCTGTTCGGTGATACTGCCAGATCACTTTGCGTTAAAACAGAGTCATTTTTTTGGTGGCAAGACTTCGCTCAACTAGTCGTTCCGTCACAGAAGCGTAAATAGTGTCGGAGGCCGCCCTGATTCCTGGAGGCGATATGAACAGATTGTGTTTATGCATTCTTGTTCTAACTCTCTTTGGTTACCCTGTTGGTAGTCAAAGTGGTTGGTCAGTGAATGTCAGCCATATCAATGTGAATATTTCTCTATAAATCAAACGGTAACAAACAAAAAAACCACCTGCCAGGGTGGTTTTTTTGCGTTTCCCCTTTCACAGGAGAGAACTGGCAAGACTTCGCTCACGGCAAATTATGCTTTGTCCGTTATAGACCCGCAACGGATTTATTAGCCAAAATGGCTTACTTTCTATGACCGGAATCAACAAAATCACTCACCTGATTGTGCTAATCACCAATATTGATCAGCTGAAATAGACTGGCGAGAAGTTTCGGGATACCGCTTCAGCGGCATGGAGGCGCCAACAGCTGTTGAATGAAGCACTGCAGGCAAATGGCGCCGTGGCCCGGCGCAGCCGGCTGCTGTTTTGACAGGTTCTGCCTATCCCCCC